>Ga0335075_10004150_pt1 | contig 22714 bp, 15 predicted proteins | sample Lox_Sample_24_FD_206723 | JGI IMG/M metagenome (GOLD analysis project Ga0335075, IMG submission 206723) | Soil microbial communities from Loxahatchee National Wildlife Refuge, Florida, United States - Lox_Sample_2.4 | ecosystem: Environmental > Terrestrial > Soil > Wetlands | place: USA...
TGTAAACTCAATAGTACTGTGCTTTTAAGAGTTCGAATCTCTTCTCTCCTATTTTCTTACTAGCTTAAGGGTAAAGCGAAATACTTCTAATATTTTGATTCAAGTTCGAATCTTGGGTAGGATTTTAGAGCCAGGATAGTTTAATTGGTTAGAACTTTAATTTCATGCATTAACGATGAGAATTCAAATTTCTCTTCTGGTAAACAGGGTAGAGCCAGGTTGGTTAGGCACCTCATTTGGGTTGAGGATCTTCTTTGTTCGAACCAGAGTGCCCTGATTTTTATTATTTAATAATTTATTATTTTTTATAACTTCTTTTTTAACGGCTATAGGTTAATGGTAGACCTGTTGTCTTCCAAACAAACAGTGCCATTTCGAGTATGGCTAGCCGTAAAATTATTAAAATAATTTAAAATATATTGAAAAGAGTTAGTAATCTTAATTGGTAAAGTGTTTCCTTGTCGAGGAAAATGATGCCGGATCGAAGCCGGCCTAATTCGTATTTAATAGGAAAAGTTGCTATAGGTAGGGTAAGATATTTGCTAAATATTGTGTTTTTCACCTGGATGTTCGATTCATCTCTTTTCCGTTTATTCTTTTAACGGCTATAGGTTAATGGTAGACCTGTTGTCTTCCAAACAAACAGTGCCATTTCGAGTATGGCTAGCCGTAAATAATCAAGAGTATAGTTTAATGGTAAAATAAGAAGCTTCAAACTTCCGGTTTTCAGTTCAAATCTGAATACTCTTGTTTTTTTTCTGAATATATAAAAGTATATATATTTATATAGGTTCCTTAGCTTAAATGGTAAAGCGTATTCTTGATAAGGATGTTAACGATGTTCAATTCATCGAGGAATCAATTAGAGAATTGGCTGAGTGGTTTAAAGCGGTAAGCTTGAAACTTATTTGATTTTTAAAATCACATCCGTTCAAATCGGATATTCTCTGATGTCTTTATAATAAGTTACAATATATATTTAAATTTTTTAAATATAAAAAGGTAGTAAATTAAATTAAGTATTCTTTTTTATGCTATTATTAACTTTGATTTTAGTGCCTTTATATGGTATATTTTTAATAGTTTCACAATTTTCATATAATAAAACAGATGAACATAAAAATTTAAAATTATTAAAAACAATAAGCTTAGCTGTAACTATTATAGATTTAATTATATCTTTAATAATATGACTATTATTTAATAATACTAGTAAACATTTCCAATTTGTACAAGAACATTACATTATAGGTTATTACGATTTTTATTTAGGTATAGATGGATTATCTATATATTTTGTTTTATTAACAACATTAATAATGCCAATTGCCATAATATCTAATTGAAAATCTATAGGTGATAAAATAAAATATTTCCTTATAATAATGTTATTATTAGAAACATTATTATTAATGATATTTTTAGTTTTAGATTTATTAATGTTTTATATTTTCTTTGAAAGTATATTAGCACCTTTGTTCTTATTAATAGGTATTTTTGGATCTAGTGCAAAAATAAGAGCTAGTTTTTATTTTTTCTTATATACATTCTTAGGCTCATTATTTATGTTATTATCTATAATAACAATGCAATCTTTAATAGGTTGTACTGATATGAATGTATTGTTGAAAACTAACTTTGTTTATATAACACAATTATTTATATTTATTGGAATATTTATAGCTTTTGCCGTTAAAACTCCTACTATTTATTTAAATAGCTGGCTTTTAAAAGCTCATGTAGAATCACCATTATCTGGTAGTATTATTTTAGCTGCTATAGTCTTGAAATTAAGTTTATATGGTATATTTAGACTAATCTTACCATTAGTACCTAAAGCCTTTTTATATTATACTTATATTGTATTCCTTATTGGAGTTTTAACTATAATATATGCTAGTCTTAGTACATTAAGAACTATAGATGTTAAAGAATTAATTGCTTATTCATCTGTATCTCATGCGGCAGTTTATTTAGCTGGTGTATTTAGTAATACAATTCAAGGTATACAAGGTGGTATATTATTAGGTCTAGCTCATGGTTTTGTATCATCTGGTTTATTTATTTCAGCTGGAGGTATTTTATATGATAGATCTGGAACTAGATTAATAACATATTATAGAGGTATAGCTCAAATAATGCCTGTTTTCTCTATATTCTTTTTTATTCTATCTTTAGGTAATTGTGGTGCTCCTCTTACTTTAAATTTTGTAGGAGAATTTATGTCTTTATATGGTATATTTGAAAGAATACCAGTTGCTGGTGTTTTAGCTGCAAGTTCTATAGTATTTTCTGCTGCTTATACTATTTTCATGTTTAATAGAATAGCTTTTGCAGGATCTATATTCCCTAGATATTGAGAAGAATATATACCTGATTTGAATAGAAGAGAATTTTTCATGCTTATAGTTTTAGTTTTATTTACTATAATATTAGGTATATATCCTTCTATTATTTTAGATGGTTTACATTATTATGTTTATAATTTATTATATAGTATTTATTTCAAATAGCCTAATAAAATAATAAATATAATTAAAAATATATTTATTATTTTTATTAAAAATAACATTTATTATTAAATAACAAATTTTAACAAAAATATTTTATTATTAGTTTAAGATAATTCAAAAATGTACATAAAAATTAATATATGATTTTAACTTTCCTTTTATTATTATTATTATCTAACGGTTTAACTAATAGACCAGATACATCTATTTTATATAGCCGTATAGGTATATTAATAGTCTTATATAGCTTAATTTCAGCATACACAACATTATATATAACTTATTTAGAAAAAGGAATAGGATTATATGGAGGATTATTTAATGTAACAGCTATAACACATGTATTTCAAATATTTATATTAATAATATGTGCTATAATATTACTTATGACAGGTTTTTATCCTAGAAAAAAGTATATAGGTGATTCTACTTCAATTATAGATATATTATTTAAAAGAGTAAAACAATATATAAATATAATTAATAAAACATCAGAACAGTTTACAATAATAGAATATGCTTTAATTATAATATTTGTTATAAGTGGAGCAACATTATTATTAGCTAGTGGAGATCTAGGTTCTATTTATTTATGTATAGAATTACAAAGTTTTAGTTTATATATAATATCTTCAATGCATAGAAATTCAGAATCTTCAACAGGATCTGCTTTAACATATTTCTTATTAGGTGGTCTTTCATCTTGTTTTATTTTATTAGGGGTTGGATTAATTTATGCTAATTCAGGTTTAACAAATTTAGATAGCTTGTATTGTATTATATCTGATTCTGAAAGATATGTTGAATATTCTACATGATATATGCATAGTTATATTTTTTATAGCTTATTATTAATATCAGTGGGATTTTTATTTAAAATAGCTGCTGCTCCCTTTCACTGATGATCTCCTGATGTATATGATGGAGTTCCCACTATAGTGACAACTTTTATAGCAATATTAGGAAAAATTGCTATATTAATATTATTTTTAGAACTAGTACAATATACTAGTTGTTTATTACATTCTACAGTGCAGTTTTATTCATGAACAACTAGTTTATCTATTAGTTGTTTTTTCTCTTTAATCATAGGAACTGTTTTAGGTTTAACACAAACAAGAATAAAAAGATTATTAGCATATAGTACTATATCTCATGTAGGATTTATATTATTAGCTTTAATTGTTCATAGCATTGATTCATATCAAGCATTTATGTTTTATATAATTCAATATATATTAACAAATCTAAATGCTTTTTTAATATTAATATCCATAGGTTTTAGTTTATATTTGTATTATACTAATGTTTCTGAATATAATAATTTATCAGAAAAAAATAATAGCCCTATACAATTAATTAGTCAATTAAAAGGTTACTTTTCTATTAATCCTATTTTAGCATTATGTTTAGTTATTACTTTATTTTCTTTTGTAGGATTACCTCCATTGATGGGATTTTTCGGAAAACAGATGGTTTTAACTACAGCTTTAGATAATAATAAAATAATTTTAGTTTTAGTAGGTATTTTAACAAGTGTTATAGGTGCAGTTTATTATTTAACTGTAATTAAAACTATTTATTTTGATAATTCACAATATGAGAAAACTTATATATATACAGATATTTCACTTTCTAATATATATTCTATAACATTAAGTATTATAAATCTAGGTATTATTAGTTTTATATTAATACCTGATGAATTACTAAATTTATGTAGTTTATTATCAGTAATAACTTATTCTATATCAATATAATACTTTTATATTGAGTTATCTTTTAAAATCAAGCATTTCCTTTTTTAAACCTATAATTTAATAGGGTATACTTTTCTTTTGTTTGAAAAATTATACTTAAAAAATATAATTTGTATACATAAGAAATTTAATAATAGAAAAATATAAATATCAATAGAATTTAAAATTTTTATAATAATAAATATAAATACAAAAATATGGCAGATAGAATTACAAGTTTAGAATTGAAAAATTTAACTAAAATAAATATTATAAATAATGATACACCTGAACCTTGAGGACTTTTTTTCCAAGATAATGCTACACCACAAATGGAAGGTTTAGAAGAACTACATAATAACATAATGTTTTATCTAGCAATTATTTTATTTGCAGTTAGTTGAATAATGTTATCAATAATTTTAAATTTTAGAGGTAAAAGAATCTCTAATAAATATATGAATCATGGAACTTTAGTAGAATTAATTTGAACTATAACTCCAGCTTTAATATTAATATTAATTGCATTCCCATCTTTTAAATTATTATATTTAATGGATGAAGTTATAGATCCTTCATTAGTTATATACGGAGAAGGTCATCAATGATATTGAAGTTATCAATATCCAGATTTTGTAAATGATGCAGAAGAATATATAGAATATGATTCATATATAATACCAGAAAGCGATTTACAATTAGGACAACTAAGGTTACTAGAAGTAGATAATAGAGTTATAATACCCGAATTAACTCATACAAGATTCGTTGTTGCAAGTGCTGATGTTATACATTCATATGCTTGTCCAGCTTTAGGTATAAAATGTGATGCTTATCCTGGAAGATTAAACCAATCTTCAGTGTATTTAAATAGAGAAGGAACTTTCTATGGTCAATGTTCAGAAATATGTGGTATATTACATAGTTCTATGCCAATATCAATACAATGTGTTTCATTAATGAAATTCTTATACTGATTATACGATCAAATAGAAGGTTAATTTATACATATTTCGAAAATATTTAATAATAAAATTATAAATTTATTTATTTATTAAATATTTTTTAACAGTTTATAATTTTTTCATATTATCAAGTTTCATAAATTAATCAAAATATTAAATGAGTTTTTCACTAATTCTGTTTTTAATTGGAATTTTAGGTTTTGTTTTAAACAGAAAAAACATAATTTTAATGCTTATTTCAATTGAAATAATGTTATTATCTATTACATTCTTAATATTAATAAGTTCATTAAGCTTTGATGATATATTAGGTCAAACTTTTTCTATATATATAATATCTATAGCTGGAGCAGAATCAGCTATAGGATTAGGTATATTAGTCGCATTTTATAGATTAAGAGGAAGTATAGCAATAGAATATAAATAATGTATCTAGCTTTAATAATTTTACCTATATTAGGTTCAATCATTTCCGGATTTTTTGGTAGAAAAGTCGGAGTTAGCGGAGCACGAATAATAACATGTACTTGTGTAATAATAACAACAATATTAGCTATAATTACTTTTATAGAAGTAGGATTAAATCAAACAGGTATAAAAATAGATTTATTTAGATGAATAGATGCAGAGTCATTAAATGTAAAATGAGCATTTAATTTTGATACATTAACAGTATCTATGTTAATACCTGTCTTAATAGTATCATCTTTAGTACATCTATATTCAATAGGTTATATGAGTCATGATCCTCATAACCAAAGATTTTTCAGTTATCTAAGCTTATTCACATTTATGATGATTATATTAGTAACAGCAAATAATTTCTTATTAATGTTTGTTGGTTGAGAAGGTGTAGGAGTATGTTCATATTTACTAGTCAGTTTCTGATTTACAAGAATAGCTGCAAACCAAAGTTCTATCTCAGCATTTTTAACAAATAGGGTAGGTGATTGTTTACTAACAATAGGTATGTTTGCAATTATATGATCATTTGGTAATCTAGATTATAGTACAGTATTTTCATTAGCACCTTATTATAATGAAAATGTTATAATTATTATAGGTATATGTTTATTAATAGGTGCTATGGCTAAAAGTTCTCAAGTTGGTTTACATGTATGATTACCTATGGCAATGGAGGGTCCTACTCCAGTTTCAGCTTTAATTCATGCAGCAACTATGGTTACTGCTGGTGTATATTTATTAATGAGAGTATCTCCTTTAATAGAATACAGTTCATTTATACTACTATTATGTTTATGAGTTGGAGCCATTACAACTGTATTTAGTTCTCTTGTTGGTTTATTCCAACAAGATATAAAAAAAGTTATAGCTTATAGTACAATGAGTCAATTAGGTATGATGGTTATAGCTGTAGGTTTATCTTCATATAATATAGCTTTATTCCATTTAGTTAATCATGCTTTTTATAAAGGTTTATTATTTTTAGGTGCAGGTGCTGTAATACATGCTGTTGCAGACAATCAAGATTTTAGAAAATACGGAGGATTAATATCATATTTACCTCTTACATATTCAGTTATGTTAATAGCATCTCTTAGTTTAGTAGCTTTCCCTTTTATGACAGGTTTTTATTCTAAAGATTTTATAATAGAATCTGCATTTGGTAAATATCATATATCTAGTATAATAGTTTATTTTATTGCTATTATAGGTGCAATGTTTACTACACTTTATTCAGTTAAAGTTTTATATTTAACTTTCTTATCTAATCCGAATGGACCTATAGTTAATTATAAACAAGGACATAGTGCACATGAGAGTGATATATATATGAGTTTACCGTTAATTATATTAGCTGTATTTTCTATTTTTTTTGGTTATATAACTAAAGATATATTTATAGGATTAGGTTCTGATTTATTTTCTGACAATAGTTTATTTATACACCCTAAACATGAAATTATGTTGGATACAGAATTTGCTGTACCTACTTTTTACAAATTATTACCTTTATTTTTTACTATTTTCTTAAGTATAATATCTATAATATATACTGAGTTTTATCCTAAATTACTAATGAAATTTAAATTTTCTAATCTAGGTTACAATATATTTGGATTTTTTAATCAACGTTTTTTAGTTGAAATGTATTATAATAAATATATATCAGAGCCTATTTTATATTTAGGTGGTCAAACTACAAAAATAATGGATAAAGGATCTATAGAAAAATTTGGACCTTTTGGTTTAGAAAAAAGTATAGGTAATATAAGTCATTATATTAATAGATTAAGTACAGGAGTTGTTACATCTTATGCCTTATATATATTAGTAGGTTTAATTTTCTATATTTCTATATTATATTTAACTAATGATATTGGAGATTCATTATTATTTATTATTATTATTTATGCTATTAACTTTAATAATAATATAATAAAAAATTAGATAATAAAAATAAATTTTATATATAAAATTTATTTCAAAAAAAACATAATTATAAAATTTAATTATATATGGATTTAATATATAATTATTTAAATTTAAATAATTAAATATTATTTAGTATTTTAAAAACTTACATTACAGTTTAGAAAATGTATATATAAATATTTAATCTAACAATAAATAAATAAATAATTGCAAACTTTAGTTCCAATTTTAGAAGTCGTGTTAGTTGTAGTCCCTGCTTTATTGGTAGTACCTTTTACAACTATAGCAGAAAGAAAAACAATGGCAAGTATGCAACGTAGATTAGGTCCTAATATAGTAGGTTATTATGGATTATTACAAGCATTTGCTGATGCACTAAAATTATTATTAAAAGAATATGTAGCACCTACACAAGCTAATTTAATATTATTCTTTTTAGGTCCAATTATAACATTAATATTTTCATTATTAGGTTATGCAGTTATACCATATGGACCTGGTTTATCTATAGGGGATTTAAATCTAGGTATATTATATACATTAGCTGTATCATCTTTAGCAACATATGGTATATTATTAGCAGGTTGATCTGCTAATTCTAAATATGCTTTCTTAGGTTCATTAAGAAGTACGGCACAATTGATAAGTTATGAATTAATTTTAAGTTCAGCTATATTACTTGTAGTTTTATTAACAGGTAGTTTAAATCTAACTGTTAATGTTGAAGCACAAAAAATAGTATTTTTTGTGCTGCCTTTATTACCAATATTTATAATATTTTTTATAGGGTGTATTGCAGAAACTAATAGAGCTCCTTTTGATTTAGCAGAAGCAGAATCAGAATTAGTTTCTGGTTTTATGACAGAACACTCTGCAGCAATATTTGTATTTTTTTTCTTAGCAGAATATGCTAGTATTGTATTAATTTGTATTTTTTCAAGTATTTTATTCTTAGGTGGTTATCTAACTTTTTTTTCAATATCTTCTTTAGTTAATATCGCATATTTATTAGGTTTTGAACTAAATGTTGTTGAAACTAATATAAATATATTTACCATTTTAATTGAAGGATTAACTTATAGCTTAATTTTAGGTTTAAAATCTTCTTTACTTATATTTTTATTTATTTGAGTTAGAGCATCTTTCCCTAGAATAAGATTCGATCAATTAATGTCTTATTGTTGAACTGTCTTATTACCTATAGTAATTGGATTTATTATATTAATACCTTGTGTTGTTTATAGTTTATCTATTTTACCTACAAACTTTTATTTAATATAATTTAATAAAAATTATAAACAATTTTTTTATTTTCATATTATAATTATTATTATCTATAATATGAAAGTGGGTTAGTTTAATGGTCAAACCATGTACTACGGATACATATTTATAGGTTCGAATCCTATACCTACTTACTTACTTTTATTATAAATTGTAATATTTAAAAAATTTATATTTTTTTTTGTCTTATACAAAAATTTTTTAGTATATTAGTTGTTAAATTCTTTTCAATAATTATTTATTCTTGATACAAGCCGCTAGAATTATAGGTACAGGATTAGCTACAACAGGTTTAATAGGTGCAGGTGTTGGAATAGGAGTAGTATTTGGTGCTCTTATAATAGGTGTATCTAGAAATCCTTCATTAAGAGGACAATTATTTTCATACGCTATTTTAGGATTTGCATTCTCAGAAGCTACAGGTTTATTTGCATTAATGATGGCATTCCTATTATTATATGTAGCTTAATTAAAATTAACCATTAAAAATTAAAAATTTAGTTTTTATATTTAAGTATTAAAAAAGTAGAAAAAATCTTTTTTTTTTTCAAATTTTTTCTTATACACTACATAATTATGTAGTATACATTAACCTAATACAGTAAGAAAAAAAAATGAGAATATTAAAAAGTCATCCACTTTTAAAAATGGTAAATTCATATGTAGTTGATTCACCACAACCTTCTAACATTAGCTATTTATGAAACTTTGGATCTTTATTGGCATTTTGTTTAATAATACAAATTGTAACAGGTGTTACATTAGGTATGCATTATACACCTAATGTTTCAGAAGCATTTGATTCAATAGAACATATAATGAGAGATGTAAATAATGGATGATTAATACGTTATTTACACTCAAATACAGCCTCAGCTTTCTTCTTTTTAGTTTATCTACATATAGGTAGAGGATTATACTACGCATCCTATAAAGCACCTAGAACATTAACATGAATTATAGGTACTATAATATTAATATTAATGATGGCTACAGCTTTTTTAGGGTATGTTTTACCTTATGGTCAAATGTCATTATGAGGTGCAACAGTTATTACTAATTTAATGAGTGCTATACCATGAATAGGACAAGATATAGTTGAATTTATCTGAGGTGGTTTCAGTGTTAATAATGCTACATTAAACAGATTCTTTGCATTACATTTTGTTTTACCTTTTGTATTAGCTGCATTAGCTTTAATGCATTTAATAGCATTACATGATTCTGCTGGTTCAAGTAACCCTTTAGGTGTTTCTGGTAATTATGATAGATTACCATTTCATCCTTACTACATATTTAAAGATTTAATAACAATCTTTTTATTTATAATAGTATTATCTATATTTGTATTCTTCATGCCTAATATTTTAGGTGATAGTGAAAATTATGTTATGGCTAATCCTATGCAAACACCACCTGCTATTGTACCAGAATGATATCTATTACCATTCTATGCAATATTAAGATCAATACCTAATAAATTATTAGGAGTTATAGCAATGTTTGCTGCATTAATAGCATTGTTAGTTTTACCTTTCTCAGATTTATCTAAAATAAGAGGTATTCCATTTAGACCTTTAAGTAAAATAGCATTCTACATATTTGTGGCAAATTTCTTAATATTGATGCAATTAGGTGCAAAACACGTTGAGTCTCCTTTTATAGAATTCGGACAAATTAGTACTGGTATATATTTCTTATATTTTATATTTATAATTCCATTTGTAACATTACTAGAAAATACTTTAGCAGAATTAACTACGGCTAAAAAATAATATATATCATCAAGATATAAAAATAATTACTCCAAATTTTTAAAATTAGTTTAATTTTAAAAACTTAATATTATGTATCAATATTAAATTTTAAATTTTTATAATATTTAATTAATAAATTTAATTCACGTTTTAGGTTACAAATTTTTTATACATCGTTTGGTTAAAAAATATTTAATAAATTTAATTCACATCATTTTTTACATATATTTAGATAAAAATTTTGAAAATGACAAGCTTAACAATTTTCTTCATATTTATACCAATTTTAGCTCTAATCTTATTGGTTTTAAATATATTACTATCACCACATAATCCATATCAAGAAAAAAATAGTGCATTTGAATGCGGTTTTCATTCTTTTTTAGGACAGAATAGAACTCAATTCAGTATCTCATTCTTTATATTTGCACTTTTATTTTTATTATTTGATTTAGAAATATTACTAATATACCCTTATGTTGTAAGTGCATATACTAATGGTATTTATGGATTAATAATAATGTTAGTATTTTTCCTTATTTTAACATTAGGTTTTGTATTCGAATTAGGTAAAAATGCATTAAAAATTGATAGTAGACAAGGAAATAACTATCAATTTAAAAATTGAAAAGAAATAATATATATAAATTAAAAAAAATTAAAAATTCAATAGCTAAACAAATAAAAAAGATATAATAAGTCTAGTATAAGGAATATTTTTTGAAATATCAAAAAGTATAAAAAGAAATTATTATGAATAAATTGCTATAAACCAAAGATTTACTAAGAAAAATCTTATAAATAAACAAGATGAACGGAAAAATCTAAGTAATCTTAGGAAAAAAAATCAAATGAGATTCTACATATAATGAGAAGTAAGGTAGAATAGTCTTAATAATTAAGTCAAACCAGGCTAAAGTTATTTAAATTAAACAAGTAGAATGGATTTTCTGTTTGAATATAGGGGAACCTTCCTCTAAGACTAAATATGGTATTATACGCAATAGAGAAAAAATGAAGAAAGTACCGTGAGGGAAACTAAATACATAGTAGTAATTTTATAAGCAGCTCGAGTGAAAAATTAGTAAATAATAAGAGCGTACCTTTTGCATAATGGGTCAGCAAGTTAATTTTAGATGCAAGGCAAAAGATCAATTATACTGTCAAATCTAATGAGGAAACAAAGATGCAAGGTACAATTACCTTGTTGGAACTAAATAGTATAAGTTCCATATCAGCCGTAGAGAAATCGATTATGAAAAAATGAGAAAGTATCTAAAATTAGACCCGGAGACTAGTGATCTTACCATTATCAGGATTATAAAGGTCCGAATGGGTTATCGTTGTAAAGATATCCAATGAATAATGGTAAGTTAGTGAAAGACAAAACTGACTAGTTGAGCTGGTTTTCCGCGAAACCTATATTAGTAGGTAATTTAAGTAACATATTAGCAGGTACAGAACTGTGATCTCGATCAAAATACTTATTATAATAATATTTTGTTATAAATAAGTTTGTATATATCGGGGGATCGTAAAGATTTTATCGGAGAGTATTTGCACTCGGAAGGGTTAATATGAATATTAAATAATCGGACATAGTACGATAAGGTTGTATGTCTAAAGGGAAACAGCCCAGAACAAGAGTTAATAAGGTTCCAAAATTATTGTTGAGTGAAATTAAGGATGTGCCTTTTAATACGATCATTTAATAGGCTTGGAAGCGGCCATTTTTTGTTGATCTCGTAACAGAGCATTGGTTTTTTAGAAGACCACACCGAAAATATAACGGATCTAAACAATATACCGAAACCTTGTCCATATAATTAAATAAATATTTATGGGGTAGCGGAACATTGAATAAATCTTAGATTTGTTCTTTTTAAGAACAGAATATTAGATAATTCAAGTGATAATGCTGACATGAGTAGCGAAAAAGATAACCTCGCCTTAAGCTTATGGTATTTAATTAAAACGGCTTCTAAACGAAAATAAACATAACACAGAAAAATTTATTTATAGCCCAATTTTCATTAACTTAATAAAGAATATAGTATATAAGATTTATATATCATATTCCTTAGTTTTTTAACATTTTAAAGGCATAATCCCTATTTTAATGTTCAAGCTAAATTAGATAATATATAATTTATTATGTATTATTGTAGTAAAATTCTGTGTTTTTGTAGTGAGGAATAAAAATAAAATTTAAAAAACTAATTAAAGTTAAATTAGTTCAGGAAAAAAATAAAAAACCGTACCTAAAAACTACCGCAAGTAAGCTAGTAGAGAATACGAAGGCGTTTGAGTAAACAATCATTAAGGAACTCGGCAAATTGACTCACGTAACTTCGGGATAAGGTGAACCATTCTTATTCAGTTTAAAAATATATAACCTTAATGGAAATATATTTTTAAACGAGGGAATAGGTAGCATGGAATAGTGTTGTACGACTGTTTAGTTAAAACAGAGCACTCTGCTAAGATAAAAATCGAAATATTGAGTGTGATGTCTGCCCTGTGTCGGCTGGGTAACGGATTTGCTTAAATTTAAAAGGTTAGGCTTTGAAGAAAACCCCGACAAACGGCGGCCTTAACGATGAGGGTCCTAAGGTAGCGGAATACCCTGGCCGTTAAATGCGGTCTTTGCATGAATGATGTAACGATACAACAGCTGTCTCGATGATTGACTCAGCGAAATTGGAATAGCAGTGCAGATACTGCTTACCTCTAGATAGACGAGAAGACCCTTTGCAGCTTTACTGTTACCAATTTAGACTGTAATATAAGAATTATAAGTGTAGAAGGTAGTTTTTTGTTTTTAATATATTTTATTAACAATCTTTAACAATAATGAGACACCTTTATTTACTTTATTACATTCGGTTGATTGGAAGACAGTTTATGCGGGGCACAGATCCCATAAAAAGTACCTGGGTATATCCAAAATTCTATTCGTAATTTTGCATGTTATATGCAAAAATATAATAAGGATATTTTCTTATTATATTTTATATTTAATTTGTTATTTATTATTAATAATTTATTCAGTTACTATTATTTTAAATATGCTTATTATTTTTTATTTAAGTAAGATTTTAACTATGAGGTGAATAGTTGTATAAAAAATTCTAAAATTTATTAGAATTTATATTTGTAGTAAGTATACTATGATATTTAATTATACTATCAAAGTTTAATGGCTTAATCTTGCTTTACTGTTAGACCTACAAGTCCATCAGTCGCGTAAGCGGGGCATAAGATCGCAAGACACTGAAAGGAAAGGTCTTGTATTTTTGAAAAAGTTACGCTAGGGATTTTGTTAGTCCCCCAATATTAATAAATATTGGTAATATTTAGAATAAAATTCAAAAAACACTATTAAAAATTAGTTAATTTGAAGCGAAACTTATTTTAAAATAAGAACGTTCAACGACTACATATTGATTTTATTTAAGAATTCTACACATATATATATATATTAATAATAATCATTAATACATAATTATTTTATATTAATGAAATAGATTCAACATATTGAACAATAAAACTAAAAATTTTTAATGAGATTATTATCTATAATAAAAAAAACAAATAACTATAAACCTAATTATTTTGATAACTTAGAGACTTTAAAACATTTTCCTTCTTCAACTAGAGAATGAAATAATAGTATTTTTTTATATAATGAAAATGCTTTGCCTTTAATACCTCATATTAGTAAATTAGCTATAAAATTTATAAAGAGTTATTTTAATATCTATAATAAAAAAATTGAATCTTATATAAGAACTAAGAGATTGTTACGTAGACTTAGAAAATTATCATCAAATAGAATATTCATAAGTAACGGTGAATTTAAACATACTAATAATAAAGTAACTATAACTTTATATGTTTATAATAAACAAAAAAATAACTATCTTTTAAAACTAAAAAATAGATATTTAAAAAAATTCTTTAATAAAATACTAAGTTTTAAAAGAAATAAAACTTTAGATTTTAAAGCCAAGAGATTAAGTAACAAAATAATTTTAATAAAAAAAATTAAAAATATTAAAACTAAAGGTATTAAAGCAATATTAAAAGCTAATTGATATAAGTATAAAATAATAAAAGTTTTAGAAAAAATAAATAAAAAGAAAGAAATACAAAAATATATAAGTATTTCTAAATATGTAAATAATTTTTATAAAAAACTTGTAAAGAGATCATTAAAAAGACTAGAAATATATGTATTTTATAAACAATTAATTTATATAAACAAATCTAAGTTTAATTATACATATTTACAATATCTTAAAAATCATTTACAATTGTTATTTAATAAAAATATTGAATTTAATTTTATAAATTTAAAACAATTTTACTTAAATAGTAATATTCTTTCAGAATCTATTTTATTAAAAATAACAAAAAACAGAAAGAAACTATTTAAAGGGTTAAAAAATTTAAAAGAAAAAGTAAAAATTAGAAATAAAATAAAATTTATTAATAAACCTTTAATGTCTAAATTAGATTTAAAAAAACATTTTTATAAAAAAACATTATTACAAAAATATATAATCAAAAATCTTAAATATAGACATATTATTGGTTTTAGATTAGAAGCAAAAGGTAGATTAACTAGAAGATATACTGCTTCAAGATCTGTGCATAAATTAAGATATGAAGGAAATCTATTAAATATAGATTCATCATATAATGGTATACCTTCTGTTTTATTAAAAGGAAATTTAAGATCAAATTTACAATATACAAAATTAAATTCAAAAACCCGAATAGGTTCATTCGGTTTGAAAGGTTGAGTAAATGGAAATTAGCTTATTATTAAAAAAAAATATATATATATATATATAAACATAGTCTGAACCATATTGAAAAATATGGAAATAAACATAATTTATTTTTTACGAATTGAACAGGCTAATGAGCGCAAGAGAGTACAAATTGAGTGCGCGGTTTGGCACCTCGATGTCGGCTTAGCTCATCCACATGAACGCAGGAATCATGAAGGGTTCGACTGTTCGTCGATTAAAGAGCTACATGAGTTGGGTTTAATACGTCGTGAGACAGTATGGTTTCTATCTTCTAGAGGGAATTTGAGTAAAATAAAGACAGCCCCCTTGTACGAAAGGAACTGGGTATGTTGACCAATGGTTTACTTGTTGTTTATTATACCAGTATTTTAACTAGAATACCTATAAGATTAATAGGCATGGCAAGAAAGCTACGTCAATCAAAGATAAGAGCTGAAAGCATATAAGCACGAAACTTACTTTATTATACTCATATAAGCGTAGTAAAATACTACGTTAAATATTTTAAAAATTAAAGAGGACCATCTCTAATTTTTAAAATTTTATAGGCTTTAGCTATACGGATTTTAAAATCTTCAGGCATAAAGTACTAATTTTTATAACTTACTAAAATATACAATTATCATTTTTTTTAATATTGCCTGGTTAGCATAAAAGTAATGCTACTGTTTTGTAATCAGTGGAAGTAAGTGCGATACTTACACTAGGCTTAGACCCAGTAGTCAAGATGGTTAAGACATAACATTTTCACTGTTGAAACAAGAGTTCAAGTCTCTTCTGGGTTAAAAGTGGGTTGGTGTAATAGTTAGCATACCTAGCTCATGACTAGTTGATTAAGGTGCGAATCCTTAGCCCGCTTATATTTCCAAAGAGAAATTAGCTCAGTGGTAGAGCAGTCGTTTTACACGCGAATGGTCAGGTGTCCGACTCACCTATTTCTCATTGTGCAATTTTTATCTTTATTATTTAATATTATATTCTTATTGCAAATTTTGTCTTGAATTATCTATAAATCAATACAGGTTTAATAAAACTATATTGATTATAGGTGGATATAGTTTAATGGTAAAACAACTATTTGTGGCATAGTCTATCTTTGTTCGATTCAGGGTATCCTCCCATAATAATGCCTTTATAGCTCAATGGTAGAGCATTATACTGTTAATATTTGTGTTAGATGTTCGAGTCATCTTAAAGGCGAAAAAAATACGTAATTATAAAAATTCTTATTTAAGAAATTTATAAAAATAAAAATAAAAGTATATATACACCATTAAATAATATATAAAGGCTATAGCTTAATGGTAAAGCCAACTGCTCATGACAGTTAAGATGAGTGTTCGAATCATTCTGGCCTTAAAAACATTTTAATAATAACAATATTATTAATAAAAATATCCGAATGCTGGAACTGGTAGACAGGACGAACTTAAGCTTCGTTGATATTAATCATAAACGTTCAAATCGTTTTTCGGATAAAGGGGGTATAGTTTAACTGGTAAAACAGCGAGTTTGCAATTCGTCATTTTAGGATCGAGTCCTAATATCTCCATAATTATTTAAAATACTTTAAATGTTTTAAATGATATTTAAAAATTAAATATATTAATATCTAAAAAAGCTCGAGAAGCTCAATTGGTTGAGCGGAACACTGAAGATGTTTAGGTTATAAGTTCAAATCTTATCTGGAGCAAATAATAGGTGTGCTGAAATTTGGTAACCAGGTTCTGCTTAGGACAGAATAGTTAATAGCTTTACAAGTTCAAGTCTTGTCACCTATATGTTTTTCAAATACTATGTTGTCGACTAATGGGCAAGTCATAAATTTTTGGTATTTACTATTGAGTGTTCGAATCGCTCCAACATAAATAAATTAAGAATATAATAAAAAATTTTTTTATATATAAATATATTAGTTTTATATTTTTAACAGTTTTTAGCTTTTAAAATGCTTTATCTAGTATATAAATAAAAAATTTAAATATCTGAACCATAGTTAAAATATTTAAAATTATATTCTTTTGTAATTAAACTATGATTTTGTAATAAAATAATTTATTCATAACTTATTATTTTAAAAATAATAAACCTATGAAGAGAGTTAAAAATCTCTATATATAATAAACAATATGATTTGATATTTAGGGAACATAAAAAACTAAAAAAAAATTAAAATGAAAGAATTTAACATATTATCTAAAAATTATTCTACAAAAACTAACTCCTCTCATTATGAATCAGATACAAATAATTTAAGTTCAATAACACAAATAACAATGTGAAAAGAAAGATGATTTTTATCATGTAATGCTAAAGATATAGGAACATTGTATCTAATATTTGCTATATTTTCAGGATTAGCTGGGACAGCATTTTCAGTATTAATAAGATTAGAATTATCAGGACCAGGTGTACAATATATAGCAGATAACCAGTTATATAATAGTATAATAACAGCACATGCTATTGTTATGATTTTCTTTATGGTTATGCCTGCTTTAATTGGAGGTTTTGGAAATTTCTTATTACCTTTATTAGTAGGTGGTCCAGATATGGCATTCCCTAGACTAAATAATATAAGTTATTGATTATTAATACCAAGTTTAGCCTTATTTTTATTTGCAGGAATGATAGAAAATGGAGCAGGAACAGGGTGAACTCTTTATCCACCATTATCTGGATTACAAAGTCATAGTGGACCTAGTGTAGACCTAGCTATATTTGCTTTACATCTTTCTGGTGTAAGTAGTTTATTAGGTGCCATGAACTTTATTACAACAATACTAAATATGAGAAGTCCAGGTATAAGACTTCATAAATTAGCTTTATTTGGATGAGCAGTTGTTGTAACAGCTGTTTTATTATTATTATCATTACCTGTTTTAGCGGGTGGTATTACTATGATTTTAACTGATAGAAATTTCAATACTTCATTTTTTGAAGTAGCTGGAGGTGGAGATCCAATATTATACCAACATCTTTTCTGATTTTTTGGTCACCCAGAAGTTTACATTTTAATTATACCAGGATTTGGTATAATAAGTACTACAATATCAACTAGTTCTAATAAAAATGTATTTGGTTATTTAGGTATGGTTTATGCTATGATGTCTATTGGTATTTTAGGTTTTGTAGTTTGAAGTCATCATATGTATACTGTTGGTTTAGATGTAGATACTAGAGCATATTTCACAGCCGCTACATTAATAATAGCTGTACCTACTGGAATTAAAATATTCAGTTGACTAGCTACTACATATGGTGGATGATTAATCATGACACCTTCAATGTTATTTGCATTAGGATTTGTTGTAATGTTCACTATAGGTGGATTAAGTGGTGTTGTTTTAGCCAATGCATCACTTGATATAGCATTTCATGATACTTATTATGTTGTTGCTCATTTCCATTATGTGTTATCTTTAGGTGCAGTTTTTGCATTATTTAGTGCATGATATTTCTGAATACCAAAAATAACTGGTTTAAGCTATAACATGTTATCTGGTAAAGTACATTTTATACTTTTATTTATAGGTGTTAATTTAACATTCTTCCCTCAACATTTTTTAGGTTTACAAGGTATGCCTAGAAGAATAAGTGATTATCCTGATGCATTTGCAGGATGAAATTTGGTAAGTAGTTTCGGATCTATAGTAAGTGTTATTGCCACTGTACTATTTTTACATATAGTTTATGTACAATTAGTTGAAGGTGAAGTTGCATCTAGATATCCATGATTACTTCCAGAATTCTTCTCTGATTTATTCCAATCATTATTTAATAGAAATTATATTTCTTTAGAGTGAACTTTAGATAGTCCACCTAAACCTCACGCATTTGTAAGTTTACCTTTACAAAGTATAGCTTTTATATCATCTAATTATTCAATAAAAATATAATTTATTAGATTATTAAAATTTTGTAAATTTTATTAAGAATTATTTATATACATTTAGTTAATAGAACCATAATAATTCTGATAAAAATCTAAATGTACTAAAATAAAAGGAATATGTTGCAAGAGGTTTGCGTGATGACTGCAAATCATTTAATAGAGGTTCAATTCCTCCATATTCCTTTAATTAATTCACAGAATAGTAAATAAGAATAACACAAATATGACACAGATTGTACGTAGTAACTTTCAAGCACATCCTTTTCATTTAGTATCTCCTAGTCCATGACCATTAAATACAAGTTTATGTTTATTAGCTGTTACATTAAGTGCCGTTTTATCATTTCATAGCTTTAGTTTTGGTCTTAATATCTTAATGTTTGCCTTATTATGTTTAATAACGTCAATGTCATTATGATTTAGAGATGTAATATCAGAAGGAACTTATTTAGGAAATCATACTTTAGCAGTTCAAAAAGGTTTAAATATGGGAGTGGCTTTATTTATAGTATCAGAAGCTCTATTTTTCTTAGCAATATTTTGAGCATTTTTCCATAGTGCATTATCACCTACTATAGAATTAGGTGCAAAATGACCACCTATGGGAATTGATTCTATAAATCCTTTTGAATTACCTTTACTAAACACAATTATTTTATTATCATCAGGTGTGACCGTAACATATTCACATCATTCTTTAATTCAAGGTAATAGAAGTGGAGCTTTATATGGTTTAGTTTATACAATTATATTAGCAATAATATTCACAGCTTTACAAGGTATAGAATATACAGTTTCATCTTTCACAATTTCAGATGGAACATATTCTTCTTGCTTTTATTTTGGAACAGGATTCCATGGATTACATGTTATTATAGGTACTGCATTTTTAGCCGTAGGTTTCTGACGTCTTTTAGCTTACCATTTAACAGAAAATCATCACTTAGGATTCGAGTCTGCTATCTTATACTGACATTTTGTTGACGTGGTTTGATTATTTTTATATATTTCTGTTTATTATTGAGGTTCTTAATAAATTAAAATAATTTAAGATGAACAAAAAAATATTTTAATAATTCATTAAAATATAATTTCATATAGTATGTTTTTAAGTTTACAAGATATTATTAATTATTATATTTTTAGTATATATTTTTTGCCTCAACTTGTACCATTTTTTTTTGTTAACCAAGCATCATACAATTTCTTACTTTTGGTTGTAATAATATATTTATTCTCTAAATATATTTTACCAAGATTTGTACGTTTATTCAAAACTAGAATATTTTTAAAATCACTAGAATCAAAATAAAAAATATATTTTTTAAAAACAAATATATTTTAACTAATATATTTATATAAAATTTAGAATTTAAATTTTAATATATAATGTTATACAATAAAAATAAAATATTTTATTTTTATTGTCAAAATTAATACTACTAAGCAAAATAAACCATAATAATGGATGTACTCAAATAAAAGTCCATTAGATCAATTTATAATAAGAAATCTATTTACCATAAAAGCCGATCTGTTAGGTAACATACAATTATCTTTAACTAACATAGGTTTATACCTTATGATAACAACATTTATAATTTTTATGTTATATATTCTAGCAACAAATTATAACATAGTAGTGCCAAATAACTGATCTTTATCAGTAGAATCTATATATGCAACAGTATTTAGTATAGTTGTAAATCAAATAAATGCAAAAAAAGGTCAAATGTTTTTTCCATTAATATCAGGATTATTTATATATATATTAATAAATAATTTAGTAGGAATGGTGCCATATAGTTTTGCACCAACATCACATTTTATTATAACATTTTCTATGAGTTTTACTATAGTAATAGGAGCAACAATATTAGGTTTCCAAGTACATTCTTTAAAATTCTTTTCATTATTAGTGCCATCAGGTTGTCCATTAGCACTATTACCATTATTAGTATTAATTGAATTTATATCATATCTTTCTAGACCTGTATCATTAGGATTAAGATTAGGTGCTAATATTTTAAGTGGTCATATGCTTTTAAATATATTAGCTGGATTTACTTTTAATATAATGAAAAGTGGTATATTATATTTCTTTTTAGGTTTAGTACCTTTATTATTTATCTTAGCATTTTCAGGATTAGAAATAGGTATTGCATTTATACAAGCACAAGTATTTGTAGTATTATCTGCATCTTATATTAAAGATAGTTTAGATTTACATTAATAAATTTTTTTTAGAAAAATAAAGAATTTATACTTTAAATAATGTTGAAAAAACAATAACAAAAAAATTAATAAAAAAGTAGGATGAATATTATATAATATCGTTTAATTTACGAAATAGTAAAGTTAGAGCTAAATAAGTATTAAAAGGTATAGACTTAATAAAGAGAAAATAAATGTTTAAATAAAAAACAACGAACAAAATAATTAATACTTAGCTGTTTTTAGGATTTGTATAAATTAACAAGAGCTAGCTTTAATAAGTTCAAAAAAAAATATTAATAAATTATAAAAAAGATATAATAAGTCTAGTATAAAGTATACTTTTTAAAAAGTTTATTTTATAAATAGAAAAAAAAAGTTGAGTTTGATGATGGCTCTGAATGAACGCTATCCAAGTGCTTGACACATGCTAATCGAACGTCTTATTAAATTTATATAATAAGAAGTGGTGTACAGGTGAGTAAATGATATTTTAACTACCTTAAAGTAAGGCATAAAATACCTTATAAATTATAAAGAAACATAAAAAATTCGCTTTAAGATGTTAATAAATATCCCGGATGAGTAATAGATTAAGTCTAGCTCAAATTCCGGCAGTCGAGACTGAGAGGTCGATCGACCACACTGGGTCTGAAAAAAGCCCAGGGCAGAATTGTACAGCAGTGGGGAATATTGGTCAATAGTCAAATGGCTGAACCAGCAACTTGGGGGAATGTTAAACGGATATTCGGTATAAAATTCTAGATAAAATAAAGAGTATGACAATTTTTTATCTACCAGTCTTGACCAAATTACGTGCCAGCAGTCGCGGTAATACGTAGAAGACAAGTGTTATTCATCTTTAATCGGTATATAGGGTACCTAGACAGAATATCAAGCCATAAGAGGGACTAGTATTCTAGAGTTTTATGTGGGAATATGCGAATTACTAGAGGAAAGATAAAATTTTATTATACTAGTAGGACGGGTAACGGCAAAGGCAATATTCTATGTAAAAACTGACGTTGAGGGACGAAGCCTTGGGGAGCGATAAGGATTTGATACCCTAGTAGTCCAAGGAGACAATTATGAGTGCCATAGGCTAGATTAATTTAGCTTATAAATGAAAG
>Ga0335075_10004153_pt1 | contig 22705 bp, 17 predicted proteins | sample Lox_Sample_24_FD_206723 | JGI IMG/M metagenome (GOLD analysis project Ga0335075, IMG submission 206723) | Soil microbial communities from Loxahatchee National Wildlife Refuge, Florida, United States - Lox_Sample_2.4 | ecosystem: Environmental > Terrestrial > Soil > Wetlands | place: USA...
TAGACGATTCGCTTCATTGCAATCCAACAAACCCCTGGCGCCGGACACCTTGATCCATCCTATTCGCATCTTCCCATCCGGAGGCCAGCCTCTACTCTCAATTCCTGGCTTCGGATCCCCATCTCCAAGCCGAACCCATAGAAAGATAATCCGCTCAACGACCGGGGAGTTTCCAGCGCATAACCACCACAGGGGCCTCAGAGAGATCTACAATCGCCAAGGCTTCCTGCATCCATCTTGATTTGGAGTTCTGCTCCCATATTAACTTCTAAACCCCTTGAATAAAACCCCAAAATTTGCAAAAGTTATAACCCGCCGCGCCTCATGAACGCTGGAATGTCCAGGTTCTCCCCATTCTCTTCTTCGTGGGAAGCACTCAAGATCGTCGGTGACAGCATCGGATCCGCCACGGCAACAGCAGCCGGCTCGGCTGGACCGGCAACCTGCGCATAGCTCTCGAGAGGCGCACTCGCCGCCGCTTGTGAAGCCACCTCAAATTCCGGCAGGTACGCCGGCTCCTCGACCATTGGCTCGCGCCTGGCCGAGCTAACCTGTTGTATTTCCTCTTCCTCTTCGCTGGCAAACTTCGGCCGCGCAGGCCGCGCCTGCAACTCCACATGCGGCATCACCGGCTCGCGCAGCGCAGCATTTAGCATGCGCTCACGGCGCTCCGGCATCTCCTGCTTAAAGCCCGTGGCAATAACCGTAATCTTTACCTCATCGCCCATCGATTCATCCAGCACCGCCCCGAAGATGATGTTCGCCTCCTCATGGGCCGCATTCTGGATCAGCGACGATGCCTCATTTACTTCGTTCAGCTTCAGCGAGCTTGACCCGCTGATGTTGATCAGGATGCCCCGCGCGCCATCAATCGCTCCCGCCTCAAGAAGCGGAGATGCCATCGCCGCCTGTGCTGCCTCCACGGCGCGGTTCTGGCCGCTCCGCACCGCGGTCCCCATCACCGCATATCCCATGCCGGCCATCGTCGTCTTCACATCGGCAAAGTCGCGGTTGATGATTCCCGAGATCGTGATGATGTCCGAGATTCCCTGCACCCCCTGCCGCAGCACGTCATCGGCGATGCGGAACGATTCAAAAAATCCCGCGTCCTTGGCCACCGCAAGCAGTTTCTCGTTCGGAATCACGATCATCGTGTCCACGCTTTCAATCAGCTCCTGCATGCCGCGCTCAGCCTGCGCCATGCGCCGCTTGCCCTCAAAGCTGAAGGGCCGCGTCACCACCGCGACCGTCAGGGCCCCCATCTCGCTCGCCAGCGAGGCGATCACCGGAGCCGCGCCCGTGCCCGTGCCACCGCCCAGCCCCGCAGTCACGAACACCATGTCCGCGCCTTCCAGCGCCTCAATAATCTTTTCTGAATCTTCCAGCGCCGCCTTGCGACCTACATCCGGATTCGCCCCCGCACCCAGTCCACTCGTCAGCCGGGTTCCCAGCTGCAGTTTCACCGGGGCCTGCGACAACTGCAACGCCTGCCGGTCCGTATTCGCGGCGATAAACTCCACACCCTCCATCCGTGCCGCGATCATGCGGTTCACCGCGTTGCCGCCACCGCCACCCACGCCGATCACCTTGATCCTGGCTCCGCGAGGTATCTCATCCTGGTACTGAATGCGAATTTCGTCTGTTTGCTGCATCGGCTCCTGCTCCTATAGGCTTCCAGCGAAAATGGCGCGCAGCTTGGCGCGCAGGCTATGGTCTTCCGCCGCACGAATCACGCTCGTGCGGTGGCTGTAAAGCAACGTTCCTATCAATACCGAGCACTCCGGCTGCTGCAGCTCTTCCGGCATGCGAGACAGCGGCACTGGCGATCCGATCCGTGACGGTACACGCAGCAGGCTCTCGGCCACGTCCAGCAGCCCCGGCAGCCGCGCGCCGCCGCCTGTCAGCACGCACCCCGCGCCTAGCGCCTCCAGCACTCCGCCTTGGCGCAGGTTGTCACGCAGCATGTGGAACAACTCCCGCGCGCGGGGCTCCAGAATCTCGCTCACCAGCCGCTGCCGGACCGTCCGTGGCTCAAACCCCGGCATGCCGCGAAGCTCAATCTCATTCACTTGCGGAACAGACGTGACCACCGCATTCCCGTATTCGCACTTGATCCATTCTGCCTCGGGCGGCGTCACGTGCAGCCCCACAGCCAGGTCATTCGTAAAGTGGTCGCCGCCAATCGGAATGACCGACGTATGTGCCACCGAGCCCTCGAAGAATACAACCAGCTCCGTCGAACTCGCACCAACGTCAATCAGGCACACGCCCAGCTCGCGCTCATCGGCGGAGATCGTTGCCTCCGCTGCGGCAATTCCTTCAAATACTGACTCAGTGACCTCCAGTCCAGCCTTGTTCGCGCACGTCACCACGCTCTGGATCGCACTTGCCGAGCAGGTCGAGATATGTAGGTTCACCTCAAGCCGGCTGCCGACCATTCCCACCGGGTCATGGATCCCCGGCTGGTCGTCAAGAATGAACTGTTGCGGCAGCAGGTGCATCACCTCGCGGTCGTTCGGCAGGGAAACCGAACGGGCCCGGTCTACGGCAGCCTTCACATCCTCGCGCGTAATCTCTCTCATACGCGCTCCCAGGCTTATGCCTCCGCGGCTGTTCACCCCGCGCACATGAGGTCCACCCATAGCGATCACGCATCGCTCAATCACCGCGTCCCCTCGCTGCTCCGCCAGCGTTGCTGCCTTGTCAATCGCCTCCACGGCCGGAGATAACTCCGCAACCATGCCTTTCCGCATGCCCGCCGAGTCCACGTTTCCGTGGCCGAGGTAGCGCAGCGCCCCCTCGTTCAGCTCCGCCACCAGCACCCGCGTCTTTGAGCTGCCGACGTCGAGCACGGCAATTAGATTTTCCGCCTGCTGGCTCATCGTCTCGCCCTTCTCACGCCCTCTCTCGCTGTCCGCTTATGCCGATTCGCGACAGCTTTCTTTTCGGGCGCAGAATGTGTGGCAGCGGCTCTCGGAGCTGCTACCTCATTCGCCATCTTCAAAACCACTTCGCCGCTGTATCGCAGATCAACACCCGCCAGGTTTGGATACTGCTGCTCCCACTCGCTCACATGCGTCTCAAAAATGCGATAACGCGCCAGGAAATCCTCGTTCCCAAAATCCAGAAGCAGATCGCTTGATTTCACCGGGACAGTCACTTGTATGTCTTCCGGGTCGGAAAGATTGACCTCGCTCACGTGCTCAGAAAGCCTCTGCCCGCTTGAATTCAGTCCGTTGACAAACTTCTCGTAGAGTTGCATCCGCGCCGCACGCATCGATAGCGGGTCTCTCGGATTGACACCCGTCACCACCGGGAAGGAATAGTGCCTGGCTGCCATCATGGCTGGCGGCATATCCAGAATCACACCCGCTGCATCAACCAGCTTGATATCATTCCCGACACGCGCAAACGCAACCGGCGTGCGCTCCTTGACTGCCACGCGCAGCTTGTCAGGCAGAATCCGCATCACCGTCGCATGCTCCACCCAGGGAATCTGCTCAAGCTGTGCGCGCCTCTCCGCCAGAGGAACATAAAAGATGTTGCGTCCGATATCGGAGCCGAACACTGACAGCAGCTCGACACGCGTCAGTTGGCTGTTGCCTGTTGTCTGAATGGCATCAGAGGTCTCAACCCGAAACCGGGGATCGTGCAGCAGGAAGTTCCTGGTAGCCAGTAGCGCCGTCGTCGCAGAGCCCAACACGGCCACTACGATCGTCAGTGACGCGATCTTGCCCCAGCGCGTCTTCATCCAGGCCGGCAGCACTCCTTTGCGCACAGGCATGCGCCGCCGGATTCGCGCATCGTTTCCAACGTCGCCTGATTTCTTTGCCGGGAAACGCTCAAAACCGTCCGGAAGGAACTCCTTCTCTACTCTTGAACGTCCGGACGGCGCAGGACGCGCCGATACTGGCTCGTCTCCGACAAGCGTTGCACCACGGTCTTTGTACCGGTCAGTCTTCGCCACGCCCGAGCCAGGTCGTGAGAATCACCATGCTTGGACTATATCGCGCGGTTGCCTGTGAATTGGAGCGCGAATTCAAGGGGGAATCAAGTCAGCCATATGCGCGGTAACAGCCTGACTGACACGGACTTTGGCGGCTAAGCCAGCCGCAATCGAAGACCCAGCCTCCGGCTCTTTATCAGCCGTCTTTCTTTCTCAGTGCCCGCTTCAGCACGTGCTCCAATGCGGCCTTCTGCTCGGCATATTCGGTTTCGGTCAGCTTCCCTTCCAGCCGCTCCGTTTCCAAGGCAAACAGCTCATCCTTCAGCCCAGCCATTAGCAACCCGGAATTGCCTCCTGCCAGTGGTGCGCCCGGCGGCGTAGGAATAACTCGGCCACCAGCCCCGATACCTCCCGTGCCGGCAACGGCCTCTACCGGCTTGCCGCGCAGAAAAAACGCCGCAGCCACCACGAGCAGTAACGCCAGCCCGCTCAAAATCCAGTACTTATACTTCTGCAGAGGATCGGGCGTATCAATCGGGTTCCCCAACCCGCCGCCCGGCCTGTCATCGGCAGCCGCCGAGGCCTGCCCTCCGCCATTGTCTCCCTGTGCGCTCGCTCCCTGACCACTATCCTGGCCCGAATCCCGCGGCATTTCTCCCGTGCCCGACACCGTAAATGCAAGGATCTGCGATGGCTGCACATTCTTCGCCAGATACGTCTGCGCGCTCTCGTCCACATTTGCCGGTTGGAATGCGGAAGGCCCCTGAAAGCTCATACTCTTGGGCATCATCACAGCTAGGTTTTCTGTGGGCATTGCTACACGGGGCGTGAACTTATAGCTGCCGTTATAGGGCAACGTATAGCTCAACTGAAAACGAGTCTCCCCGGGCCGAAGGGGAAAGACAAACGAATACAGGCCATTACCCTGCGGCATGGGTGACGACGAAACCGGCATACCGCCCGGTCCCATCGCGGCTGCGGCATCAATCTTCGCATCCGGCGGCAGATACACATCGAACGCGTGCGCGCTGAACTGCGTCCGCGGCGGGTTCGACGCATTCTTCACAAAGTAGTTCTGCACCACCTGCAGACCTTGGGGATCGGCCTCAACGCGCATCACGTCAGCTTCCGTCGTGACTCCCAAAACCTTCGCCCCCACGTCGTAAACCGTGATGTTTACGTGCGTCATTCCCGGCGTGAGCGGCTCGAAATACGCAGCCTTCTGGTGGTCCACGCGGATCAGATGTGTATTGTTGTCCGGCACATCAAGAGAGAAGTGCCCATGCGCATCTGTCGTCGTCTGGGACATGTCCTGCATGCCACCCTGCAGAGCGATCAGAGTAACTCTGTCTCCGGCTGCAGGTTTGTTCGTGGTTTTGTCAGTTACATCGCCGGTTACGGTCGCGGCCTGCGCGGCAAGCGACACTGCCAGCAGCGCAAACGCGCAATAATTCCAAATCCGTCTCATTCTCTTCCTTCGTTCCTATTCTCGCCAACCAGCTTCGGTACGGACCAGCGGGACCGTTCGCAAGCCCTCATCACTCATCAATGCGCCGGAGTCGATCCGCCTGGACGCCCAGCCCACTCGATTTGCTCAATTTCGGCCATCACGCCGGCCGCCTCTGTTTCGAGGATGTTCTGCTGTGCGCGGTAGTCTTCCTCGACGTATTTCCCTGCCCGGTATTCAAAGTTCAGATCCCGCAGGTTGTCGTACAGCACGTCTTTGCGCTCCTGCAGATATTCCAGCCTGGTCTTCTGGGTCTGGGCCGCAACATTGCGCTCCGGGTAAAACACATAGAACCCGATTCCCAGCGTCAGCAGGACACACGCCATCATAATCACAGTTCTGTCTCCCTGCGGACCTGCTCGCGCAAAGCCCGGATCTCAGGCGTCTGCTTCACGGCCGGCATTGTCGCTGCCCGCTGCCGCCACCGACGTACCAGCAGCACCGTTCCCAGAATCCCCAGCGCCAACAGCAGAGGCGGCATGATCCACGCGATCATGTTGAAACGTGTCAGCATCGGCGCAGCCAGCACCGTCGGGCCATACTCATTCTGGAAAGCGATGAGGATCGCGTTATTACTCATTCCCTTCGCCAGATCGGCCTTCAGCTCGGCGCTTTCACGTGCCAGCCCTGGGCATCCCAAATGGTTGCACTGTAGCAGCACCTGTCCGCAGCCGCACGTGCACATCAGCTTGTTGCCGAGATCGTTGAATCGGGCGCTGTCGTCGGTTACCCCCAGGCCCAATGCCGCCACCATGCCCACGGCTAGCGCCATCGCTGTAAAGCGTGGAATCCATCGTCCTCTGCGTCTAAACTCTCGCATCAGTCACCACCATGCGCCGTCAGTTCCTCAGCCTGGACTGGTGCCCGCACCCGGCTGGCCGCCAAAGCCGCAGACAAGTTTGGAACCAGCGCCAGCCCCGTTCCGAACACGATAATTGCAACGCCAATCCAAATCCACATCACCAGCGGGTTCAGAAATACCCGGATGATCGGCTGGCCTGTATCCGGATTCTTGCCCGCGTAAATCACGTAGAGGTCCCACGCCGGCGTCGAATGGTTCGAAACTACAGTCAGCGGCTGCTGACTCGCGTTATAGAACCGACGCTCCGGCGCCATCTTCGTCACCAGCTGCCCATCCCTGTATACATTCAGCAGCGCGTACTCCGTGTCGTAATTCGGGTTTGTGTCCTGCGAGTACCCCTCGCACTCCACCTTATACGGACCAATGTGGATGCTCTGGTGCAGCGCCATCTCCTGCTCCTGCGTCTGGTTAAACGCCTGCCCGGAGAAGCCAATAATAATCACGACCACGCCAAAGTGGACGATGTATCCGCCGTACCGTCGCGTATTGCGCCGTGTTAGTTGAATCACGGATGCGAGCAGGTTCTTGCCCGTATTGCGCGAAATCACTCTCGCGCCGCGCAAAAACTCAGAACCCACCGCCGTCACCACCAGCGCGCCTAGGCAGTACGCAAAAAAGGCGTAGAAGGAGCCTTGGTGCGTCGTGGTGAAGATCTCCCACGGATGCACACCGCATGCGATCACCACGATCCCTGCGACCACCGCCGCGATCACCGGCACCACAAAGTTCTTGCGAATGCTCCGGAATGAAGAGCTGCGCCACGCCAGCAGCGGCCCAATCGCCGTCAGGAACAGCAGGAAAAGCCCAATCGGTACCGCCACTCGATCATAAAACGGCGCGCTCACTGTGACTTTATTGCCGACTACATACTCTGACAGGATTGGGAACAGCGTCCCCCACAGCACCGTAAAGCACGCTGCCAGCAGTACAAGGTTGTTGAACAGGAAGCTCGATTCGCGCGAAACCAGTGATTCAATTTTGTTCTCAGCCTTCAAATGATCCCGCTGCAGGATGTACGTAAACAGACATACCGCGAACACAATCACAAGGAACACCCAGAACCAGTTTCCGATCGGAGACTGCGCAAACGCATGCACCGAGCTAACCAGCCCTGACCGTGTCAGCAGCGTACCAAAGATCGCCAGCATGAACGTTGAGAAGATCAGCCACACGTTCCAGCTCTTCATCATCCCGCGCTTTTCCTGCATCATCACCGAATGCAGAAACGCTGTCCCCGTCAGCCACGGCATCAGCGAAGCGTTTTCTACCGGGTCCCATCCCCAGTAGCCGCCCCAGCCCAGCACCGAATACGCCCAGTGCATGCCGAGAAAGATACCGCAGGTCAAAAACAGCCACGTCACCATTGTCCAGCGTCTCGTAATGTGGATCCACTTCTCGCCCGGATACCGCATCATCAGCGCGCCCAGCGCGAACGCAAACGGTACCGCAAAACCCACATACCCCAAATACAGCATCGGTGGATGGATCACCATCTCCGGATACTGCAACAGCGGATTCAGCCCGAACCCATCCGCCGGCACAGGCCCGCTCACCAGCGAAAACGGCATCGCGGCAAAGTTCAGCAGCAGGAGGAAGAAAATCTGAATGCCCGCCAGGATCGTCGAGGCATACGCCGTCAGCTTCACGTCCACCTTGTGACGGACCCGCAGCACAAAACCATAGGCTGCCAACAGCCAGGCCCACAGCAGCAGGGAACCTTCCTGCCCCGACCACAGCGCCGCAAACTTATACGGTCCCGGGAGCGCCCGGTTAGAGTGGTGCAAAATGTACGCGACGGAAAAATTGTTGGTGAATGCGCACCAGACCAGCGCAAAAGCTGCCGCAGTCGTCGCAATAAAAGTGCCGATTCCAGCGCGACGTGCTGTCTCTGCCAGGCGCTCGGGAGCCACGCGGCCGCTTCTTCCCGTGGCCAGTTGCCGCAAGGCCACCCCGCCGGCAAGCAGGTTATACGCGCTCAGTGCGAGGGCGAGCAGGAGAGCGAAACTGCCAAATGTAGGCATGGGTTAACGCATTCATTGTCGCAGACTCACCCGCCTGCGGCAAAGTGACGTACATCACACATGTCGGGGAATTGTGCGCCTCCGCACCAATCACCTTCTTGGCAGACGCAAAAAATTCATGACCCGGCCGCAGGCGGAGGCTCCGGTCCCCCATCAGGAACAGGAAATGTCAGTATCCGTAAGTCCAGAAGCGCATGGAAAATCATCGGTGTCAGCAGCGATCCAGTTCCTAAATAGAGCACCGCCAGCAGCCCTCCAATGGCGCCCGTACCCAGTATTCCCGACACCCCCTGGTACCCATGGGCCAGCCCAAAAACCACCGACGACGCCACTACCGCCAGCAGCAGGCCCCAGTGCCAGGTATCCCTGAAGTAGTGATACAGAAACCCCCGGTACAGCGTCTCCTCGCAAATCCCTGCCGTGACGCTCACCACCCCAAACCACGCCCGCTCCCGCGCGGTAACAGGCAGAAAGAAGTCCAGCTTCTTCATCTGCCTTTGCGCGGCAGCCGCCAGCTTCGGTTTGCGGCGAATCATCAGGGCCTGAATCATAAGCGCCGCAATCAGCCCGGCTGCAATGCCATACACAAACCCGCTCTTTGCCAGCACCTTCACCACATCTTCAGGGCGCACCGCATACAGAACGCCCGGCCGCTCTGCGCGCCACACAGCCATGGACGCGATCCACAAAATCAAAGACGTCCCCGCATAGGCTTTAACCTTCTTCGCGGGATCAGTCGAGCGCTTCAGCCAGCGCGTGGTCCAGGGGTCAGAAATGGGAATGACGAGGATCAGGAATGTCGCCAACAAAGAGCGCGTCAACATGCAGCGTCCAAATTATGACGGATCAGCGGCGTATCAGGCCGTCTTTGTCAGCGGATGGTCCAGCAGCGTCGAAGTCAAGGCAATCAGTTGCTCGGGCGCAATCGGCTTGGTGCGGAAAATAACACTCAGCCCTTCATACTCAGGCTCCACATCCAGGTAGCCGCTCAGCACAATCACCGGCACCGAAGGCAGCTTCTCTCTGAGTCGCTCAACGAACTCTGGTCCGTTCATCCCGGGCATCTGGTGATCGGTAATAACCAGCCCAATCGACTCCTGCAGCGCCACATCATCCAGCATCTCCAGGGCCTTCCCGGCGCCGGTTGCAAGCGCAACTGTACGGCCTGCTTTTAGGAGGACGCTCCGCCGAACTGAAGCTTGGATGGCGTTATCGTCTACAAGAAGAATTGTCGGGGTCATGAGGTGAATCGATTAAATACGTAAGAAGAAGGATGCTTGAGTAGGCCAAAGAGTTGGCTCTGTGAACCTCGATCTGAATGATCAATTCGCCTGCAAGATTACCGAAGTGCCCGCTAAAGTGGAATCCGAGTAGGTATCCGCAGAGGCACGACCCTCAAGTGGCTTTTCCCTCAAGCAAAAGACCACCCTGCACACAGTCGGAATAGGCGCCGTTACTCCAATTCCGCTTTAGAGCGATCCATTGTCCAATGAGATCGTCGCCGGGAAAGTCAATCCCAAATACAAAGGGCGGCCGAAGCCGCCCTTTGGTAGAAGTAAACGAGAGAACCTAGAAGCGGAACTCCGCCTTGAGTTGGATAATTCGAGGGGACGCGTCGCCGCCCAGGAACGATCCATACACGCTGGTTGGCACGCTGACCGTTTGCTGGATGGTGCCGAATGCTGCGGAGTTGTCATAGTCAAAGACAGGGTTGGCAAAGTTCGGGTGGTTCAGCACGTTGTAAGCCTGACCTGCCACCTTGAACGTTCCTGTTTCCAGGCGAGGAACTTTGAAGGTCTTCGCCACCGTAAAGTCTGTGTTGAAGTAGCCCGGTCCAAAGAACTGGTTACGGCTCTGCACCCCATAGAAGGAGCTAGGATCCGCGAAATACTGGCCTGGATTGTCTCCGAAGCAGGACGTCGCGATGTTCTTTCCGCAATGATGAGGCACGTCGGGGTTGATAACTTGAGCGAGCATCGAAGAGTTGTAGCCGCCCGCTCCGTCAAGCGTATTTCCGGCGTTGCTGCTGGTCACGCTGAACGGGAAGCCGGTGTGCCAGAACAGCGTTCCAGCAAACATCCAGCCATCCGTCAACATCTTCGGCCCGCCAAAGTACGGCAGGTTGATGATGTAGTTGCCATTCAGGTTGTGCCGCAGGTCATAGTCGGCATTGCCGTAGTTCAGTAACGACAGATCAAATGGATCAATCGGATTGGTTCCATTTCCGCCGAATGGCAGGAAACCGCCGTTCGAGATCTCATCAAGCGCATGGCTCCATGCGTAGTTCAGTGTGCCGGTGAAGTACTTGGATTGTTCTTTCACCGTCGCAATCAGGCCGTTGTAATTCGAGCTCGCCACGCTCTGAATCTCAGTCACACCGGAAAAAGCCGGCAGAGCGGGATTGTCAGGCAGACCGGGGAAGCTCGTATAGCCGGAAGTACTAAGGGCCGAGTTCACACTGTTGTTCACAACCGGCTCATGATAGCCATGGTTGCCGACATAGCCGATCTGGAAGCTGGTATGGCGCCCGATCTGCTGCTGCCATTGCAGGCTCCACTCTTCGTAAGTCGGATAGTGGATCTTGGCGTCGGTATTGGTCACAGCCGGGGCCGTGAAGTTCGGGTTCTCGGCCAGAATCGAGTTGTAGCTGCCGCCGTTCGGAAAGGCCGCAACGAACGTCTGGTTCACACCTGCGAGCGCGCTCGTGAAGCTCTCTGATTGAGACGGGTCGGGTAGATAGTAGTAGGCATTAAATTCGGGGTTCAATGGAGCGTTGGTCAGCAGGTCATCCGCAACCGTCGCCGGAAAGATGTCGGTGAACAGTCCGAAGCCGCCGCGGAACAGAGTATAAGGATGATTCGGCGGAGAGAAGGTAAAGCCCAGGCGTGGGCTGACCGCGACTTTTTGCAGGTTGTCGAACGCGCTGTGCAGCCCGGACAGAATTGCCTGGTTGTACGGCGTGTCCAGTCCTGCGGTCACCTGGGTGTAGCTGCCGCCCAGGTGCGCAAAGCAGTTCGTCACGCAGATCGGATTCGAGTTGTGCTCCACTCGAACGCCTGCTGTGAGCTGGAAGTTCGGCGTCGCCTTCCACTGGTCCTGCGCATAGAAACCGAGGTTGTAGAGAGCAATCGGCTCGCTCAGCCGCTGCGGGAAGTTCTGGATGCCCAGATAATTAATCCCCTGACCAAAGAGGTCATACGCGCCGCAAGTTGGGCCAATTGGGTTACCGTTCGCATCTGTCGGGCAAGGATCGGAGAACACGCCATAGTAGCCGGGGCCGAGCTGTACAGACAACGGAACCGTCAAGATACCAAGATCAGCGTCGGTCACATCGTTCCGCTTGAAGACGAAACCGGCGCTCATCGTGTGCTTACCACGCGTATAGCTAAGGTCGTCGTTCACCTGGTACTGGGTAACATCGCGGCCCTGCGGGAAGACGTAGCCGATACCGCCTAAATTGCTGAAATCGCCCGCGGCCATTTCAAGCGTATAGGGGAAGGTCGAAAGCTCAGTCGCCGGGTCGGGGTTCACAAAATACGCGCTGTACCACGCGCCGGCAAGCAGGAACTGGTTCACCAGATTCGGCGAGAAGGTATGGGTCTCTTCCATCTGCCCTTCATAGTCCGGCTGGTCGCTCTGGTTATCAAAAGCGGAGTTAATCGGATCGACATAGGTTGGCTGCACGCCGTGGTCCCGCTTGAAGTGGATGAACATGCTATCGTTCGGACCAAGTCTCTGGTCATAACGTGCCGTTACCAGAACCTCGGCCAGGTTGTTCTTCGGGCTGGCGATGAAGAAGTTGGAGTAGTACATACCGGCGCCGTCGTTTGCATACTGATCGTATCCATACGGTTGCGCCCGCGATGCGCCCGGGGCGTTGTTGTACAGATCGAACATGTGTTGATAGAAGGGGATTTGATTCGAATACGGCGCACCTTCTGCCTGGAGATTATTGAGCACCGCAGTCTCGTACGCCTGGCTTGGGATAACCACAAAATCTGTTGGCGAGGTTACAAACCGCAGACCCTCATAGTTCACAAAGAAGAACGCCTTGTTCTTCACGATTGGGCCGCCCACAGCGGCGCCCCACTGGTTCGCGTTTGAGAAGGCCTCCGGCGCGCCGGTATAGTCGTTGAACCAGTCGTTCCCGTTCATGTCGCTGTTGGTCCACCAGTAAGACGCGTTCCCGTGGAACTGGTTGCTGCCCGAACGGGTCAGAACGTTCTCCTGCACGCCGCCCAATCCGCCGTACTGCGCGCTGTAGGCGTTGGCAACAATGTTCACTTCGTCGATATCGTTGCTGCCCAGCAACAGGTTGCTCGGGCCGGAGTTGTTCAGGTTCAGGAATGGATCATTGTCCTGCGCCCCGTTCACCGTAAAGTTGTTCGACGTGGCCGGCAGTCCGAACGCGGACGAGTTACCGTACCCCATTTGCGTGTTCATCACCACGCCTTGCGTCATGTTGATGTAGTAAGTGATGTCGCCACCGGGGTTCGGCAGGTTCTGCACCTGATTCATGGTGATCGTCGTCGACAGATCGGAGTTCTCCGGCTGCAGCAGAGGCACGGTCTGGCCTTCAACCTCGACGGTCTGGATGCCCTTGGCAACCGCCAGCTTCATGTTCACCGTGGCCGTCTGGCCTACCGCGACAACCACCTTCCTCTGAGTCGTCTGGAAGCTCGGTGCGCTGATAACCACCAGATAGTTGCCCGGCTTCAACAGCGCGGCGCGGTAATCACCCGCGCCACCCGTTTTCAGGGTGTGTGTGGCCCCGGTATCGGTATTGATGACGTTGACAGTTGCGCCGGGAATGGCTGCGCCGGTAGCGTCGGTGACCGTTCCTCCGATGTCTCCGGAGATAAGCGACTGCGCCTTGAGATGGCCAGGCAGTACAAAAGTGCACAAAAGCGCCAGACTCAGGGCAAAAATAAATCTTGAAATGGCATTGAAATAACGCGGGCAGGGGTTTTTCATGCCCAGTCGGTGTAGCAATTTTCTGACCGTACCATCATAATCGTCGGTCAGCTTTTGCAAATTATTGATTATATATACGTTAATTCTCGTTCGAACCTCCTTTCACCGGTTCAAAATCATCCTTCCAAAACTGGGAATCGCCCTCTCCTATGCCAAAATGAAAGACGATCTACCGAAAACCATAGAATCGCAAGAAAAGTCACCTGGGCACACACTCTTTCGCGTCAAATTTGCACTTAATAATGCGCACATTATCGCGCCCACAATCCGCCATTTCGTCCTTTGCGTCAATATGCGTCAATAATGGAGATTGAAAGGCGTGCCGCCATGAACACCTTGAAAACTACATTCCTGCTTACCGCCCTGACCCTGCTTCTGGTTCTCGCCGGAGATTATTTCGGTGGCCAGAACGGCATGATCCTCGCCTTCGTCATCGCCGCCGCAATGAACTTCTTCAGCTACTTCTACTCCGACAAAATCGCGCTCAGCATGTACCGCGCCCAGCCTGTCACCCGTGAGCAGCTCCCGCGCGCCTATGCTGTGGTTGAACGCTTGACGCAGCGTATCGGCCTTCCCATGCCGAAGATCTATGTCATCCCCACCGACTCACCTAACGCCTTTGCAACCGGACGCAACCCCCAGCACGCCTCCGTCGCCGTCACCCACGGCATCCTAAACTTGCTCAACGACGACGAACTGGAAGGCGTGCTCGCCCACGAGCTGGGCCACGTCAAAAATCGCGACATTCTCACCAGTTCCATCGCCGCCACGCTCGCCGGAGCCATCACACTGCTCGCCCGCTTCGGCTTCTGGGGAGCCATGTTTGGTGGCTATGGAGGCGGTGGCCGCGACCGCCGCGGTGGCGGACTCGGCGCCCTTCTTATGCTTTTCCTGGCTCCCATCGCTGCCATGCTCATCCAGCTCGCCGTGTCGCGTTCGCGGGAGTACGAAGCCGACGCCACCGGCGCGCACATCACCGGCAATCCCTATGCCCTTGCCAGCGCGCTTGAGAAGCTCGACGCCTACTCAAAACGCCTGCCTCTGGTCGCCTCACCCACGAATGCTCACCTGTTCATCGTGGCTCCGGTCATCAGTGCGCGCGATTTGGCCAACCTGTTCTCCACGCACCCGCCCATCCCCAAACGCATCGAGCGCCTCATCGGCCGCGCCAGTGTCTACGGCGCGCAAAGCCGGTGATTAAAAGAAGCGAGTAGAAAAGATCGCGAGCAAAAAAGAGAGGAAGACACCCGCCGAATGAAAATTGCCATCCGCTCCATCATCCTGCTTTGCATCGTCCTTTGGCTGGGCGGAATCCTGTTTTTCCCCATCGTCGCCGCAACCGCCTTCACCTACCTGCCGGACACGCATACCGCCGGCACAATCGTCGGCCACTGTCTCCGCATCCTTCATTACGAAGGACTCATCTCCGGAGCGCTCATCGTTCTCTTGCTGCTCGTCGCCCAGGCCGTCAAGGCCCTGCCGCGCAGCGTTCTCGTGCCTGTCGCGCTCACGCTCATTATGCTTGGCTTCACGGCCTACTCACAGTTCTCGATCATCCCGCACATGGAACACGACCGTATCGCTGCCGGCGGCGCCATCGACGCTGTCCCGCCCAACAACCCCTACCGCATGGACTTCAACCGCCTGCACGGCCGCTCGGAAACCGTCGAAGAAGGCGTGCTCCTCGCCGGAATCATCCTCGTCGTGCTCCTCGCCGCCAACTACCCCAAGAGCGAATCAAAAGCCTGACTCTCGCTGCTATCATCAAAGATTGGCGCACCTCTCTCGCTGAGGCTTGCACAACCTCAACCCACATTCTTTAGGACACGCATGAAGACCGGCATCATCGGCTTGCCGCAGGTGGGCAAGACCTCCCTGTTCCGAATCCTTACCAAGGCCAAACTGGAAGACCGCGGTTACTCGAACCCTCGCGAATCACACCTCGGCATCGCCAGGGTCCCCGATCATCGCCTCGACAAGCTCTCTGCGCTCTACACCCCGAAGAAGACCACCTACGCGACCGTCGAGTACTCCGACGTCGCCGCCATCGGCCAGGACGCCCTCAAGGAGACCGCCTTCCTGACCAATCTGCGCAACGTCGATGCGCTCATTCACGTCCTCCGCGCCTTCGGGGACGACTCCATCCCGCACGTCGGCCCCATCGATCCGCTGCGCGACATCAAAAACGTCGAGTTCGACCTCATGGTCTCCGACCTCACGCAGATTGAAAAGCGTCTCGAACGCCTTGAAAAAGACCTGAAAAAATCCCGCACCCCAGACCTCGAAAAAGAACAGGCACTCCTGCTCCGCTCGAAGGAATCACTCGAAACCGAAAAGCCGCTCCGCGAGCTCGACATGACGCCGGAAGAAAAGAAGCTCATCCGCGGCTTCATGTTCCTCTCGCAAAAGCCCATCCTCTATGCCGTCAACCTGCCCGAAAGCGCCACCCTCGGCGCCGACCTCGAAACTGCGGCCTCAAAGTACAACCTCACAGAATTCGCTTCCCGTCCCAGCGCGGGCGTCACCGCCTTCTGCGGCAAGGTCGAAGCCGAACTGGCCGAGATGGAAGACGAGGAGGCCGCCGAATTTCTCACCTCCTACGGATTAAAAGAGAGCGGCCTCGTCCGCCTCATCCGCAAAAGCTACGAACTGCTCGGCCTCATCAGCTTCTTCACCGCCGGGGAAGACGAGTGCCGCGCCTGGACCGTCCCTGTCAATTCACGCGCGCAGGAGGCAGCCGGAGCCATCCACACCGATCTCGAAAAGCACTTCATCCGCGCCGAGACCATTCACTGGGACACGCTACTCGCCGCCGGCTCGGAGGCCGCAGCCAAAGCCCAGGGTACGCTCCGTCTCGAAGGCAAGGACTACATCGTCAAGGACGGCGACGTCATGCACATCCGCCACAGCGGCTAAGTCTGAGGGCCGCTTCATCAGCTTACTCGGCATTAGCTAGCTGCTTTTCCTCGGACTCAAGCGGCGAATGCCCACCATCTAACCAGCCTGCCTTTCCCGCCACACCTTGTACAGCCCCCACGCGCCCAAAGTCGTAGCATCCTGAATAGTCCCGTCCAGCAGCATCTGCGCAAACTCAGTGACCGTCGCGGTCTTCAGCACCAGATCATGCTCCTCCGGATCTGGGTCCGTCCCGGCCTGCGTTAGCCCGGTCGCCAGATATATGTATTGCCGCTGCTTCGTGAATCCGTAGGCGACCCACATCATTCCCAGCCGAATCATCTGTGCCGCCACCAGACCCGTCTCCTCGCGCAGCTCACCCCGCGCCAGTTCCTCAGGATCCACGTCCGCCGTCTCCCAGCCGCCCTGTGGCAGCTCGATTGCCCGGTTCCCAATTGTGTAGCGAAACTGCTCCACCAGGTATATCGTATCTCCCTCAATCGGCAGAATTACCACGCAGTCGTCCTTGTCGACTACCCCGTAGATTCCTTTGGACCCGTTGCTGCGTTCAATCTCATCTTCACGTAGGCGAAGCCAGGGATTGCGATAGATCTCGCGGCTCTTCAGTGTGCGAATGCTCATTGAGCAAGTGTATGGAATAACCCTACATCGCAGATGTAGAAGTTCCGATAATTCCGCATCATGCAAGTACATCAGACGCTGCCGATGATATCTCAAATGGAGTATGCTGTTGCCGTCGCCGTCTGGCGAAATAAGGAGGATTATTTTGGCATTTTTCGCGATTGGCTGCTTCGTCACCGTCTTTGTCATCGGCATCATCTGGGCCACACGTCCGGCTCACAAGGGAGAATCACGGTTCCACTAAGGCACTCGGCTCAACCGCATTATTCCAGCTTCAATTGTCTTACCGCCTCATCTTGTTCTCGGGGCCTCCATTGCCAAACGCATTGTCGCCCAAGCACTTCCACTAGTGCGGATTTACCTATGGTATTCCATATATACCAACGAAGTATTACGAACAGACTCATACTTGAGCCCGTAATCCGACGCGCACTCTGCTCGTAGCGAATTGTTTACAAAGGGTATACTCCTTCTATTGGCTCACTACTGATTTTGGATGGAAGACTGGCAGTGAACTTGCAGGTCACCTAGCGCGGTCCCTCAGCTTCCGGGCCCCCGTTGTCTGCCCCGGTACTATGGAAAGGTCCTTCCAAACTCGCGTCACGGTTGTTCTCCTTGCCTTGTTCACGGCGGCGGCTGCGATCTTTGCGACCTTCAACTTCATCCAGGAAAATAATTTTCAGGCGCCAACGGACGGTGTGTGGTGGGTGGAGGGGCATGGCGGCCTGATTGCGGAGCGCGTGCCCGCCGACAGTCCCGGTGAACATGCCGGCCTCAAGAAGGGTGATCTTCTGCTCGCCGCCAACGGCGTGAGGGTGGTTCGTTGGGCCACGCTCTCCGAACAGATGTTCACGACCCGCGTCTTCAACACGATCAATTACACGATCCGGCGGGACGGCGTGAAGCTCGACGTAGCCGTCATCCTCGACGCGCAGGACCGCGGCTTCAACGATGGATTCCGCTTCATTGCACTGGTCTATCTCGGCATCGGCCTCTACGTCCTCTTCCGCCGCTGGACCGCTCCGCACTCCACGCACTTTTACCTCTTCTGCCTTGCCTCGTTCGTGCTGTACTCGTTCAAGTACACAGGCAAGTTCAACACCTTCGACCAGATCATCTTCTGGAGCAACATCGTCGCGGAAGGCCTGCAACCCGCGCTCTTCGTGCATTTCGCGCTGGCCTTCGCCAATGAAAACCGCCGCCGCCACCGCTGGCTCATGTCGCTGGTTTACCTGCCCGGAGCCTTCTTCGTCGGTCTTTATGTCTTCGCCACGCAGCACTGGGCCGCAACCGAGCTGCTCCGCCATCGCCTCGACCAGCTCCTCTACGGCTACGACGCAGCCTTCTACGTCATTGCCGCCATCGTGCTCTGGATCAGCTACCGCAGCACCCGCGTGCCTTTGCGCCGTCAGCAGTTGAAGTGGCTCACCCGCGGCACCATCGTCGCCATCACGCCCTTCACTCTGCTCTCCGCCGTTCCCTTCCTCAGCAATGTCGCCGTTCCCGACATCGCCAGAAACCTCACGGGAATCGCGCTGCTCTTCCTGCCTCTCACCTTCGCCTGGGCCATCGTCCGCTACCGGCTCATGGACACAGACCTCATCTTCAAGCGCGGCGTTACCTATACGCTGGCAACCGCTATCCTCTTCGGTCTCTACTTCGGCGTCGTCGCCATCGCCGGCGAAGTTGTTCGCAAGCACGTCCCCTCTGCCGGGGCCTGGGGCCTCATCGCCGCCATCATCGTCACCGCGCTGCTCTTCGATCCAATCAAGCGCATGATCCAGGAGCGCGTCGATCGCATCTTCGACCGCCGCCGCTACGACTACCGCCAGACGCTCATTGAGTTCGGCCGCGGCCTTAGCTCGCAGACCGACCTCCGCGCGCTGCTCGACTCCATCGTCGACCGCCTCACCCGCACCCTGCTCGTCACCCGCGTCGCCGTCTTTCTTGCCAACGAGACTGGACTCTTCACCTTGGCTGCCGGCCATGGCCTGCCCGCTTCCGCCTACGATCCGAATACGGCCCTCGACTTCGGTTTCCTCGACTTCGATCAGCCCGACGCCGGCTCGCACATCTTTCTTGAGAACCCTCAGCAGGCCCTGCATCTCACCGAATCCGAGCGCCACACCGCCTCGCTGCTGGACCTCAACTACTATCTGCCCTGCCGCGTGGAGGGCCACTCCATCGCCGTCATCGGCCTCGGCCGCACCGCCGACGGAGACTTCCTCTCCAGCCAGGATGTCGAGTCGCTCGAATCCCTCGCCAGCTACATCGGCATCGCGCTCCAGAACGCCCGCCTCTACGCGCGCCTCGAACAGAAGATCGCCGAATACGAGCGCCTGAAGGAGTTTAACGAGAACATCGTCGAGTCCATCAACGTCGGCATCCTCGCCGTTGATTTGGAGGACCGCATCGAAAGCTGGAACTCACAAATGGAGGCCATGTACGCGCTCTCCCGTGCTGAGGCTCTGCGCCAGCCGCTCTCCAGCGTCTTCCCCACTGCGCTCATGGATGAGTACCACCGCGTCAAGAATGAGCCCGGCGTTCACAACCTATATAAGTTCCGCATGCAAACCCGCGCCGGAGAAAACCGGACCGTCAACGCCGCCATTGCCCCGCTAGTCTCGCGCGATTTCAAAACCGTGGGCCGCATCATCCTCATCGACGACATCACCGATCGCACCGAGCTCGAGGCCCAGCTCTCACAGGCCGAGAAACTCTCCTCTATCGGACTGCTCGCCGCCGGCGTCGCGCATGAGGTCAACACTCCGCTGGCCGTCATCTCCTCCTACACCCAGATGCTCACCAAGCAGGTGCGCGGCGACGACCGCCTCTCGCCGCTGCTGGAAAAAATCACCCAACAGACGTTCCGCGCGTCGGAAATCGTCAACAACCTGCTCAACTTCTCGCGCACCGGCACCAGCGAGTTCCGCGAAACCGATCTGAACCTCATCATCCGTGAAACGCTGACCCTCATCGAGCACCAGTTCAAGACCGCGAAAGTTACGCTCGATACGTCCCTGATGCCGGATCTGCCTCCCATCCTCGGCAACGCCGGCAAGCTGCAACAGGTCTTCCTCAACCTCTTTCTCAATGCAAAAGACGCAATGAGCGGCGGCGGCACTCTGCGGGTCTCTACCGAGGTCAACGGACACGTCAGCGTCGCCATCTCTGACACCGGCTCCGGCATCTCTCCCGAACACCTCCAGCGCATCTACGATCCCTTCTTCACCACCAAATCGTCACCCTCGGAGGGGCAGAGGCGCGGGACCGGCCTGGGCCTTGCCGTCACTTACGGCATCATCCAGGAGCACGCCGGCAAGATTCATGTCGAAAGCAGCATGGGCGCCGGAACCACCTTCTATCTCGAATTCCCCATGTTGAGGAAACCCGCGCATGTCTGAGGCTGCTATCGCCATTTCTGCTTCACCGCCCACGCCGTCCAGAGACACCCAGCGAATCCTCATCATCGATGACGAGGCCGCTATTCGTGAGTCCCTCGAAACCCTGCTCTCGATCGAGGGCTACGCGGTTGAGTCCGCCGTCAACGGAGAAGAGGGTCTTGAGCGCATCGAGGAGACCTTCTACGACCTCGTGCTGCTCGACCTTGCCCTGCCTGGCAAGAGTGGCCTCGAAATTCTGCCCCTCATCCGCGAGCGGCAACCCTCGCTGCCCGTCATGATGATCACCGCCTACGGCAAGGTGGACAACGTCGTCGACGCCATCCGCTCCGGCGCCCAGAACTTCGTCCAGAAACCCTGGGACAACGAGAAGCTGCTCGCCGATATTCGCTCAGCCATCGGCCTTTACCACGCCGAAGAGGAGAACATCCAGCTCCGGCGCGCCATGAAGCAGCGTTACAGCTTCTCCAACATCATCGGCAAAAGCGAATCCATGCTCCGCATCTTCGACCTCGTCGCGCAGGTCGCGCCCAGCCGCTCCACCGTCCTCATTCAGGGTGAAAGCGGCACCGGCAAGGAGCTCATCGCCAAGGCGCTCCACGCCAACTCGCCCCGCAAGGACAAGCCCTTCGTTGCCGTCAACACCGGCTCCATGCCCACTGACCTGCTCGAGTCCACCCTCTTCGGTCACGTCAAGGGCGCATTCACCTCCGCCATCGCCGCTAAAAAGGGCCTCTTCGAGGTCGCCAACGGCGGGACCCTCTTCCTCGACGAAATCGGCAACATGGGCATGGACACCCAGGCCAAGATTCTGCGCGTCCTTCAGGACAAGCGATTCATGCAGCTCGGCGGCATACAGGAGATTCAGGTCGACGTCCGCATCATCACCGCCACCAACGTCGATCTGCGCCAGGCCGTCCGCGATGGCCGCTTCCGCGAGGATCTCTTCTACCGCCTCAACGTTATCTCCATCGACCTGCCTCCGCTGCGCAGCCGCCGCGAAGACATCCCCTTGCTCGTCGCCCATTTCCTCAAGTACTACGCGGAGGAAAATGGCCTGCCCCCGCGCACCCTTGCGCCCGAAGCGCTTCGCACGCTCATTGACTATGACTGGCCGGGCAACGTTCGCGAGCTTGAGAACGCTATCGAACGCGGCGTCGTGCTCTCTTCGAATTCGGTTATCGGTTCCGAACTGCTGCCTGGTCATCTTACCGGTCGTAGCTATTCCTCCAGCCTGCTCGAGCACAACCCTGATGCGTCGCTTTTCGACATCCTTGAGGATTTTGAACGCCGCACCATCGTCGACAAACTCGAGCATTGCAACTGGAACCAGACCGAGGCTGCCGAGCAGTTCCGCATCCCTCTCTCCACACTCAACCAGAAGATCAAACGCCTCAACATCGAAATCAGGAAGCGTATAAAAGAATAACAATCAATACCCGCTGGGTGGGACTTCGATAGTTGGCAGGTGTAGAAGATTTTTTATCTCCTGGCTGGTCCCTTCCACTCACAAAACCCAAACCGCCCATTTGCATCTAAAATGCAGATTAAGAAGCCATGGCCCTAGCTACGCTTGACTCAGCCGCGAAACGAGGCGTCAACGCCGTCCAGCGCTACTCTCTGCTGTCAGCGCGTGCCCTCGGCAATCTCTTCCGTCACCCCTTCTACGGTGCTGACATCATCACTCAGATGGATTCGATCGGCATTGGCTCCCTCCCCATCGTCATCCTCACCGGCTTCTTTACCGGCGGCGTTCTGGCGTTGCAGTCCACCTCCACGCTCTCTACCTTCGGGGCCACCTCTTTCACAGGCGAGCTCGTCAGCCTCGCCATGATCAAGGAATTGGGCCCGGTGCTCACCAGTCTGATGGTGTCTGGGCGCAATGCCTCCGGCATGGCCAGTGAACTCGGCTCCATGGTCGTCACAGAACAGATTGATGCCATGCGCGCCCTCGGTACCGACCCACTCAAAAAGCTGGTCATGCCGCGCGTCGTCGCCACCATCGTCATGCTCTTCTTCCTCACCATCGTCTCCGATACGCTCGGCATCCTTGGTGGCGCGGCTGTAACCGTCTTCATGCTCGGCCAGAACGCATCGCAGTACTTCCATTCCGCCTACCAGTCGCTCATGTACGCGGATATATTTCAGGGCCTCGTCAAGCCGCTCTTCTTCGGCTTCATCATCTCCACCATCGGCTGTTACTTCGGAATGAACACCCGCGGCGGCACGCAGGGCGTCGGCAAGTCGACCACGCAGGCGGTGGTTGTTTCCTCCGTGCTCATCATTGCCACCGACTTTCTCATCAGTAAATTCATGATTGGCATCTTCGGTCGGTGATTGCCTATGGCCACCAGCGAAGTTGCCCCCGATGTTTTGCCCTCGCACGTCTATCCCGACGCGCCTGCCATCCGCTTCGACAACGTCTCGATCGGGTTCGAAGAAAAACCAGTTCTTGAA
>Ga0335075_10004155_pt1 | contig 22703 bp, 26 predicted proteins | sample Lox_Sample_24_FD_206723 | JGI IMG/M metagenome (GOLD analysis project Ga0335075, IMG submission 206723) | Soil microbial communities from Loxahatchee National Wildlife Refuge, Florida, United States - Lox_Sample_2.4 | ecosystem: Environmental > Terrestrial > Soil > Wetlands | place: USA...
ATGCTGGTGGCGTACACCAGTCAATTCGGAATGGCCTTGCTAGGGATCAGTCTCGTGATCCTGCTGGTTCGGCACAATATCTTCTATTTGAAATCGATTTACCTAAGATCACGTGCGATCGTCGCGCCGGATCGGCCGATGGTGCCAATTGATCTCGATGCACCAGACCTCCGCTTCGGGTTTCACTCTCTCTTCATGGTTTTCAACGTTCAACTGCTGCTGCTCGCAGTCGCGGGAGCGTATACTCTCATCAGTCGATCGAGTAACAGGAACACGAGTGCTCTATCGACTTGCCTTGCGAACCTCGGCAACGGCGAGTTTAAATTCTCGGAATTCTGGGGAGCCGTTTTCGGTAATCTTTCAAGCTTATTTCCGACCGTCGGGCAAAGAATCTTCCCCGCAGTATGGATCGTGATGTTTGTGATAGTCCTCCTTCCGGCTTTTGTAAAACTCCTGCCGATTCCGTTTACGTTCAGGAAGAACGAGATCGATGCCAAGGACTACCTGCGGGAATTCCTACCACCAGATTCACAGATCGCACTCCAGACCAACGATTTGAAGAACACGAACGATGTAGATGAGACGGCAGCCAAATTTTCTAGGCAGTCGTTTTGGCCAGTAAGTCAGACGAGTGCGGAATTCTTTTCCGTTGTGGCTTTTTTCGTCTTCCTCCTGATTCTTGCTCCAGTCTTCACATGGCCGCCTACTGTAGGTCAGCTTCTCTTTTACGCGATGTTGCTGGTTATGTCGTTTATAGCGTCAGCGGCGTTATTTGCTGTGTTCCGTTACATGTTGCGGACCATCGATCCACGACTGGTCGGCAAAAAAGGCTAACGTCACGGACGGTAGCGTTGGCACTGGTCGCAGCTACGAAATCGATGCGGCGGATACCGGGCAATTTCAAATCGAAATCTGCATTCGTTCTCATCTGCCGGGTTCGATCTAAATAATCGACCCCCCACAGAGCACATTTACATCAAAACGTTCTTTCCATTCGTTTAACGTCTTAGTGAGCAGCGCCCCGTTCTCCTCGCTCGGGGTGTGCGCAGGACGTAAAGCGATAAAACTGATCGACAGTATTCGCCAAAGTTGCTTTTCCTGCTGTCGCGCCGGTTCCATCAGGTCATCCCAATCTTCTTTGTGAGCTTGCTCGTATCTTACTTAGGACGGCACTGTTCGCCGGATCGCGCCGTACTCGTTACGGCAGACGGCTCAAGGAAATTACATCCTCGGCGCCATCCGCAGTGGTCCCCGGGAACCACTCTTATTGCGTCGACCGCATCCAGCGGGCAGTCGTGGAGGTCGAGCTCACCTCAACCGGCCCACGTACGGTCGCGCCTTCCCGAGCTACGCCGCCGTCGCCCAGACTGCGAACTGTTCGTAGAGCCCGTCAGGTAGGACCGACCTGCGTGTATCGATGTGCTACCTGCGGAAGAACGTGTTACGGAAGGTATGGCGCATATGGGCGCACGAAGTATTGAGCCACACCGAATGCAGTTGACGCAGCGCTTTGGAAGCCTCGGCGCCCTTTCGAAGCGCACTGTTCCTCAATCTCGCTTTTCCACGCCGTCCGGACGACGGACTATCCGGAGGGCTAATCCTGGCCAGAAGTCCGCTTCTGGGAAGCTATTCCGGTTGCCGTGGATTGACGGCAAACTGGGAATATTTTCCGCCCCAGCTCGCGGGAGCCCGACCGAAACGCTCGTCGAGGCTGCCTTATCAAGTCGCTCATCCCAACAACTGGGCGGGGTAACGCAACCCTCTGCTTGCAATACTGAGCATTTTCAGCGAGCGCTGACTGAAGACGGCAATCTCTGACATATTCAGGGCCTTTACCGACCTTTACATAAATAATTTACTCGCTGGTAATCAAAACGCCGAATTCGCCAAGTATAGGCAGGTAAGCGATTCCCAGGATCGAGAGCTCTGGGCCCCTTTGATTTCAATGAGAGGAGAATATTCGCATGCCAAGCGCTGCAAACCCGAATGATCTCGCGGCCTTTCAGTTCGAGTTATTAGGCGCCTCAGGCAAGCCCGGTACGTGGCAGAACGTCAACTTTGGCGAAGACTCGAAAGGCAATCCGGTTGGCGGCCAGAAGAATCCCTTGTCCTACAACATCATGCCCTTGCCTCAGGACAAAAATCCGGATGGGTCTGACAATCCGAGCGGCTTCATCCTCAAGAATTTTACGTATTTCGAGTTTCTGAACTTCAATGACAGCATTGCGGTGGCGGCCAAAGCCCCGAACCGTGGAGGTCTCGTCGCTCAGAATGCCCGCGCTCTGTTCTACGAGCAGCAAGTGCAATTTGCCGAGGGGCCGTCCGTTAACAATGTCGTCCATGTCGAGAACGGTGCGTGGCTCTGGCTCCCCAGATTCGTGCAGCAGCTCGGCGCCTACCCTCCGAACATCGACCAGGAAAGAGTCGAGGGCGCGCTTGACCAGCCGGAGGATGTGGCCATCGCCAAGCAGATTTCAGTTCCGCACGGCAATTCCATCCTGGCGCTTGGCAGCTTTGATACCCTCTGCGAAATAGACTCCATGGGCAACTGCACGAAGAGAAAGGCCAGATTCCCCGGGAGCCCCATAATTCCGGACGCGCCGTGTCCTTTCCCGACGCCCCGCATCCCCAAGTTCCACGAACCCGCGCCCCCGTCGCTGGTATCGAACTTGTTCGCGCAGGATCACTATTCCACCGCGATAACGGCTGGCCCGAACGGGTACGAGAATCCCCAACCAAATCTCACTTTGAATGCCAATCTCCCGCTGCAGATGGCTGTCAATATCATCAAGCCGGACGAGCACATGCACTGGCGCGTGACGACTGAACAGTTGCAGCACGGCAAGGGCATCGTGACGAACATTCCGTTCGAGAGGCGGGTTTCGGAAGTTACCGACTATTTCGCGGATTACTGGCTCCTGTTCAAGAAAGAAGGCGGAAAGACGACGAAATATCTTTCCTACACACAGACCATCCTCATGCGCGTGAAACTTAAAGAGAAGAAGTACGGCGATGACGACGACAAAGACCGGTATTTGTTTCCGCACGTTACTTGCAACACTTTGACGCTCGTATCGTAACACGGAAGATCGCCCTCGCTCCTACGGGCTGGCCTTGACTGGCAGGCCCGAACGGCTGGACGAATGCCGGAAGAACTAACTCTGAGACTTTCAAACCTGCCGCGTTCGGCTCTGTTGTCCTCTATGTGGTGAGAGCAGGTGCGCGCGGCGCGGTAACTGATTCTTGTCTCGCGTTGGATTCCGGAACGAATGGATCTCCACCGTGGAGTGTCCGGGACCTTCACATACTCCGACTCGACGCACGGAAAATTACGAGATCGAGGAACGGAAGGTGGAACGCAAATCGTTCCCCGAAAAGCCAAAGATCGCACAGAAAGGTCTATTATCCAGGTCAACGCAAAAGGTCGGGAGAGACGCCTGTCGGCAGCACTTCGTAGCCTTCGGTTGCGTCAGTCGCTGGAGAACGAGGTTTGATCGAATGGCTCGAAAATTAGCAATCACGATTTCAGGCGCCGTCTCGCATGGCTACGCGACGGGAAGAGGATGTCTAGTGCTGGTCGGGAGGAGGTTGCCAGCCGCGAGCGGGAGTCCATGTAGCGTTGAGGATTGTCGCGCGCTGACTGAATTACGGGAGCAAGGAATGAAGTGAGTTGAGCGATGATGCTTTTGAATTCAGTACGTTCCACGTACGGACTATTCTTGGTGCAAAAGGCGTTCCACTGTTTGACCTTGTTGTCGTCGGCGTAGAACTCAGGCGTGAATGCGAGCGGAATGCCGTTAGCGGGGAGTTCGGTGTGGCGACGTTCGAAGGTCGCACGAACAGCTTGAGTGAGTGTTTGTCCGTGAAGCTCGAATGTGACTGAGAGGCTGTGAAGGTCGTGAAAATCCTTCATGCGACTATTTGCAATGCCCAATGTGACGATGGCCTCGAGCTTTTCGGAGACGACGGTTTCGCGCGGGTAGACAAGCAGGCGAGGAGCCGGCAGTTCAAGGAGTGCCGGGTACTGTGTATCGATGGGGCCAGGTGTTATGACATCGCCGAAGCCGACATCGATTTGTATTGGGATTCGGGCTTTGTCCAGAACGGCCGTGAATGTGACGCGGACACCCTCGTAATCGGCGTCTTCTTTGATCCGTTCCGCTTTGACAGTCTTTGGGTCAAAACGCAAGCCGTCGTCCTGGACTTTCGCCGTCGAGATTTCGCGGAAGATCTCAACGAAGCGTTCTGGCGAGTTGTTTCCCCTTGCTAGAAAATCAGCGTCTCGGGTGGGACGGTATTGTTGGTGTGTCCAGAGTTCGAAGAGGAGAGCGCCCTTCAGGACAAAAACGTCGCGAAATTTGGATTTGCTGAGACGGAAGAGGATTCTTTCTAAGGCGTACTTGGTAAGTATGAGTCCGAAGTCCTGATTGCGCTCGTGGGCAACGTTGAGCAGCTTCTGGCGGATCGAGGCTGGAACATTCTTGAGCTTCGATTTTGGCAATTAGAGGGACTCCAGGTAGGGCCGCATGACGTTCGCCACTCGGCATACTTTGGCCGCTGCCCAAAGTTCGTCCATGGAAGCCTTCTTGAGGCGTCGGCACTCCCTAAGAGCTTCGAGGGCGACATCCATGCCAATCTTGTTGCGGAATTTGAAGCAGTCGGCAACGGTCTTCGCCGGGGTGTAGACCTTGAGGGATGCGCCACGAACGGGATACTCCTTCACTCCGTAATGGAGAGCTGCACCAGACATACGCACGAAGCGAACCGGTGGAGACGTTACGCGTGGAGCCCAGGCTTTCACATCAATGGCCATCCAAACGTGATGTGGGGCCTGGGTTGTGAACTTGTGGAATTGAAGTGCGGAGAGAAGGCAAAGCACGCCCTTCGGGACCTTGTGGGCGGCTTCGACGAGCGACAGATGCTCGGTAACGTGGGATGAGGTCGATGCGTAAAGCCCTCGCCCTAGCTTCCTGAGGACGCCCTTTCGAACAAGGCGGGGCAGGTAGTTTCGGGGAATGCCTAGGGCGACGATATCCTTCGAGCGAAGGACCTGTCGCTTTGCAGCCAGTGTAAGCAGTCGGTCTGACTTGGAGTGCATGGCATATTCCCAGAGTCAGTGTACCAAATACTCGGTAGATGTCAATAAGTACCAAGGATATGGAACATTAAACTTAGGGCAAGTTGAGGCAGTGTGGGGGCCAAGCCCCTACCGGCCTTTAGGCTAGGGTTGAGCGAAAAGCAGATTCCCCTTGTTTGGATTCCGAAAGAAGCGATCGATAGGGGCTTGGAGTTCGTCATTGCGGGGTTTGCCTAAAAGACGCGCGGAAGCGCTCAAGGTCGGACTTGAGGAAGCGTATATTTCGACCCATGACCCGAAGGTGAGGGATTTGCTGGCGCTCCACCCATAGATAGACGGTTTGAGGGCTGACACCGAGAAACTTAGCGGCTTGGCGGACTGTCCACGGATACTCGTCATGAGAACCGAGGTCAGGGTGGGCACTGTTCATAATCAGAGGACGGCCAGATGTCCCATAGTCTACGCATCGTGAAGGATGGTTTGTACCATCGGAGATAGTCATGGCCGGTGGTGGCCGCGGTCGCCAGACTGCCAAGCCGATGAAAAGGACCAACGGGCTTAGCGTTCAATTGGGATAACGACCGGAATGGCAGCTTGAATGGGGGTATAGATATCAATTTCTCCGGCAGTAGCTCTGATTGAAACGATCAGAGTGTAGCGGACGTCCCTATCGTACCTTTGGTGAAATGGCTTTTCCTTCCACCATCCGCCCACCGGATAGATTGCGATGGCATCTCGTCGTGCGAGTTCAGCCCCCGTCCCACGCCAGTGATCCGAGTGGAGCGAGCCGGTATTGCGAATCGAGCCTAGAAACCAGTCATCACCACCGGCATCGGGCTGGATACCTTGTTCCTCCAGCTCGATTGCGCCATTGATGCGTGCCTGAAACGCAGCCACGGTTTCCAAACTTCGTTTCACGGCGAATCGAAGGGCGTGAGATGCATAGCGGTGTCGTCGCATCCAGCCCCTTTCGCCGGGATTCGGTTCGATGAAATAGGATAGTGTGACGCGAAGTTCGACTTCGGTTTCTCCGAGATCCTCAAGCTCTGCGCGTGGCCATGGTAGGGAGTGGAGATGCATGTCACGGGTCTTGACCACACCTTTGGCATCGCGCCAGAACGGACGCAAATGATCCTCAACGATTAGTGTGGTGTCGTTGAGGGTGCTCAAGACAGCGCGTCCATGGTTGGGCACACCGTAGCCGTAACGCCGAACAAAGGCTAACTTCTCAGCGCGCGTGGGATTTTGATTCAAGTGCGCCAACATCGTTGGAGTCCACTCGGCGGAATGAACGAGGAGGCCACGTATTGTCTCAGGCCAAAACTGGCGACCAGCAGCCAACACGCGACCTGCGACGTTAGCAGCAAAAGCGACAGCTCCGCTGGTGTCGCGAATAATGTCAAACTGTTGGACGTTGGGCTGGAAGTGCGTTGTAAGCGATCCGAGATCGTCCGGGGAATCGACGATGGCACCATCGGTTGCCCAATTTCCGCCCTCGCAAACGATATCGGGCTTGATAGGCCACTGGCGATCCCAGGTTAGCGATGTGCGACTTGTCGGTGAGAGATCACCTGCGGGGGCTAACGCGGACCATCCCTGGAAGGTCGCATCGGTGATGTTAGTCTTTTCGGTGAAAGCGCCAACTGTGAGAGCGTTCCAACTCTGTGCCGGGCTCAATATCGACTCGACATCTGTCCGGTTTAGATAGTCAGTTGTGGGGATGTCGGTGGGCTGTACGTTTCCGGCCGAGATCAGGAATAAGCGCCGGGCAGTATCGTCGCCAAAGCACAGTCTGTCGATGGTTGCAGACCATGACGAAGGGCGGCCACGGCGCACCTGAAAGTCAGATGTCACGGCGAGGCACATCGCTCGTGGGCGACGGGGAGCAGTAATCTCGGGGCGCGAGACACAGTCGGCAGTTACGGCCCCGTAAAGCTTTGGATCATGCTGAATCCCGCCGGAATCCAGCATCTTCACGGACTCGAGACGGTGCTCGAGACGAATACGTCCGTTGCTAGAGAGGGCTTGTTGTAAGTCTCCAAGGAGGGCAACTCCGCCCATTGCTGTTCCGTGACCTCTCCAGAAAGCGCTGTCGCCTGTCCCCCATGCTTGATCGTAGGTGTGAACGTCATCGGCGTGCGTGCCTATTGTCAAGAGGGGGTGGGTGTGCGTAAGTCCGCTATCGAGCACGCAAACTGCTACAGCATCGTCACCAGGTGCATCGAGTCGTCTTCGAAGTTCATCTACCCATTCCCTTTGTTCAATGTTGTGCATTTCCATGAACAGCGCCGGAGTGTCTTTCGCAAGGCGTATTTCTGCGATTGAGTCTGTGGTTGTGAGAAGCCTTCCAAGAGTTGCCAGGTCAGAAAAAGCGAGCACGACTTCACGCTCGGGGAACTCAACGACCTCATCGAGTTTGACCCTTATATCTAGTGCGGTGGCGGCGGCCTGAAACTGATCGCGTAGTCCTGCTCTAAGCCACACCTCCCACCAGATTCTTTCGTTGTTCGCGGGGAGAAGATTCTCGTCGTCGGTGAAGAATTGGGGGATGACCGCCAGAGCAACTGTCTCGATGCGATTGACGAGATTCTCATGGCGCGGTCTGCCCTTTGCCGTGACCTGCGTTTGGTAGGCTTCGAGTTTTCGGAGGAAATAATTGGCGGCTCGGTCCGGGACAAACACCGTGGCAGTCGTAAGAGCGTTTTCTCCTTGGCCTGTTCTCACCGCGAGGAGTTCAATGCCTCGGCGTCGATCTTCCAGATTTTGCACGAATGCTTCGTTTCCCGGTGCGAGCTCAAATTGCAGGTGAAAGCCGCGAGAGGCAGCGTCGCCACGGGTTTCGGCATGGGCCCTCGCTCCGGCAAGAGCCTGGTTGAGCGCCGCGATTAGGTTACGAGCGTGTGCTGTGCGGTCTCGCGCGGGAGGAGGAGGAGTTTGTGGCCGCTGGCGACTCGTGTAGCGTTCGGCGCGGCCGATATCGTGGAGGTAAATGTGTGGGCGATCACGGGGAAGTTCAGGCATGAGGCTGGATCTCTGCCCTCCAATTAGCAGGTTGTGTGTCTTCGTTCATGAAGGGCGACCAAGAGCTCTTCCGTGGTAACACGGGTTCCCCCCCCTAGAATGGCTTGCTTGGCAGCTTCGTCGCTCGCGCGTGCGAGTTCCCCCTGGCTCAGTTCGGAGACCTCTCGCGATACTCGTTCCCATTCGACGCTCGTGGTATCGAAGGCCGCCAGCCGGGCCTGCATGATCTTGATCGCGGTGCCTCCATCAGGAACGGTGTAAGTCAGGACATCGTCAAAACGACGAAAGAGGGCCTTGTCCAGCAGGTCGGCATGGTTCGTGGCCGCAATGATGAGGCTGTCAGAATCATCTTTCTCGAGGAGTTGTAAGAAGGAGTTGAGAACTCTTCGAATTTCGCCGACGTCATTCGATTGGGACCTCTTAGCTCCTATTGCGTCGAACTCGTCGAATAGATAGACCCCCTTTTCGACGGTCATGGCTTGAAAAATCATCCGCAGCTTGGCTGCGGTCTCACCCATGAACTTTGTAATGACGCCCTCTAGAAGAATCGTAAACAGTGGACAGTGCAGTTCTCCGGCCAGAGCAGCAGCGGTCATCGTCTTTCCAGTGCCAGGTGGACCTACGAAAAGGAGCTTCCGTCTTGCCCGGAGATTGTGATGACGCAGCTTGGTCTGCTGTCTCTGCTCAAGGAGGGTTCTTCGCAGACGGCTCTCAATGGCTTCGGGCAGAATCATGCTCGAGAGTCGAATTGTCGGTTGCTGTACTGAGAGAAGATTGGCGATCTCGCCTTTTGGCTGGAGAACGACGACCGAGCCGGGACGCCTTTCAAGGTGTGAGCCTCGGGCGCGAGCTTGATCGACCAAGTCGCGAATCTGCTCAGCGACCTTTGCATGGCCCAGGCGTGCTTCGCGGGCCGCCAGTTCCATAGCGACCGAAAGAAACTCGTGCTCGTCGCCCTGGACGTGGGTTCGCAGAAGTGCGATGAGGTGCCGCGCAGTACTCATATAGGAAGGGTGTCACGTATGAAACGTCTGTGCAAACGGAAGTGTATACCGAATGTCGACCGACTGGACAGGGATCGGGTTGCGGATTGTTCGATCTCGCGTGGTCTATTCATCTCGCTTTGCGCTCTGCCGGGAGCCCGCCGGTCAGGCCTTTCGTGAACGTGGAGGGAAACGGTCTGCACTTCAAAGGAGGCATGTTCGTTCTTTCCCGCCCAGACCAACTGTGGATCGAGATGCGGATCGTAATCATGATCTCGGCCCGGTTTGGCGGCAAGTCGGACTGACATCGAAATGTCCGCGGGACATGGTGTCAATCCCAATTAGTTCTCTGGTCCGACCTCATGCTGCCCATTCGGTCTTCATACTCGTCAAGATCCAAGAGCTGCCTTTCGTCTTCCCACCAGAGTAAGGACAGGACGCTGCCGTCTTTCAGGCGGAGGGAATCCTCTTTGATCCAATAGCGATCGGCCCGAGGATGATTAATCCAGTGATCGCAACGGACATCCTTCGGTTCAGTGTGTGAATTTCCTTCGTTCAAGAGCGAGAAAGCCAAGGTCATCTGGTCGGGTCGTGCCAAGGGCCACAACCGCCCCTTGACCTCAGAACTAGCAACGAACCACTCTCTCCTCTCGGGACTATTACATACGAGCATGGCGGGCAAGCCGCCATGCTCGACAAGCCGAATTGCCGTTGATGTTAAGCTCATTTCGAATAGATCCGCGAGTTTGCGTACGGTCACAAAAGTCGCTGGCAATCCCCTAGAGCGAGGTTGGAACATTGAAAGAGGAAGTAATAAGTCACTGGCGAAGCGATTGGCACGAGTCTCGGGATTTGCGGCCCACCATCCACGCACGTAGCTGGCGTAATCGCATTGAAAAGCCACCTGGCCGCGGTCGCACATCCAGTGTCCAAGTTCATGGCCTCCTGAAAACCGCTGACGGCCTCGCCACGCGGTGGTGTTAATCGTGATGATGGCGCGGTCGCGATAACCTATAATTCTTGCCTCGCAGCCGGTTAAGGGCCTGTATCGTATTGATGCGTGACAGTACTCGGCGATGGCTTCGATGTCGAGGTCTTCAGGCTCTCTTATGCCGAGGTCGGCAAGTATTTCCTGCGGAGTCTGAATCACATTGGCCACATTATTACTCGCTCGAGGACTTCGGCAGATCGTCCAAAAGACCAAGTTCCGCGAGATCTTCGAGAGCGCTCTCAACGTCGCCGTCGGAAAGCATCTCAAAATCGCGATGTTGCGTTGTGAGAGCAGCTCCTATCGCAGGATTGCTCTCCAAGATGGCAAAGAGCTGTCGTTTGCGATCCTCGGCGGTAGTTGCGATGTAGTCAGACTTGCCTGATTGGCCTGCGGCATGGAGACGGCAGGCCTGACGGGCCGCCTCAAGTTTGCGCTGCTCGAAGCTTTTGATCGCAGCCTCAAGGGTCGTTTTCACGTGCTTGGCAATTTCTTGGGAATCTCGGCCGGCCCTGCGAGCTTCGTCGAGGAGTTCGTTCGGAGTCTCGCTGGCGATCGAATCTGCCAAGCCGTCGAGGATGCCGTCAAGGGGGCGCCGGGGATCCTGCTCACCGGACATACGGAATTCCTTTCGGCCATTTGGCGTCGGTTCTTCGTCGGATAAGCCGTACGGCAGTTCGATACGGAGTTTCATCGATATTAAGTGCCTCAACGATTTCCGGTCCTTTCATGCCAGCCTTCCAGCCGTCGAGAATGAGCGATGCCAAAAGCTGGTCTTTGAAGAGATTCTCGATCTCTTCCACAAGTTGTTCCTGCGTCTGCGTCTCGCTGGCGAGGAGTTGATCTTCCGGAGTGGGTTCGAGCACGGGGGCCGACCGCGTTGCGCTCCGTGAGTCGTCGCCAATTTCAGAGTTCCGTATGAGATCTGTGTCAGAGATCTCAAGTTGGCCTCTAGCACCTTTTCGAGCCCAGTTGCTGGAGATGCTCCACATTGCGCCAATCAGGAAGCCAGGCAGATCAACTTTGTCAGGGTACCAGTGTCGTCGTCCGGTCTCGAGCAAGGAGTTCATAGCTTCCGTAAGAAGGCAGTGGGCGTCGCGGCCTGAGGCGCTGATACCGATTCTTCGGATGCGATTCTCGGCGTAGTTGTTTAGCTTCAGCATTTCGGCCTCGGTAAGCGACTGAAACGCTTGGCGGATATCTTCTAAACTAGCTTCACGATCTTGTAAAGGACCTTCTCCCGGGGGCTCTCGCATCGTGTTCCTTCGACGCCTCCACAAGTAAATGCTCAAAAGTGGCGTTTCTTGACACCCGCTTGGTTGTTTTCTGCTTCGGATGTCAAATTGTTCATGAAATGAGCATTCCATTGTGAGGGGGCAAGAGGCCCCTCAGGAGGAACATCATGACTGAGGCCGAAACGCACGTAAAGACCAGTGGGGTAGGACCAGATGAGGGTCACAGACCGAAATTGGTCACCGTGACCGTGGACGGTGTGGAGAAGCGGGTGGCGGAAGGAACCTATATCGTTGCCGCTTTCAAGCAGTTGGTCGGCGTTGACAGCTCTCGCGAGCTTGATGAGGTCATTCACGGGGAGTTCAAGCCCCTAGCTGACAATGCAAGCATCGAAATCAAGCAGCACGAGAAGTTTGTCTCCCACGTTCGAACGGGGAGCTCGTCCTAATGGTTGCCACCGAGCATCTCCGAGAGCTCGGCGAGCTCTGCGGCGAGGTTCGGGAGTTGAGCGAGGGTGGAAAAGTGTACATCTATCTCCCGCGGCTCAAGCTGCCCAACGGATGTGTCCCGAACGAAGTCGAAGGCCTGCTTTGTATCCAGGAACACAGTGGCTACGCGACGCGTTTGTTTCTTTCGCAAGCGGTCGCGGGCCGCGGGGCGAATTGGTCAATGCACCGAATCGTTGATCGGAACTGGCATACGTGGTCGTGGAACAACGTGAGCGCACAAATGCGCCCGGCGGCGATTCTTGCTGAGCACCTAAGGGCGCTTCGATGAAGGTACTGTTCAAGATTACCAAGCAGCTTTGGAGCGACGTGAAAACAAGGCTCGAACGCCCGCATCCGTTTGCATTCGAGCGGGTCGGGTTCTTACTTTGCCGGGGCGGCTTGCTCGAAGACGGTGGGATAGTCATCTTGGCGCATAGTCTGCATGACGTGGCAGACGACGATTATCTTGATGATCCAAACGTGGGGGCAACAATGGGGCCTGCGGCCATTCGGAAGGCACTGGAGAGCGCCTACAACCAACAAGCTTCCATGTTCCATGTGCATCTGCACGCTCATTGCGGGAGACCGGGCTTTAGCCGAGTGGACAGTGCGGAAACAGCCAAGTTTGTTCCGGATTTCTGGAACGTCCAGCCAGATCTGCCCCACGGCGCCATTGTCTTCAGTGAAGACTCAGCGAGTGGTCGGTGTTGGGTGCCGGGGCGGCACGATGCGGTCGAGATCTCACAGTTCACCATTGTGGGCGTGCCAACGAGGAGGGTATGAAAGCGATGAAAAGTGAAGAACTGAGACTCGACCGGCAAAGCTTTCTGGGCGAAAACAGCGGCACGATATTGCGGAACTCTCGAGTAGCGGTCGTTGGACTTGGAGGAGGAGGGTCGCACATTGCGCAACAGCTGGCCCATCTTGGCGTGGGGGAATTTGTTCTCATCGATCCAGACGTGGTAGAGGACACGAATCTGAATCGTCTCGTAGGTGCAACCCAGCAAGACGTGGATGAAGGCATGCCTAAAAGCTCGGTCTCCGCTCGCATGGTTCTCGGTGTAAATCCGGGAGCCAAAGTACGGACAGAAACGACGCAGTGGCAGACGTGCGCTGTTGCGTTGCGGTCTTGCGACGTGATTTTTGGGTGTGTCGACTCGATTGGCGAACGTGCGCAATTAGAGGCTGCTGCACGACGTTATCTGGTCCCGTACATTGATATCGGAATGGACGTACACAAGGTGAATGATGAGTTTTGTGTCGGTGGCCAGGTGGCGCTCTCTGTTCCGGGAGGGCCTTGCCTTCGGTGCATGGGAATCGTGAATGAGAGCGCTCTGAAGCTGGAAGCGGAGCTCTACGGTGCGGCAGGGAGTCGCCCGCAGGTGGTTTGGCCGAACGGCATATTGGCTTCGTTAGCGGTCGGTTTCTTCGTACATTTGACGACCCCGTGGTGCAGGCCACGCGACCTGTCAGTCCTAATTGAATTCGATGGGAATTCGCAAACGGTGCTCCCGAGCACAAAACTTGGCTATTTGGATATGAATACGTGCCGCCATTTTGCAAGCTTGGCGGATGTCGGTGATCCTTTTTGGAAGCTTCGCTGAGATGCTAATGTCGGTACTCAGATGTAGTCAAAGGTGGCTCATGGACAACACGCGGTACTTGGGCGCGGAATTCGTCGCTTCGGGTGGATTTGCAAAGGTATATCGGGCTTTTGACAACTGGACGCGGAGATGGGTGGCGGTCAAGGAACTGAGTAATTCAAATCCAGAATTGCTTCGACGCTTCGCGAGGGAGCGCGACATGCTCACCCTTCATGTGAACAATCCCTTCGTGGTCGACATATTCGACTCTAATTTCAGTGATCCGCATCCCTACCTAGTTCTTGAGTACTCGGATCTTGGTTCACTACAAAAATATGTTGTGAATCGCCAGGACTGGCGGCGGGTTGCCGCGTGGCTGCTGGATATCGCTTATGGGCTGACGATCATCCACGAGAGAGGCGATCTGGTGCGGGACATCAAACCGTCAAATCTATTAAGGTTCAGACGTCCTAACGGTCGCGACCTCGTCAAAATTGCGGACTTCGGGCTAGGACAACGCTCCGACCATCCTTGGGAAATGATGACGACGTCGGTCTTCGGAACGAAGGGGTATATTGATCCGGTTGCTCTACAAAACGGGAGCTTTCTGCCGGCGTCCGATATCTACGCTTTAGGTATTACGATTCGGGAGTTTTTGACTGGCTGTCGGAGTCTGTGGAACGCCGTGCCCGGTTCCTCCGAGTTTCAGAGGATCGTTTGGGCGATGACCGATTCGAGAGTCGAGAACCGACCAACGGCGAGAAACCTATACGAGCGGATTGGAAACGCTCTTCAAGCGGAAAAGGCTTTGGTTGCCAACGTACAAGAACGGAAAGCGGAAGGGGTGGGCTGGCTTTTGGCTGGGGCCGCAGTGATAGTCGGAGCGTGTGTTCTAGCGGAAGGTAAGTAGTCTTTTGCGTTGTGTACCGGCATTCCAAATCGGCGGGGAAGTCTCGCGCGCGGTTGGCGGATCGTTGGCCCTCCGTAGGGGATACGCCATTTCGAGATTCGCCACACCCTCCTATATACTGAGCCCGTTTACCGAACGCGTAATACCTTGTAAAGGAGATGGCGAAATGTCGGGATCTGGCAATGGCGGGTGGGATCGAGAACCAAAGGATGACTGCGCGACACTGACGCAGTTCACGACGTTGAATTCACCGAACCAGGCTGTCCTTAAGAAGCTGAAGAAAGGCGATGTCTTGGAGATCAACGTAAAGAAAGCCGGGAAGGCAGTAATTGGTACTGTTTGCCTCTTTGAAAAATACTTCATTTCAAGATAACGCCAACGAGGGAATTCACCATTTCATACATTAGACCAGTTCTTCCGCCTCGCCGCCCAAGAAGTTCACCGGCCTAATCGAGGCGATGCGCCGCCACATTTTCACGATCGCGGCGACCAGGAAGCCGCCCGGCAGGCGGTCGTCAAGGTTCTCCGGCGTCGATTTCTCTTTTCCGCACCATCCTTGAGCGCGGCGTCCTAAAGCAGCGCCGCTCGCGGCTGAACTGATTCCGGCGACCGGAATCAGCAGGCAATTTGCGCCGCTACGTGTCCGTCCATCGGGCATACGGTAATTGAAATAAATAGTTCAAAATACCCTTGACCGCAGCTTCCGTGCCTGATTATCATACCAAACAGTTCAAAATCAGCAGAGCAACCCTAGCCTCCCAAGGAGAATACAGATGAAACGGTACGAAGGTAAAAAAGTCGTGATTATCGGCGGCACGAGCGGCATGGGGCTCGCGACGGCGAAGATGCTGCTGGACGGTGGCGCGCGCGTTTTGGTGACGGGTCGCTCGAAGGAAGGCCTGGAATCGGCGCAGAAAGAGCTTGCGAATGACGCCATCGTGGTTTCGAGCGACGCGCGGTCGCTGACGGACCTTGACGCACTCGCCTCCCGGGCGAAGAGCGAGTTCGGCACTATCGACTTGCTCTTCGTCAATGCCGGGTTCAGCATCCGAGCGCCTCTCGAGAGCATCACCGAGGCCATCTACGACGAGATGTTCAACCTGAACACCAAGGGGCCGCTTTTCGCGGTGCAGAAGTTCGCGCCGCTAATCAACAAGGGAGGCGCTGTCGTCTTCACGACCTCAATCGCCAACGAAAAGGGAATGCCCGGCCAAGCCGCATATGGAGCGGCCAAGGCTGCGCTGTGGTCCATTGCTCGGACGCTCGCCGCCGAGTTGCTTCCTCACGAGATTCGCGTCAACGCGGTGACGCCCGGTCCCATTAACACGCCGATCCTCGACAAAGTGTTCCCCGATAAAAACGCGGCCGCCCAGATGAGGGAGAAGATGCCCGGCATGGTTCCCATGAAGCGTTGGGGTATATCGGAGGAAATCGCGAAGGCCGTCCTCTTCCTCGGGTTCGATGCGACCTTCACGACCGGAGCCGAGCTTCCGGTCGACGGCGGATGGACTCAAATCTAAGGCGTCAATGACTCGCATACCGTTTGAGCTAGTCATGAGCTGTTTGGTCGTTGCTTATCTCGCAGCGAATATATACGCCATCGTGACGATGCGGGTGTTTGACTTGGCCCGTTCGCGCAAGCATCTCCTGCTCTATGGCGTCCCCTTCATATTGTGGGGCTCCGTCATCCTGTTGGGATGCAAGCTCATCGAGGTCATGCGCCGATTCGATGAGTGGGCTGACTGATCGCCCCGATCCCGCGCGGAAGATCACAGCGCCGCGACGGATGTTTCGTTGTCGCTGTTTAACTTTCAAAGGACATAACGAAATAAAGATACGCAGAATAGTGACCGCTGAAAGTAAGTCAGGCGTCGTAGTGCAGGCGAGTGATTTGCCCGAAACGACCACGGCCGGTCTCCCCACCAACATTTGGGGGTTCGACCAGCTTCCGACCCTACCCCGCGCAGCCGAACAGGCGCTTGGCGAGTACCTGCAAAAGGGCCTCTTTGGTCCGAAAGGCGCCCTCCGAGTCGACGTCACGTCATTTCCGCCGGATACGGGCAACCAGGCGCCGGATCTTGGAGCCCTCATGGCCAAGCTCGACCTCGGGATGGGCCACAACATGACGCCGGGCAAATCGGGCGGCGGAATGCACCGCACCGACAGCATCGACCTCGTGGTCGTCATCAGCGGCGAAGGGGATATGTCTTACCCCGACGAAGACGGCGAGTTGAAGGAAATCCATCTCAAGGTAGGCGATTTCCTCGTGCAGAACGGCACCTTTCACGCGTGGCACAACCGCTCCAAGGCACCCTTCGTGGTCTTATTCGTCACGCTTGGGGCCGAACGCAAAGCGACCTAAGTAACACGAGACCATCAAACACCCCCCCGCGCCTGCACAAAACGAGGAAGGGAAACAGAATGCCTAGACCGAAAAGCGAGAACGTCCCCGTGCTAGTGGTTGATGGCGTCGTAAAGCTTCCTCCAGAAGCAAACGGGGCCGTCGTTGTTGGCGGTTCCAATGCCACGGCTTATGCGGCGTATTACTCGGCCAGAGCTGGCGTTCGCGCTGCCATACATCATGACTGCGGCATCGGTCGGGATGAGGCGGGGGGAAGCGGTCTGCCTTGGGCGGACCAGCATGGCATGGCTATGGCGGCCGTAGCGACGGACAGCGCCCGGGCCGGCGACGCCGCAGACATGCTCCGCCGCGGAATCATCAGTCGCGTTAACAAACTTGCAGCCACATGTGGCGTAGAGACCGGTCACACCGTCGCACAGGCAGTGGAGCTATTGAAGTCTGCCCCCTGGCCCCATGCGAACGTGGAGGCACCGGTAGAGGAACGCGCCTTTTTTGAGGGCATCCTCTGCATAGGCTCCATCTCATTTGCTACTCCAGAAGATGCAGGTTTGGTCGTGGCAAGCGGTAGTCATGGCGGCAGAAGCGCTGCTCCGTTTACGCGTTCCTTCAAGCCGCGCCTTGTCTTCTTCAACGATGCCGGCTTCGGCGTCGATCGTGCGGGCGCTGCCTGCCTTCCTCTTCTCGATTCGGACGGTATTGCCGCCGCTACGGTCGCCGCAGATTCGGCGCGTATCGGTGACGGCGAGTCGACGCTGACACAGGGCATTATCTCGGCCGTGAATGAAACGGCACACCGACTTGGTGCCAGGGTTGGGGAGACGGCTCTTAAAGTAGCTCGCACCGTCGCAAGGACGCCTGAATAGCCCATGCGCAGAACAAGCAACAGAGAAGGAAGCCAAATGCCTTTATTGAAAAACAAGATCGCTGTCGTCACCGGGGGCAGCAGCGGCATCGGCCTCGCGACCGCCAAGCGGTTTGTCGAAGAGGGCGCCCATGTGTTTATCGCCGGCCGCCGCAAGGCCGAGATCGATAAGGCCGTCGCGGAGATCGGCTCGAACGTCACCGGCGTCAAGGCCGATATCTCCAAGCTCGACGACCTCGACCGTCTCTACGAGACCGTCGCGAAGAAGGGCAAGATCGATGTGATTTTCGCCGGCGCGGCCTTCGTCGAAAAGGCAATGACCCCCGCAGCCACGCCCGAGCATTTCGAGAAGACCTTCAAGACCAACGCACGCGGCACTTATTTCACCGTTCAAAAGGCGCTACCTCACTTGAATGATGGAGCCTCCATCATCTTAGTGGCGTCGGCCGGCAAGAACAAAGGCAACCCTGGCCGCAGCACCTACAGCGCCAGCAAAGCGGCGATCCGTTCCTTCGCCCGGACCTGGACCAACGAACTTAAGGACCGGAAGATCAGGACTAATGTGATAAGCCCCGGCGCTGTCGAAACGCCGATGTTCAACGACCAGTTTCCCTCGGCGGATTCGGCCAACGAGGCCCGCAAGCAGATCACTTCGCTTACTCCGCTCAACCGTCTCGGACGACCGGAAGAGATCGCCGCCGCAGCGCTGTTTCTCGCCTCGGAAGAAAGCAGCTTCGTCGCCGGCATCGACCTCGCGGTCGATGGCGGGTTAACCGCAGTTTGAGCACGATATGCAGCCATCGTTCGAAAAACTCGTCACTTCCTATCACAGGTCACCCCGGGCCCGCCGTTGCCGATGACCGATAGAGGAACCGGTCAGACAGCGCTTACCACGGAGATACCTATGGAACATTCGATCGCGCTCGTCACGGGCGAAGTCGCGAAGGCGCTCTTCGCGGCCGCCGACGAGTTCCTTGCCTCCGCTCCCCAGATTCAGAAGGCCGATATTTTGGCGGAGAAACTCTCATACATGGCTGTTGCACCCCCACTTTGTCCCGGACAAGACATGGAGGCCCCTGACGGTCTCGATCATCAGGATGCGGACCACGCGTGGAAGCCAAGGACGAATCCCTGGGTCATCGCTCTAACCGTCACGCTGGCGACGTTTATGGAAGTACTGGACACCTCGATCGCAAACGTGTCCCTACCTCATATCGGGGGCGCATCAGGCGCGACGCAAAATGAAGCCGCTTGGGTTCTTACCAGCTATCTCGTCGCAAATGCGATTGTGCTTCCCGCTGCGGCGTACTTAGCGACATTCATTGGCCGAAAAAAGTTCTACATGATCTGTGTGGCACTGTTCGGTTTCTCGTCGATGCTATGTGGTCTAGCTCCCTCGCTGCCTCTTCTGGTTTTCTTTCGAGTCCTGCAGGGTGCCGGTGGCGGCGGCTTAGCACCGTCCGAACAAGCAATCCTGGCCGATACCTTCTCTCCAAAACAGCGAGGGCAAGCCTTCGCGCTTTATGGTGTTGCCGTCGTCATGGCGCCTGCAATTGGACCCCTGCTCGGCGGATGGATCACCGACAACTTCACGTGGCGATGGATATTCTTTATCAACGTCCCAGTGACGCTTCTTTCGCTTTATCTTGTGAACCGGCTTATTGAGGATCCTCCGAATCTTAAACGCGAGGTTGCTAAAGCAAAGATTTTCGGCATAAGGCCTGACTTGTTAGGTTTTGGGATTCCTCGCGTTAGGGTTTGGCTCACTCGAATTCGTACTGGACAAGGGTCAGGAAGACGATTGGTTCGACTCGCATGTCATTCTCTTCTTCACTATTCTCTGTGTCGCTTCACTGGTTACGCTTCTCGTTTGGGAAGTCTACCAGTTGAAGATCAATAAACGGCCCATCATCAACCTGACTCTGTTCAAACGGAAAACCTTTACTATTCCGTTCGTCTTCATGTTTGTGCTCGGATTCATGTTTTACTCAACCCTCGTTCTTATCCCTCAATACTCTCAGACACTGCTGGGATACTCTGCCGTTCTTGCAGGAGAAGTCATCTCTCCAGGCGGCTTCGCACTCTTGCTAACCATGCCACTCGTTGGATTCCTCATCACCAAAGTCGACGCACGTTGGCTGATGTGTTTTGGCTTCTTCACGTTGTCGACCTCGATGGCCTTGATGCACACGATATCTCTCGAATCCAGCTTTGGATACATCATGTGGATCAGGATCTATCAGATGGCGGGGCTCAGTTTCTTCTTCATTCCCATCAATACCATTGCCTACCTTGGTGTCGCCAAAGGCGAGAATAACGACGTCTCTGGTCTCATCAATCTCGCAAGGAACATTGGCGGCTCCGTCGGGACAGCGTTTGTAGGAACCACCTTGGCCCGCGCTTCGCAGCGGCACCAGACTTACATGGTAAGCCACGTTACTCCGGGTAACTTCGGATTCATTGCTCAGATGGCACGACTCAAGCCATTGTTCCATGGGAATGTTCACGCCGCCCAGGCATACATCTATAGCGAAGTCCAGCGTCAGTCGGCCATGCTTGCGTACTTGGACATTATTGCGGTAATCGCTGTAATGTGCGGGCTAGCCGCGCCACTCGTGTTTGTGCTCGGCAAGATGGAGCCACAGAAAGACGGCCCCGCAATGCATTGATGGCGAGGACGCGTCGACAAGGCGGTGAGCGTCGTCCTTAGGCGCGAAGCGCTGCTCCCTCACTGATGCTGACGACACTTCACAAAGAGAGGAAGATCGCGAAGCCAAGCGGGCGAGAGAACGAGAGGTGAGGCTTGGCTGAGAAGGTTGTCGAAGGCAGTGGCGGCCGCAAGTCTCGAAAACGCTTTTTAAGGGAGGAGCAACGAGATGCACAGCCTGGTAGTGAGCTGTTTGGTCGTTGCTTATCTCGCAGCGAACATTTACGCCTTCCTGACGATGCGCGTGTTTGACTTAGCCCGTTCGGGCAAGCATCTCCTACTCTACGGCGTCCGAATCCATAAAGTCATTCGGCACGGCTTTAGAATCCGAATCCGCGGCGAGAAGCGGATTGAAATAAGTGGTAGGCGCGGGATTTCGCTTCGCACTGAACAAAACGAACGGAGGAATGCATGTCACGGAGATCGACAGCAGTCGTAGTGGCCATGGTAGTTCTGGGCACGCTGGCCATAGCTCAGGAAAAGGCACGTCCTATGAGCCCCACAGGCACCGCTTCGACTCAGGTACTCGGGAAATGGGGCGGAGTAAATCCTCGCAGCCCGCACGGCGGCAAGCTCTATCAGCGCGGCCAGTGGGTTGACATCACCTACGGCCGACCAATCCTGCGAGGGCGCGATCCGTGGGGCTCCGGCGCCGACTACGGTAAAGCTCTCCTCTTGGGCGCACCCATCTGGCGGGCTGGAGCCAACGCTTCGACCCGCCTCAGAACCGACGTGCCCCTGGTCATCAACGGCACCACCGTGCCGCCCGGCGAATACAGCCTGTTCATCGACCTGAAGCCGGGTAACTGGACCTTCGTGGTTTCCAACTGGCCTGCGGCGCAAAAATATGACCCCAGTAACAAAGACGCTCTTTGGGGTGCGTTCGACTACACTCCCGACAAAGACGTCGTCCGCGCGCCCATGACAATGACGACGCTGCCCTGGTCCCGCGACGAGCTTACCTGGGAGTTCCTTGACATGACCGACGCCGGTGGCTCCATGGCCATCAGCTGGGGGAAACAAATGGCGTCCGTTCCGTTCACCATCGGACACTAAGATTCGCTTCGGAACATCACCTTGAAAAGGTGGATTTAAAGCGTTGGCTTTTCGGGAATCCAGCAAAGACGGACCGACGAAAAGAAGTTTATTTGCTCCGCGGGGGGTCCATGAAGCATTCAAGAATCAATGGCAACTCGAATGGAATCGTCTCCGGCGCCTCGCAGACAGTTGCGCCGCATTGCTGAAAGCTGACGCGGCCCGATAGCACGATCCTCCCGTCGTCGAGCGGAAACCTCAGCAGCAGTGAACCTAAACCCTGGAATGAGTCGCTGTAAGCCGGAACCTTTTCCCCAAGCACGTCCATCCGCACGGGCGTGGCCTCCGGAAGCCCGAAGGATTGGCGCGCCACCGCCGGGCCATCGAACGTTACCGACGTGGCGGTGTAACCCTCGGGCAGCGGAGCGCCGTACACGTGCCACCCGGGCTTGAGCGCGAACTTCGCGAGGAAGCCGATTTCCTGGCCCGCGAACGCTGTTGCGGCAGAGAGCCCTATGGTGATGGTCAGAGCGCCGCTTCGCAGGGTGACGGTCGGGGCCTCGTCGCTTACGACTCCAAATTCTCGAAGAGCGACCGCAGACGCCGCCACTCGATGCTGGTAGTTCGGCACGAAATACTTGCGGATGACGAGCCCTTCCGGGGTGATCAGATACTCACCGGATGCGGAACGCCATGCGCGCGCAGGCTCGGCTCGATGTTGGTGTTCAAGATGCCGAAGCTCCGGATCACAGCGCTGTCCCGGTCGGAGAGAAGCGGGATCCGGATGCGGTATTTCTCCGCGAATTGCCGCAGCGTTTCCTGGGAATCGTAACTGACCGCGGCGATGCCGAATCCGCTTTTCTCAATCATCGGACGCGATTCTTCCAACTCGACCAGTTGGGATCGGCAGTAGCGTCACCAATCCGCGCTTCGGTAAAAAACAAGGAACAATCCGTTGGGACCCGCGAGATTCGCGACGGACCGCGGAACGCCTTCCTGATCCGGAAGCGAGAAATCGGGTATGCGCTCCCCGGGCGCTGGGCCGGTGGCGTAGCCATCGTTGGTGGCGTTTACGTGCTTCGTCTGCAACTCGGCGGGGACGGGCAGTCCCGCGGCGCGAAGCCGTCCGAACTCCCGCATGATCGCGGCTTTTTCCTGGAGATCCTCTGGGGTGTCGTACGCCATGGGCAATCCTCTGCAGTAAATATACCACCGCTCAGAAGGCGCCAATCTGGATACAGGCACATGAGCAGGAAACCAAGCGTAGATCGGTGCCCCGAAGAGAAGTGGCGCCAAGAGTGAAAATGACTTGTGGATGCGTCCGCGGCACGGGATCGCTCCCGATCTGTACCATCGCGGCAAGGATGAAGCGGAGCTGGGAGCGAAGGCCGCGCTTGGGGACGAGAAGCGCTGCCACGACCGAAACGGGGAAGGATCACCGCATCCGGCAGTTG
>Ga0335075_10004156_pt1 | contig 22702 bp, 28 predicted proteins | sample Lox_Sample_24_FD_206723 | JGI IMG/M metagenome (GOLD analysis project Ga0335075, IMG submission 206723) | Soil microbial communities from Loxahatchee National Wildlife Refuge, Florida, United States - Lox_Sample_2.4 | ecosystem: Environmental > Terrestrial > Soil > Wetlands | place: USA...
AGGCGGTGGACGAGGCGCTGGCGGCCAACGGGCTCACGCACGACGACGTGGACTGGCTGGTGCCGCACCAGGCGAACATCCGCATCATCGACGCCATGGGGAAGCGGCTCGGGCTGCCGGCCTCGCGGGTGGTCGTCACCGTCGACCGCCACGCGAACACCTCGGCGGCGTCGATCCCGCTTGCCTTGGCCGAGGCGATCGGGGACGGGCGCATCCGCGCGGGCCAGCTGGTGCTGATGGAGGCTCTCGGCGGCGGCCTGACCTGGGGCTCGGCGTTGCTCAGGGCCTGATGCGCCAACAGCTGCCAATATCCTGAGCTTTCGTGATTTCTTGACGGCCGCGCGGTTGACGCGCGGGGCGCGCTTGCCCTAGCCTTTCCGCATGCCCACCATCACGCGGTTGCATCTCGCCGAGAAGATCTACGCGGAAGTCGGCCTCTCGCGCAACGAGTCCGCGGGCCTTCTGGAGGCGGTCCTGAACCGCATGGCGACGGCCCTGGAGAGCGGAGAATCCCTTAAAATAAGCGGGTTCGGCACCTTTTCCGTGCGCCAGAAGGGGCGGCGGGTGGGACGCAACCCGAAGACCGGGGTCGAGGTGCCGATCCTGCCGCGCCGCGTCCTCGTGTTCCGTCCGAGCCAGTCGCTCAGGGCGCGGGTGAACGGTGCGGAGCCTGCGGAGGGGGATGACGAATGAGCGCGAACGGTCGGGGCCCCGCGGCGGGGACGGCCGAGGGCGGGGAGGGGACGGGCAAGCCGCGCAAAGCCCCGAATGCATTCCGCACCATCAGCGAAGTCGCGGACGATCTGCATATTCCCCAGCACGTGCTGCGCTTCTGGGAGAGCAAGTTCAGCCAGGTGAAGCCGCTGAAGCGAGGCGGTGGCCGGCGCTACTATCGTCCCGACGATATCGCGCTGCTGCGGCGGATCTCGGATCTGCTTTACATCCAGGGCTATACGATCAAGGGGGTGCAGCGCCTCCTCCGCGACGGCGGGGGGCGTCTCGGCGACGAGATCCCGCCGGCTCCGGCATCGGAGCAGGCAGCGGCGGCGGCCGAGCGCGCGCGCGACCCCGAGCTGCCGATCCCCGGCCTGCCCCCGGGCGCGCCTATGGCCGCGCGGCCGGCGGCGCGACAGAAGCCGGAGCCGGAAGCGGAGCGGCTGCGCGGCGTGCTGGCCGAGACCTTGCACGCGCTCGAGGAGATCCGGGACCTCTTGGTTTGAGGAACCGGGCGCCTTCCCGGTGCTCGCGCGTTGCGGCGGGAGGGTGCCGCTGCTACATCGCGCAAGGCCGGTCGGAGCGTAGCGCAGTCTGGTAGCGCATCAGTCTGGGGGACTGGGGGTCGTGGGTTCAAATCCCGCCGCTCCGACCAATATATTCAATAGCTTAGTCAATTCCGGCAGCGGCGAGATTTCGGCGCGGATACCGGACGGATACCGGGCGATCCAAACGAAGGCCGGTTTTCACGCTTCTGTGATCGTGTCCGAGCGCTCCAGTCCGAGCCGGCATCGCGCGCGCGGATCCTCTCGGGCGTGCAGCGCCAACCCGCTGGCCGAGACGCCCTGTGCGCGCGTGAGGGCGGCGGATCGGGCGCCGCGCGCATGCCCTGATGCCGATCATCGTGGCTTCTTCCGTCCGCCTTGGTCCAACAGCTTCAAAGCTCTCGAAAACGCTTTGTCCTCGGACGGTGCCGCGGACGTAGAGCATGGCCGAGCCCGGCCGGCGGATGATCTTGAGGGGCATTCCAGGCTCCCGCGCAGGCGTGGCAGATCCTCGGGGTAGAACACGATCCGGTTGCCCCAGCGGCGGTGTGTCGGGCCGCCCTGGTGCTCGGGGTGTTCGGCGAGGTGGGCGAGCAGCTTGGTCTTGCCGACCAGGCCGCGCAACTCAAGGAGGACCTCGCGGAGGGTGAAAACCTGGCCGAGCACCGAGAGGGCGCGCCGCTTAGCGGTATTCCTTGATCGTGCCGTCAGCGAGCCGGCGCCGAACGACGCGCACGCCCCCGCTTGCTGACTTCATTGATCGCCTCCTGGATCGCGCGCTCGTGGTCCGCCGAGGCTGCCGAGACCCCGAGGGCGGCGTCAAGCGCCAGCCGGTCATATCGCGGGGAGCGTGGGCCGAGGTGAAGGCTCGGCGGCGGAATCTTGCCCGCCCGGACCAGGCGAGGCAGATGGTGCGGCGGCACGCTCACGTACGCGGCGGCCGCGTCCCGGTCGAGCCAGCGGGGAGCGGCGTCAGGCATGGGGCCTCTCCAGCATCGCAATCCCTCCGCACCGCGGCAGGTCGCGAAAGGCTGCACAGGCGGCGGAGAGTGGGTCAAGGGCCTCCGCGGCAAGGCGCCGGTGATCTACTGCGTGCGCCGCGCTCCCGACGGCCCGGTAGCCTCGACGTCGCCCCTCATTCCGTCGCCCCGCTCTCGGGCGCCTCCTTCACCGGCTTGATCGCCACCGTGATCTCGACCTCGTCATGGGGCTTCTCGAGCGCCCGGCGGACGGTCGGATCGGCTGCGGCGAGGATCAGCGCCGCCATGCGCGTCGCGAGACGACGGCCCTCGGGCTGCCTGGCGACAATCTCCCGCGCTACTCCGGCGAGGGCGCCGAGGCCGACGCTGGCGGAGGTATTCCCGGTGAGCGCAGAGATCGCGGTGCCGAGGCGTTCGATCGCGGCATCAGTCGAATTCAACGGTGTCATCGCTTCCCCCCTGTTCCGTCCCTGCTACTGCCCAAGCCTGGCGGCCCGTCGATTTTGAACGTGATGTGCGGGGCGCGCGGATCAGAGGGCGGGCCGCCGTCGAGCGGATTGCCCTCGTGATCGAAGATGCGGAACTTGAACTCCGTCCCCGGGCCTGAATTGATGTCGATCTGCGCGGCCGGGTTCGCATAGAGCGGATCGTGCCGGGCAAGCAGTCGATTGAGCAGCGAATCCGAGTAGACTCGCTCCGTCGTCACGATCTTCCCCGCGCTCACGACCGCCCGCTCGACGCCATCGACGCCCCGCCGCCACGCCTCGGTTTCGAGCTTGCCGAGCACCATCGTTGCGGCCTGGTCGAAGGCGTCGGAGAAGGCCGTATCCTCGCGTCGCCAGTCGGAGATCCGGCGCCGATCGAACCCGCATGCCGCGGCTGCGGCCGAGACCGAGCCGCACTTGCAGAACGCCTCGAGGAAGAGCCGCTGCCGCTCGCGTGTTGCCCGGCTCGGATTGCCGGGCCCGGGCAGCACGTCGCCCTTGGGCTGCGCCCGGCGCCCGCCCTTGCGGAAGTCGCGCGCCGGCGGGTGTGGATCGGGTTCGTCCATCACGCTGCCTACGTCGCCGGCGCCGAGGGCTCGGGGGCATCCAGGATCACCCGATTGTGCCACCGCTCGCGCAAGCTGCGCCGAATTGCTGCGCCATGGTGGCGGAGCGCGGCGAGCAGCTCGTCGCCGAGATGGTTTCCGCTGTAGACCAGCGCCCCGTCCTCGCCGATGCGCACCGCGCCGTGCCGTTCAATCTCCTCGAGTACGGCACCGGCCCCACGCTCGGCCCACTTCTGTATCGCGGCTTGCCGTGCAGCTTGCGCGCGCTGCTGCGCCCACTCCCGCTCTTCCGTTGCCTGCTTTTCGCGCAGTTCTTCTGCGGTCCAAGTCCGGCCGGGCTGAATGCCCCACATGGTCATCGGTTGTTTCCTTTCACTTTTTCCCGCCGTGCGTTCGAGGCCGCTCCGGCGGCAGCTCGACCTCTCCGAGCACGTGATCGATGCGGGCGTGGTCGAGCAGGCCGCTCAACGCGCTCCGCGCCTCGGCCATCTCGAACTGCGCCAGCCACAAGTCCTTTTTGTGCAGCGCTTCGAAGAGGCGCCGGTGATAGCGCTTCTCCCATCGGTCGAACTCCGCCTCTGCATTGAGCTTCTTGCACGCCTTCCGGGCCTGCTCGGCGAGCTCTCGGAATTCCTTGGCGATGGCGATGCAAGCCCGCACCAGCGCCTCGCCTTCGAGCTTCTCGCCGGTGATCGAGGCCGGGATCTTCCCGTCGTTGTGCAGCCCGGTCGTGTCGCGGTGCCCGGGGCCAGAAGCGGCCTTCGCGATGGCCTGCTTCGCGTCGCCGCTCAGGATTCGGCCGATCCCCTCGAGAGCCTCATCGAGCACCGCGGCGGGCAGTCGCGGGTCGCGGCCCTTGGCGATCCGATCGAGCGCCGCCACGCTGCGCTCGCGAAGCTTCACAAGCGCGCCGATCTGGCGCCCCGTGAGCCCGCTCCGCTTCGCCGCGCGATCGAAAGTGCCCTCGATATCCGCGAGCGCCGTGCGCGCCATCGTGGTGCTGAAGATGGTGGTAAGATCGTCCATTCTCATCCCTCTCCTGATCGCGCGCCCCTCAGAGGCCACCCATTGCGAAGCTGCCGAGGCTCACGGTCTCAGCGTTGGCGGGGTCCTGAAGCGTTTGCCGGCGCGCCTGGCGGCCGCGGTCGGCCAACACGCGCTGCACCGCCGCCGCGATGGCGGGCGCCGTCTGCCCGGCGAGCTCTTGGCCGAGCCGGCGCAACACGTCTGGCGGCAGGTTGTAGAAGGCATGCGCGAGAAAACTCTCGACGTCTGCCGTGTTCAGCGGCGGCAGCGGCAATGTCACGTGCACCGGCGCGCTGATCGTGATCGGCGCGCCCCCTTTGGGCGGGATCGGCGGCAGTGGCAGCGGCGCGGGCCAATGGTACCCCGGCGGCACCGGCGGCATCGGGATGCTCGGGCCGAGATAGAGGGGCTTGCCGTTCGCGAGGCCGGCCCCGTTCGCCCATCCGCGCGGCTTCGGCGTCTCGACCTCCGTCCAGTGCAACATGATGCCGTGGCTGACGCCCGCTGTTGGCGTTGCGGAGATCGTGCGGTGGTGGAACAGGGCGAAGAGCATCGAGATGGCCTTCGCCAGCGCCACTGCGCCGATCGCCACCTCGGGCAGTGAGGTGCCCAGCAGCGCGAGAGCACTCCCGGCCTCGGTGCCGGCCGCGAAGTCCGCGAAGGCGCCCGCGGTGAGGGGCAGCACCTTCGCGAGCATTCCCAGCGCACCGCGGGCGATCATCGTGCCGCCGGCCACGGTCAGGAACGTGCCGAAGATGCCAGTGAAGTCGGAGAGACCTTCGCCGACCCACGGGTTGTTGCCGATCCAGCCGGTCAGCGTCTTGAGCGCGTCCGCCGTGTCGCGCATCACGGGAATCGCCGCCTGCGCCGCGGGGCCGCCCGCCGCCTCCATCAGGCCGGTCCAAGCGTCCTGCAGGTTCTGGACGTTCATGGTCCAGGACTGGTCGGCAAGCACCTTGCCGGCGTCCACGCCAAGCGCCTTGTCGAATTGCGCCTTGAACTTCGCGACTTGCGCCTGGTTCATCAGCAGGAAGCTGAAAAGCCGCTCCGCCGTCACCGGAAACGCGCCGGTGCTCGACATCAGGGCGACCAGGTCGGCGGTCTTCGCGTTCATCGCGCCGGACTTCTCCAGCGTCTCCATCAGCCCGGCCATGCCCTTGCCGTGCTCGGCTTTCTGCACGAGCGGCATCAGGTCATGCTGAAACCAGTAATTCACGCCCCTGGTTGCAAGATCGGCGTATCCGACAAGGGCGCCCGGCTTCAGGAAGGGATGCCCTTTCGTGCCGCCGATCCCGCCGGGCGCGACTGCGCCAAGCGCCAGCAGTTCCCCGACCTCCGCCGTGGTCATATGCCCGCCGAGCAGGGTCTTCATCGCCATCTGCATGCCGCGTCCGCCGGTGCGGCCGAGACCGAGCATCACCTCTACGGATTGCGTGAGATAATCGCGAAGCTGGCTGAGGCTCGCCGCCGGGCCCGCCATGCGGGTGAACTGGTAGAATCCCTGGCCGGTCAGCAGGCCGTGCGTAAGGAGGCTCGCCGCCTCCATCATCCGGAACGCCTCGGCCGCCTTCGACGGGTCGAGCTGCCCGGTCTTGCGGTTGACGAAGGCGCCCTGAATGTCGAGCCCTTTGAACCACGCCATCATCGCGTTGTCGGACGCGCGCTCGCCCTGGCCGGGATTTTGGCTCCGCAGCACGGCGGCGAATTCGAGCGCGGCGGGCGCCACCGCGCGGGCCTGTGCGCTGTTCTCGAGGATGCTCCGCAGCTCGGAGATCATGGTCGCGGCGCCGGCGGGCGTGGTGCTCATCACCCGCGCGGCGAGCTGATAGGACTCGGCCATGTTCTTCGCGGTCTCGGCCGCGTCGACGCCGATCGCGCGCATCCGCGCCATCTGATCGACCACCTTGCCGCCGGCCTCGGCGAGGTCCTTGAACGCGCCGAGCAGCGCCCCGCCGACCGTCACCATGCCCATGCCCACGATCGTCGCGCGGAGGCGGGACACGCTGTCCTGTGTGAGCTTCACGCTCTTGTCCAGGCCGAGGAATTCCTTTCCCAGCGTGGCAAGAACGGCCGACACGCCGTCCGCCATGGCAATCCGGACGCCGATCCGATATGCATCAGGCATTGTTGGAGCCTCCCATGCCCCGCAACCTCAACTCCGCTGCCGACTTCGCCGATGACGGGGGTACGCCCGACTTCAGGGCCCGGCAGGCAGCGCTCGCCCGGGCGCGGCGATCAGCGCCGCTCTGGGCCATCGCCCGCATCCTCTGGCTCGTCCCCGCGCTCGTCCCGCTCGGCGCGTTCTTCTTCGGCATGATCTGGTTCGCCGCCGGCATCGCCTTCGGACCGGGAAGAATCCCGAATGGCGATCTCGCCCTCTTCGCCGCCCTGCTCGCCCTCGCGTGCCTGCCAAGGAACGCCCTGGCCGGCGTGCCGCTCGCCTTGACCCGGCCCACACGCCCGGCGGTCACCCGCGCCGATGGCATCGCCGAGCTGGTGCGCGTCTACGTGGTCAGCCTCTACGGCTGCTACGCCCTGGTATTTTGGGCGTTCGCGGCGCTGCTGGTCTGGATTCTCTGGCACGCCGGGATCCTCTGATCAGCGGATCCGCGTGGCGCCGAGCGCCACCGCAACCGCCTCGCCGAGAAGCCCGACAACCTCCTCCTCTTTCCGCACGGCGGCGCGGCCGAGGAACGATCGCGCGTCCATCCGCTCCGTCCCCTCTTCCTGATATTCGGCGACGGGATCGTTGCTGCCGATCTGCGCCTCGCCGCTCAGCGCCTCGGCATGGACCTGGTGCTCGATCGAGGCGCGCATCCAGCCGCTGCGCTTGAGCGGGTTGTCGGGCGGCGCGTAGCCTTCGCGCATCTTCTCGGCGATCGTCGCCGGCTTCAGCTTCGGCCACGCGGGAAACCGGCCGGCCGCCTGCTGATAGTGGCCGATCTCGCGCTTGGCTTCCTTCTCCACGATCACCGCGGCACGCTCGAGCGCTTCCTCGACGGCCGTCGCGGCCCGGACGCTCATGCGCCCGAGCTCGGCCGCAAAGCCGGCGATATCGAAATCAGGCATGGGGCACGTCCGGGTGCCTCGCGGCCTCGTCGCGGGCCCGGCTCAGATCGATGGTTGCCTGCACCCAATAGGCGATGTCGCCTAGGCGCATGCGCTCGATCGCTTCGACGGAAAAGCCGAACTCAACGAGCGCCGCCAGCGTGCTGGCCGGAATTTCGATAGGCTTGGCCCCGAGGAAGCTGGCGCGATTGACTTCGTCGACGAGCGCCTGGATGTCGCCGGCGACGAGGTCCTGCGCCTCCTCGTAGCGAAGTTGGCGCCCGTCGATCCGCGCGGCGACGGCGATCGTCGCGCAGTTGCTCTCGAGCGCGCTTGCGTCGCGGCCCGCAAGCTTTTGCGCTTGGATCAGCATGCGCCCCGTGACTGGCTTCACCTGCGCCTTGCGGCCGCTCGGCAGCGCGATCGGCTCCGACCAGCCAGCGCCGAAGGCCGCGTCGGGGACCTCGATGGTGAGGCCGGGATTGTTCATCGTCGGTGTCCTTTTCAAACGAGCGAGGAAAGGTTCGGCAGCGCGCCGACTGTCTCAGCGGCGGCGCGGAGCGGAGCGAACGCGCGCTCAAGCGAAGCGAGCATCTCCGCCTCGGCGATGCGCGGAACGGCGACGGTGCGAAGCGCCGCGGCGAGGTCGGATGCAGGACGAAGCGCGGCAAGATCGGCGCCGAGCGCGGCGAGCGGGCCGGGCAATGGGGCGAAGGCGGTCAACATCGCGAGATTCCTTTCAAGCTGCGGCCGGCGACGGCGCGGGCATCGGATGCACATGCACAACCCGCGCGCGCTGGCTGCTGGACCAGTGGAAGCAATTCGCGCAGTGCCACGGGCCGGGGCGGCCTTCGGGAGCCCACCACCGATTCGATCCGCAGATGCAAACCTGGCGCGGCTGGTGACCGTGCGGTCCTGGCCCGATCGGATGCGGCGAAACCGCCATCACGTCACTCATCTCGTGCTCCTAGCAAAGAGGAAATCGTCACCTGGGAACGAGGTTTGCTTCGATCGCGGCGATCTCGCCCGCGATCAGGACGCATCCGCCGCGTAGCAGGCCGCCCAATCGGTGCCGCTCGTATTGCTCGACCCCGTGGTCAGACGCATCCACCCGAGAAGGACATACCCGCTGGCGATGCTCGGCGCCGAGTTCCACACGAACTGCCCCTCGACGAAAGCCCCCGAGCTTGGCATCGCGGCTGCGTAGAGCGTGGGCATGTTCAGCGCGGTCCCGAAGGTGGCGTCGCCCGGGTTGCCGTCCTCGATCACGTGCATGAAGCCCGGCCCGGCAGCCGGAACGCTGCCAACGCCGATGTTCGACGTCGAGAAGCCCGTCGCGGCCGGATTGCAATAGACGATGTTCCCGAAATATTGCCACGCGGTAGCGTCGCCATCATCGACGGCGTTGACGTTCCGGATTCGGTTGCTCCGCGCGACGATGCCCGTCGTGCTGTTGGCCCGGAACGCATAGACGAGCGTCAATCCGCTCTGCCAGGCGCCACCCGTGCCGCTGCCGCGGTTCTGCATATAGGGATCGCCGTCGACCAGATTGTCGTCGATGGTCAGGCGGTGCTTGACAGACGCGCTCGCGAAATTCACGCCGTAATTGAGGAAGTCCACCATATCGTTTCTGGCGATGGACCCTCCGAGGATTTGCACACCGGGCTCGATCGCGACCGAGCTTCCCTGCCCGGCGAATGTGTTGCCCTCCGCCCGGACATGCCGCAGAAGGCAGGTGGAATTCGCTTCGCTATAGATCATCAACCCGATCGCGTTCGACTGAAGCTCGGCTTGCCCGAGAACGGGGTTCATGTAGCCGTAGCGAGTGAACATCTGCCCGAAGCCGAGCCTCGAATAGAGCGCGCCCTTCGTCACCGAAATGGTGCGCATGCACTTGTTCCGCGCCACGGTCAGGAACATGCCAGGCATGAGAGGCGTCGTCGTATCGCTGCCATTGGTGAGCATGTTGTCGGTGTAGGGATAGGGCTCGACCACCGAGGCTTCCGTGTTCGAGCCCTTGTTCTGCCAGCGCACCGTCCCGTCATAGGTCGTGGCGTTGAAGGTGCTGGCCCAGCTCGGCGCGCTCGCTCCCGAGGTCGGGGTGTAGGGCGTATATTGGCCGATCCCGCTCGGCGATGGCTGATTGGCGGGCATCACGAAGGCGAGCGTCCACGTCGCGGTGTTGTCCGTCGTGGTCGCGTCTTGCGTCGTGGCCCAGCTCGGATGCGTGCTCCCCGTCGTGCCCGCCGTGGTGCACTCCTGGAGATTGCCGTTGCTGTCGGTGATGAGCTGCCCCACCGCAACCGCCGTGCTCGCCGCCCAGTTCGCCGGGCTGATGGAGACCTGCACCTTCCCGTTGCTGTCCACCACTACGGCGCCCAATTGATAGGCGGTATCGGCGCTCCATGTCTGGCTTGCCGGGAACCGGGTGCTGACGACGGTTGATCCGCCCAGCGCCGTCAGATTGGTCGCCGGAACGCCCTGCGCACTGCCCGCCTGCGCTGCGATGGATCCGATCTCGATATAGTCCGCGCCGCTGTTGAGCCCATCGATGTTGCCGCGGCTGATTACGTCGTAGACTTGGTTGTCCGCGATCTCGACCGAATAGGCGGCAGCAAGCCCCTCGGTGGCACTCCCGCCACCCGTTGAGCCGACAAAGAAGACGCCGATCCCGGTCTCTCGCGGGCGGACCACGATATTGTGGCTGATGAGCGTGCGCGCAGCCGCCTGGCAGCTAATCCCCGGGCAGTCCTCGATCAGGTTTCCGGTGATGATGAGAAGCTGCACGCGCCCCCAAGCCTCGCCGAGATTGGCATGCACGCTGATGGCATTGTCGTCGCCATGCCTGATCCGGTTGTTGACGATGCGGATGAAGCTCGACCCGCTCGCCATGATGTTGTCGCGGCAGACCTGGAACAGATCGCAGTCCTCGACCAGAACGTTCCAATTGAAGGTGACGAAGATCCCCTGGTCGCCGAAATTCTCGATCCAGAGCCCCTTGCAGACCACCGTGTTCAAGCCTTGGACTTGCACGGCGGGCCCAGTCAGGCCAGCCGCGTATGTCGTCGAGACCTGGTCGACCGCGCCAGTAACCCGAAAATCCTTGAGGATCGTCGGCTGACCATAGGTGGCCGGTGCCGCTATCGCGACGGTCAGCGCCGCGGTGCTGACGAAGGTCTCGACGGCGCCGCTGGTCCTTGGCCCGATATACTTGAATTGCGTGACATAGCCGTCGCCGAAGATGCGATCTCCGGCCTGAATCGTCGTCGTCGCCGCGTAGCCCCACACACCGGCGGGGAAATAAAGCGCCTTCCCCTGCTCGCGCGCATCGGCAAGCGCCTGCGCGATCATGTCGGAGTTGTCGTCCATGCCGCTCTGGTCGACGCCCTCGTAATCGGCGAAGTTGATCGCATCCGTCTTCCAGGCCTCGATCGTGCGATCCGCCGCATCGGTGATGAGCGCCGCCGCGACCGCTGCGCTGATCGAGGTGCCGGTTGCCTGGCCGCCCGTCATGCTTGCGCCGGAGAGTGCCGGCGAGATCGGCGCCGTCCCGCCCAGCGCATCGTTGATCGCCTCCCGGAATTGCTGGCCCGCATTGATGCCGGAGAAGTTGGGGATTGGTTGGAAGGTCTCGCTCATGTTGGTGTCCTCGAGGGGAAAGCCCGATCTCCGGGAATCGGTTGCAAAAAATCGGTCGGCAGCGCCGCGGTGGCGCCAGGCGAGAACGGCACGCAGCGGCAACAGAGCCAGGTCGGCGCGCCGTGCGTGCGGCTGATCCACCATTTCGCGGACCCACACGCGGCGCAGTGCGCACCGGGTGGCGGCATGACGCGGCCGGTGAAGACGGGTGGGACCGCCTCGGGGGGCGGAGCACTCGGCGCCGGCGCCGCGATCGCCGCGATCGCCGCGAGCGTCGGGGGCGCCGGCATCTCGCGGACGACGATCTTCTCGCCAGGTGCCGCGCCACCGCAGCACGCGCAGCAGCGCCAGCCGCTCGCACGCCACGCCGAGCGCCACCATTTCCGACCACCGCAGCGGCACGCCTCTGCGGGCGGCGCGTGGCCGGCGTGCGGGCCGCACGACACGCGGCCGGGGATGAAGCCGGAGGGTGCTGGCGGGGGGATGCCCGGCACCGCGTCAGCCGACATGCCCGTTGCGGGCGAAATCCGGGCCGTGGAGGCCGGTGGCGGCTCCGGGGGTGCCGAAAGTGCGCGCCGGGGCGCCGAGCCCGGCAGGCTCAGGCGCCTGCGGGGGCGCCGGGCCATTTTCAATCGGCACGTCGGTCACGATCTCGGCCGGTCCGGCTTCGGGCGGCCTGTAGCCTCTGACGCGCTGCTTGGTGCCTGGCGCCCACCACTGGCCTGCGCGCCAGCCCGCCGCAGTGAGCGCGCGGCCAAGCGCTTCGGCGCGAAGGTCGGGGAACGCCGGGCGCAGGCGCTCGAGCAGCTCGGCGGTCGCGATGCGCGTCTCGCCCGGGTGCAGACCGCCGGCCGCGGCGGCGGCGATGTCGGGTCCGGTCATGCCGCGCCGCAGGCGGTGAGCGCGGGATTTTCCTGCTCGCGGAGCCGGTGCTTGACCCACCACGCGTGATACCCGCGAGCCCGCGCGAATTCCCGCAACTCGGCCTCGGAGAGCCGCGAGCGGAGCATCTCGCCATAGGAGAGGCTGCGGACGCGAGCCAGCTTTTCCGCGGTGACCTCGGCGAGTACGCCCGGCACCACCCCGATCTCGCGTGCACCCGGCCGAGCCGCGCCGCAGGCCGCGCACTCGCGCCTCGCCATCCCGCTGATGCAGCCGCACTCGCACCGCCAAGCCGAGGCCGCCGCCGCACCGGGCTCGCTCGCCTTCTTCCCGACGCCGGCGAGGCTCCATCTCCGCTCCGCGTCTGGCATCCCGTGCGCGAGCGTGTTGCCGACATGGTCGAGCACGACGAGCTCGGTCTTGCCCGGCGCCGGCCGGAGGCCTCGCCCGACCTGCTGCATGTGAAGAACCAGGCTCTTCGTCGGCCGGAGGAGGATCACGGCGCCGACCGCAGGCACGTCGAGGCCTTCGCTGACGAGGTCGCAAGCGGCTAGGACTTCGATCTCGCCGGTGGCGAGACCGCCCACGGCTGCATCGCGGTCCCGCGCCGTCAGGCCGCCGTGAGCCGCTTGCGCCCGATAGCCCGCGGCCCGGAACGCCTCGGCGACGTCCTCCGCGTGGGCGACGCTGATGCAGAACGCGAGCGCGGGGCGATGGTCGGCGCGCTTTCGATACTCGGCGACGGCATCCCCGGTGATTTTGCCATCGCCAACAAGGCGCTCGAGATCGCCCGTGACATAATCGCCCGCCCGCGTCCGCACGCCGCCGAGCTCGAGCCGCTTGGCCGGTGCGAAAGAGCGCGCCGGGACGAGATAGCCCTGCTTGGTCAGCTCGGCGATGCCGGGCCCGATCACCAGCGCATCGAACAACCCTCCGGCGACTATGCCGAGGCCCTTCCCGTCGAGCCGGCAGGGGGTAGCCGTAACGCCCAGCAACCTCGCCTGCGGTCGCGCCGCGACGATCGCGCGCCACTGTTCCGCCCGGGCGTGGTGCGCCTCGTCGATCACGACCAGGTCGCACGGGGGGAGCGCATCGAGCCGCCGGCCGAGCGTTTGCACGGATCCCACCTGCACCGCCTCGTCCGGCGCAACCGCGAAGCCGGCGGCGATGATGCCGTGGCGCACCCCGGCTGCGGCCAGCTTCGCGCTCGCTTGGCGGACCAACTCCCGGCGATGGACGAGCACCAGCACCCGCTTGCCCTTCGCCACGGCGCCGGCGCCGATCGCCGCGAAGACGATCGTCTTGCCCGCGCCGGTGGGCAGCGCGAGCACCGGCGCGCGTCGGGCAGCCGCATAGGCGCTCCTGAGACGGCCAATGCAGTCCTGCTGGTAGGGGCGGAGTTCGGTCGTCATCGGCGACCTCTGGCTGCTCGCGCTTGCGGGTGCCCCCTCTTCGGATGAGGGGCACCCGCATAAGGGGTATGGGGGGCAGCGGGACGGGACACCGCGGGACGAATGAAATCAATGCGTTGCGAGACACCGCGGGCACCTCGGGACGAACACCGCGGGACGAATGAAATCAATGCGTTGCGAGACACCGCGGGAACCTCGGGACGAACACCGCGGGACGAATGAAATCAATGCGTTGCGAGACACCGCGGGAACCTCGGGACTCATTGAAATCGTTGGATTTTGGATATCACGGCGAGGCACCGCGGGCACCTCGGGACTCATTGAAATCATTGGATTTGCGATATTCCCCTGAACGGGGCTCGGCGCCCTCATTGATCATCGCCTTCGGGGCGCTGATCCCGTGCAATGCGCCGTCGTGGCCGGCTCTTCACCGTGTACTCGACGACGCGGATGCGCCTGGCGCCGAACAGCGCCTGCATCGCCTTCTCGAAGTCCTTCGCCGTGTAGCCGTCGCGGTCGGGGCGTGCGGCAAAGATTCTCGGCGCATAGTTCCCGGAGTTTCTGCTGTCCATCACGTGCACCCCCTGGCTCGTGCAGCGATCCAGCAGCGCGAGGAACACCTCCTCGCAGGCGGCGCGCATGATTGACCCGACAACGCCTCCCTCGCGCGTCAAAGGAACGAGGGCGCCGTTGATCCACCTCAGGCGGATGGTCTCGCCGCTCCCGGCATAGTTCGCCTTGCGCCGGGTGAGCTCGCGCTCATCGGTCTCCGGGCGGCCCTCCTCATCTCCGTTCGGGCGGCTGAGAGACCACCGCGACCGCACGCTGTTCGACCAAGCGGTGCTAGCGCCGTCGAGGCTGCCCGTGGCGATGCCCTGCCGGCTCGGGTGACAGTTGAGCAGCACCGCCGCCTCAAGGCGGAGCGCGAGGCCATTCAGGAGCCCGATGAAGCGCCGGACCTGCTGCCTGTCGTTTTCGTTGCCGCCGAAGAGATCGGCGGCCGTGTCGAGCACAATGAGGCGCGCGCCGATCGACTTCGCCTCGCGCTCGAGCTCCGAAAGGAGACCTGCGACCAGCATGCGCCCGGTGCCGTCGAACGAGACGAGCGTGTTGTCTGCGCCGACGCCACTGATCCAACGCATCAGCGAGAGCGCAGCATAGGAAATTCCGAGAGCGCCGTTGATGCGGTCTTGCCTGCGATGGAGCTCCGGTTCGTCGTCCTCGCAGTAGAGGCCGAGCGATGCGCATCGCATCACCTCGAGGCCGCACCATGGCGTCCCGGTCGCGCAGGCTACCTGAAGCATCTGGGCAAGAAGGCTCTTGCCCACCCCGCCGTCGCCGTAGGAGGCCGTGACACATCCGATCGGCAGCCAATCTGCGACGATCCATAGCCGCTCGGGCACGGGCACACCTTCGAGCGCCGCTGGCTCGACGATGTGAAACGGGGGCGCCGCTGGCGTGGCCTCCGGGGGCAGATGCTCACGCAACCACTGCTCGGGATCATCAGGGAGGATGTCCGCGGCGTCGCCACCGGGCCGCATATCATCGACGCGCAATATGCGCGCCTGGGGGATCCTCCCGGCGATCGCCGCAGCGCAGTCACGGCCGGCCCTGTCGTTGTCCGGCCAGATGATGACGCGGCGCGCCTCGAGCGGTGTGAAATCGGCATGGGGAACAGCCCGCGCGCCGCCGGGCCAGGTCAGGCATACCCGCTCGGGAAACAGGGCCTGGGCCGCGTCAGCCGCCTTCTCGCCCTCGCAAACGATGACCTCCGCATCGCCCTGGGCGGCAAGCCGGTCGAGGCCGTAGAGCGGCCGCGGCGTCGCCGGCGACTTCCGGTGCCAGCCCCGCTTGCCGTCGAGCACGCCGAAGGTGAGCGGGACGAAGAGCTTGCGCCGCGTCTGCTTCGCCTCGATCCGGCCGACGAAGAACAGGAAATTCCCGTCCGCCGCGCGATATTCGTGGACGCGATCGAAGCGCGCGAGCAGCGTAGCCGGCCGCTGAACTCCATGGGGCGGCGGCACCATAGGCCGCCAGCCGCCTTCGGTAGACCTTTCATCGGCGCGAGCGGGCGCCCCCGCATAAGCATGCCCGTTCGCGAGGATGCCCAGCTCCTCGCCGAGCTCCCGGGCCGCCTGCGTCCGGTCAATTCTCCTCCGCTTGGCGTGAAGCCCGATCAGGTCAAAGCCGCTAATGTCCGCGTTAGCAAAATCGGACCACTTGCCGCTGTCGAGGTTGACCCGAAGCGATTCGCCTGGGGTCCCCGTGATGTCGCCCACACGGAACTCGCGGCCGACGAGGCGCCCCTCGGGAAACCAGGCGCGCAGCAATCTCGGCGCCTGCGCGCGGGCCGCGTCGCGGATTTGGTCGAACGGCAGCGCTCCGCTCATGCGGCCTCGATCACCCCGAGCGGCGCCGGCGGAAATCGGTCGGCGCCGACAGCGGCAACGCGCTGGCGCCGGAGCGCGGCGAAGGGACTTGCCGGCCTACCCGTGCGCCCCCTAAATTCTCTGCTGGCTGCGAAGACTATCCGAGGAGCGGGATCCGGGGGCGGGCCCGCTCTTCGTGTTTTGGGGTCAGGCGGCGGCATCGCGCACCTCGACGGCCACACGACGCCGGCGACGACCGTCGCTCTCGGGCAGATCGCGCCCCGCCCCTGCTGAAATCCAGGCGGCCAGGTCGTCCTCGCGAATCAAGGGACGCCCGGCGAGCCGCGTCACGCGCGGACCAGCGCCCGAGGCAATCAGCCTATCCAAACTGCGGCGGTGCATACGTACGAGCTGGGCCGCCTCCGTAATTGTGAGCAGAGTTGGGGGCATCGAAACCTCCGTGGAACGAAAAAACCCCGCCGTGCCTGGCGGGGTCTGATGGGCGCGCGCGAAAGCGACAGCTTATGAAAAACATAGCCGAAAACTGCGCCATTCGCAGCATCAAGCTGATGGTCACCTGTTCGCGTCCTGCACAATCGCGTGCAATTGGGCGCTGTTGCGTGCCAGAATTGTCCAAATCCGTCAGCCGGTTACGATCGGGGCAATCGTGCACATTATCCGTCGGCGTCAGGTGGCCGCGGCATCCGCGTTCCCGTTTTCCGCCGGCCGTCCGGCCGCTTCGGCGGCCCGCCGTGCGATGAATTCGTTCAGGTCCTGCTCGCGGAATCGCACGGCCGCGCCGAGATAGATCGGCTTCGGAAACGCGGGATCAGCCTGCCGCAGCCGCTCGGTGTGGCGCCTCGAGCAGCCCAGCCTTTTCGCGAGCTCGGGAGCGGAAATCAATCGTTCTGACATCGGTCCTCGCACAATCGCGCCCTCGCGCGTCCTGCGATGAACAGTGGCGGCACGCGCCCGAAAAAATCTCGGCAGATAATTCGATTTCGGTTGCAGACAATTGATCGAATTTCCTGCAACCCGGCCGCCGAATTTCCTGCAACAGGCCTAGGAGGCGGATTTATTATGGAGATTCAGCGGGTCCGCCGCCGTCTTTATCGGTCGGCCCGAATACCATCGCTTCGCGCAGCCAGCCGAGAAAGTGGCGCGGGCGCGGCGTCGGCGTCGGCGCCTCTCCCCTTTCGGCCCGCCGCTTTTCGACGAGATCGGTGAGTTCCTTCGTCTCGCGCTCCAGCGCCGCGATCTCGTTGGCGAGCGGGACAGCGGCCATGGCGCGGCGACGGGTTCCCTCCAGCGCGGCTACGAACCGCTCGCGGAATTTTGGATGCGTGAGCATCTCGGCCAGCTGGTCGACCGATGGCGCACGGGGACCGTTCCTCAATTCCGCGTTCATCCAGTGCCCTGCCTCTGTTCGCCAGCGCCCTCGCAGCAGCGCCACTAATGCCTTTCTGCTGGCACATGGGCCCCGCGAGTCACCGAGCTCTCGGACCGCGGCCTCCGCCAACTTCAGCACGCTGCCGGGATCATGGTCGAGGCTGATTGCCGCCATGCGCAGCAACCAGGGCGTCACGTCACACTTTGGCCGACCCGGCCGGCGAGGTTTCGTGCGTTGCCCGGCCCGCTCGTGCTGTGTGCTATCGTCCGCCTTGTCGGCCATCGCTTATCACCCTTTGGTCGATCAGGCCCCGGGGCGTTCGCGCGCCGCCGGGGCCACTCATCTCAATCCGTTCAGCATCGCCCGGTTCGCCGAGTCGCGCGGAGCGCCTGCGAACAAGAACACGCCGCGTCAAGCGGCCAGCTCTGCCGCCCCGCTCTCCGCTCCGGGCGCGCTATTCCCACGGCCCCGGATGGCGTGTCCGAACCGCCCACTTAGCGGCTTCGGCTCGGCTATATTCGCGAATCGTCGCCGCGGCGGCGCGCCGGGCGTACTCCGCAACCGGCCCGCGCCAGTCCTCGACGGGGTCGTAGACGTGCCGACCATCGGTCAGCCAAGCGTGCCCCGCGATCGCCTCTGGCTCCGCGCCGGCGCCGTGCACCAGGCGCCATCGCGTCTCCGGGCTGAGATCGAGGAGGGCCCGCAACGCGAGCTCGTAACAGCGACCAGCGCGTTTTCGCGCGCGGCAGACGGGCTCATCGCGGCCGCCTTCACGCATCGGCGGTCCCCTCCGCCGGCCAGGTGACCTCACGCGGCGGCATGCCGCTCCGGGATCCGCTTCACGACGTCGGCTAACTCGCGCTCGGCCTCCCAGAGATCGCGGTCGCGTTGCATCGCGAGCCAGAGATGCGGGCCGTTGCCGCACCAGCGCCCGAGGCGCACCGCCATCTCGGCCGTCACGGGCGCCCGGCCGCCGAGGATCGCGTGCAAGGTCTGCCGCGAAATCCCGAGCTCCGCCGCCGCGGCCGTCACGCTCACCCCGAGCGCCGGCAGCACATCGTCCCGCAGCACCGCGCCCGGGTGCGGCGGCTCCATCTTCGGCCGCCTCGTCACCTTGTATTCCCTCGGCATCGTTCTGCCCCTCAATGGTATTGCTCCAGGTCCACCCGGAGCGCGTCTCCGTCGATCCACTCGAAGGTGATCCGCCACGGGCCGTTGACCGCCAGCGCCCAGCGCTTCGGCTGGCCCTGCAATGCGTGCAGCCGCCAGCCGGGCACTCTCACATCCTCGAGCCGCGAAGCCCGGTTCAGCGCCGCCAGGCGATACCGGCAGCGCTCCGCAAGGTCCGGTCGCACGCCGGAGGCGTCGTTCTCCATGAACAAGACCCGCAATCCCTTGTGGCGAAAGCTGGCGATCATCCGCACCCTATGTAAGGCATGAGGTTACAGTGTCAAGCAATGCGCGACAGGTTCGCGCGCTCGCGGACCCGGCGCAAGAAAACCGCCCGGCCTTTCGACCGGGCGGCGCAGGTGGGCGGCATTAGAGCCGATCGGTGCGGTGGGCTGATGGCGCCGCGATGCCGCGGTGTTGCGCCGCGAAAGCGCCCACGAGCCTTGTGAAGAACTGAAAGAGCTGCGCTTGGTGCTCCTCCTCGGACAGGCGCCCAGACGCCTTCGCGAGGTGGATCGCCTTCATCTCCCTGGCGAGCTCGTCTTTCGTCACGGGGCGCGGGAAGGGGATGATGACCGCGCTCATCGCCGCCCCTCCGGTTTCTGGCCTGGCAGCTCGGGGATTGATGGCAGCGACGGCGTTGCCCGCCACCCTCGGGGCAGGGCGGCGAGAGCGTTGACCGCTTCCGCCGTACAGGCGGAGCAAGTCGTTGACCAAGTCCCAGGCCCAGGTCCCAGCCACGCACCCCTCCGGCATCTCGCCGCCGTCAAGCACTTTCGCTTCCGCCTTGGCCGCCCGCGCCTTGGCGAGCATGCCCTCGATGGTTTGCGGCTCGGCTGCGGTGATGGCGTCCATGGTCTTCTTGTAGATGTGCCAGAGGGGATCGTCCTTCGCCTCGAGACGGCCTCCCCTGCTGTTGTAGGCGCGAAGGTTGACGATGTGTTGGGCGCAGGTCCGTATGAGCTCCGCATCCGGATCGCCGGGCGGCGTTCCCGGCTTGTCGGCGCGAGGCGCGCAGCCGCGCGCAGTTGGGCGGGCGCTCATACCCGGCCCTCCAAAGCTCGCGCCGCGTCGCGCAGCGCCGCAGTGGCGCCGGCGGCGAGGAGAGCCGCGGCGGCCCCGAAAAGGGACCGGCGGGAAGAGACGGCGGGCACTGCGCCCGCCGCTGTGGTAGTGGTCGGATCAGCCTTCGACATGGACTTGCGCTCCTGTCGGGGGTCAGGCGCGTCGGGTGGTTGCAACACCCTTCGCGCCGCCCTTTTGCCCGCGTGCCGCGCGGGCGCGGTCGTCAGCCGGGGCGCGTTCGCGCCTCCTCACGGAGAGCGGCGAGCATCATCTCGGCCGGCAAAGGTTCCATCCTCGACGCGATCTCGCGGACGAGGAGGGTTGTGGCGAGGCGCCCCGCGATCGGGCTGCGCGCCGCGAGGATGTCGAGATGCCCGGCAACCTCGGCGGCGAGCCGCTCGGGCGTCACGGGTGCGGGCGAGGCGTCGTCAACTGAGAACGGCATCGGATCGGCCTTTCATCCGGCGCGCTTCGTGCCTGGCATCTCGAGGACGTCGCCCTTGCCGCCCTCCATCATGGCGCGCAGCCGCTCGGCGGTGCGGTCGGCGACAGCCTTGGCGGGATCGGGGGCGAGATGGCTGTATCGCTCGGTCGTGCTCGCCTGGCGGTGCCCGAGCAGCTTCCCCACGATGAAAAGGCTGTCTCCCGCCGCAACCGCGGTGCTGGCGAAGGCGTGACGGAGATCGTGGATTCGCAGGTCGGGCAGGCCGGCGAGGGCGCGCACCCGCTGCCATGGCTTCTGGATCCCCACGAAGGGCGAGCCCGGCCGATCGCCGGGCAGCACGTGCGGATTGCCGGCGATGCGGGGCAGCTCCTCGAGCACCGCCAGCGCGCCCGGCGGCAGGTAGAGATTCTTCGCCCCGGTCTTGCTGTCGGGAAGGCGTGCCACGCCGGCCGCGACGTCAATCCACTCCCACTGCAGCGTGAGGATTTCCGAGAGGCGGGCGCCGGTGAAGGCGAGCAAGCGGAACGCCGCGATGGCGCGCCAGTCCTCGGCGCTCTCCCGCCGCGGCTGCCGTGCGGCGACCCAGGCCTCCTGGCTCGCCTCGGCGATGCCCAGGAGCTCGGCCTGTGCTTCGCAGGCACGGCGCCATTCGACTCGGGTTTCGGCCGTCCACCCGCGCGCGCCACGATCCAGCGCCTCGCCGAGCCGCGCCAGCTCCTCAGCCGTCGCCAGCCGCTCCCTGGCCCTTTCCGGGTAGCGGTCGATGTGTCGGCAGGGATTGGTGCCGTCCGGCCGCTGGCCTACCTTCTCGGCCCAGCCAAGGACGGCGGAGAGCAACGCCAGGGCACGGTTCGCCGCTACGGGGGTTTCATGCAGCTTCGAATGAAGCCGGGCCATGTCCGCCTTGCCGAGATCCTGCAACTTCATCCGCCCCAGCGCGGGCAGCACATGCAGCTTGAGCAACCGCTGCTCCTCCTTGAAAGTCCGGGGCTTGTGCTGCGGCCCCGCATACTCATTGAGATAGCGGATGCAGAACTCGGCCAGTGTCGGGGCGGCCTTGGCCGCGGCGCGGTCCGCCGCGATGTCCTTGCCATCCCGGATGAGGCCGAGGAGGCGGATCGCCTCCCGCCTGGCGCTCTCCGGGCCAAAGGCGCCCTTCCCGTGACGTCCGATGGTAAGGACCGTCTGCCGACCCTTGATCCGGGTCTTGAGCGCGTAGATCGCGCTGCCGCCCCGGTGGCGGACCATGAAGCCGCGGACCTCGGTATCGAAGACCACCGCGCCGGGCGTGAGCCCCTTCACCACATCCGCCGTGATCCGCCGCTTCGCCATCGTGCCTCTGGTATCCAAACCCCGATCGGACCCCAGATGGATACCACGTCAGGAATGGACACGCAATGACAGCATGTGACGATGCTAGGAAATCCGTGGTGTTTGTCGTGGCCTGTCGCAGCCTGTCCGGAGGGGTTTCAAGACTGGGGGACTGGGGGTCGTGGGTTCAAATCCCGCCGCTCCGACCAACGCGCCGGTGGATCACGCGGCGAGGAAGATCATGGCCGGAGCGCGGACCATGAAAAGAGCGAGCGGTGCAGTCATCACCCTTGGGGTCGTATTGATTGTTGCAGGCATTGCTTTCGTGACCGTCCAGCAGCTCTACAACCCGCAACCGGCGGCGGATCCGCAAAATGCCGACATGAGCATTACCCTCTGGATGGTGAGGGAGTACTGGCGCGGCATAGCGATGGTCGGCGCCGGCGTTGTGGCGACTTTGGTGGGCGCGCTCACGGGCGGACGTTTCGGTTAGAGCGTGATCGCCGAAGGTTGAATCGGGGCACCCCGCGAACTCGTTCGCGGGGACCCCGGCACCGAAGGCGTTCGATCACGCGGGAAAACAAAGGCCCAGAGTGGGATGCGTGAGCCGAAGCGAACGCATCCCGCTGTAGAGCGTGATCGCTGAAGGCCGGGCCATCCGGGTGTGACCTGCGTCACACATCCCCCCGACGCCGCTCCGCTAAAAGACGCTTCGCCTCACCGAAGGATGTCTCCCAGCCTTCGAGGGTTCGCCAGACTTGCCGCCGGATAGCGTGCAAACGCTGCCCGGCGGTACTTTTGTTACGAATGCTTGACGGGGCCGGCCATAGGCCGCAGGGTTTCAGCCCCCGCCGAGGGGACGAGGGGCGCGCGAGTGCGGATTTTGGAGCGATGCTGACGCGCGGACGTTGGGGCTTCGCCCGCGTTTCGGTGCGATTTTGCTCGGGCGTTGCGCTCGCCGCGTGCCTGGCCGGGCTGCCCGGGACGGGTGTCCGCCTCGCGCGCGCGGATGACCAGCTCCGCACGCTCGTCGTCAGCGGGGATTGGACTGCGACGGAGCAGCAGGACGCGAGCGGCGCGGCGCGGGACGTGTGCGTCGCTTTCACGGCCGAATCGGACAAGGGGTTCGGACTGCGCGCCAGCACCGCGGACATCGAAGTCCGCTATTCGCAGGACAATTGGGTCCTTCCCGACGATGTGAAGGGGACCTTGGCGATCGACGTGGGCGCTTATCACTCGGTCCTGCCCGTCACCGCCAACACGCGGGATACGGCCATTGCGGCGATCACCGATGAGCAGCTCCGCGGCATGATCGCAGCGATGGAAAGGGCCCGCTCGATGTCGGTGACGGCCGGCTACGCGGCGCCCGAGACGGTTTCGCTCCGGGGCAGCAACCGGGCGACGGACGCCTTCCTGAGCTGCGCCCGGCGGATCGGCGCGGCCGGGTAGGGCATCAGAGCGTGATCGCCGAAGGTGGAATCACCGAAGGCGTGAATCACGCGAGAAAACAAACAGCTAGAGTGGGATACGTGAGCGAAAGTGAACGCATCCCGCTTCTAGCAGGCTGCTGAAAAACTCTTTTCGGCCGCTCGCGGCGCAGCATTAATTCGCGATTGGCGCGTGCCGCGCAGGATTGATTCGCGTGGCAGCCGTAG
>Ga0335075_10004157_pt1 | contig 22697 bp, 18 predicted proteins | sample Lox_Sample_24_FD_206723 | JGI IMG/M metagenome (GOLD analysis project Ga0335075, IMG submission 206723) | Soil microbial communities from Loxahatchee National Wildlife Refuge, Florida, United States - Lox_Sample_2.4 | ecosystem: Environmental > Terrestrial > Soil > Wetlands | place: USA...
CACTTGCGGCGAGCCCGAGCTGGCCCAGGATCTCGCCAGCCCGGGCGTGCGCCTCGGCCCGGCGCAGCATCTTCCGCGCCAGAAGGCCGAACGCGACATTCTCCCAGACCGGAAGCGAATCGAAGAGCGCGCCGTTCTGAAACAGCATGCCGATCCTTGCCGTCAGTGCGCGCCGCCTGCGCGGACCGAGCGAGAGGACATCCACTCCGTCGATCTCGATCCTGCCGGCGTCGGGCTCGATGAGGCCGAGGACGCATTTGATCAGCACGGATTTGCCCGAGCCCGAACCGCCGATCACCACCATCGAGGTGCCCGCCGGAACGTCGAGATCGACGCCGTCGAGCACGCGCTTCTCGCCGAACGACTTGGCGAGGCCACGGATGCGGATTTTCGGCTGCGGCGCGTTCATCGCGCGAAGAAGAGCTGCGTCAGCACATAATCGAAGGCAAGAATCAGGATGGAGGCGGAAACGACCGCCGCGGTGGTGGCATGGCCGACCCCCTGCGCGCCGCCCTCGCTGGTATAGCCGTTGTAGCAGCCCATCAACGCGATCAGGAAGCCGAACACCGCCGCCTTGATGAGCCCGGACACCACGTCCATGCTCTCGAGATAGGTGAATGTGCTGTGCAGGTACATCGTCGGGTTGAAGCCGAGGGAAGCCGTGCTGACGATGAAGCCGCCGAGCACGCCGAGGATGTCGGCAACCACGACCAGCATCGGCAGGGCCACGATACCGGCCAGGAGGCGGGGTGCCACGAGGTACTTCATCGGATCGGTCGAAAGTGTCGAAAGCGCATCAATCTGGTCGGTCACGCGCATGGTGCCGATCTCGGCGGCGGTGGCGGCGCCGACCCTTCCCGCCACCATCAGGCCGGCCAGCACCGGGCCGAGTTCCCGCGTCATCGACAGCACCACCACCGAGGCGACCGCGCTTTGCGCCGAGAAGCGGGCGAAACCTGTGTAGGATTGCAGCGCCAGCACCATGCCGGTGAAGATCGCCGTCAAAGCCACCACCGGCAGGCTGAAGAAGGCCATCTCGATCCAGGCGGCGGCGAATCGGCGAGCATGAAGGGGCGGGCGCAGGAGGTGCGAGAGCCCCTCGCATGCGAACAGCGCAAGCCGGCCGGTGGTGAGGCAAACGCCGAGCACCGGCCGCCCGATGGCTGCGAGAACCGTGAGGAGCAGGCTCACGCGCCGAGCCACACGCGGTGGTAGCGCTGCCCGAGCGAAGTCAGAATCTCGTACTCGTTGGTGCCGGCCGCCTCCGCCAGCGCGGAGAGCGGCTGGGCGGGACCGATCAGTTCCAGCCATGCGCCCGGCACGAGATGCGCCTGGTCGGTTGCATCATAGGTGGTCAGGTCCATAGAGACACGGCCTACCAGCGCAAGCCGGTGGCCGTCAAAATAGGCGGCGCCGCGGTTGGAAAGGCTGCGCAACCAACCGTCCGCATAGCCGAGCCCGAGGGTCGCAATCCGGCTCGGCCGCCCGGCGTGCCACGTCGCGTTGTAGCCGACGCTCGCGCCCGCCTCCAGTTCGCGCACGGCCAGCACGCGCGCGTGCAGCCGGACCACGGGGCGCATCGGATTGGGCCGCCCCGGTGTCGGGTTGACGCCATAGAGCGCCGCTCCGGGCCGCGCGAGATCGGAGGCGAAGCGCGGGCCAAGGAAAATGCCGGAGGAATTGGCAAGCGAGCGTGGCGCCGGCGGCAAGCGGGCGGCCAGGAATGCGAATCGCTGCCTCTGGCGCTCATTGAGCGGATCGTCCGGCTGCTCGGCGCTGACGAGATGGGTCATGACATAGCGGACCGCGATTCCTTCGAGCAGGGACGGCTCCGTCGCGAGCGCCAGAACTTCCTTTTCCATCAGACCGAGGCGGGCCATGCCGGTGTCGATGTGCAGGATCGCCTCGAGCGATGCCCCGGTGCGGTGCGATTCGGCCCGCCAGCACGCGATTTCCTCGAGCGAGCCGAGTACCGGCACGATTCCATGCTCGCGATAAATGCGCTCGGTCCCGACGATCAGATCATCCAGTACCGCGAGCATGGCCCCTGGCAGAAGCGGGCGGAGCGTCAGGGCCTCCTCGAGCCGCGCCGTGAAAAAATGCCGGCAGCCTGCATCTTGCAAAGCCGGGGCAATCTTCCGCGCACCGAGGCCATAGGCGTCGGCCTTGACGACACCGGCCACCGGACCCGACGGATGCTGCGCGGACAGGAGCCGCCAGTTGGCGACGACGGCGGCGAGATCGATCTCAAGGACGGCAGGCGAAATGTCAGCCGGCAGCATCGCCGTGATGCGGGTCGAAACTGGCGAAGCGAGTGAACTCGGCCTCGAAGAAAAGGTCGATCTTGCCGGTCGGGCCGTGCCGCTGCTTTTGCAGGAGCAGTTCAGCCCGGTTGTGCACGCTTTCCATGTCGTTCTTCCACTTCTCGTGCGCCTCGAGGAAGCGGTCATTCGAATCGAACGCCATCTGCTTCGGCTCGCGCTGCGCAAGGTAGTACTCGTCGCGATAGATGAACATCACCGAGTCCGCGTCCTGCTCGATCGTTCCGGATTCGCGAAGGTCGGAGAGCTGCGGGCGCTTGTCCTCGCGCGCTTCGACGGCCCGTGAAAGCTGGGCAAGAGCGAGCACGGGCACGGAGAGTTCCTTGGCGATCGCCTTGAGCCCCTGCGTCACCTGGCTGATCTCCAGCACGCGGCTCTCTGGGCGCGTGCCGGCCGCCGGCCGCATCAATTGAAGGTAATCGATCACGATCAGCTCCAACCCGCGCGTGCGCTGGAGCCGGCGAGCCCTGGTGCGCAGCGCGGAGAGCGTGATCGCCGGCGTGTCGTCGATTTCGATGGGCAGATTGCCGATCTCGCGTGAGACTGCGACGAAACGGTCGAAATCCCGCTGGCCGATATCGCCGCGGCGGATGCGGTCGCCGCTGATGCGTGCCTGCTCGGCGAGCACGCGGGTTGCAAGCTGCTCGGCACTCATCTCGAGCGAGAAAATCGCAATCGCTCCCCGTTTGCGCTCTCCTTCCACACCGGCGAGCAGCGTCCGTGCCGCGCCGACTGCGATCGAGGTCCCCAGAGCCGTTTTGCCCATGCCCGGCCGCCCGGCCAGGACCACGAGATCCGATGCGTGAAGCCCGCCGGTCTTGGCATCGAGATCGCTCAATCCGGTTGCCAATCCCGAGACATGGCCGGTGCGCTTGAAGGCGCGTTCGGCGCCCAGGATCGCCTGCGCCAGGGCACGTTCGAAATTGAGGAACCCGCCGTCCTGCCTGCCGCGCGTCGCCAGATCATAGAGCGATTGCTCGGCCGCTTCGATCTGTGCCGGCCCGGCCAGTTCCGGCTCGGCACCGAAGGCGCGGTTCACCACCACCTCGCCCAGTTCGATGAGCTGGCGGCGGATCCACGCATCATGCACGGCGCGGCCATATTCGCCGGCGTTGATGATGCCGACGGTGGCGGCAAGAAGCTGCGCCAGATAGGCGGTGCCTCCCACTTCTTCGAGCAGGCCGGAATGCTCGAATTCGCCCCGGAGCGTCACCGCATCGGCAAGCTGTCCGGATTCGATCCGCCGGCGGATTGCCTCGAAGATTCGCCCGTGCACCGGGTCGGCGAAGTGCTCCTGCTCGAGGAATTCCGACACCCGCTCGAACGCCTTGTTGTTGGCGAGCAGGGCACCGAGCAGAGCCTGTTCGGCTTCGAGATTGGCCGGCGGGCGACGCAGCGTCTGGCCGAGCAGTGAAGACTCGATGGTGTTCATGCGGCGCTCACTCTAGCGCCTCGGCCCCCGCCATGCAGCCTGTGGATAACGTGGAATGCGGGCATGAATGGCCGCGACCGGTTGCCCGCGGCGTGGCTGATCGGCTCGCTACCGCACCGCGCCGAACACCCAGGCGAGCACGCCTTTTTGGGCGTGCAGCCGGTTCTCCGCCTCGTCGAACACCACCGATTGCGGTCCGTCGATCACCGCCGCGTCCACTTCCTCGCCGCGGTGCGCGGGCAGGCAGTGCATGAAGATCGCATCCGGTGCCGCCTGCGCCATCAGATTCGAGGTGATGCGATAAGGGGCGAGCAGGTTGTGCCGGCTCTCGTTCGGATCGTCCGACATGCTGACCCAGGTATCCGTGACCACGCAGCGCGCGCCGGCAACGGCCGCTTCCGGCGACCCGGTAAGCTCGATCCGCGCCCCCTCCGCCTGCGCCCAGTCGACCAGCTCCGGCGGCGGGCGCAGCAGATCGGGCGTTGCGAGCCGCAGCGTGAACTGGAATCGCGCCGCCGCCTCGATCCAGGATCGGGCCACGTTGTTGCCGTCACCAGACCAGGCGACGACCTGGCCGGCGATCGGGCCACGGTGCTCCTCGAAGGTCATCACGTCGGCCATGAGCTGACAGGGATGCGAAGCCTCGGTCAGGCCATTGATGACAGGCACCGTTGCAGACGCGGCCATCTCGGCAAGCTTGTCCGAGCGGTCGGTGCGCAGGAGGATGGCGTCTGCATATCGCGAAAGCACGCGCGCGGTGTCCGCGACGGTTTCACCGCGACCGAGCTGGGTTTCATGGCCGGAAAGAAAAATGGCCTCGCCGCCAAGCTGGCGCATCGCGACTTCGAAACTCACCCGCGTGCGGGTGGAGGGCTTCTCGAAGATCATCGCCAGAATGCGGCCGGCAAGCGGGCGCGAGGTGACCCTGCCGGTCTGCTTGAAGCCGCTCGCAACGTCGAGCATCTGCCGCAGCGTCGGCGTGTCGAAGTCGCGGAGATCAAGGAAATGCCTCGGCCGCGCCGCCGCCGGATTTTCCGGCTCTGCCACCGCCCTTTTGAGCGCCCCGCTCATTTCGCCGCCAGTTTGGCATGCAAGGGCAGGCATCGCCGCGCCGCGCGGTCCAGCATGTCCACCGCCGCCGTGCATTCCGCTTCACGCACGATCAGGGGCGGGACCAGACGCAGCACGTTCTCCCCAGCCGTGATCGCAAGCAGACCTTCCGCGAGGCACGCGGCCACGACCTCGGCCTGGGGGGGCACGCATTTGAGGCCAAGGATCAGGCCGGTGCCGCGAACCTCGGAGAAGACCTCGGGGTACTTCGCGACGAGGCGCTCCAAGTCCCGCCGCAGTCGCTGCCCGGTGTGCTCCACATCGGTGAGGAACCCCGGCGCCAGCATGACGTCGAGCACCGCATTCGCGGCCGCGCACGCCAGCGGATTGCCCCCGAACGTAGTGCCGTGCGTGCCGGCGACCATGTGCCGCGCAACCCGCTCCGTCGCCAGGATCGCGCCCATCGGGAAGCCGCCGGCAATCCCTTTCGCCGCGGACATCACGTCTGGCGTGATGCCGGCCCATTCATGCGCGAACAGCTTCCCGGTTCGGCCCATCCCGGACTGAACTTCGTCCAGGCCGAGCAGCAGGCCGAACTCGTCGCATGTCGCGCGGAGGTCGCGCAGAAATTCCACGCTCGCCGGGCGAATCCCACCTTCTCCCTGCACCGGCTCAACCATGATGCCCGCCGTTTCGGGCCCGATCGCCGCGCGCAGTGCATTGAGGTTGTTGAACGGGACGTGGTCGAAGCCGTCCACCGGCGGGCCGAACCCTTGCAAGTACTTGGCGTTGCCGGTCGCGGACAGCATCGCCAGCGTCCGGCCATGGAAGGCACCCTCGAAGCAGATCATGCGGAAGCGTTCCGGGTGGCCCTCCTCGGCCATCGCCTTGCGCATCAGCTTGACCATGCCCTCGTTCGCCTCCGCGCCCGAGTTGCAGAGGAATACAGAATCCGCGAAGGTCGCTGCGACGAAGCGCTCAGCAAAGCGTTCCGCCTCCGGAACACGATAGAGGTTGGAGACGTGCATCACCTTTGCCGCCTGCGCGGCGATCGCGGCCACCAGGTGCGGATGGCCCTGCCCGAGAGACGAGGTGGCAATACCGGCCCCGAAATCGAGGAATCGTCGGCCGTCGCCCGTCACCAGCCAAGCACCTTCGCCCCGCTCGAAAGCGAGGTCCGAACGTTTATAGGTTGGCATCAATGCGGGGATCATCCGGCAATCAACTCCCTGGAGCCGCGGCGCCCCGGCGTGCGGCAGCGCCTCTGCCGGAGCAAACCATCATACTCGGCTCGCCGGACCGGAAGTGTCAAATCCCTGGCCTGGCCGCTCGGGGAATTGGCCGCCGGGTCGGTTGCGGATCAGGGATCGGCCTGCAACGCCCGATAGCCGGCGATCGCGGTGGCGATCTGGTTCTGGTTCAGCTCCGGGGACAGGATCTCGGAGGCAGCCTCTGTCTCGCCGGTCATGGCCAGCGCCATCGCGAGATCGTCCTGGATTCGCCGGTTCGCGTTTCCTGATCGGGCGAGCGGTTGCAGCATGCCCACCGCCTGCCTGGCATGGCCTGCCAGGGCGAGCGACAGAGCAAGATTGACCTCGGCCGCCGTGTCATCCGGCTGCACCGCCAGCGCGGCGCGGTAGGAGGCGGCGGCGGCCTGGTGCCGGCCTTCGAGGTCGAGGGCAATGCCGCGATCGACAAGAGCGGGCACGTCGTTCGGATAGGCCTCGACCACCTCGGCGAAAAGCCGCTCCGCTTCTGCGGGGTCGGTCTTCAGGCGGATGCGTCCGAGCCCGACGCGGGCTTTACGCGAGCCGGGCCGGAGCGCCAGCGCGTGTTGATAGCTGAGCGCCGCCTCATCGTCACGGCCGAGCGCGGCGAGCGCATCCCCTTCGCACAGGAGCGCCTCGACGTTGGTCGGCTCATGGGCCAGCACGGCGTCGGCCACGTGCAAGGCCATGTCCGGGTCTCCGCCCTGCAGAGCAGCGGAGGCGACCCGCAGCCTCCCGCCCACGGCCATTCCGGAGGTTTGTGGCTGCGCTGCGCAGGAAGCGAGTGCGAGCGCCGCAACGATGAACAGGATTCGCATTTTGCCAATCCTCAATGGTGGTGAAATGCATGCAGAACGTTGAGCATCGCCGGCCCGCCCACGATCATGAACACGCAAGGCAGGATGAAGACGATCATCGGCATTGTCAGCAGTACGGGCAGGCGCGCGGCCCTGGCCTCGAACCGGGTCAGCATCTCCTCCCGCATTTCCGCGGAAAGAACGCGCAGCGCGCGGGTGAGCGGCGTGCCGTACTGGATGCTCTGCGTCAAAACGGCCCCCAGGCGCTTCAACGATTCGAGCCCCGTACGCTTGCCGAGATTGATCAGCGCGGCGCGCGTATCCGAAGTGATGCGCAATTCACCCGCGGTCCGGGCAAACTCCTCCGAGACGGCGCCATTGGCAAAGCCGATCTCCACCCCGACCTTGCTGATCGCCGGTTCGAGGCTGAGGCCTGCCTCGGCACAGATGACCAGCATGTCGAGCGCATCCGGCACCCCCTTCTCGAGCTGGTTGAGGTACCGGCTGCGCATCTGCCGCACGATCATATCCGGGCCCAGCAGGCCGAGGACGGCGGCGCCGAGGATAAAGACGTTACGGAGCAGTACCGGAAGATGCAGCGACCCGATCAGCGGCCACGCGACGAGTGGCAGCGTTGAGACCAGCAGGAGCTTGCTGCCGACGAAAAGACCAAGCCCGTTCGGACCACGGAAGCCGGAGGAAATCAGCGTCTGCTCGAACTCGGTGAGCGTGCGGGTCGAAAAAAGGCCGCTCCGCGCGAAAGCGGTGCCGATCATGGCAATGATCCGCAGGATGCCGTGGCCGCTCACCGCTGCCGGCGGGTCGGCCGGAAGCAATCCGGTGTTCGCCTGGATCAGCCGGATTCGCCCACGAAGCCGGCTTTGCCGGGCCGTCACCTGCAGCAGCAGTCCGGCCGAAACGAGGCAGAAGAGCGCTGCCGCGCCGACGAGCAACAGAAGGTCCGTCCCGCTCATGAAAGGCTGCGCTGGATCATGCTGCGCATGACAAGAATGCCGATGATCAGCGAGATCACGGCCGTGCCGAAGATTTTCTCGCCGGTCGGATCGACGAAAAGCTGAAGCGCATATTTGCGATTGAGAAACCAGAGCGCGATCCCGGAAACCATCGGAAGCGCGGCGAGGATCCCGGCGCTGGTGCGGGCTTCCGACGCCAGGGCGTGGCCGCGGGCGCGCAGAGCCACCCGCTTGCGAATGACCTCCGCAAGATTTTCGAGCGTCTCCGTGAGCCCGCCGCCGGTCTGGCTTTGCAGGGAGAGCGCGGTTGCAAAGAAGCGATATTCCGCCAGCTTGTTGCGGTCCGCCATCTCCCGCAATGCCTCGTCGAGCGGCATGCCGATCATGACGCGGTTGCCGAGCATGTTGAATTCCTTGGCGGTTGGCTCCGCGCCCTCGCGGGCGACGACCTGCAGCGCCTCCTGCATCGGAATGCCCACACGTACCGAGCGGACGATCATGGCCAGGGCGTCCGGCATCTGCTGGAAGAGAGTCCGGCTGCGCCTTGCATCGCACCAGCCGAAAAACGCCCGTGCCAGGAATACGGTTCCGACCGGAACGAGTGCCAGCGAGAGCGGTCCAAGCAGTCCGCCGAGAATTCCTGCCGCCCCGCGGGCCAGTGCGAGCGATGCGATCACGGCCACCCACCAGGGTGCGGGATAGACGTCGCGCCGCGCCGGGTCGTAGGCAATCAGGCTCGCCGCGCGTCGCCCGAGCACGGCCATCCGGCTGACCCTGGCACGGCGAAACAGGTTGACAAGCTCGGCCTCAGCCACCGGAAGGTGTGGCTTGGTTGCGGCCTGGATGCGGCCGCGGCGCCGTTCGTTGAAGCGCTGCAGCCGCATGATGAGAATCGAGGAAATCCCAAGCCCGATCAGGCCGACAGAGGCGCCAAGAAGCAGCTCGAGCAGAAGCGCGCTCACCGTTCCGCCTCGTCGAGCGCCGCAAGCCAGGCGCGATCGAGTCCGAAATAGGCCAGGCGCTGGGAGAAGGCGGGCCGGACACGGCTGGTCTTGTACCGGCCATGCAGGCGGCCGCCGCTCGTTTCGCCCAGCACCTCGTATAGAAAGAAGTCATTCATCGTCACGACCTCTCCCTCGAGCCCGCACACTTCGGTCACTTGAATGACGCGGCGCATCCCGTCGCGTTGCCGTTCCACCTGAACGATCAAATCGACGGCCCCGACGATCTGCGCCCGGATCGCCTTCTCGGGCAGACCCATATTCCCCATCTGCACCATGTTCTCGATGCGGGTCAGGGCGTCGCGCGTGCTGTTCGCATGAACGGTGGAAAAGCTGCCGTCGTGGCCGGTGTTCATCGCCTGCAGCATGTCGAAGGCTTCTCCGGCGCGCACCTCGCCCACAATGATCCGGTCGGGGCGCATGCGGAGCGCATTGCGCACCAGATCGCGCTGCGTGATCTCGCCGCGCCCCTCCAGGCTTGCCGGCCGGGTCTCGAGCCGCACCACATGCGGTTGTTGCAGTTGGAGTTCCGCCGCGTCCTCGATGGTGACGATCCGCTCGGTCGGATCGATCAGCCGCGACATGGCATTCATCAAAGTGGTCTTGCCGGAGCCGGTGCCGCCCGAAATGATGACATTGAGCCGGCAGCGCGCAGCGATCTCGAGCACCCGTGCGACCGGCGCGGTCAGCGATCCGATCTCGATCAGGCGCGCAAAATCGATGACCTTGCGCGCGAATTTCCGGATCGAGATGCTCGGCCCATCGAGAGCCAAAGGCGGCAGCACGATATTGACGCGCGAGCCGTCCTTCAACCGCGCATCGACCATCGGGCTCGCCTCGTCCACCCTGCGGCCGACGGCGGCGGCGATGCGCTGGCAGATGTTGGTCACGTGCTGCGAATCCCGAAAGCGCACCGCCGTCTGCTCGAGCCGGCCGCGGCGCTCGACGAAGACGCGCTCCGGGCCATTGACCATGATGTCGTTGATGGAATCGTCGGCGAGCAGCGGCTCGAGCGGACCCAATCCCAGCATGTCATTGACCAGTTCCCCGGCCAATGCGCGCTGTTCCCGGGCATTGAGCTGCACCCGTCGATCGGTTGCAATCTCGGCGATCATCCGCTCGATTTCGTCGGTCAGGCGATCAGCCGGAGTGGCCGCGGCGGCCACCGGATCAAGGCGCGAAAGACAGACCCGTCGCAGTTCGGCGATTGCTTCGCCGGATGAGGGGCGGGGGGGTGCGGTGGTCGAAACCACCGCAGCGGGAGGGGAAGAATCCGCAGGAATAGGCGGCGGCGCGGGATGCGCCGACTCGGGCGCTGGCTCGCGGCGGGCGGCGCGGCGACCGAATCCGGTGGACTGGGTCTGGCTCATCCGAACAGCCCGAAGAACCGCCGTCGCCTGCGCGGCTCGAGAAGCTCGGTGCTGCCGGCACCTGCCGAGGAATCGAGCAGCCTGACGAACGCCACCTCGCGCGCCAGTTCGATGATGCCGGCACGGAACGGACCGCGTGCCGCCACCGCCGGCTCGCCCATGCTGGCCGCCGTTCCGATCACTCGCGGTAGGTCCGGAATCGTCACGTCCGGTTTCATCTTCAGCGCATCCTCGATTTCGCGGGTCGTGAGCCCGCCCGGACGGCCGATCCGGTTCAGAACCACGACTGCCCGGCGCGGCTGCGCGGGCCCGGGCGGCAAAGCGAGGAGGCGCAAGGTGTCGCGCACCGCAGCGAGCGTGGGGTCGAGCACCAGCACGCGCTGATGGGCGAGATCGAGCAGGTCGCGATTGAGCGCCAACGGCAGGAATGGCACGTCGGCAACAACGAAATTGTAGCGCCGCCTGAGAGCTTCGAGCAATTTCGCCGCCGCATCGGGCGCGTAGGTCAGGGAATCGGCGAGCTTCTCCTCGCCCGCCAGGACGTGCAGGCGTTCGGTGACAGGCTGCGTGGCGCGCTCGACAAACAGCTCGTCGATCCGCTGCGGTGATTCGAGCGCCGTGCGCAGACCGCTGCCGGTCTTGGCATTGAGGAGAAGTGCCGCGCTTCCGCAATAGAGATCCGGGTCGAACAGGACCGTGTGCCGGCGTGCCGCAAATCCGAAATGCCAGGCAAGATTGGCAGCAACGGTGGTTGCCCCGACGCCACCCCGGACGCCGGTCACGGTGACGATCCGCCCGCCCAGCACGGCCTCGGACGGATTCTTTTCATCCACGATGAAGGGCCGGAAGTGGCGCGCCACCATGTCGCGGGAAAGCGGCTTGTAGAGATACTCGAGTGCGCCGAGCCCGCGCGTGATGTGCCGGTAGAAGTTGACGTCTTCCAGCTCCCCGATCACCAGCACCCGAACGTCCGGCTCGACCACCTGCGAGAGGTCACCGAGCGCGGTGAGCGGCTGCTCTTCGCCGCTGACATCGACGATGAGCACCCGCGGAGTGGCCATCCGCGAGAGGACCGCAATCGCCGTGCGGATGTTGCCCCGGCGCACCTCCATGCCCTGCGGCAGTGCTTCGATGATCGCCTCGCGCAGCACCGTCTCCGACTCCGCGTCGGCGACAAAGGCCAGGATCGCGGTACGCTCACCCTTGACCGCGGCCTCGACAGGAGATCTCGCGGACAGAACGCCGTCGTCAGGCATCAGTCGCCGCTCCCGGACAAGGCGCTGCCGCCAGAGCTGCCGCTCGAGCTCGTGTTGTCGTTGGTTGTCGTGCCACCGATCTGCACGATGGCGTTGTCCGGCAGCGGCTTGACCTTATCGGCCCTCAGCCGATCCACCGGCAGCACGGCCTCCGGGCCGTACGTGCCGGATGCGGATTGACCCGCGACGAGATCATGCGGATTGGCGACCATCGCCGCCAGATTGGCCGCATTGGCGCCCGTGGGATGCCAGGTCCCCTCGCGCATCATCGGATCCTGCACCATCGTGCAGCCGGAAGACGCAAGAAGGAGCAGCAGCGCGAGAGCGGGCAGCGCCAGGGAAAGCCCCAGAGAAAGCCCCAGAGAAAGCCCGGGAATGCGCACGTTCGTTCCTCTCATTGCGCGATGAACCCGGCATCCCCTGGAATCCGGGCAACCGGCGTTGCCCCGCTGCCCAGGGCCTCCTGCCGATGAAACAGAATGCGGTCGAGATCCGAGGGCGGAGACCAGTTGTCGGTCGGCAATCTCAGCAGGGACGGACTGCTCACCGGGCGGACGATATAGGGCGTCACGACGATGACGAGTTCGGTTTCCTGGCGCTGAAAACTGTTGGAATTGAAGAGCGCGCCAAGGATCGGGACCTCGCTCAGACCGGGCAGGCCCTGGTCCACCTGCGTCACCTGGTCCTGCAAAAGCCCGGCGATCGCGAAGCTTTGACCACTGCCAAGCTCGACCGTGGTCTCGGCACGACGGACGAGAAGGGCCGGAATCTGGATGGTCGAATTGCCTTCGCTGAGCTGGACGGCCCCCTGGTTGGTCAGCTCGCTCACCTCCGGGCGGACGCGCAGGCTGATCCGATTGTCGGCCAGCACGGTCGGGATGAATGAGAGCGAGACGCCATATGGCTGGAACTGGACAGAGATTTCACCGTTCTGCAGCGAGACCGGAATGGGAAATTCGCCGCCGACGAGAAAGCTCGCCGTCTGTCCGCTCATCGCGGTCAGGTTCGGCTCCGCGAGCAGGCGCGCAAGCTGGTCCTGGGCCAACGCGTCGATGATCGCGTTCACGTTCGTCAACCCGCTGTGATAGGTCAGATTGAATGTGTTCTCCTGGTCGCTCAGGAATGCGAGCGCGGTAGGGGCCATGAAGTTCGCGGTGATCTTGCCCCCGGTCGTGCCCAGCTCCTGCCAGTTGACGCCGAGCTCGCGCGTGATGGTGCGGGACATTTCCGCCACCCGCACCTGCAATGAAACCTGCACATCGGAGAGCACGTTGAGATCGTCGTGCACCGTCTGCTTCGGGCCGGCAAAGCCGGTGACAAGCGCCATGATTTCGGCTGCATCGGCCGCCGTCGTGACGGTTCCGGAAACCGTCAGCCCGTCGGGCAGTGCGCTCAAGGTGACCTGGGCCCCGGGCACCAGGCGGCTGATGGCGGCAGCGGCGGCATCCGGACCATAGGCCGACGGCGTGACCACCACGCGATACTGGGCGATCGGGTGACCGGCCTGGTCGAGGGCTGCAATCGTGGTTTCACCGGGCGCAATGCCGAGCACGAAAAGGCTTGTCGGGCTGGCCGGGCGTACATCAGCCACCTTCGGATCCGCGGTGAATACGCTGGCGGCTGGAACCGCGAGCGAGACTACCTGGCCGGTCCCGGATCTGAGCGCGATGGTGTTGCCGAGAGAGCGGGGATCCGCCGGCACGAATGCGCTGGGCGGTGCTGCCAGCGCTGGCGACCCTGCGAGTGGCGCACTGCGCTGCATGCCGGCAGGCTTGAGAGGCACGATGGCAGGAGGCGGGACGGGCTTGCTCGAGTCCGGGGACTCGACGGGGACGACCATGGCGACTTTCTGGACCGGGTCGACAATGGCTTCCTCTCGCGCCGGCGCCGGCGCCGTCGCCGCGCGAGGCGCGGGGAGGGGGGCGGAAGGTGCGGCGACGACTGCCGTTGGCGTTCGGCGGCTCGCCGCGAGCTGCACCGGCAGGCGCCCGGCCGCGATCAGCGTGGGGTCGAGCGGCTGGTTGCTGGCGACCTTGCCTTCCGCGCCGAGCGAGGGTGCGGCGTGGCCGTCAACCAGCAGGGTCGTTGCGCCGGCGTTTCCCGCCGTGAAGACGAATCCCGATCCCTCGGGCAAGGCCAGCCTGTCGCCCTTGTGCAGGAGCCGGCCGAGGATCATGCGCCCGGTGGAATCGGCAACGCCGATCCAGTCATCCCCGGTCGCCGCAACGGCGATCCGGCTCGCAGTGTGGGGGCTCGTGTCAGGGAGAGTGCCGGACTCGGATGTCGGCTGCGGCGCAATCGGGCCGACCTGGTGCAGCGGTTCGCCTGGGGCTTCGCTCCTCTGCGATGCGGCGGTCGCAACACGGGCCGCCGCATTCGATGTGGCGACAACCGTGCGGGCAGCCGAACGCTGCGCCGGCAGGCGCCCGGCCGCGATGAGTGCGGGGTCGAGCGGCTGGTTGCTGGCAACCTCGCCTTCCGCGCCAAGCGAGGGTGCGGCGTGGCCGTCAACCAAGAGGGTCGTTGCGCCGGCGTTTCCCGCCGTGAAAACCAATCCCGATCCCTCGGGCAAGGCCAGCCTGTCGCCTTTGTGCAGGAGCCGGCCGAGAATCACGCGCCCGGTGGCGTCGGCAACGCTGATCCAGTCATCCCCGGTGGCCGCAATGACGATCCGGCTTCCGGCTGGTACAGACTGGCCGTTGGCCGGTGCTGTGAGCGCGAAGCTCGAACAAAAAGCAAACGCAAGCGCCGCGCTGAGGCGAATCGGGTGGCGGTGCATCAGAAATGCACCTTCTCGACGCTCGCCGTACCGCGGAACAGATCGACCGTCTTGCCCGGGCCCTGTGTCGGGGTCGCCACCTTGAGTGCCGGTGATACCTCGCCGGCCCAGGCGATCGCCGGCGGATCATTCTCGGCCTGCTTGTCCGGATGGTCGGCCGATCGCACGACCAGGGAGAGCTGGCCGAGCCGTGATGCAACAGCAACCTGTTCGGCTTCGAGGGGCGTTACCTCGAGGGTGGCTGTCCGGCCCAGGTTGGTGGCTGCATGCAGGCCATTCGGATCCTCGCCCTGCATCAGACGCTGGTCGATCGCGATCACGCGGACATCGGTGAGCACGGTCTCCGCCGCCAGACGCTCGCCGAGTGGCAGCTTGTCGTCCGAGATCTGTTGGGTCAGCACGAGATCGACCTGGTCTCCGGGCCAGATCAGGCCCGCACTGCCGCTGATGGCATCGATCCCGACCGTGACCGCGCGCATTCCCGGGGCGAGCACGGCGGCAAGGAAGCCATGATCACCCGGTCGCATCACGTCGAGCGGAAGGATCGTCTCGCCTTTCACGATCGGGCGGCGGACCATCGCGCCGATCAGGCCGGCCCGGTTGCTTGGCGAATCAACCGTGGCAGCGGGCGGCACGGCGGTGGAGAGCATGCTTTCTTCGGCAATGTCGCCGGGCTGAAGAAGAGCCCCGGGCTTCAGCGGATGCGCTGCGACCAGAACAGCAACTTTCTGCGGTGGAGCGACGACGACCTTGTGGTGCGATGGCGCCCGGAAGGCGATCCAGGCAACCGTGCCGAAGCCGGCCAGTCCGAGTGCCATGAGAGCGAAGAGGGCAATGCGCACGGCCATGGCAACCTCATTGCTTGATCAAGACGAAAAAGGCGCCCGCCGCAATCGCTGCGGCATAAGGAAGAGAGCCCCGCTGCCGGATCCGCCACCGCTCGATGCGAAGCAGGCGCTGGAAAAATCGCACCACGCCTTGCCGCCCCCGCAGACCTTCATGCAGCGCGGCCGGCAATCCGGTTGCCTGCCTGCCGATATTGCGTCGCAGCGGCACCGAGAGAGCGAGGTAAGCTGCCGCCAGCACACCACCGGCCAGCGCCACCGCGAGCACGAATGCGGGCGTGAGCAGGGGCGGCAGCGTGAGCGTGGCCGCCGCCAGCAGCTTGACGTCGCCGCCACCGAGCCAGCCGCGCCGCCAGCAGAAGGCCGCCGCGACGAACACGAGGATCCCGGCAAGGAGGCCGCTCAGCAGGGATCCCGAAACGGACCGCAAGACCAGACCGCTCACCATCAACATGGCGGAAACCGTGTTCGGCACCCGGCGGAACGCGAGGTCGGTCGCGGTGGCCGCAAGCAGCAGCGCCACGCTTGCGGCCGTCAGCGACGCTGCGACGACCTCAGGAAAATGGTGCAGCATCACGCCACCCATTCTGGGTGAGCCCGCATAGCCGACATACCGGCCCGATGCAGGCGGGCACGCCTGACAAGGCGTGCCCTGCCGGCGCCGGCGCCCGGCCTGCCGGGCCGTGCGGTCAGATCGCCGCGTTGATGGTCGTGAACACGCCTTGGAGCGTGGTCCCGAGCGTCGTTACCACGCCGACGATCACCGCCGCGATCAGCGCTGCGATCATTCCATATTCGAGCGCGGTGACTGCGCGCCGGTCGGTCTTCAACTCGAGCCAAGTCATCAGATACGGGATCATGATTCCGGTTCCTGTTTCCTGCCGCACGGCACGGCGGCCGGCGGTCCACGAAAGGTTGCGTGACGAACACCCGGAATTTTCTCCGAAAGGTTGGCGCACCGAGAGCGCGAGACCTCGTCTTCCCCAGGAAATCACGGAACGGCTTGCCAAAACGTTAAGCGCTCGGCCGGTCCTCGCCTGGCCGGACCGCCAGATCCAGTATTGGAGTCCATCCCGGCCCTCGACGCAGAAGCCCCGCCGCGTCTTGTCACGCAGTCGTGTCCCTCGGTCAGGCTGCTTGGAATCAGAAGCTGGCCGAAAGATTGCTGAAGATGCTCAGGAGGCGGGTGCCGATGATGGGCACCGCGATCGCCATCGCCGCCACCATCACCGAAGCGATCAGCGCATATTCCAGAGCGGTGACGCTTCGCCGATCGCCCATGAGTTCGCGCGCAACACCGAGAAGCGCCTGCATCACCACCTTCCACGAGCCTCGGCTGCAATCCCCTATCAACAGCCGGGTGGTCTTGCCGAAGGGTTAATGCATGCAATCGGAATGAGGGGGAAGCCGGCCGGCCGCCGCACGCCTATATAGTGCCGGGTATCGTGCAGAAAGGTGTCCCGGCGCTTCGGGTCACCATAGGCGCCGGAGCCGAACATTCTCGACAATCCACGCCCCATGGCTCTCTCCGATCTCTTTCACCCGGCGGTCGCCACCTGGTTCGAGCGCCGCTTCGGCGCACCCACCCCCGCGCAAGCCGCTGCCTGGCCGGCCGTCCATGCCGGCCGCCACACCCTGCTCGCCGCGCCGACCGGCTCCGGCAAGACGCTCGCGGCCTTTCTGGCGGCGATCGACTCGCTCGTCCGGCAAGGCATCGAGGGTGGTCTCGCGGACGAGACGACCGTCGTCTATGTCTCGCCGCTCAAGGCCCTCTCGAACGACATTCAACGCAATCTCGAGGAGCCGTTGTCGGGCATCCGGGCCGTGCTTCGTGAGCAGGGGCTGCCGGAGGCCGATATCCGGGCCTGGGTCCGGACCGGCGACACGCCGGCCGCCGAGCGCAACCAGATGCGGCGGAAGCCGCCGCACATCGTCGTGACCACCCCGGAATCGCTCTACATCCTGCTCGGCTCCGAATCGGGCCGCGCCATGCTGGCAACGACCCGGACCGTGATCGTCGACGAGATTCACGCTCTGGCGCCCAACAAGCGGGGTGCTCACCTCGCCCTCTCGCTCGAGCGCCTGCAGGCGCTTTGCCCGCTCCGGCTGCAGCGGGTCGGGCTCTCCGCCACCCAGAAGCCGATCGAGGCGGTTGCCCACTTCCTGGTCGGGAATGACGGGCACGAGACCCTCCAGTGCGAGATCGTGGACTGGGGCCATGTCCGCGCTCGCGACATCGCCTTGGAAATGCCGCCCTCGCCCCTCGAGGCGGTCATGTCGGCGGAGGTCTGGACGGAGCTCTATGACCGCCTGGCAGAGCTGATCACCGCTCATCGCACGACGCTCGTCTTCGTCAATACACGCCGCATGGCCGAAAGGGTGGCCAGGCAACTCTCCGAGCGTCTCGATGAGAACGTCGTGACCGCGCATCACGGGAGCATGGCGCGAGAGCTGAGGCTGGATGCCGAACAGCGGCTCAAGCGCGGTGCGTTGCGGGCGCTCGTGGCGACGGCCTCGCTCGAGCTCGGCATCGACATCGGCGATGTCGATCTGGTTTGCCAGCTTGGCTCTCCCCGCTCGATCGCGAGTTTCCTCCAGCGGATCGGGCGATCCGGGCACGCTGTCGGCGGAACGCCGAAGGGTCGGCTCTTTCCGCTCTCGCGGGACGAGCTTGTCGAATGCACGGCCCTTCTCGAGAGCGTGCGCAGGGGCGAACTGGACCGGCTGGTGATCCCCGAGCGGCCGCTCGATGTGCTCGCCCAGCAGATCACCGCTGAGGTGGCGGCAAAGGAGTGGAACGAGGATGCGCTGAAGACCCTCGTCCGCCGGGCCTGGCCGTTCCGTGCGCTGCCGGACGACGCGTTCGCCGCTGTTGTCGATATGCTCGCCGACGGCTTCACGACGCGGCGCGGGCGGCGTGGCGCGCTGGTCCATCACGATGCGGTCAATCGCCGGCTCAGGGGCCGGCGCGGTGCGCGCCTGACTGCGCTGACCTCCGGCGGCACGATCCCCGACACCGCCGACTATCAGGTGTTTCTCGAACCGGACAATCACGCGATCGGCTCGGTGAACGAGGATTTCGCGGTGGAGAGCCAGGCCGGCGACATATTTCAGCTCGGCAACCAATCGTACCGCATCATCCGGGTCGAGCGCAGCATCGTGCGGGTCGAGGATGCGCAAGGCCTTCCACCGACGATTCCCTTCTGGCTGGGAGAGGCACCGGGCCGCAGCGACGAACTTTCGCAGTCCGTTTCCCGTCTCAGGAACGAATGCGCGGGCTGGCTCGAGGCCGGCGCCGACGTTGCATCCCTCGCCGGGCGGCTCCTGGACCGCTTCACCCTCCCGGAGCCGGCTTCGGTCCAGCTCGCTGAATATCTCGCCGCCTCGCACGCCGCACTCGGTTGTCTGCCGACGCAGGAAACCATCGTGCTCGAGCGATTCTTCGACGAATCCGGCGGCATGCAATTCGTGATCCATTCGCCGTACGGCAGCCGGATCAACCGCGCCTGGGGGCTCGCCCTTCGCAAGCGCTTCTGCCGCAAGTTCAATTTCGAGCTGCAGGCGGCGGCGACCGAGGACAATATCGTGCTCTCGCTCACCGCCGCGCACAGCTTCGAACTCGCCGAGGCGGCACGCTACCTGCACGCCTCGAGCGCCCGCACGGTGCTCGTCCAGGCCCTGCTCGACGCGCCGATGTTCACGACCCGCTGGCGCTGGGTCGCGGGCATTGCGCTCGCGCTGCCGCGCATGCGGGGCGGGAAGAAGATTCCGCCTCAGATCGCGCGGATGGAGGCCGAGGATCTCATCGGGGCTGTCTTCCCCGACCAGATTGCCTGCGCGGAAAACCTCGTTGGCGAACGGGAAATCCCGGACCACCCGCTGGTCAACCAGACGATCGCCGATTGCCTGAACGACGCAATGGACATCGTGGGCTTCGAGCGGCTCCTGCGAGGTCTGGAAAAAGGCGCGATCCGGATCGTCGCGCGCGATCTGACCGAACCTTCGCCGCTGGCGCGGGAGGTCCTGGCGGCCCGGCCGTACGCCTACCTCGACGACGCGCCGCTCGAGGAACGCCGAACCCAGGCGGTCGCCAGTCGTCGGTGGCTCGACCCTGAAACCGCCGCCGATATCGGCCGGCTCGACGCGCAGGCGATCGTGCGTGTGCGTGCGGAGGCCTGGCCCGAACCGGCGAATGCCGACGAGGCGCATGACGCGCTGGTGTGGCTTGGATTCCTCAGCCCCGAAGAAGCGGCGGGAGGGTGGAGCGGCTGGATGAAGGCGCTGGCGGATGAAAACCGCGCCGCCTTGCTGCGCGCGCCGGGCGCTGAAGTCTGGATCGCCGCCGAGCGGTTGGCGCAGTTCAAGGCGATCTTCCCCGACGCGATCCTCGAGCCGGCGATTGCGGTCCCCGCCGCCCACCTTCACCGCGCCTTCACGCGCGAAGACGCGTTGGTCGAGATTCTGCGCGGCCGGCTCGAAGGTCAGGGTCCCGTCACGGCGGATGCGCTGGCGGCTCCGCTCGGGCTCGGACCCGGCGAGATCGGGGCGGCGCTGGCGGCGCTCGAGGTCGAGGGCTTCGCCATGCGCGGGCGGTTCACGCCCGGAACCAATGCGGAAGAGTGGTGCGATCGGCATCTGCTCGCCCGCATCCATCGCTACACCGTCAAGCGGTTGCGGGCCGAGATCGAACCGGTCGCCGCGCGGGACTTCCTCCGCTTCCTGTTTGCCTGGCAGCGCGTCAGCGGCGAGACGCGGATGGAAGGACCGGACGCGGTGGGCGCTGTCATCGCCCAGCTCGAGGGCTTCGAGGCTCCTGCGGCGGCATGGGAGAGCGAGATCCTTCCTGCCCGCATCGCCGACTATGAGCCGGCCTGGCTCGATGAGGCGTGCCTCGCCGGTCGGATCGCCTGGGCCCGCCTGGCGCCGCGGAACGCGCGCTCGAACGGCGGAGATCGCGGCCCCACTCCCGTTCGAACCACGCCGATCGCGCTGGTCGGGCGCCGTCAGAGAGCGCTCTGGATGAATTTGTCAGCCAATGGTGAAGCGGTCCAGCCGAGCGGTCCGGCGCAGGCGGTGGCGGACTATATTCGCCAGCACGGCGCGTCTTTTTTCGATGAGCTTGTGAGCGGAACGGGATTGCTTCGTCCCCAGGTCGAAGAGGCACTGGCCGAACTGGTCGCGCTCGGCATGGTTGCTTCGGACGGATTTGCCGGATTGCGGGCGCTGCTCGTCCCCTCTGAAAGGCGCCAACCGGGGGCAGGCGGATATCGCCGGCGCCGCAGCATGCCGTTCACCATGGACGATGCCGGCCGCTGGTCGATCGTTGGTCGCAACGACATGGCCGGCGCCGGGCACTCCGCCGGGGCCGAAGCCGTCGAGCATGCCGCGCGGGCCCTGCTGCGCCGTTACGGCATCGTCTTCTGGCGGGTGCTGGAACGGGAAGCGCCCTGGTTGCCGCCGTGGCGAGACCTGCTGCGGGTGTATCGACGCCTGGAGGCACGGGGAGAGATCAGAGGAGGCCGATTCGTCGCCGGCTTCTCCGGCGAGCAGTTCGCGCTTCCCGATGCCGTCGGCCTGTTGCGCGAAACGCGGCGCAAGAACGGGGCGGGCGACTGGATTTCTCTCAGCGGGGCGGACCCGCTCAATCTGGCGGGGATCCTGACGCCGGGGCCGAAGCTTGCCGCGCTGACCGGCAACCGTCTTCTGTATCGCGATGGCTTGCCGGTCGCGTCGCTGGCGGGCCGCGAGGCACAGTTCTACGAAGCGCTTGATCCGCCGACCGAATGGCAGGCGCGCAAAGCGCTGCTGCGCGGTGCAGCGCGCAAATCGCTGGTTGAACTCGCCGCCCATTGACGCTTGGTCCCCGTGGCGGCGGGGCGCTCTGATATTCCAGCCATCGGCCCGCGGATGCCGCCACCAGCATCCAAGGCTCGCCGAAGTCCCTGATACTGTCCGGCGAAAGCAGAACGCTGCTGAAACGCACGGCATAATACAGTACACCTGATGGGAAGGAGAAACACCATGCCCGCGGCTTCAAATCGCCGGAAATCGATCCATGAAATCAAGCGCGAATGAATCGAATTGCGCGTTGGCCCCTCAGCCGAGAAATTGATCCGGCGGGCCATGGCCGTCACCGGCCTGACGGCTGGAGACTTTGCCTATGAGGGCGCGCGCCGCGCGATCGCTCGCCGTTTTCGCCATCATGGTTGACGCCAAGGATGCCCGCGCGGCCGCATTCTATGAAGGGTTCGGCTTTCGCCGCCTCCTACTCAATCCAAACAAACTATTCCTGTTGGCATCATCGGCAGCGGCGTTAGAGAGAACGTAGATATGGCTTCGGTCCAGTATTTTGCCCACGGCTCCAACATGCTTACCGAACGTTTGTGGGCGCGCTGCAAGTCCGTTATCGTGCGCTGGACCCCTCATCCAGAAGGGCCTTTTAGCTCTCGAATTTCGCCCTTTCCTGCCGTTTCTCTCGCCTTTCCACCAGGACCACAAACCGCTGCCGGCTCTCACAGTGAATACCACGTGGCGCGCGCCTTGCCGTGCTGCCGCACCCGCCCGGCCACAACCAGTTCGCGCAGGCGCACCTTCAGCGTGTTTCGGTTAGCGCCGGTGATGGCGGCAAGCCGCGCGATCGTTAGCCGTTCCTGCGCCCGCAGCGCCTTGAGAATCCGGAGCGACAGTTCCGGCAGACCGGCCTCATTGCCCTGGGCCATCCGCTCCCGGTCCAGTTGCGCCGCGAGGCCGTCCTTCTGTTTCTTCAGGCAGCGCAGGAAAAAGCCGTCCCAAGGCTCCCAATCCGGTGTTTCGCCCTTGAGAGTCATCTGCGTGCGCCGGAGTGCCTTGTAATGTAGATCCTTGTTCTCCTCGACCACGTGCTCCAGCGAGGCATAAGGCACATAAGCGTAGCCTGCCCGTAGCAGGAGGAGTGTGGTCAGCACACGCGAAAGCCGGCCGTTTCCATCCTGAAAGGGATGGATCGCCAGAAACGTCACGATGAAGACGGCGATGACCAGGAGTGGATGCAGGGCGTCCTCATCCAGCGTCTTGCGCGCCCAGGCGACCAGCGCCTCCATCTCGCGCGGTGTGTCGAAAGGCGAGGCCGTCTCGAAAACCACGCCGATTTCTCGCCCCTCTGCATCGAACGCAACGACATTGTTGGGAAGCGTCTTGTAAGACCCGCGATGGCGCTCGTCCTTGTCGCTGTGCCGCAGCAAGGTCTGGTGCAGTTGGCGGATATGGTTCTCGGTAAGACGCATGTCGGCATAAGCCTCGAACACGAGGTCCATCGCCTGAGCGTATCCGGCCACTTCCTGTTCGTCGCGGGTTTTGAAGGACGTGATGAAGAACGCCCGCGAGAGCAGGTTTTCGACCTCGGCGTCCGACAACTTCGCGCCCTCGATTCGCGTGGAGGAGCCGATGCTCTCGATGATCGCCACATTGCGCAGCGCCCCAAGGCGGTCCGGCGAAAGGGTCTTGAGGGCCTCCCACCGCCCTTTGAATTCGTCGATTTCGGCGACGAGCTTCACGAGGTCGGGGCCGAGGATGAGCTTGAGTTCCCGCATGGTCTGAACTCTGTAATATCCGATTTCACACCCGAT
>Ga0335075_10004158_pt1 | contig 22696 bp, 16 predicted proteins | sample Lox_Sample_24_FD_206723 | JGI IMG/M metagenome (GOLD analysis project Ga0335075, IMG submission 206723) | Soil microbial communities from Loxahatchee National Wildlife Refuge, Florida, United States - Lox_Sample_2.4 | ecosystem: Environmental > Terrestrial > Soil > Wetlands | place: USA...
TCGATGCCTGGTGGGTCGAGTACGAGGGCGGCTGGCTCCGTGTCATCGACGCCACTGCCACCCGGGACCTCGACCAGATCGCAGCGCGGCTCGCCGAGGTAAGCGCGATCACCGAAAGAGCGGCGAATGACGAATAGAGGCATGCCAATCCAATTCATCAACCACGCTCGGCGGCAGGCGTGACTACTACACTTGGCGACTGTGAGCGGGAATCAAATTCACCAGGAGCCTTACGGGGCAGCCCAGGTAACAAGAGTCCTGCCGGTGGATCGTTATCGCAGCATCGTGGACGTCTATGTCCTGTTGCGGCGCCCCGACGGGATGATCCTCTTGCTGGAGCGATCAGGGACCGGCTATGCCGACGGTCAGCTGTGCCCTCCGTCGGGGCACCTGGAGGCCGGGGAATCGGTCGCGCAGTGCGCAGTACGTGAGGCGGGCGAGGAAGTCGGGGTCGGCCTCGATCCCGCCGATCTTGTCTTCACTCACCCTGGTCTTTCACGAAGCCTGGCTGCTGAGTGGCGCGCCTAAACGGAAAAATGCTCCTGAACTGGGATGATGTGGAGTGTCGAAGTCCGTATCAGTCCAGTTCAAGGAGCACTTTCTACGTGAACGCTACCGCATGGTCGCGCGGTCTTGAAGTCACCGGCGGCGGCACGGGCGTCGTGTCGCACGCGGGCCTGGTCCTGCTGCGGCAGCTCGCCGACCGCACGGGCCTGACTGCCGGCCTGTCGGCGGCGCTGCCCACGCCGGGCGGAGGACTGGACCGGGGCCGGGTCTTCGCCGACCTGGCGTGCGCGATCGCCGACGGCGCCCGGGTGATCAGCGACTTCCGGGTCATGGGCGACCAGGACGAGGCCTTCGGGCAGGTCGCGTCGGTCCCGACCGCGTGGCGGACGCTGAAGGAGGCTGCCGCCGGCGGGGACAGGACACGGCGCAAGGTCACCGCCGCGGTGAACAAGGCCCGGCGGTACGCCTGGTCACAGGTCATTGCCCGGCACGGGGAGCTGCCGCCGGTCCAGGTCGCGGACCGGCAGCTCGCTGGCATCACCTGCATCCGCCTGGACGCCACCGTCGTGCCCGCGCACTCCGAGAAAGAGCAGGCACAGCCGAACTTCAAGGGATTCGGGCACCATCCCATCCTGGCCGAATGTGACAATGTGCGCGAGCCGCTGGCCTGGATGATGCGACCGGGATCAGCCGGCAGCAACACCGCCGAGGACCACCTGAAGCTCCTTGACGAGGCGATCGCGGCGCTGCCGCCGGCGTTCCGGCGCAGGCTGATGGTGACCTGCGACGGTGCCGGCGCCAGCCATGACCTGGTCAAGCGCCTGGACAAGCTCGCCTCCCGCCGCGGGTACCAGCTCACCTACTCCGTCGGCTGGGCGCTGACCGAGCGGGAGAAGGCCGCGCTGGCGCTGGTCCCGGGCACGGCGTGGGAAGCCGCGATCGACGCGGGCGGGAAGGTCCGCGAGCGCCGCTCCGGTGAGGCCTGCGGGAACGACAGGTGCGGGCACCGGGCCTGCTGGATCGAGGAAGCGCACGTCACCGAGCTGACCGGGCTGCTGCGCAAGGGACCGGACGGGGACCGGCTGAAGGCCTGGCCGAAGAGCCTGCGGGTCTTCGCCCGCCGCGAGCGTCCCCACCCCGGAGCGCAGCTCACCCTGCTCGAGACCCGCGACGGGTGGCGGTACACCCTGTGGGCGACGAACCTGCCCGAGGACACGAAAGGCTGGCGCGGCCAGTGCGCCTACATCGACGCAGGCCACCGCGTCCACGCCCGCGTCGAGGACGTGATCCGCACCGGCAAGGACACCGGGCTCGGCCATTTCCCCTCCCGTGACTACGGGCTGAACAAGGCATGGCTCGACGCGTCGATGACCGCCTGCATCCTGCTGTCCTGGCTCCGCCACCTCGCCCTCGACGGCAAGCTCGCGAAAGCAGAGCCCAAGACGCTGCGCTACCGGATCCTCCACACCGCCGCCCGCCTCGTGCGCGGCGGACGCCGCAAGACCCTCAAGATCGCCGCCACCTGGCCCTGGGCCACCGCGATCATCACCGCCTGGAAGCGCATCCAGGCCCTCCCTCACCCCACCTGAACAGCACAAACCGTCCCTGCGACCAAGGAAGGAACCCCCGGGGCCCGTGGAGCCCCCCGGCCACCCGGCCCGGCAGCCGGGCTACAAGCATGCTCCGACACCGAAAAACCGCTCCCGGAGGCGCTCGTCGCGCCGTTCAGGCAGACGCGCTCAGCAGCGTGAAAGATCGAGGCTAAGGGCGGTCCTGGACCTGGCACGTAACGCCGGCTTCTTCTTATATATGCGGCGCTTTACGTTGGCGTGAAAGGTCCGCGAAGGGAGAATTATCCCTTTCTTTGGCCATTAGATTACGGCACCACGATCACCGGGCAACTCGCGTGCCGGGCAAGCCAGCCAGAAACGGACCCCGCGACGTGATGCCAGAAGTGCCGCGGCGCCCCGATGACCAGCGCGTCGGCGCTGAATTCCCGGGCCACCGCCGCGAGCTCCCTGGCCGCGTGGCCACGGCGGGTGCGGACGTGCACCTCAAGCTCAGCAGGATCGGTGAGGAGGTCGAGCTCGGTGAGGAGCCAGCGCTCGAGCGACTCGGCATCCCGGGCCAGGCCGACGATCTGCCCGGTAAGTGGCTCACAGTAAACACCAGAAGACGTCACATAAACCACGAGAAGCGGACGTTCGAGTCGGCGCGCCATTCCGGCGGCGTAGGCGAGCGCGTTCCGCGCCGAGGCCGATCCGTCGTAGCCGACCACAACTGGATGGACAACGCTGATCGGCCGAGGTGGAGACGTGGGCCGATAGTCCTGGCGCTTGTCGGCGCGCGGCCGCATACGCGGTCGGTCCTGGCCGGGCCGCCGCTGTTCTGGCTTGCCTTCGGGGTAAGGCTCTTCCATCGCGCTCTCGGGGGCCGCACGTGTACGTGGTTTGATTATTACAGCAAATTTACCCGGAGGTCAGGGGGATCGTACATACCCCGAGGCGGGTCTGCGGACAAAACGGGGTATTCATGCCCGGCCGGCTGGCGGGCCGCGGGCGGACCTGATCGTATTGGGCCGGCTACGGAGATCGCCCGCACCTGCCGTCACGTCAGTGACACTGGTCACGTCAGAACCCCACGAAGCTACAGAAATACGCTTGTTCGCAAGGATCGTCACGCCTCGTTCTGGAAAATATGTAACGCCTTTCCCTGCCTGAACCGCCTGGTAGTGGCACCATGAGGGGTGTGGTAGCGGAGCAGGCCGAGCCCTACCCGAGGGCAGATGGCGGGGTTTCTTCCCTCAGGGGCGGCGACCAGAAGCTTGACGCGACCGCACGCGCCGTCATCGCGAGCGCGGCGGACGCGATCATCGCCTTTGACACTGACCGGACCGTGATGCTATGGAACCCGGCGGCGGAGCGGATGTTCGGCTGGACGTGCGAGGAAGTAATCGGTCGCGAGCCGCCGAACATCCCGGAGGAGCTCGCCGCGGAGCACAACGCCGTCCTTGAGCGGGTGCGCGGCGGGGGCCAGATCTCCTTCGCCACCAGGCGGCTGCGCTGTGACGGCGCGCTGGTCGACGTCCGCATCGACACCAGCGCCCTGACCGACGCCGATGGCGGCGTGACCGGGTGGGTCAACATCTGCCACGAGACGGGTGAGGACGACATCGCCCGGCACTACATGGCCGAGCGCGCCCGGGTGGTGCGCAGGCTCGGCGACGTCGTCGCGGACATGAACGCGCAGCGCGACCTGGAGGCGGTGCTTGACCGGATCGCGGCCAGCTTGCGCGAGCTGACCGGTGCCGATGGTGGCGGCTTCGTGCTGATCGAGGATGACCGGCTGCGGCTGGTCTCCACCGCGGGCCTGCCCGCCCGGCTGCGCGGGCGGGACGCCGCGCTCGACGGCAGCCTGGTCGCTGACCTGATGCGCTCGGGCAAGACCGCCATGATGGCCACCGGCGAGTCCGGTGAGTTCGACGACCTGATCTGGTCGGCGCTGCCCGGACTGCACACGATCGCGCTCAGCCTTTCCCACGTCGGCGGCAAGCCCTACGGCGCGCTGTACGCCCTGTACAGCCGCAGGTCGCTCAGCCACGTCGAGCTTGAGCTGCTCGAGCTGCTCGCCGGGCACGCGGGGGTAGCCCTCACCAACGCGATGGCCTTCGAGGAGGTCGTGCGGCAGCGGGCGCACGAGCGCGCCGTCATCGACGGCTCAGCCGACGGCATCGCCGTGCTTGACACCGACGGCCGCGTCCGGCAGTGGAACCCGGCGGCCACCCGCATCACCGGCCTGTCGGCCGAGGCGGTCATGGCCGACGGGCTGCCGTTCCCGCTGCCCGACGCGGGCGCGCGGCGGACGCACAAGCTGCCCGGCGGGCGCTGGATCGACGTGCTGTGCACCGCCTTCGGCGACGGGAACGAGCGGGTGGTCGACTTCCGCGACGTGACGGCGGCCAAGGAGCTTGAGGAGGCGAAGGACCTCTTCCTCGCCACCACCAGCCACGAGCTGCGCACCCCGATCACCGTCGTGCAGGGGTTCGCCAGCACCCTGGCGAGCCGCTGGGACCAGCTGTCCGACGCCGACCGGCGCTTCGCGGTCCGCACGATCGCCGAGCGGGCCGGCTCGCTCGGCCGGCTCGTCGAGCAGCTGCTGCTTGGCGCGCGGGCGGGCGCGGACCAGTTGCCGGTCAGCAATGCCCCGTTCGACCTGGCGGCGCTGCTGCGGGCGGCGGTGGTGTCGTTCAGCCCGCTGTCGGACCGGCACCAGGTGGTCGCGGAGGTCCCGGGTGACCTGCCGATGGCCTTTGGCGACTCGATGGCGACGGACATCATCGTGGGCCAGCTCCTGGAGAACGCCTTCAAGTACTCGCCGTCGGGCGGCCAGGTGACCGTCCGGGCCGCCGTGGCCGGGCCGACGATCGAGGTCACCGTGGAGGATGAGGGGATCGGCATCGCTCCGGGCGATCACGAGCGCATCTTCGAGCGGTTCGTCCAGGGCGAGACCGGCGACAGGCGCCGGTTCGGCGGCGTCGGGATCGGCCTCTACATCGTCCGGAGGCTGGCCGTCGCCCAGCAGGGCACGGTCGTGGCCCGGTCTCGGCCCGAGGGCGGAACGGCGATGATGCTCAGCCTCCGCTGTTATTACTCTTAGTAATTTTCGTAACGGAGCGTGGTTCATCTCCGGACGCAGCGGAAATGTTGCTGAGCGTAATCAATCCGTTACCTGCTGGGGGATCGTTGCGCCTGCGCACCATGCTTGGCCCGTCGGCGGGGGCCGGGGTGCTCGTCCTGACCGTACTTACCGCGGCCGGTCCCTCGCCCGCCTTGAGCGCGGCGCCGCTGCCGAGCACGCGGGAGGCATGCGCGCCGCCACCGGGCCCGCTGATGGAGCAATGCCAGCTCCTCGTCGGAACCGCCCGGCCCCATCGCGCGCAAGGGAGGCAAGGCGGGTCGCCTGCCCTGGTGACCGAGCCGCTGACCGCGGCCGACCTGCGCCAGGCCTACGGGCTAACCCAGGTGGCGCGGACCGCGGGGGCAGGCGAGACGGTCGCGGTCGTGGACGCCTACGGCGACCCGCGCATCGCCTCCGACCTGGCCCACTACCGGCAGCTTGCGGGCTTGGGCCAGTGCGCGGGCGGCGATTGCCTGACCGTGCTCAACCAGGACGGCAACAGCCAGCCGCTGCCCGCGGCGACCGACGCCGGCTGGTCGGACGAGACCGCGCTCGACGTCGAGATGGTCGCCGCGATCTGCCCGAGGTGCCGGATCGCCTTGTTTGAGGCGAGCTCATCGAGCCTGGCCAGCCTCGGGGCGGCGGAGAACTCGGCCGCGCGGGTGGCCAGGTTCATCTCCAACAGCTGGTCCGGCTCGGACTTCCCCGGTGAGTCACGCTTCGACAAGAAGTACTTCGATCATCCCGGCGTGGCGGTCACGTTCGCGTCGGGCGATTTCCGCTACGCCGCCGGGTACCCGGCCTCATCGCAGCTGGTGACGTCGGTCGGCGGCACCTTCCTTTACCCGGAGGGCAGTGCTGCTAAGGGCACCGCTGCCGGGGACACGGCCCGGGGCTGGTCCGAGGTGGCCTGGACCGGCCAGTCGAGTGGCGCCGGGACGGGGACCCAGTCGGGCTGCTCCGCCGGGGAGCCGAAGCCGGCCTGGCAGTCCGACCCGGGCTGCGCCAGCCGGACGGAGAACGACGTGGCCGCGGTGGCCGCCGCCCAGGCCGGCGTGGAGTTCTACTCCAGCGGCATCGACTGCGGCGGCACGTGCCAGGCCTTCGGCACCAGTGTCGCCACGCCGATCATCGCCGCCGTCTACGCGCTGGCGGGCACGCCCAGGGCGGGCACGTTCCCGGCTCAGTATCCCTACCTGAACCCGGCCGGGCTGCACCACGTGACGTCAGGGGCCGACGGCACCTGCGAGGCCAGCCGCCGCTACCTGTGCGACGACTCCTACAGCCTCGCTGACGGCTACAACGGGCCGGACGGCCTCGGCACGCCCAACGGCACGGCCGCGTTCACCCCGCCGGCGACCGGGAGCATGGTGTCGGTCATCAACCCGGGAACCTACGACCTGACCGCGGGGCTCAGCTACCACCTGCCCCCGGTCACCGCCTACGACTCGCCCGGCCGCCGCGCCGCCCCGGACAAGCGGCTCACCTTCTCCGCGACCGGGCTGCCGGCCGGGATGTCGATCAGCCGGTCAACCGGGGTGATCAGCGGCAGGCCGGCGCCCTCGAACGCCACGGTCAGGCTCACGGCGCGCGACGGGGCCGGGGCGAGGAGCACCGTGACGTTTCGTATCGTGGCGGTCGCGTCCCTGCTTGGCGGCTACCACCCCGGCCGGGGCGAGGTCAGGCTGGGCCTGCCGGCGATGTGCCTGGATGACCGGGGCAACGGGACCGCCAAGGGCAACCCGGTGCAGGCCTGGAGCTGCACCGACGACCTGGCCCAGCGCTGGACATTCCAGCCGGGCGGGGAGCCGGGCGGCACCGGGGAGCTGAGGCTCGGCCCGCGCTGCCTGGCCATCGAGGGCCAGGCCAGGCAGCCAGGATCGGTGGTCGGCCTCTGGCCGTGCACCGGCTACGCCAGCCAGCAGTGGCTGATCACGGGAGAGACGGGCGAGCTGTACAACCCGGCCGCGGGGATGTGCCTGGACGCCCCGGGCGGGACGGTCTCCGGCCGGCAGGCCGACATCACCCCATGCCGCCAGGCCAGCCAGCAGGCGTGGACGCTGCCGGCCAGCCCGGTCATGAGCGGCATCGCGGGCAAGTGCCTGGCCGACGGCGGGGCCCGCATCAGCACCTGCGACGGGAGCAGCAGGCAGAAGTTCACGCTCGGCCTGGGTTCCACCATCGAGATCGCGGGCAAGTGCCTGAGCGTCGCCGGCGGCTCGGCCAGCGACGGGACCGCGGTGCAGCCGTCGGACTGCGACGGGCGCACCAGCGAGGTCTTCCGCGTCAGCGCATTCGGCCAGCTGCACAACCCCGCCTCGGGCAAGTGCCTGGCCGACCCAGGCAACTCGGCGGCCAACGGCACGCACCTGGTCATCGAGGACTGCTACGGCCTGCCGGGAGAGATCTGGGCGGTGAGCTGAGCTCGCCGCAAGCGAAAGGACGCCACCTCCCCGGCCGGGAGGCGGCGTCCTTTCGCGAGTGGTGCGTGATCGTTACGACACGGCCCACAGCTCGCCGGGCTCGCCGTAGCAGTCCTCAAGCTCGAGCTTCGCGCCGTTGGCGGTGCTGTTGCCCGGGATGGCCAGGCACTTCTCCGTGGTCAGGCTCTCGATCTGGCCGTAGGCGCTGATTCCCCACTCTTCCGAGTAGTTGGCGTTGTTGCACTTGAGCAGCTTGATCGCGGTGCCGTCGTTGGGGTTGCTCGCGGCGTTGTAGATGCAGTAGCCGGCGAACTGCAGCGACCCGTTGAGGCCGAGGGTGACCTTCTGGGCGCTGGCGCCGGTGCACGCGGTGGAGACCGCGGTGCCGCCGCTGTCGGCCAGGCACTTGCCGGCGATGCCGCTGGTGACCGGGCTAGCCGGCACCACCAGCGTCTGGCCGGCGATGCCGGTGCACGGCTGCACGTCGAACTGGGTGTTGGCCGCCGTGGTCGAGTTCGGGTCAGTGAGGCACAGGCCGTGCGCCGGGTTGACGATCTCGCCGTCGTACCCGGTGAGGTCCCACTGCTGCAGGCTCGAGGTCGAGGAGCAGTTGACCAGCCCGACCAGGTTGTAGCCGGCCTTGTTCCGCCCGCCGAGGATGCCGGCGCACTTGCCGTGGATCGAGATCTGCCCCGTCTGCCCCGGGCCAGCCGGCATGAGGTAAGACCAGTCCTGCGAGGAGCTGACGGCGCAAGGGTAGGTCGCGACCGCCGCGTCGACCTTGGTGTTGTTGTGCGGGTCGTTCATGCACGTGTTCCTGACATGCACGAGGTCCACCTCGCCCGTCCCGGCGTGGTAGGAGCCGTTCATCTTGGCCCCGGCGAAGCCGAAGTGAACCGAGGCGCTCGCCCCGGTCGCGTCGGTGACCGTGACCGTCGCCGTGTCGTTGACCGTGCCCGAGGGCATGGTCCCCGAGATCACGCCGGTGCCTGCGGCGATCGACATGCCCGAGGGCAGGCCAGTCGCGGAGTAGGTCAGGGTGCTCGAGCCGCTGTCGTACGCCTTGATGGCGGGCAGGGTGACCCGGGTCCCGGCGGTCAGGTCGTAGTTACCCGGGTTGTCGACCGACACGATGTTGGCCGTAGCGGAGCTGGTGAAGGCCGTAATGCCCTTCGGCGTGCCCAGGCCGGTTGGCCCGTTGTAGCCGTTGGCGAGGCTAGCGCCGGCGTTGCACAGGTAGGCGCGAGTTGACTCACAGGTCCCGTCCTTACCGCTCCCGACCTGGTTGAGGTCGGCCGAGTGGCCGCTCTGGTACAGGTAGCTGACCGGGTAGGTGTTGGCCGCCGGGCCGTTCGGGTTGGCCAGGGCGTAGATCGCGGTGATGATCGGGGTGGCCACGCTCGTGCCCTCGGTGGCGCAGTCGAAGTCCTGGCCGAAGGCACCGGTGCTGTTGCAGTCACCCGAGCTCGAGTACTCGTCGATGCCGCCCGGGGCGTCGGCCACCGCGGCCACGTCGTTCTGGGTGCGGTTGGCGCAGCCGGAGTCGGCCTGCCAGGACGGCTTCCCCTCGCCCGAGGAGCAGCCGGCCGCGGTACCGTACGGCAGGTCCTGGTCGTTCCACACGCTCTCGGTGTAGTCGACGCCGTCGGAGGCGTTTTGCAGGTAGGTGCCGCCGACCGACGTGACAAGACCAGAGGAGCTCGGCCAGGTGGCGCCGAAGCCGTAGTCGCCCGACGCGAACACCATGGCGACGCCGGGGTGGTTGATGATGCTGTCGTAGGCGTTCTCGCCAGGGAAGTCCCCGCCGCTCCAGCTGTTGGAGACGAACTTGCTCACCTTCGCGGCCGAGTCATCGGCCACGCCCAGGTCGCTGATGTTGTCCGAGTTCGCCTGGAACAGGTCGATGTGGCAGTTCGGGCAGATCGCCGAGACCATGTCCACGTCGAGCGCGGTCTCGTCCTCCCACGACAGGTTGATGCTCGTGAGGGCAGGATCGGCCGGCAGCGGCGAGGTCCCGCCGTTCTGGTTGAACACGGAAAGGCAGCCCGCCCCGGTGCTGGTGATGCAGGCGGGCAGGGCCCAGTTCTTCCGGTAGCTCGTCAGGTCGGACTGGATGTGCGAGTCGCCGTAGGCGTCCACGATGGCGACCGTCTCCGGGGTGCTGGTGTCGCCCGAGACGTACCCGTCCTGCGTCGACGCGTCACCAAGGCCGTAGGCCGCCCGCAGGTCCGGCGGGCCGAGGGCAGTCGAGATCGCCAGCGCCTTGACCGCGGAAGTGGCGGGGCGAAGGAGGGTGGTGTTGCCCGCTGGCTTCTTGTGGTCGATAAGCACCTGGCATTGCATCTGCAGCAGCGAGGTCGGCTCCGGGCAGGCCTGGGTTCCCGAGGGCACCTCCAGCGCCTTGGCCGTGGCGGGCGACAGCGCGTCGGTCGCCATCGTGTCGGGCGCGCCAGTCGCGGGCGTGCTGACCGGTGGGGTAGTGCCAGCGGAGGCGCTGGTCAGGGCCACGGTTGAAAGTCCAAGCAGGCAGGCGCTCACCGCTCCGGCCACCAGCCATCTGGGTCGGCTGACCTGCCGGGCATGCTTGCCAAAACGGCGCAACGGATCTCCTCGGGTCAGGGAGGATGACGCCCAACAGGCCCCCCGGTAGCGTCATGGGTGAGGGCGCTACTGGCGTCACAAGAGAGTTAGCAGATGATTCTTAACACGCCGTTAAGCGATTGCGCTAACGTTTTTACCCTATTGCGATCAAAATTGGCCGGGCGGCTAGAGGCGCGCCTTTTCCCGGTGCCGGGGCTCACCGCCGGTAGCCGCCAGGTACTCGTCGATCACGCCGGGGACGTCCTCGCTGTCGCGCAGGATCTGGCCCGCTTCCATCCACAGGACCCGGGTGCAACTCTGCTCGATCTCGCCCAGGTTGTGCGCGACCAGGAAGACCGTCCCCGCCTCCTCGCGCAGTTCCTTGATCCGGTTGTGGCTCTTGGTGCGAAAGGACGCGTCTCCGGTGGCCAGCGCCTCGTCGATCATGAGGATCTCGTGGCTCTTGGCCGCCGCGATCGCGAACCGCAGGCGCTGCGCCATTCCGGTGGAGTAGGCCCGCATCGGCAGGTCGACGAAGCTGCCAACCCCGGAGAAGTCAACGATGTCCTGGTAGCGGGCCTTGACCTCGGCCGGCGGCATGCCCATCGCCAGGCAGCCGAGCACCACGTTGCGCTCCCCGGTCAGGTCGTCGAGCAGGGCGGCGTTGACGCCGAGCAGTGCGGCCGCGCCCGAGGTGTACACGGCCCCCTCCTCGGCGGGCAGCAGGCCGGCGATGGCCCGCAGCAGGGTGGACTTGCCCGAGCCGTTCCTGCCGATGACGCCGATCACGTCACCGTGGTTGACCACGAAGGAGATGCCCCTGATGGCGTGCACCTCGCGGATGGACGCCTGCTTCTGCCGGCGCACCAGTCGCATCAGGGAGGTAGCCGCCGTGCCCTTGTTGCCGCCAGCCCCGTAGACACGGTAGACCACATGCAGATTGTCAACGACAACGGTGGGGTCGGCCACAGCGCTACTCCGGTTTGCTCACAGGCGGGGATCTCATCCTAGAGGGTAGCCTGCCCGGCCACCTGCGACTGTCGGGGCGCTGCGCACAGGATGGCTCATCTTACACCGACGAAATAGCCCCTTCGCGGTTTCGCCCCGTTCCCAGCGGGCATTTTCCGGTTCGTACCGGGATCGCTGAACTTCAACGGCCGGGGACGGGGTGTGTTGGTATGGAGGTGTCTACGTCGAGCGAGCTTGAGCTCCCGTATACGGCCTCTAGCGTCGGGGTAGCGCGGCGCCTTCTCATCGGTGACCTGGCCGTGGCCGGGATCTACGAGGCAGCGGTGTCCGACGCGGCGCTCGTGCTCAGCGAGCTCATCAGCAACGCTCTGCGACACGCGACTCCGCTGCCGGGCTTCACGCTGCGTGCGTCCTGGCGGCTGCTTGACGACAGCGTGGAGATCGCGGTCAGCGACGGGGGGGCCGAGACCGTCCCCACGGTGTGCCAGCCAGCGGGCTGGGCCGTCGGCGGCCGGGGGCTCGGCATCGTCGACCGGCTGTCCCTGCGCTGGGGAGTGTCGGACGAGTCAGGTAAGACCACCGTCTGGGCGCGCTTGCCGGTGCCGGAAGACACCTTGCCGCGACTGGTCGCGGGCAGCGGGGCGTCGGCCGGATAGAGGTCGGACCCGCGGGTAGGGGGCCGTTTCATTTTCAGGGGAAGCCGGAGGCGTAAGGCCCCTTCGCAGGGGTGATAACTCCCGGCGGGACGACATGGGTTCGGGGGATTCGTGTCCGAGTTCTACGGTGTTGATAGCGAGGTTGGCCGGCTGCGGACAGTGCTTGTCCACCGGCCGGGGCCTGAACTGCGGCGGGTTACGCCGAGGCACGCGCCAGGGCTGCTGTTCGCGTCCCTGCCGTGGGCCGAGCGCGCCCAGCAGGAGCATGACGCCTTCACCGAGGCGCTCAGGCGCCAGGGCGTGGCGGTGCTCTACCTGACCGAACTGCTCCAGGACGTCCTGGAGTACCAGATGGCCAGGCGGCAGGCGGCGCAGGCGGTGCTGAGGGACTCCAGGCTCGGCGACGAGCTCCGCGGCCAGCTGCGGACGCACCTGGAGGGCCTGCCGCCCGAGGAGTTCGCGCAACTGCTCGTCGTCGGGCTGGCCTGCGGCGAGTTCAGTCGTGGCCGGGGGGCGGTCTTCGGCCTGCTCGATGCCTGGGACTACGTCATCGACCCCCTGCCGAACCTGGTGTTCGCCCGGGACGCCAGCGTGTGGATCGGCGACAGCGTGGCGGTCGCCAGCCCCCGCGGCCGGCGGGCGGAAGCCGAGATCGCGTCGATCGTCTTCGCCCATCACCCGCAGTTCAGCGGGACCAAGCAACTCTATGAGCCGGGCCTTGAACGGCTCACGGGCGGCGATGTGCTGCTGCTCGCGCCGGGCGTGCTCGCGATCGGCACCGGCGGGCAGACCTCGCCCGCCGGCATGGAGCGACTGGCCAGCCGGGTGCTGGCCGCCGGGTTCGCGCACACGGTCCTGGCGGTGCTGACCAACGGCCCTGGCGTCACCTCGCCCGGCGGCGACTGCCTGGACACGCTGTGCACGATCGTTGGCCCCGACGCCGTGATGATGCGGCCCTCCGTCGCCTACTCGCTGGTCGCGCGGACGATCACGCAGCACGGTGAGGGGCTGCGCCTGTCGCACCCGCAGCCCTTCCTGGCGGCGGCCGCCCAGGCGATGGGGATCGACCGGCTGCGCGTCATCGAGACGGGCATCGGCTCCCACCATCGCCGTGGGGCCGGGGCGGACTGGTCTGGAGCACAGTGGGAGGACGCGTGCAACCTGCTGTCGCTCGGCCCTCAGACGGTGGTGTCCTACGAGCGGAACGTGCTCACCAACGCCCGCCTCGAGGCGGAGGGCATCGAGGTAATCCGGGTGCCCGGCGGCGAGCTCGCCGGGTGCCGCGGTGGTCCGAGGGCGATCTGCTGCCCGCTTGGCCGGGAACCAGCGACTATGCCCGAGTCTGTGGCGGCCTGACATGGTTGCCCTTAGCCCGGTAACTGACATGGTTGCCCTTAGCCCGGTAAGGAGAAATGGGATATGGTTCCTGCCGTGGAGCTTAATGTCTCGAGTCGGTCTCACGGCGATCACGTCATCGTGACCGCCGCTGGGGAAATCGACCTCTATACCGCTCCGAAGCTGCAGGCTGACCTCGCCGCGATCATCGATGGCGCCGCCCCGGCAACCCGGGTCGTCGTCGACATGTCCGGCGTGGAGTTCTGTGACTCTACCGGCATGAACGCCCTGCTGGCCGGGCTGCGACAGGCGCGTGAGCGGGGTGGCGAGCTTGAGCTCGCGGCGCCCCGGCCGGCCATCATGAAAATCCTTCAGGTAACCGGGCTGGACTCGGTGTTCACCATTACGCCGCCCGCCTAGCGGACTACCATCGGCAGCCGAGGCAGAGCGCGGCTGGCCGTTAAGCCGCGCGGGAAGGCGCTGGATGACACAGGGTCCGCTGGCGCGGCTCGCCGTCGTGATCCCGGCCTGGAATGAGGCCGACCGGATCGCCGACACGGTGGCCGCCGCCATCACGCTGCCCGGAGCCGACCTGGTCGCCGTCGTCGATGACGGCTCCCGCGATGGCACCGCGGACATCGCCCGGCAGGCGGGCGCCGTGGTCCTCGGGCATGCGAGGAACCGGGGCAAGGCCGCCGCGATGGAGACCGGGGCCGAGGCCGTCCGGCTGGCGGACCAGCGTGACGGGGTGTCCCGTGCGCTGCTGTTCCTCGACGCCGACCTTGGCGCGACGGCGGCTCAGGCCGGCCCGCTCGCTGACCCGGTCCTGGCGGGCACGGCGGACATGACCATTGCCGCGTTCACCACCCGGGTAAAGCTCGGCGGCCATGGCCTCGTCGTCAGGCTTTCCGCCAGGGGCACCCGCCGGGCGATCGGCTGGGCTCCGGCCCAGCCATTGAACGGGCAGCGCTGCCTCACCCGGGCCGCCTTCGACGCCGCCCGCCCGCTGGCCCGCGGGTTCGGGGTGGAGACGGCGCTCACCATTGACCTGGTACGCAAGGGACTGCGGGTGCTCGAGGTCGAGGTTGGCCTTGAGCACCGGGCTACCGGCACCGACCTGCGCTCGCAACTGCACCGCGCCCGCCAGTTCGCCGACGTGGGCCTCGCCCTGGTTCCCCGCCTGCTGTTAGCGCCCCCGACCCTGCTCCCGTCGCCGTCTCTCGGCCCCGTCTCTCCGGGGTCCCATCACCCCCGCTCCCGCCTCCCCGCCGCCCCCCTGCCGCCTCCCCGCCGCCTCCCCGAGATGGTTGCGGAACGTAACCGCTATACTGCTCTCTGTGATATCAGTGGTGCTGTCGGTGATAGCAGTAGTGGTCGCGGTAGTGGGATTGTGGGTCGCGACGGGAGCCCTGGGACGTTCGGCCAAGCCGAAGTCACCCGAGGGGACCCCGCCCGCCCCGGATGACGACACCGAGGCGATTGACCTCAGTGCCCTGCGCGAAGTCGCGGTCGTCAGGTACGACGCCCTCCAGGAGATGTCCGGGCAGCTGTCGTTCTCCCTCGCCCTGCTGAACTCAAGCGGCGACGGCATCGTGCTCAGCTCCATCAACGGGCGAGCGGAGACCCGGACCTACGCGAAGATCATCGTGGCGGGCAAGAGCGCACAGCAGCTGTCGCCGGAGGAGGAAGAGGCGATCCGTGTCGCCCGGCTCGGCCAGGGACTTGGCGCGTCGGCCCAGGCGTCAGGGAAGGGGCCGGGTAAGTCGGGATCCAAGTCAGGAGCGCTGCAAGCCTGACGGGCGCAGCGCCCGTGCCCGCTACTGTTGACTTATGCGTTATGCCTACCTGGGCCCGGAGGGAACGTTCACCGAGGCGGCGGTCGCGAGCCTGCCGGAGGCGGACAGCGTTCAGGCGGTGCCCTACCCATCGGTTGGGGCGGTCCTGACGGCGGTGCGCACCGGCGAGGTGGAGCGCGGCGTTGTCCCGGTGGAGAGCTCAGTCGAGGGCATCGTCACCGCCACCGTGGACGACCTGGCCGCAGGCAAGGACCTGCTCATCGCCGCGGAGACCCAGCTGCGCATCGAGTTCGCTCTGCTGGCGGCGCCGGGGAAGACGCTCGCCGACATCAAGACGGTCGGCGGTCACCCGCAGTCTCATCCCCAGTGCCGGCGTTGGCTGACGGCCAACCTGCCCGCCCATGAGTGGGTGCCGCAGGCCTCCAACGCCGAGGCAGCCCGGCAGGTCGCGGCGGGGAACCTTGACGCGGCACTGGCGGGCGCCTTCGCCGCGTCCAAGTACGGCATTTCCGTCCTCGTCCCCGAGATCCACGACCGGTCCAACGCCGTCACGCGGTTCCTCGTCGTGGCCCGGCCCGGCCGGATTCCGCCGGGCACCGGATCGGACCGGACGTCGCTCGCGGCCTTCATCAAGGAAGACCATCCCGGCGCTCTGATGGAGATCCTCACCGAGTTCGCGGTGCGCGGCGTCAACCTGACGACCATCCAGTCCCGCCCGACCGGCGAGGGACTGGGGAAGTACTTCTTCTTCATCGACTGCGAGGGCCACGTCGACGACACCCGGGTGGGCGACGCGATGGTGGGCCTGCGCCGGGCCTGCGCGGAAGTCCGGTTCCTTGGCAGCTACCCGCGCAGCGATGGCGGCCGCGCCCATGTCCGCCCCGGGACCTCCAACCAGGAGTTCGCCGAGGCCATCGCCTGGCTCGGCCGCCTTCGCTTCGGCCGCGTCTGAGCTCCCTGCACGGTGGACCCGTGCGGCGGGTAGCGCCGTGGGACGCGGCGTTGCGCGGCGGGCCGTTACAGGTACGGACCTGAAGCCCGGTGCGGCGGCTCCTGCTCGGCCGGCATCAGGCCAGGCGGGAGCGCCCGGCGCATCTGCTCAAGCTGGGCACGCGCGGCCATCTGCTGGGCGAACAGGGTCGTCTGGATGCCGTGGAAGAGGCCCTCGAGCCAGCCAACCAGCTGAGCCTGCGCGACCCGGAGCTCGGACTCGCTCGGCAGCGAGTCATCCGCGAACGGCAGGGACAGGCGCTCAAGCTCAGCGACCAGCTCCGGCGCGAGGCCGTCTTCGAGCTCCTTGATTGAGCTCTGGTGTATCTCCTTCAGCCGGGCCCGGCTCTTGTCGTCCAGCGGCGCGGCCCTGACCTCCTCAAGCAACTGCCGGATCATGCTGCCGATGCGCATCACCTTGGCCGGCTGCTCGACCATCTCGGTAACCGGGCGCTCGCCCTCGACGGCATCGCCCTCACCGTCACCGCCCTGGTCGCCACTGATGGCCAGGGCGTCCGGGCCGACCACGACGACCTGCGGCCTGCCCGGCTCTTCTCCTCGGCTTATTTCGTCGCTCATGCACGTCAACTTACCGGGTTCGCCAGGTTACCGCGCGGTCAGCAGGATCTTGCCAATGTGGCTGGAAGCGGTCATTATCCGGTGTGCCTCCGCGGCGTCAGCCAGTGGCAGCATCTGGTGGATCAGGGGCCGAATCGCGCCACTGTCGACCAGGGGCCAGACATTCTCCCTGACCGCCGCCACGATCCGCGCCTTCTGCTCGGCCGGACGTGCCCTGAGCGTGGTCGACAGGATCGAGCCGCGCTTGCGCATGAGCGTGCCCAGGTTCAGCTCGGCCTTGCTCCCGCCCTGCATGCCGATGATCACCAGGCGCCCGTCTGCCGCCAGGGCATCCACGTTCTTGGCCAGGTAGGACGCACCCATGATGTCGAGGATGACGTCCGCGCCATGACCGTTCGTGGCGCTGGCCAGGGCCTCGACGAAGTCCTCATCCCGGTAGTTGATGCCGATGTCGGCGCCGAGCTCGCGGCAGGCGTCAAGCTTGTCGGTAGTCCCGCAGGTCACCGCCACCCTCGCCCCCGCGTGCTTAGCCAGCTGGATGGCCATCGTCCCGATGCCGCTCGACCCGCCCTGCACCAGCAGGGTCTCGCCGGCCGACAGCCGGGCCGCCATGAACACGTTCGAGTACACCGTGCAGGCGACCTCGGGCAGCGCCGCCGCCTCGACCAGGCCGACGTTCTTCGGGACCGGCAGCACCTGCCCGGCTGGCACCACTACCGCAGTCGCGTACCCGCCACCAGAAAGCAGCGCGCAGACTTCGTCGCCCGCCTTCCAGTCCTCAACGCCCTGGCCGATTTGGGCGATGACACCCGAGCACTCAAGGCCAATGTAGGGCGACGCCCCCGGCGGCGGGTCGTAAAATCCCTGGCGCTGCAGCAGGTCCGCCCGGTTGACCCCGGCCGCCGCGACGTCGATGAGGACCTCGCCCGGGCCAGCGCTGAGGTCAGGGACCTCGGTCAGGTGGAGCACCTCGGGTTCTCCTGGCTGGGTGATGACGACGGCCTGCATGTCTTGCCTCCGCGGTGGTCCGTGGCGATTTAGTGCCGGTTGGATCCTCGCTCGGTGGTTGTGAGCTGGATCTCTGCGGAAAACAGTATGGCAAGGGCAGTGCTGTGCCTTAGGCTCGGCTGTACGTGCAAATCGTGTCCGATTAAACTCACATAGTGACGAGTTGCACGTGGCGGCCATAAAAAGTGCGAACCTGACCACCGATGTGCCGGAGCAGGCGGGATTCATGGGACAGAACGACTTCGACAATCTCGATAACGTCCAGCAGGATGACGAGTACCCGGACGCCGCCGCCTCGGCAAGCACCGGCGCGTTCCCCAAGCTCACGCCGCGGACTTTCGCCGAGGAGGACGACGTGGCCGCCACCGGGCCGGGGGAGGTGCCCGCCATGGAGGAGCTCCCCAGGACCTACCGGCCGCAGTCGTATGGCCCGCCGCCTTCTTATGACCTCCTGGCCGAGCCAGTCGATCTTGGGGATCCCGCCGGCCTCGGCGTCCCCGGCGTCTACGGGCTGGCGCGGGCGCGCGGTGACGCCCCGCCGCTCCCGCCGCGCGGCGGAGTGCAGCTGCCAGGACCGCGTCGGCGCCCCGGGTACGGAATCGACGCGCTGATACCGGGGCCGGCGCCTTCCGATCCCCAGCCCGCTCCCGGCCAGTTCCCTCCGGCGCAGCCGTCGCCCGGGCAGTTCTCGTACGGGCGCACTTCGCCGGGGCAGCCCTCTGGGCCTCGGCCTCCGATGCCTCAGCCTCCCTTTTCTGAGTCCCCGATGCCACGGCCTCCGGTTTCTCAGCTTCCGGTTTCTCAGCCCCCGGTGGCCCCGCCCCGGCAGGCGCAGCCGCTGCCTGCACCGTCCCTGACGACTCAGCCGTCGTTCCCCGGCGCTCCCGCGGACGGCAGGCTCGAGACCGGGCCGGTCGTCGCGGAGTCGTCCGACGTGCTCACGGCCGACTGGCTGCTGCACGGCCGGCGAGCGCAGCCCGGCCCGGGCTGGCGGCGCACCGTCTACCGCGCCACCGGCGGGCTGATCAAGGTGGGCGAGTCCGCGGCCAACCTCCGGCGCCGGGACCTGGTCAACCGGGTCCGCACTCCCGTCGCGGGCGGCCACCACAAGGTCGCCGTGATGAGCCTCAAGGGCGGTGTCGGCAAGACCACGACCGCCGTCGGGCTGGGCGCCACGCTGGCCGCGCTGCGCGGCGACCGGGTGATCGCGCTTGACGCCAACCCGGACCGGGGCACGCTGTCGGACAAGGTCCGGCTTGAGACCTCCGCCACCGTCAGAGACCTACTGAACGAGCGCTCCCAGATCCGGCGGTACGCCGACGTCAGGCAGTTCACCTCACAGTCGTCGAGCCGGCTGGAGATCCTGGCGTCCGACCGCGACCCGGGCGTGTCCATCGAGTTCGACGCCGACGACTTCCGCGAGGTGTCCCGGGTCATCGAGCACTACTACTCGATCGCCATCACCGACTGCGGCACCGGCCTGCTGCACTCCGCCATGTCCGGCATCCTCGAACTGGCCGACCACGTCGTCCTGGTGAGCTCGCCCTCGGTCGACGGCGCGCGCAGCGCCAGCGCCACCCTCGACTGGCTAGAGGCCCACCACTACAGCGACCTGGTGCGCAGCGCCGTCGTGGTGATCTCAACCATCCGGCCTCGTTCCAAGTCCACCGTGGACCTGGAACGGCTGGAGGCTCACTTCGCCGCACGCTGCCGGGACGTGGTCCGCATCCCGTATGACGCCCACCTGGAAGAGGGCGCGGAGGTGGAGCTCGACCTGCTGTCCACCGTCACCAGGGATGCCTACCTCGCCCTCGCCGCCACCGTGGCCGACGGCTTCGCCGTCCCCAGGCGCGGTCATGTGCGGTCATCAAGCTCGTTGCCGTAAGGTAGGGGGCGATCAGGAGAGCTCGCCTAGTGGCCGATGGCGGCGGTCTTGAAAACCGCTGTGGGGGCAACCTCACCGTGGGTTCGAATCCCACGCTCTCCGCTCGTACCTGGGTTCTTAGCCGCTGACCAGCAGTTTCTTCGTGCCGGTTGCTCGCGTCGTACGTCGCTCGTGTGCAGCCGAGTGCCACTGAAGGCGGGCTTCGGCTGCTGGTCGCGGGATATACGCGGGATGAGATCTGGCGCGTTTCCGCAGGTCATGGGGAACGCGAAAGCGGGTCCCAGTGATGTTCCGGGGAACCGCTTTAGGTTGGTTCGGTTTGCTCGACGGATGATGCGCGAACGCCGTCTGTCCAGGCTACCTGGCCTGCATGCACCTCGTCCGTGGTCGGGTCCCGCCTCTAGCCGTGCAACCGCTCTCTGTGGACGATCTTCGGCCCGGCATGATCCCAGCCAGCGAGATGCAGGCCTGTCGACTAAAAATGTCGACCAATTTCGTCGACTGCCTGAGTTATACGTGACTAGTACGGCAAGCTTGGACACGTCCGTCAAGTACTACAAGGAGGCCTCATGGCTACTGTTGAGCGGCCGGCGCTGGTCGAGGTGCAGAGGGGGCGCGTCATGATCTCGACAACGCTCACGCCTGCCGAACTCGAGCACTATTCGAACGTCGATGTCTACGATCCCGAACACGGCACCGACCCTGAGAACGGCTACCAGCGTCGTGCCTCGGGTCCACGCATGGCGCAGGCTGCTGAGTTCTATGGCGAGGGCGAGGTCAAGAAGGCCGGTCGTGCCTTCGAAGACCGCCGCGGGCTAATGCCTAACCCGATCATCGCGAACGTCCGCCCAAGCGACGACGACGAGAGGTCGATCGTCGATGGTTTCCCGCCTGGAGTAGCTATCAAGTACTTCAACCAAGCCGACGAAGCGCGTGTACAGGCTGCCGTGGACACCGGCGGCAACGCGACGGCCGCCGCCGTGCTCCAGTTTGGCGATGAGGCCATTGCGTGGGTCGTTGATGGACAGCATCGCGGCGGAGCAGTCAGACTGCTCAGGACCCAGTCCCGAATTGACCCGGAGTTCCCTGTACCCGTCAAGCTCATGCTCGGCTTCGGCCGTCTGGAGGAGGCTAAGCAGTTCTTTTACATTAACTCGCAGGCGAAGAGTGTGCCCACTGACCTGACGGCCGAGCTTCTACAGCGGATGGCAAGGCAAGATGAAGGCGAGGCGGAGTACCTGAGCGAGCGGAAGAACAAGAGCAGCCTGCTGAAGGGCGCTGCGGTCTACGACGCGATGGTGGCTACGAAGAGTCCGTGGCTTAAGCGCATTCGACGGCCCAACGAGCCGCTGTCTCGTGATAAGTCGATCGCGGTCTCACAGTTCATCAACAGTCTCGTACCTCTACAGTCAGCGCCGATGCCGCGCGAGCTGAGTTCCGAGGAGTGGGCGCGCATCATCGATGCTTTTTGGGAGGCCGTCGAGCGCCTGCTTCCCGGCCCGTTCGACCCGACGGAACAGCCCGGAAACTGGGTACTTTTCAAGGCAACCGGTGTTAACACCATGCACCGCGTCCTCGCTGACTGTTTGCCGATCATGATCCAGCGTGGTGCGAGACTCGCTGATTCTGATCAGTACGCAAGGCTCCTGGCCGACCTCCCCATGCTGGTCGGACCGGTCATCGATCCGGTCTCTGGCGAAGAGGACCAGGTCTCAGGAGCCGAGTTCTGGCGCTCTGGCTCAGTCGCCTCGCAGTACACCGGACGCTATGGAACGGATCGTCTTGTAGGGATGATTCGTGGCCTGATCGCGAAGACGCAGACTGACGTATCGGTTTAAGTCCCAAGTCTTGGGGGGCGACACTGACCAGTCCGCCCCCAAGACGTTTGGTCTGCGGACTAACCAAGGGCAGTCGTGATCCGCTGGTTGGCTATCTCTTCGTCGCCGTCGATGCAGTTGGCGTAGACGCGTAGGAGCACGTCGACGGAGTGTCCGGCGCGGTTGGCGATTGTGGTGGGTGGGACTCCGGCGTTGAGCCAGAGGGAGACGGCTGCGTGTCGGAGGTCGTAGGGGCGGTGGGCCAGGGGCGAGGCGACTTGCTCGGGTGTGAGGGCCAGGGCGCGGGCGGCCCGCCATACCTGGGTGTAGGTCGATGAGGCGACGACGCCACCACCGGGCTGGCGAAATAGGCGGCCGTCCGGCGCGGTGCCGAACTCGTCGAGGTGCCAGCGGAGGATGGCGACCAGCTCGGGCGGAATTGGTACCGGGCGTACCTCGTCGTTGGCCCGATGCTTCAAGCCCTTCTCATCGTGGGCGTCGCCGCTGTCGGTGTACCGCTTGCCGACCTCGGGTGTTGTGCGGGCCACGTAGAGGCGACCCCAGCCTGTTGTGGGAAGCTCACAGTCGGACTTGTGGAGGTTCACCACTTCGGCGGGACGTAGTGCGGCGAAGTACATGCAGGCGAACATGGCGACCAGACGTCGACCCCGGTCGCGGTCGAGGCCCCCGACATAGCTGAGCGCGGTGAGCAGTTCGCGTGCCTGGCGAGAATTGCAGACCACACGACGGTCGATCCTCTCGGCAGCCTCGGGTGGCTTCCACTTCATGACGTCCAGCGGGTTGGCGGGCAAGATCCGGCCCTTGCCGGTCGAGGCGGCATCGAGAACGTTGTAGAAGACCGCCCGCTTGCGCCGGGCCACGGTTGCAGCCGCGGACTTGCCGTCGAGCTTGAGCGCTAGCGCGGTTAGCGCGAGTTCCACAAGATCTTCGTCTTCCAGCGCGGCGAGCGGGACCGAGGCGGATTCGAGCCACCGGAGCATCCGGGTGACGTCTGGCGGGCGTTGGTCGGCCCGGTTGCCCGGGGGCAGGGCGTAGCGGACAAGTGCGCTGTAGAGACCGGCGTACTCCGGTCTGTTCGGGCGATCGAGGACCAGCGCCGCGGTTACGCTGCCGAGCGCTTCGAGCATGCTTTTACGGGTGTGAGCGGCGGCACCGGGCCAGCGCTTATCGACGTATTCGAGTACGAAGGCGTACCAGGTCTTTGCGTTCGTCGCCCGGAGCATCGACTCAGGGAAGCCGGTTGTTACATCGAAGGCTTCGCCGTTCTTCATTGCCTGCCGCAGGTCAGATAGCAAGCTGTCGGCGAGGGCCTTCGTCCGCCGCGAGCGGGAGACCTCGTGTCCGCCGACAACCCAGCGCACTTCCCACGATGGCTTCTTACTCGACTTGTTGCGCCGGACCTCCCAGAGCTTGACGTCGGTCGAGGTGGTCACGCCGCCTCCCGGAGGGTGTC
>Ga0335075_10004159_pt1 | contig 22696 bp, 18 predicted proteins | sample Lox_Sample_24_FD_206723 | JGI IMG/M metagenome (GOLD analysis project Ga0335075, IMG submission 206723) | Soil microbial communities from Loxahatchee National Wildlife Refuge, Florida, United States - Lox_Sample_2.4 | ecosystem: Environmental > Terrestrial > Soil > Wetlands | place: USA...
TAGTGCACGGCCACCGTGGTGACGGCCGCCAGTACGATGAACGACAGCAGTATCTCGGTGATGATCAGGAAGTTGGCGCGCTTGCGGTTCCAGATCAACTTCAGCAGGTGCAGGGCCATGGCCTACCTCGTTCCCTTCAGCGCCACGACGGGGTGGACGCGCGACATGCGCCAGGCGGGGTAGACGCCCGACAGCAGGCCGAACACGATCGACAGCCCGATACCCCAGACGAAGATGCGGGTGTTCAGGGCGAGGCTGGCGTATGGGATGGTGCCGCTCTCGTTGATCGCCTGCAGCGCGAAGCCGGCCAGCACGAAGCCGACCAGGCCGCCGATGATCGTCAGCGCCAGGTTCTCGACGACGAACTGGACGACGAGCGTGCGACTCGAGGCGCCGAAGGCCTTGCGGACGCCGATCTCGGAGGCGCGCTCCATGATCCGGCTGACGTTCAGGTTGACGAGATTGATGGCCGGCAACGCCATGAAGAGGAGCGCCGCGCCAGCGAGGGCCGCCACCAGGAATCCGCCGTACGTCTGCTCGTACTCGGTGCGGCCGGGATACATGCTGCGGCCGGTGCGTTCGAACCGCGACTCCAGCGTTGCCGACAGCGTCTTCCACTGCTTCTGCGGCGACTTCCACGTCGCGAGGCGCGATCGCAGCTCCGCGCGGACGTCCTCGGGCTGGACGCCGCCTGCCAGCAGGAAGGCCGGCTCGAAGTTGCCGAGGTACTCGTCCTGCCAGCCCTTCGACTTCTGCGTGTTCAACGGCGCGTACAGGTCGGCCGACGGCGTACGCATCGACGGCACGTCGGTGACCACGCCGATCACCTGGAAGCGCTGTCCGTCGGCATCGATGTAACGCCCCACCGCGTTGGCGCCGCCGAAGAAGCGATCGCGGCTGGTCTTGTTGATGACGACGACCAGGCGCGCAGACTCGACGTCGGCCTCGCTGAACGGCGATCCTTCGAGGAACTCGAACTGATAGAGCTTCCAGAAGTTCGCGTCGGTGTGCTTCAACTGTGACTCGATCTTGCGGCCCTCGACGAAGGACACGGCCAGCGAGCCGCCGGTCTGGACCGTCATCAGCTCGACGCCGGGCAGGTTACGCGCGTAGTCGTGCACCAGCTTGTATCCCGGCGGGCTCTGCCAGGTACTGCCCTCGCCCTGCATGCGGGCCATGTTCATCTCGAGGGTGCGCGCCATGTTCACCTCCGGCGCCATCGGCGAGAACGTGTGGTCGAACATCGCCACCGCCACGGTCAGCACGACCAGCGTGAAGCTGGTGCCGAACAGGCTGATCGCCGTGAACACCTTGCGGCGCTGCAGCACCTTCCAGGCGAGTTTCAGGTAGTTCTTCAACATCTTGGTATCTCCCTCGGCAGTCGGCAGTCGGCAGTCGGCAGTGGGCGAGTCGGCAGTCGGGCTGAGCAGAGTCGGCCGTCGTCGTTCGGCCATCGGCCTTCGAAAGCCGCCGTACCCGGTACCCGGTACCCGGTTTGCGGTTCCCGTCTACTGAACCTGCCGCCCGTCGAACAGGCGAACGATGCGGTGCGTCTGCTCGGCCTTCTGCGGGTCGTGCGTGACCATGACGATCGTCGTGCCCTCGCCGTTGAGCTTCGCGAGGATGCCCATCACCTCGTCGCCCATCGCCGAATCGAGGTTGCCGGTGGGCTCGTCGGCCAGCAGGACGATCGGCTTGCCGACAATGGCCCGGGCGATGGCGACGCGCTGCTGCTGCCCGCCGGAGAGCTGCGACGGGAAGTGATCGACGCGTGAGCTGAGGCCGACGCGGTCGAGCGCCTCGAGTGCGAGTTCACGCCGCTGCCTGGCGGTTCCCGGCCGGTAGAGCAGCGGCAGCTCCACGTTGTCGACGATCTTGAGGTCGGGAATCAGGTGGAACGTCTGGAAGATGAAACCAAGATCGCGGTTGCGCATCTTCGCGAGGTCGCGGTCCTTGTAGGAGTCCACCAGCTTGTCGTTCAGGCGGATCTTGCCGTCGCTCGGCTCGTCGAGCAGCCCCATCAAGTTCAGCAGCGTGCTCTTGCCGCAGCCGGACGGGCCCATGATCGACACGAACTCGCCCTGGTCGATGCGGAGGTTGATGTCGGCCAGCGCGACCGTCTCGATGCGGTCGGTCCGGTACACCTTCTGGATCTGTTCGAGATGGATCATCGTCGTATCTCGGCCTTCGTCATTCGGCCGTCGGCCTTCGCAAATCTGTCTGCTTCACGGGCGCCTCAGAGAGGCGCCCGTACCTTCCGTACCCCGTACCCCGTACCCGGTTCCCGGTCCCCGTGTTCCGTGTCCCGTGTTCACTTCATGCGTATTTCCGGCGTGCTCTCGTAGTCGCGCATGTCGGAGGCGATGATCTCGTCGCCTTCCGACAGCCCCTCGACCACTTCGAAGAAGTCGAAGTTGGACACGCCGAGCCGCACCGGCGTGCGATAGGCCCGATTGCTCCTGAGCACGAACACCTGCTGGGCGCCGCCGCCCTGCGCGAACGGGCCGCGGGCCACGCGCAGCACACGTGCCTTGCGATCAGTAATCACCTGCACGTCGACGCGCAGGTTGGAGCGGAGCCACGCCGCATCGGGTTCGTCGAGCGCCACCTGGAAGCGGAGAGCGCCGTTCTGCATCTGCGGTTCGACGATGCTGACGCGACCGGTGGTGGTGAGGTTGTCGAGCCGCACGCTGACCGGCTGGCCGACGCGCATCCGTGACGCATTGACGTCCGACGTCGTCGCCTCGACGCGGAAGGCCGAGAGGTCGGCGATGCGCGCCACGACGTCGCCCTTGCGCACCAGCGTGCCCTCTTCGTCCTGCACATACGTGAGCACGCCGTGGCGATCGCTCTTGGTCGTCGTCAGTTCAAGCAGACGCCGCTGCTGCGCATCTTCGGCCTGCAGTGAGCGCATCTCCAGCGACAGGCCATCGAGTTGCGCCACGTTGGTGGCTTCGGCGTTGGTGCGCGTCTGCTTGAAGCGCGCCAGGTCGACCTCGGCCTGCGCCGCCTTGAGTTCAGCCTCGCGCAGCACTTCCTGCGAGACGAGGCCTTCCTTGGCGAGCGACACATTGCTCGCGAGCGCGGCGCGCAGCGCCTGCAGCTCCAGGTCCTTCGACTTGATCTGCCCGTCGAGCTCGATCAGCTTCGACTGCAGCGTCAGCCGCGTCTGCGCCTGCTCGTTTCCCTTGAGCGCGATGTTCTGCCGCAGCTTCTCGGCTTCCAGTTCGGAGTCGCTCGTATCGAGCCGGACGATCGGGTCGCCGGCCTTGAGCTGGTCGCCCACCTGCCGCAGCACTGCGAGCACGCGGGCGTCGATGGGGCTGGAGATGACGTGCTCGATGGCCGGAACGACGGTGCCCGAGGCGGTGAGCGACGCCTCCAGCGGACCGGCCTCGACCCTGGCCGTCCGGACCCGATCGCGACGCAGGGACGGGCGCAGGAAGTCGGCACCCCAGACCAGGGCCGACGCGAGGACGACGAGTACCGCGGTGACCGGAAGCCAGCGCTTCACCTGGGTGCGACGGCGGACGGAATCTTCGATCGGACGATCCACGGCGGCGTGGAAGAGCAACCGCCGTGCCCGCCATTCAGCAGGAATTCCTCGGATTTCGCGCGTCGCCCGTCCAGCGTCGGACGATCGGGTGTTCGAATTCGGACAGTCGCTCACGGCGAGGTAGGGCCCGTTGTCCCAACGCGGCCCTACCTTGGGGCCGGGCTGGGACAGCCGGCCCTACCTCCCGTCGTGACGTACCCGGACACCACGCGCCGCCAGCGCCGCGAGCAGTGCCGGCCCGTGGCCGTCGAGGCCCAGGCGCTCGGGAGGATGCACGCCCGGCGCGTCGATCCGTCCCTCGACCAGCCAGCGCGCGACGATGGCGGCGGGGAAGCCCGTGGTCCGCGCCATGCTGCTGAGGGGCTCGTTGTCGGCGCGCCGGTCGACCATCAGCCAGGCTTCGTGACGGTGCTGCCCGTCGGCGGCGCGTCCCGACACGTCGACTCGCAGCACCGTGAGGTCGCGCTCGCCGGGCGCGTACCGCCACTGCCTGAAGAGTAAGTGACTGGTGACCTCTCTCGGCGTGACGACAGTGCCGGTGACGTCCACCGGGACCGACGACAGCAGACCGGCGTCGGCGAGGACCTGCATCGCGGCGAGGTGACCTGGATACCGCAGCGTGCGTTCGACCAGCGACTCGGCCGGAATCGTGTCGATCAGGCTGCGGAGCCCGTCGGTGTTGAAGGCCTCGAGTGACCCGACGCCGGGCACGTCGATGGCCTCGGGCTCGCTCAGGGCCGGCAGCGTGATGGCGACCCCATCGCGGACCAGGCGCGCTGGACGTGTGTACTCCTCGATCACGTCGGCCGGTGCGAAGGGCGCCTTGTAGAAGAACGGCGGCTGCGGATCGACGGGCAAGCCGCCGACGTCGATGGTGGCGCGTACCTGCGTGAGATTACGGGCGCCGTGGCCGACGAGCACGTGACTGAGGCCGGGCGCGACGCCGCAGTCGTAGACGACGGTGGCCCCTGAGGCGACCGCATCGTCGTGGGCGCGACGCGGATCTTCGGCGAGAAAACTGACGTCGACGTGCCGCCGGCCCGTCCGCGCCATGTGCGCGATGACCGGCAGCGCCATTGTGCTGGGCAGGGTGCCGATCGTGACGTCGGCGCCGGCGATCCGGGCCTCCACGTCGCGCAGGTCGCGCAGGTCGGCCTGCTGGGTCTCGACGCCGAGCCGCGTGCGTAGTGCGCCGAGCCGCGCCGCATCGGCATCCACGACCGTGACGTGCGCGACGGGAGCCACCCGGGACAGGTCCCAGGCCACCGCCTCGCCGACCACGCCGCCGCCGAGCACCACGGCTCGCATCCGGGGAGGATATGCTGATTCGCCATGTTTCCGCGTCGATGGCTGGCGGCCTGTCTGCTGCTGGCCTGCGCCACGCCCGCCACCGCCCAGGACGAACCGGCGTCCGACAGCTCGTGGTTACGGGACCGCGTGCGCGTGTCCGGCGAGGCCAGCGCCTCGATGTCGACGATCGACGCCGAGCGTGAAGGCTGGTTCAACTACTCGGATTACGACGTCAGCAGCGTCCGCACGGTCCGCCTCTCGCTGGTGGGCGAGGTGCAGCTCGCGCCACGCGTCGCCGTCCTCGGCGAGTTCCGGACGGTGCAATTCGAGCGCCCGGAGGCGTATGCCTTGTACCTCCGTGTGCGCCCGTTCGCCTCGATTCCGCTCGACGTCCACGCCGGGCGAGTGCCGCCGACGTTCGGGTCGTTCCCCCGCCGCCTCTACGTCGCCGACAACCCGCTCATCGGCTTGCCCCTGGCCTACCAGTACCTGACGAGCCTGCGTGCCGACGCCCTGCCGGCCACCGCAGAAGAACTGGTGCAGGCCAGCGGTCGCGGCTGGCTGGTGAACTACTCGCAAGGCAACACCGAGGCCGAGGCCGGCCTGCCGATTGCCAACGCGCTGCGGTGGGACACCGGTGTGCAGGTGCGCTGGCAGCCGCAGGCGGTCACCGTCTGGGGAGCAGTCACACAGGGCACCATCGGTGACCCGCGTCTCAGCGACGACAACGGCGGCGCGCAGCTCTCCTCGCGCGTCGTGTACGCCCCGCATCCGGCCATCGCGATCGGTGCCTCGGTGGCCTCCGGCTCGTACCTGCGCGCATCGCTCGAACCGCTGCTCGCCGGGTCGCGATCGCTGCGCGCCTTTCGTCAGGACGCCTTCGGCGCCGACCTGGAACTGTCGTACGACCGCTGGCTCGTACGCGGGGAGGCCGTGTGGAATCGCTGGCAGCAGCCGGCGCTCGAGACCGGCGGCGTTCGTCGCCTCGGAGCGAGGGCCGGGATGATCGAGAGCCGCTATCGGCTGTGGCCGGGCCTCTACGCCGCCGCGCGTCTCGAGCATCTCGGCTTCTCCAGACTCACGACACGGGACGGGCTGCTGCCCTGGGACGCGCCGGTGTCGCGCGGCGAACTCGGTCTCGGGTGGTCCGTGCACCGCCATGTGTTGCTGAAGGCGTCGTGGCAGCGGAATCGGCGCTCCGGCGGACGGATACGTGGTGCGGACCTCGGCGCCGTCCAGGTGGTCACGTGGTTCTAGGAGGGCGCCTGGCGGCGGCCGCCGCACTTGCGGGCAGCATCTGCGCCGGCACCGCGGCGATCCTTGGTGCGCAGCCATCGACGGGCACGATCCGCGGCAGGTTCGTCGTACCGGCGGGTGAACAGAGCGATCGACGACCGGCGTTGATCGATCCGCGCGCGCCACGCGAGCGGGTCCGTCGCCCCGGCATCGTGTACCTCGAAGTGGCGCCGTCGGCGGCCTTCGAGGATGCGCCTCGGACGCGTGAGCGACTCGATCAGCGCAACGAGACCTTCGTGCCGCACGTGCTCGCGATTCGCACCGGTACCGTCGTCGACTTCCCGAACAACGACCGCATCTACCACAACGTGTTCTCGTTGTCGCCGACGCGCCGCTTCGATCTCGGGCGCTACGCCGTCGGCAAGTCCAAGGCGGTGCGGTTCGATCGGCCTGGCGTGGTGCGCGTGTTCTGCGACATCCACTCCCACATGAACGCCTTCATCGTCGTTTTCGCGCACCGCTACTTCGCCTTGACGCGCCCCGACGGCGAGTTCGAGTTGCCGGCCGTGCCGCCCGGCACCTACACCGTGGCCGGGTGGTACGAAGGCGACGTCCGGACGTCGAAGTCAGTGACGGTACGGGCCGGCGAGGCGTCGACGCTCGACCTGCAGGTGCCGTGATGGGCATGCTCGGCTCCCTGTCCAATCGCCTGTTCATCGTCTGCGTGTTGCTCTCGACGGCGTCGATCGGCGCGGCCATGCTGTTCGTGAGCGTGCGGCTGACGCGCGAGCACGATCGCGCGCTGGCACTGCGCCTCGACGAGACGATCACGCTGGTCGAACGGCAGCGTCGGCTCGGGCTCGAGGCCTCGACGCGCCTCGCGCGCCTCGTGGCCGACCTCCCCAAGCTCAAGGCGGCCCTGGCGACCGGCGACGCCGCCACTGTGGCGCCGATCGTCGCCAGCTACCGAGACGAGATCGGGGCCGACGTGCTGATCGTGAGCGAGGCCGACGGCCGGCCACTGTTCACGGCGGGGGACGTGCGTGGGGACGTCGCCTCGCACCGCTGGGCGATACCCACGGCACCATCGTCGCCGGGCCCAGCGTACGTGACGCTGCCGCATCCACGCGGCGTGCTGCAACTGGTGAGTGTGCCCATCGTGATCGGATTCGACCCGGTGGAACGGCTCGGCATGCTGAGCGTTGGCTTGCTGCTCGACGATGCGCAGGCGCGCCAGTTGCGGGCCTCGACGGGCAGCGAGCTGGCATTCGGCACCGGTCAGCGCGTGCTCGCGTCATCGCTCGGGCGTGAAGCGCACGACGCGCTGGCCGGCACGATGGCCGGGCAGGACGCCGGCGAGATCGACGTGCGGCGCGTGCGCTACGCCTGGCACCGCTACGCGCTGCAGCCCTTGCCGGCGCCGGGCGCCGGCAGCGCAGCAGGTCCCGTCGATCCGCGGGCGGTGCCCCAGTTGATCGTCCTGCACTCGACGGCGGAAGCCGAGGCCACGCTGCGCAGCGTGCGCATCGCGCTGGCGGTGATCGCGGTACTCACGGCGCTGGTCGCCAGCCTCGCGAGCTACGGCGTCGCCCGGACGATCACGCGTCCGCTGGCCGGCCTGACGGCGTCGATGCGCGAGATGACACGTACGGGCGACCTGTCGCGGCGTCCTCATCAGGTGTCCGGTCGTGCCTGGGACGATGAGGACGTGCGCGTGCTCGCCGGCACGTTCGACACGCTGACCGACGCCATCCATCGATTTCAGCAACAGGCGGCCCAGCGCGATCGCCTGACCGCACTCGGCCGGCTGTCGACGGTGATTGCCCACGAGATTCGCAACCCGCTGATGATCGTCCGGGGCGCCCTGCGGGGGCTCCGCCGGCAGGACGATCCAACGGTGGTTGATGCTGCGGTCGACATCGAGGAACAGGTGCAGCGACTCGATCGCGTCGTCAACGACGTGCTCGACTTCGCGCGCCCGTTGCAGTTCGAGGTGGGGCCGGCCTCGCTGCACGCGATCTGCCGCGACGCGGTGACCGCCTGCACGACGGCCGAACCGGGGCCACCCGTGGGTCTCGTGCTCGACGACCGAGCCGACGCACTGCGTACCGATCCCGATCGACTGCGGACGGTGCTCGTGAACCTGATCGCGAATGCCAGGGCCGCAGTCCGCGAGGCCGATCCACCGCCGACCATCGATCCGCCCGTCGTCGTGCGGACGGTGGCTGGGGCCGACAGCGTGAGGATCGAGGTCGTGGATCACGGACGCGGCATCGCGGCGAAGGTCGCCGGGCAGGTGTTCGAGCCGTACGTGACCACACGACGCACCGGGACGGGCCTCGGCCTCGCCATTGCCCGCAACATCGTCGACGGCCTCGGTGGCACCATCGTCCTCGAAGGCGAGCCTGGCGGTCCGACGGTGGCGCGGATCGTGCTGCCACGCTCGAGGGAGGCAGAGGCATGAGGCACGGCACCGTGCTGCTCGTGGACGACGAGGAGAAGATCCTCAAGACGCTTGGACGGGCGCTGCGTGAGGACGAACACGAGGTCACGACGACGTCGTCGGCGCAGGAGGCGTTGCGGCTGCTGTCGTCGCGGCAGTTCGACGTGCTGGTGATCGATTACCTGATGCCGGGCCTGACCGGCCTGGACGTCGTGCGCGAGCTGCAGGCGTCGGTGCCGGAGCCGGACCGGCCGGCGGTGTTGATGATGACGGCGCACGGCACCATCCGGAACGCGGTCGAGGCGATGAAGCTCGGGGTCAGCGACTACCTGCAGAAGCCCTTCGACATCGACGATCTGCTCGTCAGCGTGCGTCGCGCCGTGGAGGAGCAACAGGCGCGCAGTGGTCTGCGGTACCTGCTGTCGGAGCAGAAGGCGCAGTTCGGGCAATACGGCATCGTCGGCCGCAGCCGCGCCGTGCAGGACGTGATCGCCCGCGTGGAACTGGTGGCGAAGAGCCGCAGCACGGTGTTGATCACCGGCGAGACGGGCACGGGCAAGGAACTCGTGGCGCGCGCCATCCACGACCGGAGCGCCGAACGGGCGCAGCCGCTGATCAAGGTGAACTGCGCCGCGCTGCCAGAGTCGCTGCTCGAGTCAGAGCTGTTCGGCCATGTCCGCGGAGCCTTCACCGGCGCGGTGCACGCGCGCAAGGGACGCTTTGCACTCGCCGATGGCGGCACCATCTTCCTCGACGAGATCGCGACGATCAGCCCCAGCGTCCAGGCGCGGCTGTTGCGCGTGCTGCAGGAACGCGAGTTCGAGCCGCTCGGTGCCGAGCGGACGCAGAAGGTCGATGTGCGGGTGATCGCGGCGACCAATCGCGACCTGCAGCAACTGGCGTCCGAGGGGCGCTTCCAGAACGACCTGTACTACCGCCTCAACGTCATCCCGATCCGCATCCCGCCGCTGCGGGAACGGCGCGAGGACATCCCGCTGCTCGTCGAGCATTTCGCGCGGCGCATCGCCGAGTCACTGGGCAAGCCCGACCTGCGCATGGCCGATGCCGCGCTCGATGCGCTGTCGGCGTACGACTGGCCCGGCAACGTGCGCGAGTTGGAGAACACGGTCGAACGCGCCGTGGTGCTCGCGACCGGATCGACGATCACGCCAGACCTCGTGCTGCTCATGCCGGGCGCCCGCGACGAAGGCGGCCTGCCATCCGCCCGCCTGCACGAGAACCTTGCCTGGGCCGAGCGCGAGTCGATCCTCGCCGCCCTGCGGGCGTCCAACGGCATCAAGAAGGACGCCGCCGAGTCGCTCGGCATCAGTCAGCGCGCCCTCTCGCACTACCTCGGCAAGCACGGGATCGACTAGGCGCACAGCACACGGCACACGCGGCCTACCGCCTACGGCCTACAGCCTACCCGTGCTGGCTACGGGCTTCGGGCGACAAGCTACCTGTTCGGGCGACTGCGACTCACGGACTGCCGACTCGCCGACTCCCTACTGCCGACTCCCCCTGCCCACTGCCGACTGCCGACTGCCGTGTGTCGCTGTCGCGCTGCTTTCGCGTCGCGAAAGCGGATTACGTCCGGCGTAAGCGTGCGGTCGTCCAACTCCCGCATCCACGCCAATTGAGGCCGTGTGCAACGCGGCACGCCGATTGCGATTGCCGGCGCCGTGACCTCTCACGACGGCTCGCTCCCACGCTGGCGGCAGTCCGCTCTCGCGTTGCCCTTCCTCGCCCTCGGGCTCGTCGTCAGTTCGACGGCACAACAAGGGCCGCGTGTCATCGACGTGACGGCGAAGAAGTACGAGTTCGTGCCGTCGACCATCGAGGTGGCGCAAGGCGAACGCGTCGTCCTCCGCGTGACCTCCGCCGACCGGCTCCATGGCATCGGCATCAAGCGCTTCAAGGTGAACACCGAGGTGCCGCGCGGCAAGACCGTGGACGTGGAGTTCGTGGCCAGCGAAGCCGGCACGTTCCCCGTGCTGTGCACCGAAGACTGTGGAAAGGGACATGACGACATGACCGGGACGCTGGTGGTCAAGGCGGTCGCGCAGTGATTGCGTACCGCTCACTGTTCGCGCTCACGCTGTGCGCCGCCGCACTGGTGGGCGCCGCTGGCTGCGACGAGAAGCTGGCCGACGTGGGCGGGCCGACGCCCGGCCTGGCGCCGACGTTCGCGGCCATCCAGCGCGACATCTTCCAGTCGACCGACTCGTCTGGCCGCGTCGCCTGCACCCAGTGCCACACCACGCAGGGCCGCACGCCGCCACTGGGCCTGTCACTGCTGCCCGACGCCGCCTACCAGGGACTGCTCAACGTCCCCAGCGCGCAGAAGGCCGGGGCCATACGCGTCATTCCCGGTGATCCGGACAACAGCTACCTGGTGCAGAAGCTCGAAGGCCACAGTTCCATCGTCGGTCAGCGCATGCCGCGCACGTCGGGACCGTTCCTCACCGAGGGACAGATGCTGATCATCCGCCGCTGGATCGCCCAGGGCGCTGCCAACAACTGAGGGCCACATGAAGATCACGACCACGACCATTCTGGCCCTGACGTTGACGTGCGCCGCCGCGCCGCTCGCACGCGCCCAGGATTCGACGACGCCACCCGCGGCCGGCACTGCCGCCGCGCCGACCGAGGGCACGTCCGAGACCGCGAAGGCGACAGCGGCACAGGACGACGATGACGAAGACGTCAACGTCGCGCAACCGGACTTCACGATCGTCGGCCTGCCGACGACACTGCGGATGCCGAAGGGCAAGTTCGCATTCCGCGTCACGCACCGCTTCGGGCGTCCGCTCGGCGACGGCGACTTCGGCGATCTCGCGTCGGACCTGTTCGGGCTCGATTCCGGCGGCCTGATCGGCATGGAAGTGCGATACGGCCTGATGAAGGGCACGCAGGTCGGCGTGTTGCGGACCAGCGACCGCACCATCCAGTTCTTCGGTCAGCACCAGGTGAAGGCGCAGAGCGAGAGCTTTCCGGTCGGGCTCGCCGTGCACCTGACCGCCGACGGCACCAACAACTTCAAGGACAGCTACTCGCCCGGCGTCGCGCTGGTCGTGTCGCGCGAGATCGGGGAGCGCGCCGCGGTGTACGTGCAGCCGACCTGGGTCAACAACACCAACGTGCTGCCGAGTGAGCTCACCGACGACAACGACACCGTGATGATCGGCCTCGGCGGTCGTGTGCGCGTCAGCCGTCGCGCGTACCTCGTTGGCGAAGTGGCGCCACGCGTGAGCGGCTTCGACCCGGGCGGCACGCACGCCAGCGTCGGTGTCGAGATGCGGGCCGGCGGCCACGCATTCCAGATCAACTTCTCGCGCGGCCTGGCGACGACGATGGGCCAGATCGCGCGCGGCGGATCGACCGACGACTGGTTCATCGGCTTCAACATCTCGCGCAAGTTCTGGTAGGGCGCGCGCGAATCCGGGTATCGGGTACCGGGTACCGGGCTCCGGGTTCGGTGGATCTTGATGCGCCCGTCACTGTGGCGAGCGGTAGTGGGTGACCGACATTCCGCAATGCGGCTCGAGGGGCAGGTAGGGCCCGTTGTCCCAACGCGGCCTTCACGAGGTCGCGGGCAGTCGGCGAGTCGGCAGTCGCCTGCGGGTTGGCGGTGGGTTCGACATTTTCGCATTGCGCATTCCCGCATTGCGGCTCGAGGGGCAGGTAGGGCCCGTTGTCCCAACGCGGCCCCCACGAATGTCGCGGCAGTCGGCAGTGGGCAGTCGGCGAGTCGGCAGTCGCCTGTGGAAGTGGTCGCTCGATGTTTCGCATGGCGAGTCGACGGTAGGGGCGCCTCTCTGAGGCGCCCGTGAAAGTGGGATCGGCAGGAAGGCACTCGGCAGTGGGTTGGGCAGCCGGCAGCCACGCCTGATGGTCGATCTCCTGATCGCAGGGAGCGGTCCCGGTCGGGGCCGCCCCTGCGGTCGTTCGTTCGGGCCATCCGCCGACGTACGCTGTGGGCATGTCCGGCACGCCCGCATCCACCTCACCGCGGCATCGGTTCTACGACGATCTCGCCCGCTGGTGGCCGCTCATCTCCCCGGTCGACGACTACGAGGGGGAGGCGGCGGAGTTCGGCCGCGTACTCGCGACGGCCGATCGCGACGTCCACGACGTTCTCGAACTCGGCAGCGGCGGTGGCCACAACGCCTTCTACCTGAAGCGTCAGTTCTCGCTCACGCTTTCCGATCTCAGCGAGGGCATGCTGGACGTGTCGCGGACCCGCAATCCCGAGTGCGTGCACGTGCCCGGCGACATGCGGACGTTGCGCATCGACCGCGACTTCGACGCCGTCTTCATCCACGACGCCATCGAGTACATGACGACCGAAGCCGACCTGACTGCGGCCATCGCCACCGCATTCGTGCACTGCCGGCCAGGCGGGCTGGCGCTGTTCGTGCCGGACGCCATCAGCGAGACCTTCGCGCCCTCGACCGACTGGGGCGGCTCCGACGGAGCCGACGGACGGGGCGTCCGCTTCATGGACTGGTCCTTCGATCCCGATCCGTCCGACCGCCAGGTCCACACCGAGTACGCCTTCGTGTTCCGTGAGCCCGACGGCACGATCTGGCACGCCGCGGAGTCGCACGTGCTCGGCAACTTCCCGCGAGAGACGTGGCTGCGCCTGATCGCCGAGGCGGGCTTCCGTGCGGAAGCCGTCACCGAGACGACCGACGAAGACCGCGACCCGCGCGTCATGTTCGTCGGGCGGCGACCACGGTGATCGCCACTCGGGCCGCATGGACGATGCGAGAAGGGCGGGGCTGACCGGCGCGGCGCGCCGTGTCAGCCGCGGCTATTCGTCGCTGGCGACGGCCACGACGGCCGGACGCAGGACGTCGTCGCCGATCAGGTACCCCGGCGCCGCGATGCCGGCGACGGTGCCGTCGGGGAACTCGTCGGAGACGGGGACGGCGGCCACCGCTTCGTGGCGCGACGGATCGAAGGGCTCGCCGATTGGCTCGATGCGTGAGATGCCGTAGCCGGCCAGCTTGTGCAGGAACTGCTGCCGAACCAGGTCGACGCCTTCCGCCAACTGCTCGACGCTGCCGCCCTCGGCCGCCGCCATCAGCGCGCGATCGAGGTTGTCGAGCACGTCGAGGAAGTCCGCGAACACGCCGCGGCGCGACAGCTCGGCGTCGCGCGCCGCTTCCTTGCGCACCCGCAGCCGCATCGCCTCGAACTCGCGCTGCGCCTCGTGGACCGCGTTGACGTACTCCTGCAGCTGCTCGTTCTTGTCGGCGAGCTGTTGTTCCAGCTCCTGCACGTACGAGGGCTTCTCGAACACCGACGGCGTGTCATCGGCCGCGGCAGGCGCATCGTCGGCAACCGCCCGGGCCCACCAGCGGCGATCGACGACCTTTACGGGCTCTTGTTCACTCATGGGAAATTGCAGAATTGCATGATTTCAGAATTTCATCACCAGCATCGGCACGTCGACGCCTGGCGATGGTGGTGAAATTCTGAAACCTGAAATTGTGAAATTACGTGTCCGGCCCTACGCGTCCACCGTGTCGCGACTGGCCGGGGCCGGCGAGCTGACGATGTCGAACGTCAAGGCGCCGTCCTTCAGGCCGATCTTCACCGAGCCGCCGTGTTCGAGGCGACCGAAGAGGATCTCGTCGGTGAGCGGGTCGCGCACCTCCGTCTGGATGACGCGCGCCAGCGGACGCGCGCCGTAGACCGGGTCGTAGCCCTTTTCGGCGAGCCAGGTCCGCGCTTCCGGTTCGAGCGTGATCGCCACGCGCCGTTCGGCCAGCTGCGCTTCGAGCTGCAGCACGAACTTCTCGACGATGGTCTCGACCGTCTGCGGCGACAGCGAGCCGAAGCTGACGATGGCATCGAGGCGGTTGCGGAACTCGGGACTGAAGATCCGCTCGAGCGCCTGCTTGGCGCGACCCGCCGCACCTTTGCCGCTCGTGGCCCCACCGAAGCCGACCAGGGCCTGGCTCATCTCGCGTGACCCCGCGTTGGACGTCATGATGAGAATCACCTGACGGAAGTCCGCCTTGCGACCGGTGTTGTCGGTCAACGTGGCGTGGTCCATCACCTGCAACAGGATGTTGTAGATGTCCGGGTGCGCCTTCTCGATCTCGTCCAGCAGCAGCACCGCGTACGGATCCTTGCGGATCGCGTCGACGAGCAGGCCGCCCTGCTCGAAGCCGACGTAGCCTGGAGGGGCACCGATCAGCCGCGCCACCGCGTGCTTCTCCATGTACTCGGACATGTCGAAGCGCACGAACTGGTTGCCGAGATGGATGGCCAGCTGCTTGGCCAGCTCGGTCTTGCCGACACCAGTCGGGCCGGTGAAGAGGAAGCAGCCGGCCGGCTTGTCGGGCTGACCCAGCCCGGCGCGGGCCCGCTTGATGGCGCGCGCCACGGCCTTCACCGCGTCGTCCTGCCCGAACACGACGCGCGTGAGCTGCTCCTCGAGCGTGCGCAGCCGCTCGCGGTCCGAGGCATGCGCCTGCTTGTCCGGAATCCGCGCCATGCGGGCGATCACGCGTTCGATCTCGGGCACGTCCACGGTTTGGCGCGGCGCCTCGACCGGTCCCTCGACCGGCACGTTGACGGCCGCCGCCGGCGGCGTCGCGGGCTCCGGATCGGGCGCCGGCGCCACGGGTGGCGGCACGGGCACGCCCGCCGGGGCCTGCAGCCGCAGCATCGCGCCGGCTTCGTCGAGCACGTCGATGGCGCTGTCGGGCAGGCGGTAGTCGCGCAGGTGACGTCCGGCCAGCTTGGCCGCGGTCTCGATCGCCGCCTCGGTGTAGTTCACGTGGTGATGGTCTTCGTAGCGGCTGCGCAGCCCCTTGAGGATCGTCACCGTCTCCTCGACGCTCGGTTCGTCGACGATGACCTTCTGGAGGCGCCGCGCCAGCGCGCGGTCTTTCTCGACCTGCTTGAACTCCTCGAAGGTCGTCGCGCCGATCACGCGGATGTCGCCGGCACTCAGCACCGGCTTGATCAGCGTGGCGAGGTCCATCGTGCCGCCGGTCGTCGCGCCGGCCCCGACCGTGCTGTGCATCTCGTCGATGAACAGGATCGGTTTGGGACGCTTGGCGAGGGCGTTGACGACGGCCTTGAAGCGCTCCTCGAAGTCGCCACGGAAGCGGGTGCCGGCCAGCAGCGCCGTCGCGTCCAGCGAGAACACCTCGGCATCCTTCAGCACCGACGGCACATCGTCCTGCAGCAGGCGCTGTGCGAGCCCTTCGGCCAGCGCTGTCTTGCCGACGCCGGGTTCACCGACGAACATCGGATTGTTCTTGCGCCGCCGGCAGAGGATCTCCATGGTCCGCTGCACTTCGGCGGTTCGGCCGACGAGCGGATCGAGCACACCGATGCGGGCCTTCTGCGTCAGGTTGACGGCATAGGCGTCGAGCGGCGTGCGCGACGTCGAGGACCCCTCGTCACCGGGACCGGCGGTCGCCGGCCGTTCTTCGGCGCCGGGTTCATCGGGTGTCGGCACCTTGGCGATGCCGTGGCTGATGTAGTTGAGGACGTCGAGGCGCGTCACGCCCTGGCCTTCGAGCAACTGGGCGGCGTACGAACGGTTCTGCTGGAGCAGCGCCGCCAGGAGATCGCCGGCCTGCACTTCGCTCTTGCCGGCGCTCTGCACGTGCAGCACGGCCGTCTGGAGCGCCCGCCGGAAGGCGAGCGTCTGTTCGGGCTCCTTCTGGGCGCCGCGCGGGAACTGCTCGATGTTCTGCTGGAGAAAGCGGTCGAGTTCGGAACGCAGGCGCGGCAGGTCGGCACCGCAGGCCGAGAGAATCCGCTCGGCTTCGGTGTCGTGCGCCAGCACGTAGAGGAGATGTTCGAGCGTCAGGTGGGTGTGGCGACGCGAGGTGGCCTCGCGGTACGCCACGCCTAGCAGGAGCTCGACGGATGCACTGAACATGACGGACCTACTCCTCTTCCAGGCTCGCTCGCAACGGGAAGCCGTTCTGACGCGCCAGCTCGTGGACGGCTTCGACCTTGGTCTCGGCCACTTCGAACGTGTACACGCCGCACAAGCCTTTTCCCTGCGTGTGGACCTGCATCATGATGCGGAACGCCTCGGCGGGAGTCCGGTGGAACACGGTCTCGAGGACCTCCACCACGAAGTCCATCGTGGTGTAGTCGTCGTTGATCAGCAGCACCTTGAAGCGGGCTGGCTCCTTGGTCTGCTTCTCGGTCCGCTCGAGGACGAGATCGCCCGATTTGTGTCGTGTGTCGGTCATCGACGAGGTGACCGGCCCACGGGCATGCCCAGGGCCCGTATCGCGGCTCGCAGTTCTCCTTCACAGTATAGGAGCTACGCGTCGGTCCGGCGTGTCCTCACCGGATGATCGGCTAGTGCTCCCGCCGTCATCGAAAGCACGATGCGGGCCAGACGGATCAGGGCCCCCCGGGCAGGCGGAGGTCACGGCCGTGACGGCGCCGTGTCCGTTTTTCGGATAATCCCGACATGCAGGTCCTCGCCTCCCAGCTCCGCGTCGCCGACGGCCGTTTCCAGGGCACACCGGGGGTCATCGCCACCGCGGTCATCGAAGGGCCGTCGGGCTTCGCGCTCGTCGATCCGGGCCCGACGAGCGACCTGCCGGCGCTCGAGGCGGACCTGGCCAGCGGCGGCCTGTCGCTCGACGACCTGCAGGCCGTGCTCCTGACGCACATCCACCTCGATCACGCCGGGGCCGCCGGGACGCTCGTGCGGCGACGGCCAGGGTGCCGCGTCTACGTGCACGAGCGTGGCGCTCGCCACATGGCGGCGCCCGAGAAGCTCATCGCGAGTGCCACGCAGCTGTATGGGGATCGGATGGGCGTGCTCTGGGGCGAGTTCGCCGCCGTGCCGCAGGGCAATCTCCAGGTCCTGACCGGTGGTGAGCGCCTGAATGTCTGCGGACACGACATCGAGGTCGCGTACACGCCGGGGCATGCGCAACACCACGTCAGCTACTTCCATCGCGCGTCGCGCATCGCGTTGGTCGGGGACGTTGGCGGGTGCCGCACCGCGCACATGCAGACCGTGATGCCGCCGACGCCGCCGCCCGACATCGACATTCCCGTGTGGCACGAAAGCGTCGCGCGGATCCTCGCCTGGCAGCCGGAGACGCTGTTCCTCACGCATTTCGGCGCCATCACGCATCCGACCGCTCACCTCGCCGAACTGCTCGATCGGCTCGAGGTGATGCGACAGCTGGCCAGGACACTGCTCGACGACGAGACGTTGTCGGACGAGGCGCGCGAGGAGCGCTTCGCCGAGGACCTGCGCCGCGTCTTCCGGCAGGCGATGTCGGAGGCGGACATGCGCCGGATGGAGCTCGCCGTGCCGTTCGGCATGTGCTGGCGGGGGCTCGCCCGCGCGCTTCGCAAGGCGGCCGGGGAGAAGTAGCGGCGTTGCGGTCGACGGGCGCCGCGGCGATCGAATAGATTGCCGCCACCGTCCATGCATCGAGCCCTTGCCGTCGCTGCTGCCGTGCCGCTGGGTGCGGCCCTCGTTGTCCTGTCGGCGAACCGCCCGCTGTCCGCGCAGCAAGCGTCCTCCGAATCGCGTGGCGCCACGCTCTTCGCGGAACGCTGCGCGCTCTGTCACGGCGGTGATGGACGTGGCGGCGAGCGCGGTCCCGACCTGGTCACCGGCAATCGATCGGCTGGCCGCAGCGTCGATGAAATCGCACGCATCATCCGCAGCGGCGTGCCGGGCGGGGGAATGCCGCCGATCGACCTGCCGGCCGCCGACCTCCAGGCGGTGGCGTCGCACGTGCGGACGTGGGCGCAGGCGGCGCGTCAGCCCCGGACGTATCCGCGGGTGGCTGCGACCACGCGCGATGGCGCCAGGGTCGAAGGCCTCGTGCTCGCCGAAAGCGGAGCCGACCTGCACCTGCTGCGCGCCGATGGCGCCCTCCAGACCGTGGCCCGTACTGGTGCGACGGTGACGGCGCTGGATCGCACCCCGATGCCGACGCTGACGCCGCGCAGCGCCACGAGCGCACCGGCGGCCGGTGACTGGGCCACCTACAACGGCGACGAGCGCGGCAACCGCCATACGGCGCTGACGCAGATCGGCCCGTCGACGGTCGGCGACCTGCGTCCCGCGTGGACGTTCGCCGTCCCCGGTGTCCGTGCACTGCGCAGCACGCCGCTCGTGGTCGACGGCGTGATGTACGTCGGCGCCCCCAACGAGGTCTACGCACTGGACGCGCGGACCGGCCGGCAGATCTGGCAGTACCGGCGTCCGCGGACGCAAGGCGTGATCGGCGACGCCGGCGCCAGCGTCAATCGCGGCGTCGCGTTGCAGGGCGATCGGCTGTTCATGGTCACCGACGATGCCAGGCTGGTGGCGCTGCATCGCGGCAACGGCCAGGTGCTGTGGGACGTGGTCATGGCCGACTTCAAGCAGCACTACGGCGCCACGTCGGCGCCGCTGGTGGTCGGCGATCGGGTCGTGTCGGGTGTGTCGGGCGGCGACGAGGGCATCCGCGGGTTCGTCGCGGCCTTCGACGTCGCGACCGGCAAGGAAGCGTGGCGCTTCTGGACGGTGCCGAAGGCGGGTGAGCCGGGCGCCGAGACGTGGAAGGGACGCGCCATCGAGCACGGGTGCGCGGCCACGTGGCTGACCGGGTCGCACGACCCGGCCCTCGGCGCGATCTACTGGACGACCGGCAACCCCTGCCCGGACTACAACGGTGACGAGCGGGTCGGCGACAACCTCTGGTCGAACTCGATCCTCGCGCTCGACCCGGCGAGTGGCCGCTTGCGCTGGCACTTCCAGTTCACGCCGCACGACCTCAACGACTGGGACGCCGTGCAGACGGTAATCGCGGCCGACGCGACGTTCCAGGGACAGCCGCGCAAGCTGCTGCTGCAGGCCAATCGCAACGGCTTCTTCTACGTGCTCGATCGCGAGACGGGAAAGCTGTTGCTTGCGCGTCCGTTCATCAAGAACCTGAACTGGGCCAGCGGCGTCGACGCCGACAGCCGGCCGCAGCGCATCGCCGGCATGGAACCGACCTGGCGCGGCACGAAGGTCTGCCCGTCGGTGGTCGGGGCGACCAACTGGATGTCGCCGGCCTTCAACCCGGAGACCGGGCTCTACTACGTGATGGCCCTCGAGCGCTGCAGCATCTTCCAGAAGTCGTCGCGCTGGTTCGAGCCGGGCGAGTCGTTCTACGGTGGCAGCACCCGCAACGTGCCCGGGGAGACCGGCGGCAAGGTGCTGCGCGCGCTCGACATCAACACCGGCCGCATCGCGTGGGAACTGCCGCAGGTCGGCGACGGTGACACGTGGGGCGGCGTGCTCTCGACCGCCAACGGCCTCGTCTTCCTCGGCGAGGACGACGGGACGTTCACTGCGGTGAATGCCCGGACCGGCGAGCGGCTGTGGCAGTTCGCCGCGAACGCCGTGTGGCGCGGCTCGCCGATGACCTACATGGCCGGCGACCGTCAGTACGTCGCCGTCGCCGGTGGCGGCGTCGTCTACGCCTTTGCGCTGGGAAGAACGCCGTAGCGTCCCGACGGAACCGTCCGACAAGTCGGACGGCTACGAAACTAGGGTGACGTTCCCGGTTGCCCGTTCCCGGTTCCCGGTTCCCGGTTCCCGTACCCGGTACCCCATACCCGGTACCCGGAGATATGCTCTGGCGCATGCGTCGAGCCGTGTTCCTGTGCATCCTTGGCCTCGCCGTGTCGCCGCTGGCGGCGCAGCAGGCCCCTGACTACGACTTCCTGATCAAGGGCGGTCGGGTCATCGACCCGAAGAACAACGTCGATGCGGTGCGCGACGTGGCGATCAAGGACGGCAAGATTGCCGCCGTCCAGGCGCAGATCCCTGCCACGCGCGCCCTCAAGGCCGTGGACGCGACCGGCCTCGTGGTCACACCCGGCCTGCTCGACATCCACGTCCACGTGTTCCCCGGCGAGAAGCCCGGCGACTACGCCGGCGGCGACTGGAGCGTGTTCCCCGACGGCTTCACGCTGCGCAGCTGCGTGACCACGGTGACCGACGCCGGCACCTCCGGCTGGCGCAACTTCCCCGACTTCAAGAAGCGCATCATCGACCGGTCGCGTACCCGCGTCACCGCCCTCCTCAACATCGTCGGCAACGGCATGGGGTCGGGCAAGATCGAGCAGAACAGCGACGACATGGACGGCGAGGCGACGGCGGCGCTCGCGCTCCAGCACAAGGGCGTGGTCGTCGGCATCAAGAGCGCCCACTACAACGGCGGCGACTGGAAGCCGTACGAACAGGCGGTCATCGCCGGCACCAAGGCCGACATCCCCGTGATGATCGACTTCGGCGGCAACGTCCGCGCCGGCCGCACGTTGATGGACCTCTTCATGAAGTACCTGCGGCCCGGCGACATCTTCACGCACATGTACGGCGGCGTCCGCGGCGAGTACGACGCCGAGGCGAAGGGGCCGAGCGCCGCGATGGTCGAAGGCCGCAAGCGCGGCATCATCTACGACGTCGGTCACGGCGGCACCAGCTTCCGCTACTCGGCCGCGGTGCCGATGATCAAGAAGGGCTTCCTGCCGGACTCGATCTCCACCGACCTGCACACCAGCAGCATGAACTCGGCGATGAAGGACATGCTGAACGTGATGGGCAAGATGATGGCGATGGGCCTGACGCTGCCCGACGTCATCAGGATGTCGACGTCCAACCCCGCCCGCCAGATCAAGCAGGAGTCGCTCGGGCACCTCGGCGTCGGCGCCACCGCCGACGTGTCGGTGCTGCGGGTCGAGAAGGGCCGCTTCGGCTACGTCGACTTCACCGGCGGCAAGCTCGAAGGGACGCAGCGTCTCGGCTGCGAAATGACCGTCCGCGACGGCAAGGTCGTGTACGACCTGAACGGCCTCATCGCGCAGCCATGGGACAAGCTGCCCGCCAACTCGCGCGGCGGCGACCCGAAGTGGGACAACACGCGCGGGCATTGATCGAACTCACGACGTAGGCGTCGAGCTTCAGCTCGACGCTCACCTCCGGCTCGCGTCTCGACCAGCATCACTGACCGTCGAACTGAAGTTCGACGGCTACAGGTGTGGAAGTTTGACGGCTACGGCGTCATGCTTTCGACATTGCGCATTGCGCATTTCTGTAAACTGTGCCCATGTCCGACGCCACCGTCGCGGTGCTGTCCGCGCGCCGCCGTGTTCCCGCCGCCATCAACGAACCCATCCGCAGCTACGCCCCGGGCACGCCCGAGCGTGCCGCGCTGAAGGCCCGCCTCGACTCGATGGCGGGTGAGCACGTCGACATCCCCGTCATCGTCAACGGCCAGGAATACCGGACCGGCGACACGGCGTCGGCGGTGATGCCGCACAAGCACTCCCACGTGCTCGGCACCTGGCACAAGGCGACGCCCGATCTGGTGCAGAAGGCGATCGAGGCCAGCAACGCCGCCCGCGAGGACTGGAGCCGCTGGCCCTGGGAAGACCGCGCCGCGATGTTCCTGCGCGCCGCCGAACTCCTCTCGACCACCTGGCGCGACACGATCAACGCCGCGACCATGCTCGGGCAGAGCAAGACGGCGTTCCAGTCGGAGATCGACGCCGCCTGCGAGCTGATCGACTTCTTCCGCTTCAATTGCGCCTACGCCGAGGACCTCTACGGCGAGCAGCCGATCAGCGACAAGGGCATCTGGAACCAGACCGACTACCGGCCGCTGGAAGGGTTCATCTACGCCGTCAGCCCGTTCAACTTCACGGCGATCGGCGGCAACCTGTCGGGCGCCCCGGCGCTGATGGGCAACACGGTCATCTGGAAGCCGTCGGCGACGGCGATGCTCAGCGCGTACTACGTGATGAAGCTGCTGGAGGCGGCCGGCCTGCCGCCCGGCGTCATCAACTTCGTGCCGGGTGACCCGGCCGCGATCTCGGACGCCGTGCTGTCGCACGCCGATCTCGGTGGCGTCCACTTCACCGGCAGCACCACGGTCTTCAACAGCATGTGGAAGACCATCGGCGGCCGCATGGGCCAGTACCGCTCGTACCCGCGCATCGTCGGCGAGACCGGCGGCAAGGACTTCATCATGGCGCACGCGTCGGCCAACGTCGACGCGCTGGCGGTGGCGATCGTGCGCGGCGCCTTCGAGTACCAGGGGCAGAAGTGCTCGGCCTGCAGTCGCGTCTATATCCCGCAGTCGCTGTGGGCCGGCGTGAAGGAACGGATGGTC
>Ga0335075_10004160_pt1 | contig 22696 bp, 23 predicted proteins | sample Lox_Sample_24_FD_206723 | JGI IMG/M metagenome (GOLD analysis project Ga0335075, IMG submission 206723) | Soil microbial communities from Loxahatchee National Wildlife Refuge, Florida, United States - Lox_Sample_2.4 | ecosystem: Environmental > Terrestrial > Soil > Wetlands | place: USA...
CGATGAAAGCGGGTAGGCGCAATGATAAGAGGGCGCCGACGAGCTGCAAGTAGCGTAGGGTTCCGTCCGAGAGTTCGGCTGCTTCGAACACTCGCTGCGGATGGTCGGGAAATATCATTCCGAACGAGGCTTTTCGTTCAGGTGGCGGGATGAACAGGGTAGCACCTGGAAAGGCACGCTGTATCGCTTCATCGAGTTGCGTTGAATCCTTGCGGATGTAGACTAGGGTTGCAAGCACGGCGGCCAGATTGGAGCCGTTCGAGGCGAGTGTTGGACTTGTCACGGCTGGATAAGGGTGCCTTACAGGCGCCGCGGCGTCCGTGCGAAGCCCGTCGTAGAAGCGCCAATCGAGCATGGCTTGGCGCACGCTGTGTAACTCAGGAAAGCGCTGAGGGTCTGCGAAGGAGCTCAGTGCAGTCTCTGAAGCCATGAGGCTGTGTACAAGGTCAGATCGGCGCCCTTCTCTGTCGCGCCCGAACGCCGCGAATCCGCGCCGTTCCAACAACTTTACCAGTCGCTCACGATGGTGAAAGTAGAGTGTTTCCTCTTTTATCTGGGGTTCATGCGGAAAAGCGTCTGGAACGGTCGGCGGTGTGAGACCCGCTATAATCTCATAGGAATATGTGATCCCGTCTCTGTCGAGATCGCACGCTGCTTCGCCAAACCCGGCGCATAGCGTGATGCCTGTTGGCTGCCCGGAACGCCGCGGCCCTGCCCACAAGGCCGAGGCCATGCCACCTTCCAGGGCCAGGTGCTGCGAGAAACTTCCCGTGGCGGCGGCTTGGAGAAGTTGCAGTGTCCGATAGAGGTTGGTTTTGCCTACGCCGTTTGCCCCAACAAACACGGTGAGCTGTCCAGTCGAGACCCTGATAGATCGCAGCGACCGGTATCCAGTCACCCGGATCTCTCGGACCAGAAACGGCCGGCCGGACTGCTCACGCTGCATCTGTTGATTTCCGGCTGAGCTTTGCCGCGGTGTGTCTGAGGATGAGCGCTTCGAGCACGGTGCGTGCGGAGGCGCTTTCTTGGGGAGTGAACTGACAGAGTGCCTCGAACTGCCGACGCAGATCGGGGTCTACCCCGCGGTCGGGTTCTTCGAAAACCAGGGCGTCGAGGCCGATGTGCAGCGCAGGCGGCGAGTTGACCGGAGGGTCCGGCGGAGGCCGCGCGTCGCCAGTTTCGTGGCGCTTAATCTGGTTGACATGCGGGCCGACGAGGTCGGCGAAGCGCCGCTCTGAGAGACGCTGCTGCTTGCGCGGTTGAGCCAGCCGAGTAGGAAAGCTCATTGGGATCCACATGAAGTTGGCGCGATGCTGTACCCACCGGCTCCGATCGCTGTTGACCCTTAATATATTAGAGGGTCTGGTGGTGGCGGGCGAGACGACGACCCCTCCCAACACCACCACGGCCCTCGGCACGGTGAGCTACACCTACGACAAGGCGAGCCGGCCGGCCACCATGAGCGCCGGCAGCAACCCCGAGGTGGTCTACACGTTCGACCCGGGCAATCGCCTCACCGCCATCAGCTCGGGCGGCACCGCGGCGGTCTGCATCGGCTACGACGCGGCCAACCGCCGCACCCTGCTGGTGCTGCCCGATTCTGTCTCGGCGCGCTACATCTACGACAATGCCTCAGAGCTGACCCGGCTCGCCTACAATTCGGGCGGCAGTCTTTCGCCGTGCACCGCCAGTACCGGCACCACGCTCGGCTCGCTCGCCGCGGCCTCATTGAAGCCCGCTTGGACAGAAAATGCGGTGCCCGATGTGCACGGGGATGAGCCGGTGACGCCGCCGCTCATATGCTATATCCCCCTCCGGGCGTGCCGCGACACGGTGTCATTCTCGCTGCCGTAGGACCGCTTCTTGCAAGGCGGGACCGCTATGTGGGGTTGCCGCGAGGCCCCACCGGTACGCCCATCTCCCGCCGCCCTCGATAACCTGGCCGCGTGCGCGTTCCCCGCGCGCGGGCCGTCCCCCTGATTTCGGCCCTCGCCGCTATTGCGGCCCGGTCTCTCCCGGGGCGGGTGCCGCGAGCAGGGCAAGGTCGTCGCGATGCACCATCTCGTCCCGCCCGCGCCACCCCAGGATCGCCGCGATCTCGGCGGAACGGTGTCCCGCAATCCGCCGCGCGTCGGCCGCGCCGTAGGCCGAAAGCCCTTTCGCCAGCGCCTCCCCGTCCGGCCCGCGCACCACCACCGGATCGCCGCGCCCGAACTCGCCCATCACCTGCCTGACGCCTGCCGGCAGCAGCGAGCCGCCCGCCCTCAGCGCCCGCACCGCCCCCGCATCGACGATCAGGATGCCCTGCGGCGCGAGCCCCCCGGCGATCCAGCGCTTGCGCGCCTGCGCCCCCTCAGGCGCCGCCAGGAACCAGGTGCAGCGCCCGCCCGCCGCAAGCGCGGCAAGCGGGGCCGGCTCGGTGCCGCGCGCAATCGCCACCGCGCACCCCGCCGCCGTCGCAATCCGCGCCGCCGCGAGCTTGGTGCGCATGCCGCCCACTCCGCTTCCCCCCGCGCCCCCGTTCTCCGCCATCGGGCCGCCCGCCATCGCCTCGATCGCCGGTGTGATCGCGGAAACCAGCGGCACGTGCGCCGCCGCCGGGTCCCGCCTCGGATCGGCTGCGTAGAGCCCGTCGATGTCGGTCAGCAGCACGAGCTGGTCCGCGCCCATCATCGCCGCCACCCGCGCCGCCAGGCGGTCGTTGTCGCCGATGCGGATTTCGCTGGTCGCGACCGAATCGTTCTCGTTGATCACCGGTACCGCGCCCGCCGCCAGCAGCGTCGCGAGCGTCGCCCGGGCGTTCAGGTAGCGCCGCCGGTCCTCGGTGTCGCCGAGCGTCAGCAGAAGCTGCGCCGCCACCAGCCCGTGCGCCGAGAGCGCCTCGCTCCAGGCCTGCGCCAGCCGGATCTGCCCGACCGCCGCCGCCGCCTGGCTCTCCTCGAGCCGCAATTTCCCGCGGAACCCGAGCGTCCGCCGCGCCAGCGCGATCGCCCCGGAGGAAACCGCGATCACCTCGCCCCCCCGCCCGCGGAGTTGCGCAATATCCCCGGCCATCGCCGCGAGCCAGGCGCTCCGCACCCGCCCGCTCGTGCCCTCGGCGACAAGCGCACTGCCGATTTTCACGACCAGCCGCCGCGCCCGCGCAAGCTCCGGGGTCATCCTGCCCGCGCCGCCACCGCGACCGCCGCAAGCAGCTCGGCTACCCCCGCGCCCGTGATCGCGGAGATCACGAATACCTGCTTGCCGCTCGCCCGCTCCAAAGCCCGCCGCCGGGCCGCCGCCGCCCGCGCATCGAACGCATCCCCCTTGGTGAGCGCCGTGATCTCGGGCTTCTCGGCGAGCCCCGCGCCGTAGGCGGCAAGCTCCGCCCTGACCGTCCGCCAGGCAGCCACGGCCGCTTTCGCCCCCATCGTCCCATCCACGAGATGCAGCAGCACCCTGGTCCGCTCGACATGGCCGAGGAAGCGCGCACCAAGCCCTGCGCCCGCATGCGCGCCCTCGATCAGCCCCGGAATATCCGCCAGTACGAAGCGGTCTTCTGCCACTTCAACCACTCCAAGCGCGGGATGAAGTGTCGTGAAGGGATAGTCCGCGATCTTCGGCCTGGCCGCCGAGACCGCCGCCAGAAGCGTTGATTTTCCGGCATTGGGGAGCCCGATCAGCCCCGCATCCGCGATCAGCTTGAGCCGGAGCCACAGCCAGCGTTCCTGCCCCGGGAATCCCTTGGTCGCGCGCCGCGGCGCGCGGTTGGTCGAGGACTTGAAATGCGCGTTGCCGAACCCCCCGTCCCCGCCCGGCAGGAAGCGAAGCCGGCTCCCCGGCCGCTCGAGGTCGGCAAGCAGCGTCGTTTGGTCCTGATCCAGAATCGTCGTTCCCGGCGGCAGCTTGATCACGAGGTCGGGCGCATTTTTGCCGGTGCGGCCGGCCCCTGCCCCGTTGCCGCCCTTCTTCGCCCGGAAATGCTGGTGGTAGCGGAAGTCGATCAGCGTGTTGAGGCCGTCCTCGGCTTCGAACACGATGTCCCCGCCCTTGCCGCCGTCGCCGCCGTCCGGCCCGCCGAACTCGAGGAACTTCTCGCGCCGGAACGCGACCACCCCGTCGCCGCCGCTGCCCGAGCGCACGAAGATCTTCACTTGGTCCAGGAACTTCATGACATAACTGAATGAAAAAAGGGCGCGCTTGGCGCCCAGGGGCCGCCCTACGCTGGTGGCGGCGCCACCGATACGAACACCCGCCCCGCGCTTCTGCGCCGGAACTCGACCCTGCCATCCACCAGGGCGAACAGCGTATGGTCGCGCCCGAGCCCTACATGCTGGCCCGGATGCACCTTGGTGCCGCGCTGGCGGACGATGATGTTCCCGGCCTTGACGACCTCGCCCCCGAATTTCTTCACGCCGAGGCGCCGGCCGCGGCTGTCCCGGCCGTTGCGCGAGGATCCCCCCGCCTTCTTATGCGCCATCGCCCGCCTCCCTCCGGATCTCGCCCACGCGGAGCACCGTCACGAGTTGGCGGTGGCCTTGGCGGCGGCGGCTGTTCTTCCGCCGTCTTTTCTTCAAAATCACTATCTTCCTGAGCTTGTCCTGAGCCACGACCGTGGCCGTGACCGAGGCGCCGGGCACCGTCGGGCGGCCGATGGTCACGGCCTCGCCTTCGCCCACCGCCAGGACCTCGCCGAGCGTGATCACCTCGCCCGGCTCCCCGGCGAGCCGTTCCACCTTCAAAAGGGAATCGGCGGTAACCCGGTACTGTTTGCCGCCGGTGCGGACGATTGCGAACATGCGAAAATGGACCCCGTCCTGTCCAACTTGTCCAATCCCTGGCGGCGCGGGGTATAGAAGAACCGCCCGCAAAGTCAACGCATCAGGGCTCTCGCGAGAGCCCGCGCTCGGCCATCGCCGCGAGATAGCGGGCCCAGCGTTGCGGCTGTTCCCGCCCCAATTGGTAGAGATATTCCCACGAATAGATGCCGGTTTCGTGCAAATCGTCGAACCTGAGGCGGACCGCGTAGTTGCCGACCGGCTCGACGCCGATGATCCCGACGTGACGCCGCCCGGAGACGATCTGCTTCTGCTCGGGGCTGTGCCCCTGCACCTCGGCGCTCGGGCTTTCGACACGCAGATACTCGGCCGGGAGGGTGAACCGGCTGCCGTCGTCGAACGTGACCTCGAGCAGCTTTTCGGCCCGGCGGAGCCGGATCTCGGTCGGCACCTTCATGCGGCTGGTCAATCGTCGAGCTTGCGTGCCTCGTCGGGCAGCATGATCGGGATGCCGTCGCGAATCGGATAGGCGAGGCCGGCGGCGCGGCTGATCAGCTCGCCCGCGGCGCGATCATATTCGAGCGGGCCCTTGGTGACGGGGCAGACCAGGATTTCGAGCAGCCTCGGGTCGACCGGCACGGGTCGGGGCGGGGCGGGATCTGCCATGACATTCAACTCGCGAGCGGGGTTTTTTCGGGAGCGCCGCCGGGCCGAGGGTAGGCGTTCATCTTCAGCAGCGTGAGCAGCGTCTCGGCGCGGGTGGCTTCGGTCGGCGCTTCGAGAAGCGCCTGCTTCTCGGTCGGCTCGAACGGGCAGAGCATGCTGAGCGTGCCGACCAGCCGGTCTTCGGGCAGGGCGTCGAGGGCCTTCCAGTCCGCGCCGAGGCCGCGCGCACTGAGATAGGCGCGGAGCGCGGCAAGCATCGTGGCGCGATCGATTTTCGCGGCTTCTGGCGCGCGGAGATCGGCCGCAAAACACGCGAGGTCGGCACGCACGCGCCGGTAGCCATGCAAGGCGGCGAGCTCCTCCTGGACGCGGAAGCGCAGCAGGCCGGCGAGGGTGATCAGGTAGCGCCCGTCGTCGGTTTCGCTGAAGGCGGTGATGCGGCCAAGGCAGCCGATGCCAAAGAGCGCGGGACCGGCCGGGCCTTCGTGATGCGAGGGATCGGGCTGGATCATGCCGAACAGCCGGCCCTGGCCGAGCGAATCCTCGACCAGGGCGAGGTAGCGCGGCTCGAAAATATTCAGGGGCAGCCGCGCATGCGGCAGCAGCAGGGCGCCGGCGAGCGGGAAGACCGCGAACTCGGTAGGCAGGCTGGCAAGGCGCGGCGCCCCCGACATCGGAGAGCCTAGCTGAAGAGCAGCGCGGAGAGCCTGCGGCGGGCGGCCATGGTGGCGGGATCGTCGAAGCCCCAGGCCTCGAAGAATTTGAGGAGCTGGAGGCGCGCGGCATCATCGCGCCAGGCGCGGTCGCGGTGGATGATGTCGAGCAGGGCGTCCGCGGCTTCCTCGCGCCGGCCGAGCCCGTTCAGCGCGGTTGCCAGGTCGTAGCGGGCGTCGAGGTCGGCCGGATTGGCGGCAAGGCGCTGCTCGAGCCCGTGCAGGCCGGCAGTTGCCTTGCGGCCCTCTTCGGCGAGCGTGAGCGCCGCGCGCGCGCCGGCGATTTCCGCGTGCGCGGCGAGCTTGGGCGGAACGGAGGCGAGCGCCTCGTGCGCGGCCGCCTCGTTGCCGGCGGCGAGCTCGGCGCGGATGAGCCCGCCCCAGGCTTCGCCGTTTTCGGCGTCGGCAGCCACGGCCTCGGCAAAGAGGCTCGCCGCCTCGGCAGCGTTGCCAGCCTCGAGCGCGGCCTTGGCGGCCGGCAGCACGTCAGCGCCCGGCATGGCGCCGCCCGCCTGCTTCAGAATATCCTCGACGAAGCGCTTGACCTCGGATTCCGGCAGCGCGCCCTGGAAGAGATCGGCGATCTGGCCCTGCCAGAAGGCGGCAACGGTCGGCACCGACTGCAGCGGCAGGCCGAGACTGGCGAGCTGCTGGACGAGCGAGCGGTTCTTGTCGATGTCGATCTTGACGAGCTTGATGCGGCCGGCGGCGGCGCGAACCACCTTTTCGAGGATGGGGCTGAGCTGCTTGCAGGGGCCGCACCAGGTCGCCCAGAAATCGACCAGCACCGGGAGATTGCGCGACGCCTCGACGACATCCCGCATGAAGGTTTTCTGGTCGCCGTCGACGATCATCGCAGCGCCGCTCTGAGCGGCACCAGACGTGGCGGCAGGCGTCTCCGGCTTCTGGCCGATGATCAGGTCCATGGGCGTCGTTCCCGAAACATTTGCAAGCGATGGCGCATAAATGATGGGTCCCGGCTGCCGGACAAGGCGTGGAACCCCGGCCGGGCGGCGTATCAGGCCCGATCGGCGGCACGCAAGGCCCGATCGAGATCCTCGAACAGATCTTCGACATCCTCGATGCCGACGGAAAGCCTGAGAAGGTCCATCGGGCAGGGCGAGTCCGGCCCCTCGACGGAACCGCGATGCTCGATCAGGCTTTCGACGCCGCCGAGCGAGGTCGCGCGCTTCCAGAGGCCGACGCGGGCGGCGGTGGCAATCGCCGCCGCTTCGCCGCCGCCGAGCCGGATCGAGAGCATGGCACCGAAACCGCCCTGCATCTGCCGGGCGGCGACGGCATGGCCGGGATGCGAGGGAAGGCCCGGATAAAGCACGGCGCCGACGGCCGGGTGGTTGGAGAGGCGGAGCGCCAGCTCCATCGCACTGGCGGCGGCGGCGCGGACCCGGAGATCGAGCGTGCGGATGCCGCGGATCAGGAGGTGGGTCTCGAACGGACCGAGGATCTGGCCGAGCATGGTCCGGCCGCGACCGATGCGCGCCCAGAGCTCGTCTTCCCGGGCGGTGGCGAGCGCACCCGCGATGACATCGGAATGACCGTTCAGATATTTCGTGGCCGCGTGCATCACGAGATCGGCGCCGAGCGCGAGCGGGCGGGTGAAGACCGGAGTGGCACAGGTGGAATCGACGGCGACGAGCGCGCCGGCCCGGTGGGCTGAGGCGGCAACGGCGGCGATGTCGGTGATGGTCCAGAGCGGATTGGCCGGGGTTTCGAGCCAGACGAGGCGGGTGGCGCCGGGCCTGAGCGCCGCTTCGATGGCCTCGGGGCGGCTCGCGTCGACGGTCTCGACGTCGAGGCCCCAGAAGCGGGCGTCGGCGAGCAGCCAGGCGCGGAGGCCCCAGTACATGATTTCGGGAACGAGAACATGGGCACCGGGTTCGAGGGCAAGAAAAATCGCGGTGGCGGCGGACATGCCGGAACCGAAGAGGAGCGCCGAGGGCGCGCCCTCCAGCATGGCGATGATGGCCTCGGCCTCGCGCACGGTCGGGTTGTCGGGCCGGCCATAGATGTTGCCGCTGCGATACTGATTGTCCGGGTCGCGGACGTAGGTGGTGGCGAGATGGATCGGCGGAACGAGGGCGCGGCTCGGCTCGTCGATGGTACCGAGCGCCTGGGCGGCGAGGGTGCGGGCGGACCAGCGGCGGGAGGATTGATGGGGCGGCATGCGGGCGTTCCGGGCGGCACGAAAGCCGGCGCCCGCAAGGCTGGTCAAGGGCGGGCCGCCGCGGCGCGCTCAGCGGAGATCGTGGCCGAGATAGACGGGAATCATCAGTACCTTCCGGCCGGCCTGGCGGAGCGTGAGCGGCGGCAACGTATCGATGTCGGCGAACAGATCACCGAACGAAGCGGCCATGCGGCGCGGCCCGACATTCGGGGCGAGCACGAGCACGTTGTCGCCCCGATAGTGCTGCAGCGGATGCGTGAGGCCGAATTGGTGCGGGCGCGGGCCGAGCACGACCACGGGCGGGCGGGACCCGAGGGCATAGCCGATCTTGGCCGCGTCATTCCAGCGCACGGTGCCGATGACGAGCCCCGGGCGATCGAGCAGATGGCGCGCGGCGAGCTCGGAGCGCACTGCTCGCCAGTCGGTGAGCTGGAGCACCGGATCGCGGCCGAGGGGAAAGCGGGCGGCGAGCGCGACCGGCCAGTCCAGACGAACCTCGGTCGCGACCAGGACGACGCCGAGAACAACAAAAGCCGCTGTGCCGACGAGCCATGCGCGGACGAAGCGCGCGCCGGCTTGCAGGCGCCTTTCGATTGCGGCGCCGAGCAGGGGAAACAGCACCAGGTAGCCGGGCGCGGCCCAATGGAAAAGAATCCGGCCCTGCGCCCAGACTGCGATGACGCTGAAGAAGAGCACGGCCGGCGCGCCGAGGCAGAGCAGGAACCAGCCCTGCCATTCGCCGGGCCCGCGCCGGAGCGATGAGCAGGCGGAGAGGACGAGCGGCAGCCAGATCCAGGGCAGCAGGAAGAGCGCTTCGCCGCCGAAGACGATAAAGGGCGCGAGCGGATGCAGCCTGTGCCCGAAGGCGCGGTCGCCCTGATAGGCGAACGAGATCCAGCCATGTTCCGCATTCCAGATCAGTGTCGGCAGGAAGACGAGAAACGCGACGAGAACGGCGATCCAGGGTTCCGGGCGAAGCAGCCAGAAGCGATGCCGCTTGCTTGTGGCGAGATAGAGAAAGCCCCCGGCAAGGACGAGGATCGCGTTGTATTTCGAGAACAGCGCCAGGCCCATCGCAAGCCCGGCCGCCAGCCACCACCAGAGGGCTGCCCGATTGCGGGCATCGAGCGCATAAGCGAGCGAGAGGGAAGCGGCGAGCAGCGCCGCGTCGAGCGGTCCGTCCGGCAGGACGAAGGTTCCGAACGCGACGCCGAAGAGCGGCGAGAGGTTGAGGACGACGGCCGCGAAGAGGCCGGCGCGCGGCGAAAAGAGGGCGGCGCCGAGGCGATACATCAGCCAGGTGGAAAGTGCGAAAAGCAGAATGAAGGGCAGGCGCACGGCGACCGGCGCCGTGCTTCCGGCAAGGTGCGCGGCCAGCGAGGACAGCCACCAGACGGCCGGCGGGTGATCGAAATAGCCGAGACGGATCCCGGAATCGGCGGCGACGACGTAGCTTTCGTCGACGCCGAGTCCGATCGATGCCGCGAACCAGAGCCTGAGCAGCGCTCCGGCGAGAATCAACAGCCAGAGCGCGCGAACGGTGGGAGCGGAGCGGGTCAGTCGGCGACGACGCGGCTCTGCTGCTCGCCGAGCCCTGCGATGCCGAGCCGCATGGTCTGGCCAGGCTTGAGGAAGATCGGCTCCGGCTTCTTGCCCATCCCGACGCCGGGCGGGGTGCCGGTACTGATGATGTCCCCGCAATGCAGCGTCATGAACCGGCTGATATAGCTGACGAGTTGCGCGACGCCAAAGATCATCGTGCGAGTGTTGCCGTGCTGCATGCGCGCGCCGTCGATATCGAGCCACATCTCGAGGTCCTGCGGATCCGGCACCTCGTCGCTGGTGACGAGCCAGGGTCCGGTGGGCCCGAACGTGTCGCAGCCCTTGCCCTTGTCCCAGGTGCCGCCGCGTTCGAGCTGATATTCGCGCTCGCTCACGTCGTTGCAAATGCAGTAGCCGGCGACATAGCGGAGCGCGTCGGCTTCGGAGACGTAGTGGGCATCGCGGCCGATGATGACACCGAGCTCGACCTCCCAGTCGGCTTTGTGGGTGTTGCGCGGGATCCGCACGTCGTCATTCGGGCCGCTATAGGCGCCGAGCGATTTCAGGAACACGATCGGCTCCTTCGGGATCGGCGCATTGGTTTCGGCGGCGTGGTCGGCATAATTGAGGCCGATGCAGAAATAATTGATCGGGCGGGGAACGCACGGGCCGAGGCGCGGCGAGCCCGCGACTTTCGGCAGCGTTCTCCAGCCGAGCCCCTTGAGGCGTGCGAGGCCGGTATCGGAAAGGACCTCGCCGGCGAGATCCGGCACCACGCCGGAGAGATCGCGGATCGCGCCCTCGGGATCGAGCATGCCGGGTTTCTCCGCACCCGCCGGCCCATAGCGCAGCAGCTTCATCTTCAATTCTCCCCTTTGTCTGAAGCTCGTGGAAGGTGCGGCCGGTGCACGCTCAAATCGTCCAGCCGCCATCGATGACGATCGCCTGGCCGGTGAGGAAAGCCGATTCATCGCCGGCGAGATAGACCGCAAGAGCCGCGATCTCTTCGGGCCTGCCGAGCCGGCCCATCGCCTGGCGGGCGACGTAGCCGGCGCGCGCGGCCTCCGCGGAGCCGGTGGCGGCGGCGTTGGCGGCGATGCGCTCATCGAGGCTCGGTGTCGAGATGGTGCCCGGACAGATGCAGTTGCAGCGGATGCCGCTGCCGACGAAGTCGGCAGCGATAGATTTGGTGAGGCCGATCACGGCGGCCTTGGTGGCGCCGTAGATGCAACGATTGGGCGCGCCTTTGATGCTGCCGGCGGCGGAGGACATGTTGATGATCGTGCCACCTCCCTTCGCCAGCATGCCGGGCAGGAAGGCGCGGACGGTGCGGAACATGGCGCGCACGTTGAGGTCGAAGGCGAAGCCCCATTCGGCCTCCGTGGCGTCCAGGATCGTGCCCTGGTGCACGAAGCCCGCGCAGTTGAAAAGGATGTCGACCGCCCCGCTGGCGGCGCCCGCGGCGGCGATGGCGGCGGCGTCGGTGCAGTCGAGGCGCGCGACGGAGATCGCCGGGCCGGCGAGATCCGCGAGCTTCGCGGCGTCGATGTCGGTGGCGATGACGTGCGCCCCCTCGGCGGCGAAGGCGAGCGCGGTGGCCCGGCCAATGCCCTGGGCAGCGGCGGTGATGAAAGCGGTTCTGCCCGCAAGCCTTTCGGTCATGGCGTGCGGCGTCCGTCAGTGATTGTCGCGCGATTCGCCACGGGTCTCGATGATGTTGAGATAGAGCACCGCCGGTTCGAGACAGGCGCCGGTGCCGAGGCCGCCGACCATGCTGCGATAGATCTGCTCCCAGGGCGTCAGGTGCCGCATCTCGGGCGGCTTCCAACTGGCGCGGCGGGCGGCGATGTCGTCGGCCGGCAGCAGGAGATCGACGCGGCGCGTGTTGAGGTCGATGCGGATGGGATCGCCGGTGCGCAAGAGTGCGAGGCCGCCGCCGACCACGGACTCGGGCGTGACGTTGAGAATCGACGGGCTGCCCGAGGTCCCGGATTGCCGCCCGTCGCCCATCGTGGGAAGAACCTCGATGCCGCGGTTGAGAAGGGCGGCGGGCGGCTGCATGTTCACCACCTCGGCGCTGCCGGGATAGCCGACCGGGCCGCAATTGCGGATGATCAGCAGCGAATGCTCGTCGATGCCGAGGCCCGGATCCTCGATTCGCGCATGATAATCCTCGGGTCCTTCGAACACGATTGCCTTGCCCTCGAAGACGTTCGGATGCGCGGGGTCGGAGAGGAAGCGGCGGCGGAAGTCCTCGTCGATGACGCTGGTCTTGATGAGGGCGCTTTCGAAGAGATTGCCGGTTAGCACGACGTAGCCGGCGGCCGCCTTGAGCGGCTTCGAGTACGGGCGGATCACCTCGCGATCGGGTTCGGGAATATCGGCGAGATTCTCGGCGAGCGTGCGGCCGGTGACGGTCATCGCATCGCCATGCAGCTTGCCGGCCTCGAGCAGCTCCTTCAGCACTGCGGGCACGCCGCCGGCGCGGAAGAAGCGCTCGGAGAGGAAGCGGCCGGCCGGTTGCATGTCGACGAGCAGAGGGATCTCCGGGCCGAGACGCTGCCAGTCGTCGAGCGTGTGATCGACACCCACGTGGCGCGCGATCGCGACCATGTGGATCGGGCAGTTCGAAGAGGCGCCGAGGGCGGCGGCGGCGACCACCGCGTTCTCGAAGGAGCTTTTCGTCATGATGTCGGAGGGGCGCAGGTTCTCGTGCACCATGGCGACGATTCGGCGGCCGGTCTCGTAAGCCATCCAGCCGCGCTCGCGATAGGGGGCGGGGATCATGGCGCAGCCGGTGAGCGACATGCCGAGCGTTTCGGCGAGCGAGTTCATCGAGCTGGCGGTGCCCATGGTGTTGCAGTGGCCGGCTGAGGGCGCCGAGGCGGAGGCCATTTCGATGAACTCGTCGTAGTCGGTCTTGCCTTCGGCGAGCAGCTTGCGGGCCTCCCAGACGATGGTGCCGGAACCGGCGAGCCGGCCCTGCCACCAGCCGTCGAGCATCGGGCCGCCGGAGAGGACGATTGCCGGAATGTTGACGGTGGCCGCGCCCATCAGGCAGGCGGGCGTGGTTTTGTCACAGCCGGTTGTCAGGACGACGCCGTCGATCGGGTAGCCGTGCAGGACCTCGACGAGGCCGAGATAGGCGAGGTTGCGGTCGAGCGCGGCGGTCGGCCGCTTGCCGGTTTCCTGGATGGGATGGAGCGGGAACTCGATCGGGATACCGCCGCTGTCGCGGATGCCGGCGCGGACGCGCTCGGCGAGCTGGAGGTGATGGCGGTTGCAGGGCGAGAGGTCGGAACCGGTCTGGGCGATGCCGATGATCGGCTTGCCGGACTGGAGCTCCTCGCGGGTGAGGCCGTAGTTCATGTAGCGCTCCAGGTAGAGCGCGGTCATGCTCGGGTTGTGCGGTTCGTCGAACCAGCGCCGGCTGCGCAGCCGGCGTCGTGCCTCCGCTTCGCCGTTCGGTCTCTTTGTCATGGCTTGGTCCTCCCGCCGAGGGGGCGGAAAGTGGCGACGAGCGGCCGGGGGTGTCAACCGGGCGGGCGCGGCTACGTCTCGTATCGACCCCTGCATGGGCGGAGAGGGCAGCCACTCAGGGGGAACTCCGGCCAAGACAAGGCGTTGGGGGTATAAGGGGGCTCAGGTGGTTTCGGTTTGCCGATCGATAGGGCTCCTCATGTCCGCCAAAATGCCGCCGGCAGAGCGGAACCTGCTGGTGCTCCTATGCCTGCTTGCTTTGCCTGGCTGCACGTCCCTGCTGTCCGCGGGGACTGCGGACGTAGCCGGCGTGGCCAGCGCCGGCATCAGCGGCGGCATTACCCGCAATGCGGCGATCGGCGCAGGCGTCGGGCTTGGCGTTGCCGCCGGCGCGAACGCCGGGCTTGCGCTGGTGGAGCGCCGCGTGCACGCGACCGAGCAGGATCAGATTGCGGCGGCCGCCGGTCCGCTCGTGCCCGGGCAAGCGGCCGCCTGGCGTGTCGCGCACACGCTGCCGATTGAAGCCGACCAGCACGGCGAAGTTGCGGTGTACCGGGTCATCAACACCGCGACCTTCCACTGCAAAGCCGTTGTCTTTTCGGTTGTCAACGAGAAGAACCAGCCGCAGGGCTTCTACACGACGACGATCTGCCTGGACAACAAACGCTGGCGATGGGCGGAGGCGGAGCCGACGACGGCGCGCTGGGGCGTTCTGCAGTGAGCGCTCCAGGGGCGCGGGTGTTGCTGCTGCTGGCAGTCGCAAGCGGCCTCTCGGGCTGCAAGGACCTGTCCACCGTCGCCGCGATCGCCAGCGGATCGGCGACGAGTGCGGTGACCGGCAATCCGGCAATCGGGGTCGCGGTCGGATTGAGTGTCGGCGCCGGCGGCGATTTCCTGGTTCGCTACATTGCGCGCGTACGGGCGGGTACCGAGCAGGACCTGATCGCCGAGACTGCAGGCCGCCTCTCTGTCGGCGGCGAGGCGCCTTGGGCGGTTCACCACACGATCCCGATCGGCAACCAGCACGGCGAGCTGGCCGTCGTAGACGAGTTCACCACGCCGATCGCCGTCTGCAAGGAAGTGATTTTTTCGGTGATTGCTGGCCGCTCTGCGAACGCCCGCCGTAATCACTACAGCGCGGATGTGTGCCGTGACCCGAGAGGCTGGAAATGGGCGACCGCCGAGCCGGCCGTGGAGCGCTGGGGATTTCTGCAGTAGCGCCCGGGCGCAATCCCACTTTTCGCCAGGCTGTCTTCAGGTGCGCAGCGCGGTTTTCGCGATGACGACGGAGCGCCGGCGGAAGCTCACTCCGCTGTAATCGGCCGGTCGGCGAAGCTTTCCTGAGGCACGCCGCGGTGCAGCGACATGTGGGAATGCACCACGCGCCAGCCGGTGTCCGCTCGGCTGAAGACCAGCGTGGCGCGGCCGGGCCGGGGAAACGGCGCGCCGGCTCGGGAAAAGCCGGTGCTGGTCCAGGGCGCGATGACCACGGCGAGCTCGTCGCCCGGCCCGGCGAGGACGCGGGTATTGTCGAGATCGAAACGGAAATCGGCGGTGCGCGGCCAGACATTGCGCCACTGACTGGCGATCGCGGCCTCGCGGCCCTGCAGCAGATCCTGATGCGTGCCGAAGACGATCACGTCGGGATCCCAGAGCGGGCGGGCGGCGGCGAAATCGACCTCGCGGACATGGCCGGAAAAACGTTCGAGCCAGTCGAGAAACCAGGCGCGCAACGCGGCATCGGCTTCGGGGAGCGGCATCTCAGGTAACGCGCACCTTCACGTAAGAGCCGGGCGCCGGCTCGATCGGCTTCAGCTTGCCCTTGCCGGGGACGCGCGCGGGCACGCGCTCGTTGTCTTGCGCCGTCATCCAATGCTGCCAGTCCGGCCACCAGGAACCGGCGAGCTCGGTCGCATCCTTGAGCCATTCGCACGGATCGGCCGGCAGCTCGTTGTTGACCCAGTGATTGTATTTGCCGCTGTCCGGAGGATTGACGATGCCGGCGATATGCCCCGAGGCGGCAAGCACGAAGCGTGTCGGCCCGCCGAGCAGCCGGGCGCCGCGATAGGTCGCCTTCCAGGGCGCGATATGATCTTCGCGTGTCGAAATGAAATAGGCCGGGAGGTGGATGCGCCCGAGATCGATCGGCTCGCCCGCGAGCGTAATGCCGCCCGGTTCGGCGAGCTTGTTCTCCTGATACATCTTGCGCAGATAAAAGCTGTGCATGCGAGCCGGCATGCGCGTCGAATCGGAGTTCCAGTAGAGCAGATCGAAGGGAAACGGATCGTTGCCGAGCAGGTAGTTGTTGATCACGAACGACCAGATCAGGTCGTTCGCGCGCAGCATGTTGAAGGTCGCGGCCATCTCGCTTCCCTCGAGAAAGCCGCGCCGGTGCATCCGTTCCTCCAGCACCTTGAGCTGCTCTTCGTCGATGAAGACGTTGAGCTCCCCGGATTCGGTGAAGTCGAGCAGGCTGACGAAGAAGGTTGCGGTCTTGATCGGCGCTTTCTCCTTGGCAGCGAGCCAGGCGAGGGTTGCGCCGAGCAGCGTCCCGCCGAGGCAGTAGCCGATGGCGTTCACCTCGCGCTCGCCGGTGGCCTTGCGGATGGCCTCGAGCGCGTCGAGCACACCCTCGATCATGTAGTCGTCGAAGCCCTTGTCGGCGAGCCTCTCGTCGGGGTTGACCCAGCTCACCATGAACACGGTGTGGCCCTGGGAGACCGCCCAGCGAACGAAGCTGTTCTTGGGGCGAAGATCGAGGATGTAGAACTTGTTGATCCAGGGCGGGATGATCAGCAGTGGCCGTTTCAGGACGGTTTCGGTTGTCGGAGCGTACTGGATCAGCTGCATGAGATCGTTCTGATAGATGACCTCGCCGGGCGAGACGGCGATGTTGCCGCCGACCTGGAACGCCTCGGTGTCGGTCATCTTGATGCGGAGCTGGCCTTTGCCGCGATCGAGGTCGGAAAGCAGGTTCGAGAGGCCCTTGAGCAGATTTTCTCCGCCGGTCTCGGCGGTCTTGCGCAGGACCTCGGGGTTGGTCAGCACGAAGTTGCTCGGGCTCATCGCCTCGACGAACTGGCGGGCGTAGAAATCTACCTTCTGCGCGGTCTTCGGATCGAGCCCGTCCACCCGGCCGACCACGTCCTGCACGAAGCGCGCGGAGAGCAGGTAGGATTGCTTGATGAAGTCGAAGATCTCGTTTTCCTTCCACGCCGCGTCCTTGAAGCGTCGGTCCGAGGGGCTCGCTTCGATGACGGGCGTGGCTTCGAACCCCATGACGCGACGGGCGGTGTTCTGCCAGAGGGTCATGTAGTCCTGCCAGAAGCCGAGCTGGGCCTGCATCAGCTCGGTCGGGCTGGTCATCAGGCGGGCGGTCATCTCGAGGAAGGCGCGGCCGATGTTCAGGGGGTCGAGCGGCTGCTCCTCCTCCGCTTGCCGCTTCAGCCATTCGCTCACGATCCGCTGGGAGCGCTCGGCCACGTCCGCCATCGAGCGGCCGATCAGGGTTGGATCGGGCAGCTTGAAGGCAGGGGCGTTCGGCTTCTCCGTATCGGCCATGCGAGCGTCCTTTCCGCGGGGGGATGGCCCGCGCTATCCTGGAGCACAACCGCATCAGGATGATGCAACGTGCTCTAGATTTTCTTGTCGGAGCGGGCGATTCACGCTTTCCGACGATTCCGCCTCAAGCGGTCGCGCTCTCGCCGCGGCGGCGGGGGACCGGGGCAGGAGGAGAGTGGGCTGCGGCGCGGTACCTAATCGCAACATGGGAGCGGATCAAGCTGTGCCAGGAAGGGCTTGCCGAACCGTTACGAAAGCGACGTCGCTCGTCGTGGTCCTCTGGCTGGCGGGCTGTGCCTCGAACCAGAGTGCCATCAACCCGGTGAGCTGGTGGCATGGCCTGGAGGGCGGACCGATCGCCCAGAAGCGTTTGTCGGTGCCCGGAGCCACGGCGCCCTACCCGAACCTTGCGAACGTCCCCGTGCTGCCGCCGCTGCCGGGGGCGGCAGAGCGGGCGCAGATTTCGGCGGCGCTGCTGGCCGACCGGACACACGCGCACCAGGAGGCCGTGCTGGAGCCGCTGCCGGGCGGGCCGGCGGCGGACACGCCGCCCGGGGCATTCGCGGCACCGCCGCCCCCGGCCCACCCGGCGGCGGCTCCGGCGGGCGCGGCGAGTGCCACTCTGCCCGCGGTGACAAGCCCGGCTGAGCCGCAAGCACCGACCGCACCGGCCCCGCCGGCGCCTTCGCCCGCCGCGGCAGGACCGGCCACCCCCGCCGCGCTCGAGGCCGCCGCGGCCGCAATGCCGCGCCTGCCGATGACGCCGCCGGCGGCGCCGGCCTTCGCCGGGATCGGCCAGCCCGGCGCACCGCCGGCGCCCTTCTCGGTCGCTCTCGGGCGCGGCCTCAGGCTCGCCTTTGCGCCCGGCTCTGGCGCGCTTTCGCCGGCGGACCGCGCGCGCCTCGGCTTGCTTGCCGGGCGGCGCGACAGTGCTGAGGTCGCCGTCATCGGGTTCGGCGATGCAGCGGCGAGCGATATCTCCGCGCAGTCTGCCGGGCTGGAGCTTGGGCTGGCCCGGGCTAGCGCAGTGGCGGACGCGCTCGTCGCAGCGGGCGTGCCGGAGAAGGCGATCCGGCTGGAGGCCGAGGCGTCGGGGATGGGCGCGGTCGTTCGCCTGGTGCACCGGGGCGAGCGCCCGAGTGGTTGATAGACGCCGGCAGGCCACGCCACAATCGCGATGCGACAGTCAAAGGTGCGCCGTCTGGCGGGCGCTTTCCCGGGCGCTTTCCGTTGGGCGCTCCTTTTCGGAACAATTTCCGCGAATGAGCCGCGTGCAACGATCGAACCCGTTTGACTGGCCGAGCGGCCCTGCTCGTCGGGTTCGATTCGCCGGCTGCGCCGCCGCACGCTGCGGTGCCGGAGAATGCACATGAGCCGGCCGCTTTCGGTGGCGGTGGCGGGGCTCGGCACGGTCGGCGTGGGCGTGCTCAGCCTGCTGCGCGACAACGCCGATCTGGTGGGGGCGCGAGCCGGGAGGCCGGTGGCGGTGACCGCCGTCTCGGCCAGGATCAGGACGCGAGACCGCGGCATAGCGCTGGCAGGCCTCAGGTGGTTCGAGGATCCGGTGGCGCTCGCCGCCGATCCGGCGGTGGACGTGGTGGTGGAGGTGATCGGCGGCGCGGAGGGAGCGGCGCGGGCGCTGGTGGAAGCGGCGCTCGGCCACGGCAAGCCGGTGGTGACGGCGAACAAGGCGCTGATCGCGGTGCACGGGGCGGAGCTTGCGGCAGCGGCCGAGCGGCACGGCGCGGCACTTGCCTTCGAGGCCGCGGTTGCCGGCGGAATACCGGTGATCAAGACGCTGCGCGAAGGGCTGGCAGGCAACCGGATTGCGCGCGTCGCAGGGATTCTCAACGGCACCTGCAACTATATCCTCTCGGCGATGCGCGAGGAGCGGCGCGAATTCGCCGAGGTGCTGGCCGAGGCGCAGCGGCTGGGCTACGCCGAGGCGGATCCGTCGACCGACATCGACGGCATCGATGCGGCGCACAAGCTCGCGATTCTGGCCGCGCTCGCGTTCGGGCGCCCGGTTGCCTTTGCAGATGTACATGTCGAAGGTATCCGGCGGATTTCCGCGGTCGATATCGCGTTTGCGGACGAGCTCGGCTACCGCATCAAGCTGCTCGGCATCGCCGGGCGCAGCAATGGCGCGATCGCCGCGCGCGTGCATCCGGCGATGGTGCCGGCGGCGGCGCCGCTCGCGCACGTCGGCGGCGTAACCAACGCGGTGGTGGCGGAGGGCGATTTCGTCGGCCGCGTGGTGCTGGAGGGCGCGGGCGCCGGCGCCGGCCCCACCGCCTCGGCGATCGTCGCGGATCTGATCGATGTGGCGCGCGGGCGGCTGACGCCGGTGTGGGGCGCGGCGGCGGCCGCGCTCGAGGCGGCGCCGTCGGCGCCGATGCTGCAGCATGTCGGCTGCTATTATCTCCGGCTGATGGTGGTCGATCGGCCGGGCGTGATCGCGGACGTGACGGCGGTGCTGCGCGATCTCGGGGTTTCGCTGGAATCGATGCTGCAGCGCGGCCGGGCGCCGGGCGAGGCGGTGCCGGTGGTGCTCGTGACGCACGAGACCGGAGAGGCGGCGATGCGGGCGGCGCTGGCGCGGATTGCCGCGCTGGAGGCGGTGCTCGAGGAGCCGGTGCTGATCCGGATCGAGCCGGGCTGACGGTGCGAGAAAGGGAGAGAGCGACGATGCAGGAGGCTGGGCCGAGGTCGGGCGAGGTAACGGACCGCAATCTGGCGCTCGAACTGGTGCGGGTGACGGAGGCGGCGGCGCTGGCGGCGTCGCGATGGATGGGCCGGGGCCGCAAGAACGAAGCCGACGGCGCGGCGGTGGCAGCGATGCGCCGCGCCTTCGATTGGGTGGCGATCTCGGGCACGGTGGTCATCGGCGAGGGTGAGATGGACGAGGCGCCGATGCTCTTCATCGGCGAGAAGGTCGGCTCAGGCGGGCCGGCGATGGATATCGCGGTCGATCCGCTGGAGGGCACGACCAGCACGGCGAAGGGCGGACCGAATGCAATGGCCGTGGTGGCGCTGGGCGAGCGCGGCCAGTTCCTACACGCGCCCGATCTTTACATGCAGAAGATCGCGGTGGGCGGCGGTCTGCCCGAAGGGGTGGTCGATCTCGATGCACCGGTGGCGGAGAATTTGCGCAACCTGGCGCACGCCAAGGGGCGGGATGTCGGCGACCTGGTCGTCTGCATCCTGGAGCGCGAGCGCCATCAGGAGCTGATCGTGCAGTGCCGCGAGGCGGGGGCGCGGATCGCGCTCATTCCGGATGGCGATGTGGCGGGCGTGATCGCGACCGCACAGCCGGAAAGCGGGGTCGATATCTACATGGGCTCGGGCGGCGCGCCCGAAGGCGTGCTGGCGGCGGCGGCGCTGCGCGCGACCGGCGGGCAGATGCAGGGGCGGCTGCTGTTCGAGAACGAGGCGCAGATCGAGCGCGGGCGGGCGATGGGAATTTCCGATCCGATGCGCAAATACACCATCACCGACATGGCCGCCGGGGACGTGATGTTTGCGGCGACCGGCGTCACCGGCGGGGCGATGCTGCGCGGCGTGCGGCGGTTCGGCAATGGCGCGGTGACGCATTCGCTGGTGATGCGGAGCAAGTCCGGCACGGTGCGCTACATCGAGGCGCATCACAATTTCGCAACCAAGACCTGGACCCCGAGCTGACGGTGCAGGCCTCGGCGCTCAGCGTCCCGGCGCAGGGCGTCCCGGCGCAGGGCGTCCCGGCGCTCGGCGTCGCGCGGAGCCTCTCCGGGCGGCGCTGGGTGTGGCGAGAGGCTGCAGGCTGGGCAGGGCTCGGCATTGCCGAGCGGCTCGGCGTGCCCGAGCTGGTCGGGCGGGTGCTGGCGGCCCGCGGAGTGCCGCCCGAGGCGGCAGCGGATTTTCTGGTTCCGACCCTGCGTGCGTTGCTGCCGGATCCGTCGCTGCTGGCGGACATGGATCGCGCCGCCATGCGGCTGGCCGAAGCGGTGGAGCGGGCGGAGACGATCGCCGTGTTCGGCGATTACGACGTCGACGGCGCGTGCGCCACCGCACTACTGGCGGAGCTGCTCGGCAAGCTCGGCGCGCCGGTGCTGGCCTACGTGCCGGATCGGCTGAAGGAGGGTTACGGGCCGAACGCGGCGGCGCTGCTCGCGCTCGTCGCGCGTGGCGCCCGGCTGATCGTCTGTGCCGATTGCGGCAGCGGCGCCGCGACGGCGCTCGCCGCGGTTGCCGGGCGGGCCGAGGTGATCGTGCTCGATCACCACAAGATCGAGGTTCCGCCCCCGGTTTTTGCCACGGTCAATCCGAACCGGCTGGACGATCGCTCTGGGCTCGGCGGGCTCTCAGCGGCGGCGGTGGCGTTTCTCGCCGCGGTGGCGCTGGTGCGCGCGCTCCGCAGGCGCGGATTTTTCGGTGCGCGGGCCGAGCCCGATCTGCTTTCCTTTCTCGATCTCGTGGCGCTCGCCACGATCTGCGACGTGATGCAACTGACCGGCCTCAACCGGGCGTTCGTGACGCAGGGCCTCAGGATCATGGCGCGGCGCGAGCGGCCGGGGCTTGCCGCGCTAATGGCGGTGGCCGAGCTGGCCGGGGCGCCGACGGCGGAACAGTGCGGCTACCTGCTCGGGCCGCGCATCAACGCCGCCGGACGCGTTGCCGAGGCTGATCTCGGGCTCCGGCTGCTGCTGGCGCCCGATGCCGCATCCGCCGCGCCGCTGGCCCGCGCGCTCGATGCCATGAACCGCGCTCGCCAGGAGATCGAGGGCGCGCTGCTCGAAGGCGCGTTCGCAGCGGCGGCGGTGCAGGCCGAAGCCGGCCTGCCGGTGCTGCTGGTGCATGGCGCGGGGTGGCACGCGGGGGTGCTCGGGATCGTGGCCGGGCGGATCAAGCAGCGCTTCAACCGGCCGGCCTGCGTGCTTGGCGTCACGGAGGCGCTGGCCACCGGGTCGGGCCGCTCGGTGCCGGGGCTGGACCTGGGTGCGGCCGTGATCGCGGCGCGTCAGGCAGGCATGCTGGAGACGGGCGGCGGGCATGCGATGGCGGCCGGGTTTTCGTTGGCGCCGAGCCGGCTCGACGCGTTCCATGCATTTCTGAACGAGCGGCTGGCGGCGGCAGCGGACCTGCCTGGCGCGGCCGATCTGGCGGTCGAGGGGACGATTGCGGTCGCCGGGGCGACAGCGGAGCTGGCGGCGCTGCTGGCGCGGCTCGCGCCGTTCGGGGCGGGGAACGAAGAGCCGGTGCTGGTGCTGCCGCGGGTGCGCGTGCTGCGCGCGGACCGGGTGGGGCGCGAGGGGCGGACGATCCGCGCCATCGTCGCCGGCGAGGACGGCGGCGGGCGCATCAAGGCGCTGGCGTTCCGCGCCGCGGAGGGGGTGCTGGCCGGGCCGCTGCTCGAGCGGGCGGGGCGGCTTCTGCACCTGGCGGGGCATTTGCGCTTCGAGCAGTGGAACGGGGCCGAGGCGGCGGGCTTTGTCATCACCGATGCCGCCTTGGCGTGATGGCGGATTTCCTCTAGCAGCGTGGCCGGTCCCGTTCGTCTAGCTGGCCTAGGACACCAGCCTTTCACGTTGGTAACACGGGTTCGAATCCCGTACGGGACGCCATTTGTTTTCAACACATTAGAGCCTGATCGGGTCAGGATGAAGCGTATCCGGCATGGCGGGGATAGTTGCTGCACTCGGCAGGGGTGAAGTAGCGGAGGAGTGCCCGATGCGATGCCAGACGGCGGCGATGGATCGGGCGTTGGCTTTGCGCAGCATGATCTTCAGTTTGGCGAACACCTGCTCGATCGGGTT
>Ga0335075_10004161_pt1 | contig 22694 bp, 24 predicted proteins | sample Lox_Sample_24_FD_206723 | JGI IMG/M metagenome (GOLD analysis project Ga0335075, IMG submission 206723) | Soil microbial communities from Loxahatchee National Wildlife Refuge, Florida, United States - Lox_Sample_2.4 | ecosystem: Environmental > Terrestrial > Soil > Wetlands | place: USA...
ACCGGCCCAGCAACAAACTCGCCCACCTAGTCCGCGCCCGCAACAACCGGTGCACCGCACCCGGCTGCAGCCGACCCGCCACCGCCTGCGACCTGGACCACACCCGGCCCTGGCACCAAGGCGGCCTCACCTGCCCATGCGACCTGGCCCCCCTCTGCCGACACCACCACCGGTGCAAACAGGCAGAAGGCTGGTGGCTAGAACAGCCAGAACCAGGCCTGCTCGTGTGGCGCGTCCCGTCCGGACGCACCTACACCACTACCCCCACCGAATACGCGCTCTAGCCACACCGGGCGAATCGGCCCAGGCTGGCGGGCGGCGCGTCCGCCCTACTTCGCGGAGCCGCCGGTGACGTGGCTCAGAGCGATCCCGGCTGTCCGGGTAACCAGATTGTCCTGAGGGGTAGCTGCCTGGGTGGACATGACGGCGAGGACGACCGGCTGCCTGCTCCCTGGACGCCAGATGACGGCGACGTCGTTGTCGGTGCCATGCCCGCCGGTCCCGGACTTGGCTGCGACGGTCCAGGCGGACAGGACGACGGGCCTGATGCGGGTCGTGCCGTTGGTGGCATGGACGAGCCAGGTGATCAGGAGCTTCTGGCTGGCTTCATTGAGCCTGCCCGGCTTCGTCAGGATCTGCGCGTAGTCGGTCGCGATGGCTTCCGGTGTGGTGGTGTCGCGAGGGTCACCGGGTGTGGCCTGGTTGAGGATCGGCTCGGTCCAGAGCCGATCTTGAACCGGACCGGGTTCCAGAACGTGATCAAGCGAGGAAGTGCCAGAAAACCGCGGATGGCGGATGATCAAATTGGCCGATTGCGCGGAGATCCGGCCTGAGCTAGGCGTGTACATCCTCGGCGCGGCCAGTCCCGCTGACCGCGCCCGGGTCGTGCGGCACCTGGCATCGTGCCGGTCATGCCGCGAGGAGGTAGCGGGCCTCGCCACGCTGCCCGGCCTGCTCCGCAAGCTGCCCCCCGAAGAGGCCGAACAACTCGTCGCGGACGTCGCGGCCGACCACGATCCCGGGTCGCTCGCCGCGTTGCAGGACCGGCTGATCAGCCAGCTGGTCAGACGGCGGCGCCGTACCCGGTGGCTGACAGCCGCGGCGGCCGCGGTGCTCGCCGCCGCGGCCGGCACCGGGTGGGCGTTGCGGCCCGGTGCCGCCCAGCCAGAACACGCAGCGTCCGCCACCACACTGGAGACCAGGCAGATCGGCGGCGCCACGGTGCTCACCGATGCGAAGGGCTACACCGTGTACTGGTTCGCCCGGGACACTCCGACCACATCGAAATGCACCGGCAGCTGCGCCCGGCACTGGCCGCCGGTCACCGGGCCAGCCAAGGCCGGACCGGGCGTGCGCGGGCAGCTCGGTACCATCACCCGCCCGGACGGAACCATCCAGGCCACATACGACGGCCACCCGCTGTACACCGCCTCCGTGGACACCGCCCCCGGCCAGGCCAGGGGCAACGACAAGAACGCCTCCGGCGGGACCTGGCACGAGGTCACTGTGTCCGCCCAGGGATAACCAAACCCTTACGGTGGCCGCTGCCGCGGGCGAAACACGAACCGAGCCGCCGTCCGGCCCGTATCGTCCGTGTGCAGCAGCAGGACACGGATACGGAACGGAGATACCTCATGCGCAAGACCGGGCTGAAACTGGCGGCGCTCGGAGCGCTCGCCGTTTTCCTGTCGGCATGCGGCAGTAACTCGTCACCGTCGGCAGGTTCCGCGTACGGCAACGACACGGCGACCTCCATGGCGAGCCCGACCGCGTCCACCGGTTCAGGGGCGAAGACCATGATGCTGACGATCAAGAAGACCAAGATCGGATACGTGCTAGCGAACGCCCAGGGCTACACGCTCTACTGGTACTCCAAGGACGTCAAGGGCGGCGGCAGCTCGGCCTGCACCGGCGGGTGCCTCAGCGTGTGGCCCGCCGCCAGCGGCAAGCCCGCGGCCGCCTCCGGGATCAAGCTGAACGGGATCCTCGGCACGATCACCAGGCCAGGCGGCGTCGTGCAGGCCACCTATAACGGCTACCCGCTGTACACCTACGCCGCTGACAAATCGCCGGGTGAGGTCGAAGGCAACGACGTCGGCGGCGTGTGGCACGTGATCACCGGCAAGGTGCTGACGTCCTCGGTCTCGAGCGGGACGGGCAGCTCCGGCAGCACAAGTAACTCGGGCGGGTCAGGCGGCTCGGGCGGATACGGCTACTAGTAACGGACGCCAATCTTGCGCCGCCGACCGCAGCGAGGCGGCCAGCGATCCTTCATGGGGCGGTCATGTCTCAGGACTCCCGCCAGGGCCGGGAAGCCAGCGGACGCCGAGCGTGCCCTGGGCTGCCGCCACACCGGTCCGGCCGCCGCCACCACCCCGCAGGACATACGCAAAGCCCACGGCGATGGGTACGGCCACCATCGGGCCGACGAGGTAGGCCCACCACGAAGTCCAGTCACCGAGCACCAGGGCGGGCCCGAGGGAGCGGGCCGGGTTCATGGACGTGCCGCTAACCGGTGATCCCCATAGCCCGGCCAGGGCTATGTAGCTGCCCACCCCGAGGGCGGCCAGCGGCCCGATCTGCTGCGCACCGGACGCGGTGCCAAGGACCACGCTTACCAGCCCGGTGGTCAGCATCAATTCCCACAGCAAGGCGGTAGTGGTCGAAATGCCGGGTCCGGGCAGGGTCAGGCCGGCGTTGCCCTGCTTGCCGATCAGTGCCCACAGCAGCAGCGTGGCGAGGATGGCGCCGAGAAACTGGGCCACTATGTATGCGGGGACACGCCGCCACGGGAAGTCGCCCCGCAGTGCGAAGGCGATGCTCACGGCCGGGTTCAGGTGAGCGCCTGAGACCGTCCCCATGAACAGGATGATCGCGGCCACCATCAGCGCCGGCGACACCACCTGGGCCGCGTGGGGGACCGCCTTGCCGCCGAACCGGGCGTTGACCATGCCCCCGCCGACGGCGACGAGGACGAGGAAGAAGGTTCCCAGCAGCTCGGAGAACAGCCGACGTCCCTCGTATTTGTCATCTGCGAAGTCGAATTCCCTGGCGATTGCGTCCGGCTGCCCAATCGACCGCAAAGCGACCGCTGCGCGATGGATCGTATCTTGACGGTCCGGCGGGGACCCTGGGGCTTGCCCGCTCGGCTGGCTGGTCATCTCTAACCTCCCTGTTGGGCAAGCGACGCACCGGCGCTGCATCTCCCATGCCTCAAGCTTCCATTGCTATCACCAGGACCTGCCTCGGCCCGACACCGTCACAGCGCAGCAGGCAGCAAGCTGTGTCAGGCGGTCAAGAGCGCCTGGGTCGGTGACAAGCGCGCGGCGCGGATGGCGGGCAGCAGGCCGGCCAGGGCCCCTATGACGACGGCGGCCGCCAGGCCGCCGGCCCAGGCCTGGGGCGGGATGACGACGATCTCGCCGTGGCCGCGGGCGTAGGCGACGGTGGCGACCGCGCCCGCGATGACTCCGGCGGCGCCGCCGAGCAGGGACAGCAACATCGCCTCGGCCAGGAACTGGGCGCGGATCTGGCCGCGGGTAGCGCCCAACGCCCGGCGCAGCCCGATCTCGGAGCGGCGTTCCAGCACCGAGATGACCATGATGTTGGCCACCCCGATCGCGCCGACCAGAAGCGCGACCGCGCCAAGGCCGAGGAACAGGGTGTCGAGCGCGCCCTTGGCGTCGGCCGCGGCCGTGAGCGCGTCCGAGGGCTGGGAGACGGTGACCTCGCTCGGGTTTTCCGGATTGGCCTGCGCGCCGAGGAGGTTGTCGACGCTGGTGGTGACGGCCTGGTTGTCCGGGGTGGTGCGGACGTAGATTTCCGACGGGTGCCCATCGAAGTCCAGGTATTTCTCCGCGGCCGGGAACCCTACCAGGACCGCCGAGTCGAGCCCGGGGACATAGGTGGCCGGGTTGAGGATGCCGGTCACGTAGAACCACTGACCGCCGATGCCGCCGGTTTGGGTCACCCAGATCCTCATCCCGGGCAGGACCCGGTCGATGCCGAGCAGTTGCGCGGTGGTCGCGCCGAGCACCGCGACCGGCTCGCGAGCGGTCGCGGCGTTCAGGAACTGGCCCTGCGCGAGGCTGGTGCCGGACACCGCCGGCAGGCCCATGGTGGTGGCGTCCACGCTCAGCGCGTTGGTTTCGATCGGCGGTACGAGCGGCGATTTGTAGGCGCTGGCGCCGTTGATACCGCCGGTGTCCTGTACCGCGGTAACCCCCGGCAGCCGGTCGATCATGCTCGGCGCCGCCACGGGCAGCTCGGCGGTGGCGCCACTGAAGGTCTGCCCGTTGGTGACGGTCAGCAGGTTGGTGCCAAGGGCGTTGATCTCGTTGATCAGGTCCGCCTGGGAAGAGCGGGCCAGGCCGAGGACGGCAACGATGGCCGCGACGCCGATCGCGATGCCAAGCGCCGACAGGCCGGCCCGCAGCTTGCGGGTCCGCAGCCCGATACTGGCCAGCCCGGCCAGGTCGGAGGGTCGCAGCCGGATCGCGGCCGGAGCGTTCGGCCGTGGCGATTTGGTCATCACGGTCCTTCGTGCGGGCGCCGGAGACGGGCGGGCTGGCCGCCGCCGGCGGCGTCGCCAGGGACGGGGCTGGTATCGGCGATGATGTGCCCGTCGAGCATCTCTATGCGCCGCCGCGTCCAGGCGGCGACGGCGTGGTCGTGGGTGATGATGACGACCGTCGTCCCCTGCCGGTTGAGTTCTTCCAGCAGCTCCAGGATGGCGGCGCCGGTGGCCGAATCCAGGTTCCCGGTCGGCTCATCGGCCAGCACCACCGGCGGCGCGCCCGCCACCGCCCGCGCGATCGCAACCCGCTGCCGCTCGCCGCCCGACAGCTGGGTCGGCCGCGCTGCGGCCCGGTGCGCCAGCCCGACCCGGCCCAGCGCCTGCAGCGCCAGCCGCCGCCGTGCGCCACGGCGCACCCCGGCATATAGCAGCCCGTCGGCCACGTTGCCCAGCGCGGTCTGGTGCTCGGCCAGGAAGAACTGCTGGAACACGAAGCCGATCCTGGATGCCCGCAGCCCGGCCAGTTCCCGGTCGGTCATCTGTGCCACGTCCAGGCCGGTTATGCGCACCGTCCCGGCCGTCGGCTTGTCCAAGGTGCCCATAAGGTGCAGCAGCGTGGACTTGCCCGAACCCGACGGGCCGACCACGGCCACGAGTTCTCCGGCTGCCACCGCCAGGCTGGCCTGATCCAGCGCCCGCACCGGAGGCGACCCGCGATACACCTTCGACACCCGCTCCAGTTCCAGCACCGGCACCCCGCCCGTCTCGTCCCCGCCGGCCAGGGCGGCGGTCACGACGCCGCCATCACGACGCGCTGCCCGGGCTTCAGCGCCCCGGTTACCTGCACCAGGCCGGCGTTGTCGTCGAAGATCCCGACCGTCACCGGCACCAGCCGCCGTGTGTTCCCCGGGCCGACGACCTCCACCATGTACCCCCTCGGTGACTGGGCCACCAGCGCCGTCACTGGCACCGCGAGCACCGGGCCCGGGCTGCTTGCGGTGGTGATGTATACCGTCACCGGCGCCTGGTCCAAGGTCCCGGCCGCCGACGGGTGCGTCAGCGTGACCGTCACCTGGATCGTCGCGTTGTCGGCGGTCCCGGACACGACCGTGCCGACCGAGGAGATCCTCCCTGGAGTGCTGGCACCGTCCGGCAGCGTGACCGTGACCTTGTTCCCCGCCGCCACCTGTGATTCTTGTGCGGTGCTCAGCGGGATCGTCACCACCTGCCGGTCCGACGTAGCGGCCAACACCGGCCCCGATGCCGTGCCGCCCAGGCCCCCGGTCACCTGGGCGACGCGCAACGCCTCAGGCTCGAACACCGCCTGCCCCCAAGACAGGCTCCCCGGCGGGTGGGCCACCCCCAGGTGCTCTTCAAGCCGCTGCACCGCGTACGCCGTATTCAGCGAGTAGTAGTCCCAGCCCAGCGCGGCGATATCCGCGCGGCCCGCGTAGCCAAGCGCCACCAGGTCGTGGTTGAGCTGGGACACGTCCTGCCCGGTGATCCCCTCGTCAAGAGCCCGCCAGGCCGGAACGCTGCCGTACAGCAACACCACCGGGGAGCCATTATCGATCCGGAACAGCACCTGCCCCTGCCGGATCACCTGCCCGGCTGACGGCAGCCAGGTCAGCGTCCCGCCGCCTCGGCCAAGCACCGTGTAGGACCCGGCATACCCCAGCGTTGCCGTCACCGGAGTCTGCGACGACAGATCCTCCCGCATCACCGGCTGGGTGGCCGGCGGCGGCGCCCCCAGCCCGCCCCCCGCCGAGGCGGCCAGCGAAAACACTCCGTCCCGCCATGCCGTCACCACCCCGGCCACCATCAGGACCACGATGCCCAGGGTCACCCAGCGGCCACGGCCGCGCGAAACCGTCTCACTCACCATCCATCTCGCCTTCGACGGTGTCACCCGAACGACTCCGGGGCGTTATCTCCCACCAGGCGCCCGCATTCGTCCAAGTCACCCTCGAACTGGGGCGTATGCGACGCAGCGTCGGAAATACCGACTTTGGAGATGTCGAAATAGGGGCCACCGGGACCACCGTTGGTGGGGTCGGGGAAGTTCGGCACCCCATGGGAACGCATGCACCGGGCAAGCTTTCGGTCGGCGGTCAGCATCTGCTGCACCAGGGCGGGGGAACAGTCGCTGTTCTGCATGCATTGCGCTTCCTGCTGTTGGAGGGACCCGCCTGTCGGCAGCAGTTGCTGGCAGGCTCGCTGGGCGGCCTGGTACTGCGAGCCGCTGACCCCGAGGAGTTGCGCGTCGGTTTTCGGAAGTTGTCCGGTGCTGTCAGGGTCGGGGTAGTCAGGTACGCCGTGGGAGCGCATGCAGGCCGAGTAGGCGAGCGCTGACGGGGAGTTCCCCGATCCTCCCGCCGTCGGTGAGCCGCCGGAGGCGGTGACTGACGGCCTGCCGCCGCATGCCACCGCCAGCGGGACCAGCGCGGCAATTACGATGATGGCGGACGTCGGACGTGCCCGCCGGGGCCGGCGCATCCCGCGTGTGCTGTGGTTCATTACGATCCGCCCACTGGAGTGCCGCCGAGCGCGCCGGGCAGCAGGTTCTGGCATTCGGTGAGCCTGTTTTGAACCTGCGCCGAATGAAAGTCGCTGCGGCTGATACCGGCCGCACCGAGATCGAAGATTGGTCGCCCCTCAGAATCGGTGGTGGGGTCGGGCCAGTTCGGCACCCCGTGGGAGCGCACGCACTGGCTGAAGCTCCGCATGCCGATCAGCAGCAGTTGCACCTCGGCCGGGGGAAACTCATCGTTGGAGCCGGCCGGGAGCAGGTGCTGGCAGTCGTTATCGGCCGCCTGGTACTGGGAACTGCTGACCCCGAGTTGTTGCGGGCTTGGGAACTTCGTGCCGCCCGATGCCTGGGGGTCGGGGAAGTTCGGCACGCGGTTGGAGCGCATGCACTGGGCGAAGGCGAGCAGTGGCGAGTTCCCTGATCCTCCCGCCGTCGGTGAGCCGCCGGAAGCGGTAGATGACGGGCTGCCACTGCATGCCGCCGCCAGCGGGACCAGTGCGGCAATGACGATGATGGCGGCGGGGGTTCGCGCTGCCGAGAGCCACACGCGCCGTGGGCGACGCATGACGCGGGCGTTGCAGTTCATCATGCCCTCCTAACTTCTGCGTCGCCTAATCGCGGCTAACCGGAATCCCTCCGAGTTGGGACGGCAGCAGGTGCTCGCATTCCTGCAATACGGCCTGGACGCGCGGCGAATCTGAGTCGAGGCCGGGTATGCCAACTAGGTCGAAGCCAATGTGCCCGTCGGAATCGGTGGTGGGGTCGGGCCAGTTCGGCACCCCGTGGGAGCGCACGCACTGGCTGAAGCTCCGCATGCCGCGCAGCAGCAGCGGCACCTCAGCCGCGGGAAACTGGTCGTCGATGCCGGCCGGGAGCAGACGTTCACAGGAGTTCTCGGCCGCCTGGTATACGGAACTGCTGACCCCGAGTTGTTGCGCGCCGGGGAACTTTGCGTTGGTGGCGGCTGGCTGGGGGTCGGGGAAGTTCGGCACGTGATGCGATTGCATGCACTGGGAGAAGGCGAGCAACGGGGAATTCGCTGACTCTCCCGTGGTTACTGAGCTGCCGGAACCGGTAGATGACGGGCTGCCACTGCATGCCGCCGCCAGCGGGACCAGTGCGGCAATGACGATGATGGCGGCCGCGGTTCGCGCTGTCGTCGTCCACGCCCGCCCTGGGCGGCGCATGACGCGCGGGATTGGCTTCATGCTGGCGGTTCTACGCCCTGGCCGGTGACATCAGCGCTACCGGCGATGTTGCACGGATGTCATGTCGGCCGGCGCACAATGGCGACATGCGGGTGCTGGTGGTAGAGGACCATGCGACGCTGGCCGGCCGGATCGCTCAGGGGCTGGCTCAGGCCGGGATGGCCGTGGACGCCGTCCATGACGGCGCGGCGGCGCTGGAGGCCGCCGCGCACGCGGCCTACGACGTGATCGTGCTCGACCGCGACCTGCCCGTGGTGCACGGTGACCGGGTGTGCCGCACGCTGGCCGGCCGCGGCCCGCGGGTACTGATGCTCACTGCCGCCGCTGACGTCGAGGACCGGGTCGACGGGCTGGAACTGGGCGCGGATGACTACCTGCCCAAGCCGTTTGCGTTCGCCGAGCTTGTCGCCCGGGTACGGGCGCTGGCCCGCCGAGCGCCGTCCGCGCCGCCTGTCCTGCGCCGCGGGGACCTGGCCGTGGACCGCGCCCGGCACCGCGCCAGCCGCGGTGCCCACGTGCTGTCTTTGACCCGTAAGGAGTTCGGGATCCTGGAAATGCTGCTGGCCGCCGACGGCGTCCTGGTCAGCGCGGAAGAATTGCTCGAGCACGTGTGGGATGCTCATGCCGACCCGTTCAGCAATATTGTCTCGGTGACGATGGCCCGGCTGCGGCGCAAGCTCGGCGAACCACCGCTGATCGAAACCGTCGTGGGCAAGGGATACCGGATGTGAGCCGCCTGCGGCCGACCGTCAGGGCCCGGCTGACCTTGCTGTATACCGGCCTGTTCGCCGTGTGCGGGGCGATCATCGTGGCGGTCAGCTACGCGCAGGTCGCGCAGCTTCCGGCGGGGGCGCAGGTGCAGGCGAATGGCCGCCGGCTATCTGCCAGCGACCTGATCAGGTTCGCGGCGCAGTGCCGGTCCGAGGAATTGAGCGCACGCCCCGACGCGTTCGCCCTGGCCAAGTGCGCCGCGTACTTCCAGCAGCAGGGCGCGCAGGGCCAGCGAAACCTCACCCTGTCGCATCTGCTGCAGTACTCGCTGATCACGCTGGCCGTGGTCATCGCCCTGGCCGCGATCCTAGGCTGGATCTTCTCCGGGCGGGCGCTGCGCCCGGTGCGCCTGATCACAACGGCCGCCCGCGCCGCCTCCGAACACAACCTGTCGACGCGGGTCGCGCCGACAGGTCCCCGCGACGAGCTCCGCGAACTGGCCGAGACGTTCGACGAGATGCTCGGCCGACTCCAGGCCGCGTTCGAGGGCCAGCAGAGGTTCATCGCCAACGCCTCACATGAACTACGCACCCCGCTCGCGGTCATGAGCGCCACCGTCGACGTCGTGCTGGGCAACCCTGGGAGCACGCCCCGTGACCTGCGCGGCATGGCGGCCGACATTCGCGCAGAAGTGGATCACGCCGAGCACCTGATTGGCGCGCTGCTCATCCTGGCGCGCAACGAGCGCGGGCTCACCGTCCGCGAGGAGGTCGACCTGGCCACGGCCGCCGAAGACGTCGTCGACGCCGCTGACCCGGGTGACCGGCGGTTGCACGCCGCGCTTGAGCCCGCCGTCATCTCCGGCGATCCGGTGCTGGCCGAACGCCTCATCGCGAACCTGGTCGACAACGCGGTCCGTTACAACGTGGCCGGCGGCGATATCTGGATCAGCACCGGTACCACCGCGGGCGGCAGCCAGCTGACCGTGGCCAATACCGGGCCGGTCGTTAGCCCGGCCGACGCCGACCGCATCTTCCAGCCGTTCCAGCGGCTCAGCGACCGCACGTCCCAGGACGGCTTCGGGCTCGGCCTGGCCATCGTCAAGTCCATCGCCGCGGTCCATGGCGGCACCGCCGTCGCCCGCCCCCGCCATGACGGTGGCCTGTCCGTCACGGTCACCATTCCATCAGCCGGCACCCCGGCCACGGGCGTTCAGGCAACCGAACGCACTACGCCCTGACGCCGGCCGAACGTCGCATCCTGCGGTTCCGCCGCCGGATGGAGCCGACTGTGATCACGACGGCCGCGAGCACCGCCTCGATCTCGCAGGTCCGGACCAGGTTGCCGGTATTGGCCTGGAATCCGTCGTCGGATTGGATCTTGATCGCGCCGGTCTTGACCTGCTCCAGTCGCTGAAGGACCTCCCGCGAGGGGGCTGCCTTGAGGCCCCCGCCGGTACCGGTGCCGCCGCCAGTACCGGTGCCGCCGGAGGCGTGCGCCCACAGCATGCCAAGCGCAACGATGATCGCCACCGTTAGCACGACCGCGGCGAGGTGCCGGAGGAACCTCACCGTGACCGCCCCGGCCGCCAAGAGGCGAAACGCCGGGCCATTCCCACGATCCACCGCCAGCGCAGCGCGGCGTGAATGGGTACGAGGATCAGCGTCACCGTCGCCGTGGTGTCGTGCACGTTCCGCCAGAAGGAGCTGGCGCGAAGGGTGATACCCAGTTCCGGCAGCGCCACCTCGGATATCAGGATGCCGGACGCGATGCATAGCGTCATGGACACCAGCAGCAGCAGGTTGACCAGCCAGATGAACCGCTCGCGGCCGCCTGGGAGCAGCAGCTTGCGAGTGGTGCGGATCACCCAGTCCCAGTGCAGCGTGAGGTGGACAAGCAGGACCACGCCAAGCCCGATGCCGAGCCATTCGTGCACGGCGATCCCGGTGAATCCCAGGCTGTAGGCGAGCGTGTAGGCCACAAGCAGCAGGGCGTCGAGCCAGAAGTCAAGCCGGGTCCGCGCCATGATCCGCCGGCGGCTGACGGTGACCGGGGGACCGGTCATCGATGTCGGCGGGCCTGCGTTCATGGGTCAACGGTGCCGCAGCACGGCGGCGCCGCACATCGGTCCCGTGGACGATCTGCGCAGCCGCCGTAGTCCTCAGGGCTAATCCGCGAGAACTACCACCTCGACCATTGCGGTCCTGCTGCCTGGCCTGGCCGAGCCGCACGTGCACCCGGACAAGGCGTTCACCGCCGGGCGGGCGGCACCGGTCACACCCGACCTGGCGGGGGCGAACACGGCCCGGTACGGCCTGCGCGGCCATCTGACCGAAACGGATTTTACCGAACGGGCGCGACTCGGCGCGGTCGGCTATCTGGCGAGCGGCGCCACCGTCATCCGCGCCCACACCGACGTGTCCCCCGTGTTCGGCACCATCCCGGTCACCGGCGCGGCCGGCCGGAAAACGTGGCCGCGCTGCGCGACGCGATCGACGCGGGCGCCGACTTGGCCGGCGGCGCGGCTAGCCGATCGACAGCTGGCGGTCGACCGGCACGGGGTGGCTGAATAGATCGAGCACCGGGCAGTGGGCGTCTACTGCCCGGGCCAGTTCTTCGTAGCGCTCGGCCGGCTCCGGCCCGCTCAGCCTGACCCGCACCCGTACCGCACCGAAGCCGGGACGGACCGAGTCGTCGATGCCGAAGAAACCACGAACGTCGAGGTCGCCTTCCACCTCCACCCGCACGCTGTCGAGGGCCAGGCCGAGATGGGCGGCCCAGAACCGGTAGGTAATGGCCTGGCACGAACCCAGGGCGGTGAGGGCGTACTCGACGGGGTTGGCGGCGACATTTCCCCCGCCGAGGCTCTTGGGTTCGTCCACGGTCACCTGGTGACCGGAACCGGCTAGGGACGCCACCTCGGTCACCCCTACCAGGTCATTTTCCGAACGGAAGACGGCCTGGGCCTTCTTCGCGTCAGCGGCGACCGCGGACTTGGTCGCTGATATGACTTCGACGAGCGACATGAACAGACTTCCTTTCGCGGGGTTCCCAAGCCGGACCGGCGAGCGGCTGCGCAGGCTGCCATCGCGACCGTCGGCCTGACCGGGTTCGAGGACAAGTATCCCCGCGCCCTGTCGGGCGGGATGAAGATGCGGCCGTTCTCGCCGGTGACACCGATGCGGCCGGGCGGCTCATCCCCGATGCGGTCGGCGAGGTCGAAGAGCGGGTGGGGTCATGCGGTCAGTCCGGCTTAGCCAGGTGCCGGCCGATCAGGAGCCGCATGATGTCCGAGGTCCCCTCCTCGATCTCTTCCAGCTTCGCGTCCCGCATCCACTTCTCGACCGGATGCTCCCGCGAGTACCCCCAGCCGCCGAGGGTCTGGACCGCGGCCCAGGTGCAGTGCATGGCGGCTTCCGAGGCCGTGAGCTTGGCCATGGCCGCGAGGTGGCCGGCCGGGCTGCCCTGGTCAAGCGCCTTGGCCGCCCGCCACACCAGCAGGCGCGCCGCCTCAATCTTGGTCGCCATGTCAGCGAGCCGGAATGCGACCGCCTGGTGGGAGATGATCGGGACACCGAACTGCATCCGGGTCTGCGCGTAGTCACGGGCGTACTCCAGTGCCGCCCTGGCCACTCCGACCGCGGCCGCGCCAAGCACGGTACGCGAGATGTCGAAGGTCCGCATGAGGCCGTAAAAGCCCTCGCCTTCCTCGCCCAGCCGGGCTTCGGCCGGGACGTACACGTTGTCGAGGAAAATCTCGCGGCAGACGATCGCCCGCTGGCCCATCTTGCGCATGGGCTGGCCGAAGCTCAGCCCGTCCGTGCCGCGCCGGACCAGGAAGGCGGTGACCCCGCGGCTTCGCAAGGCCGGATTGGTCTTGGCGAAGATCACGTAGAACTCGGCCGCTCCGGCATTGGAGATCCACGCCTTGGCGCCCTTGAGCCGGTGGCCGTCACCGTCGCGCGTGGCGGACGTGGTGATCGACGCCGCATCGGAGCCGGCCTCGGGCTCCGTCGTCGCCAGCGCGGTCAGCGGCGGCGATGAGCCGCACAGCGGCGACAGCCACTGCGTCTTCTGTTCCCGCGTCCCAAGCGCAAGCACCGGATCGGCGAAGAAACCGCCGGAGCACAGCAGGTTGCCGATCCCGAGGTCGCCGACGCAGAGCTCCTCCTGAACCAGGCACTGGGTGAAGACGTCGGTGAATCCGCCGCCGCCGTATTCCTCAGGGAGCATGAAGGAGGTGATGCCGACGGCCGCCGCCTTCCCCCACAGATCCCAGGGAATCTCCGTGTCCGCTTCATCCACGGCCCTGGCCCGGGGCCGGATCTCCGTGACCGCGAAGCTGCGGCACAGTTCGACGATCGCGGCCTGGTCGTCCGAAAGAGGACACAGTTCGGTCGGCAGCACGGCCATGACAACTCCCTACGTTACTGACTCACGGGTCAGCATAAGGACCGGACTTGACTGCTGTCAATCGCCGGGTTCTGGCCGTGCTCCGGCGTCAGGCCGAGCTCACGCGCGACCTCAGACTCGACCCACGCTCGCAGCCGCGGGGCCGAGACGCCGCCCCGGACAACCTGCTGGACGGCGAGCCCGTCGAGCAGGGCGGTGATCCGCCACGTAGCGCCGTCCGGGTCGTCGCAGCTGAACTCGCCGGACTCGACTCCATCGCGGATGAGCGCGGCAATGGATTCCTTCCAGCGGCGGTCCAGATCGCGCACGACCGTCCTCAGCTGCTCATCTCGCAGCGCCGCGGCCCAGCCGTCGATCCAGAGCACCCATCCCGAGGCGTCACCGGTGGGCGCATAGACGTCGAGCACCGCCCAGAGCCGCATCAGGGCGGTGCCGCCCGACGACGAGGCCCGGTCGAGGGAGTCCAGGTCGCGCTGCGCGGCGTAGGTAAAGGTCGCCGCAAGCAGCTTCTCCTTGGAGTCGAAGTGATAGTGCACGAGAGCCTTGCTGACCCCGAGAGCACGGGCCACGTCGATCACCCTGGTGGCGTCGAGGCCACGCTCGCGGACCTGCTCGACGGCCGCGGCGAGGATCTCCTCCCGCCGTACCTCGACGTTCTTTCGCACCCGTGCAGGGTATCCGGACGGGCCGCCGGACCCGGCTGGCTGACCTGTTATATCCGTTGACGTAGCGACTTCACCTGCTCATCGGGCACGCCCAGTTCGATGCAGAGACAGTCGACCAGCAGCCAGAGCATCCGGTGCTGGTCCATCCCGCCGAGGAGCGTGCGGATCGCCAGGCCGTCGATGAGCGAGACCAGCCGGTCCACGATGTCAGGCACGGCACCCTTCGGAGCGAACATGCCGCGCTCGATGCCCTCGGTGATGGCTTCGCTGAACGGAGCGCTGAACTCCCGGTAGATCGCGGCGACCTCCTCGCGCAGGGCGGCGTCCCGGTTCGCCTTCGACCAGAACTCCAGCCACAGCGACCAGGTCAGGCGGAAGGAGCGAACGCTCGGGTCGGTACCTTCCCTGGCACACAGCCTCAGGTACTCGAAGAGCCGGGTCAGCGGGTCGGCGTCCGGGTCGACCAGGCTGCGCCACCGCACCGTGATCCGCTCGGACTCAAGGCTGAACACCTCGGCCAGGAGCCGGTCCCGGTGCCGGAAGTAGTGCTGGACCAGTCCCAGGCTCACGTCGGCCCGCTCGGCGATATCCGCCATGCGGGCGGCATCGACACCGCGCTCACAGACGACGTCGCGGGCGGCATCGAGAATCAGCGTTCTCCGGTCCGGTCCCTCGTGCATCGCCTTGCCCCTCTTCCTCACGTTATCCCGTGCCCGTCACGGCCAAGCGACCCTATGGCCAGGCACGCCTCGATATGGAACAACGTCGCGTAACCCAGATCATCCACGTGAACACGCTCGTCCCGTCCGTGCAAGCCGCCGTACATGACCTCGTACGGCGTTGATCGCACCGGCCAGAATCCGTAGGCGACGGTGCCGAACGTCTGGCGCAGGTAGTGAGAATCGGTGAAGCTCGGGCAGAGCGAAGGGACGAGCGTCGTGCCGGGGTCATGGCGGGCAACGAAACGCCTGCAGGCCTCGAACAGCGGGCTGTCGGCGGCCGAAACGCTGCCGCCGGCCAGCGGCTGCGCCATCTCGATCTGGTAGGGCAGGTCGTCGCCGAGCAGCCTGGTCAAGCTGGCCACCACATCGTCCTGCGTCGTGCCTGGCAGCACGCGGCAGTCACCCTCGGCCCAGGCGCGCGCGGGCATCACGTTGAGTGAGTCAGATCCGCCCAGCCTGGTCAGCGCGACCGTGTCGGCGAACATCGGGCTGATCAGGCTCTCGAGCGCCGGATGTAGTTTCCCCGCCCGGGCCACGGCCGCTGACAGCGCTTCGCCGGTCTCCGCCTCCTGGGTCTGGGGGACCTGCCGCGAGGCGCCGCCGTCCGCCTCGGCCGCCAGCCGCTCAAACAGCGGGCGAGTACTCGGCAGGAGCCGACGGCGGAGGACGCCGGGCCCGAGACGGCGGATCAGCGTCGCCAGCCTGGGCACCGCGTTCGCGCCGAGTCCGGGCCAGATGGTCGCCGCGGCCTCACCCAGGGCGGTTACCCGTACGCAGCCTGCCGCCTTCTCGCCCACCGCCACCGTCGCGATCGTCGCTCCGGTGGCCAGCGTCAGCCGTTCCGCCGACCCCTCGTTGAGCGCGAAGTCGGTGCCGATGTCCGGGCGCTCCCGCACCAGCCAGGACAGGCCGACGTCGGACACGCCGACCTCCTCGTCGGCCGCCACGATAAGCACCAGGTCACCGCGCGGCTCGAAGCCACCGCTGGCCAGGGCTGCCAGCGCAACCGTCCTGGTCGCGACCTCGTTCTTCATGTCGACCGCGCCGCGGCCCCACAGGTAACCGTTCTCGTCGACCACGCCGCTGAACGGCGGATGCTGCCAGTCGCGCGCCTCCGCGGGTACCACGTCGGAATGGCCGAGCAGGGCCAGTGACGGGCCGTTGCCCGAGCCGGGCAGGCGAGCTATCAGGTTGGCCCGGCCGGGTTCCCTGGCCACCAGTTCGCAGCCGATCCCATGGGCCTCGAGGTACTGCCTCAGGACCGACGCAACGGCCGTCTCGTTTCCCGGCGGGTTGGAACTGTCGATCTTGATGAGATCGCGGGTGAGCCCGACGGCCTCGTCGCGCAACTCCCTCACCGTGTCCTCGGACGGCAACCGCACCCTACCACCTGGCCTTTTTCGGCTATTGACTTCCGGGTCAGTCGGCGTTAGATTACCCCAAACCGAGTGACAATAATCTCATATTATTGTAATCCGACGGGAGGACGCTCGTGTCCAGCTACCAGCATCCGACTCCCCATCTCTCCACCAGACCGGGCCATCTGTGCGCCAGACCGGGCCATCTGTGCGCCAGACCGGGCGGCCGGAGATGATCCGCCACCCGAGAAGCCGGCGCCCGGTGAAGTCCGCGATGAGCAGGCGCGACTTCCTGGCCCGTTCCGGGGGCGCCGCCCTGGCCGTCTCCGCCGCCGGATTCCTGCTCGACGCGTGCGCAAGCAGCGGCCAGGGATCCTCGACGTCGGCCACGTCATACGCGCTCGCCCGTCCCGGCCAGCCGGTCACCTGGCCGGTTGCCGGCAGCGAGGTCATCGCCGGCGGACTGCGCCCGGAGCAGAACGCGACGCTGCAGCTCTACAACTGGGAGGAGTACGTCTACACCAAGGTCGTCGATGCCTTCGCCGCCAGGTACCACTGCAAGGTGGAGATCACGACCTTCGGCACGATGGACGAGGCGCTGGCGAAGATCAGCACCGGCCAGGTGAACTTCGACGTGTTCTGGCCGACGGTCGATGTCGTCGGGCAGCTGGTGACGGGCAAGTTCCTGCGGCCGCTGAACCACAGCTACATCGGCAACATCGACCAGGTGTGGCCCCAGTTCCAGAACCCGTTCTACGACCAGGGCTGGCACTACACGGTGCCGTACACCGTCTACACCACCGGCATCGCCTACCGCAAGGATCACGTCACCCAGGATCCTTACTCGATGCCCAACGGCTGGAGCATGCTCTGGAACCCGGCCTACCGGGGCTACGAGTCCATCCTCGACGACTACCGCGAGGGCCTGAGCCTCGGCCTGCTGCGCAACGGTCTCACCGACCTGAACACCACCTCCCAGGCACAGATCACCCGGGCCAAGAATAGCCTGATCGAGCTGATCGCCATGGACAAGATCCAGATAAACAACAGCTACACGGCCATCCCGGACGACCAGGTGTGGGTCCAGCAGGCATGGTCAGGCGCGATCATCCCGACTCCCTCCGAGATGCCGAAGGGGCAGAGCCCGAGCGTCATCGGCTACTGGTTCCCGCCCAACGGGCGCGGGCCGGTGAACAACGACACGATGGCGATCCTGTCGTCAGGCAGCAACCCGGTGCTCGCTCACCTGTTCCTCAACTACATGCTCGAGTACAGCAACGCGATGGAGAACTTCGCCTGGCTCGGCTACCAGCCACCACAGCGGCAGATCACCCCCGCCAGCCTGGTGAAGGACGGGCTCGTGCCGTCGAACCTTGCCTCCTGCACGGTGCTGCCAAGCTACTTCGACGTGGGCTACCGCGAACTCGAGCTGAGCCCGAGCGTCAACCTGGCGTGGACCGACGCCTGGCAGCAGTTCACCGCGGGGACGTAGCCCCGATGTACGCGACCGAAGCCGCCCGAAGCCAGGCCAGGCCGGGCACGCGGCATCCGAGATGGCTCTGGCCCTCGCTGACCATGCCCGGCGCACTCTGGCTCACCATTTTGTTCCTGCTGCCTTTCTACGTGGCCCTGGCCATCGCGGGAGGCACCTTCAACCCGCTGTTCCTGAACCCGGTGCCGATCTGGAATCCCCTGAACTGGCGGTCCGGCTACCTCAGGCAGGTCTACTCCGAGCTGTTCGGCGCCCATGCCTACCTGGACGCGACCGTCCTGCGCACCCTACTTTTCGTGGTCATCGCGTCGGCCATCTGCCTGCTGATCGGCTACCCGGTCGCCTACTTCGTCGCCCGCCAGGCCGGCCGGCGCAAGGGTCTGTACCTGGTCGCGCTGGTGGCCCCCTTCTGGGTCAGCTACATGATGCGGATGCTCGCCTGGCAGAACCTGCTGCAGGGAAACGGGCTGATCAACCACGCCCTGATCGTGGCCCACCTCATCACCGAGCCGGTCAACTGGCTGTCGGGCATGCCAGCCACCGTGGTGCTCGGGCTGGTGTACGGCTACGTCCCCTACGTGATCATCGTTCTGTACGCCGGGCTCGACCGGATCGACCCTTCGCTGCTTGAGGCGGCCCGCGACCTCGGGCTTGGCCGCGCGCGAACCTTCCTGCACGTCACGCTGCCGCTGTCCAGGCAGGTCATCTACGCCGGTGCGCTGATCACCGCCCTGCCCATGGCGGGCGACTTCTACACCAACACCATGCTCTCAGGCGTCCCCACCACCACCATGATCGGCAACGTCATCAGCAACAGCCTCTCCACCCCCGGCCAGGGCGGCGAGGGCGCCGTCCTTGTCCTGTTCCTGCTGGTCTTGATGCTGGCCCCGATGATCTGGTACGTCCGCAGCAGTTCGCGCACGGCAGGAGGTGAGCTCCTGTGACCGGAGGCACCCTCGTGACCTCGGCCGCACCGGACATCGCGCGTCCCGGCGTCCGGGCCGGGCGGATCAGGCGCATCAGGCGGATCAGGCGGCCATCGGTGCTGCGCGGATTCGTCTGGCTCTACCTACTGTGGTCCCTGGCACCGGTCGCGCTGGCGATCCTGTTCTCGTTCAACAGTGGCTCGTCGGTAAGCGAGTGGCAGGGGTTCTCGCTGCGCTGGTACGTGGGCGACCCGTATTACTCGGTGCTCCACGACCCCGCGCTGCACGAAGCCGTGATCCAGACCCTCAGGCTGGCGGTACTCACCACCGTGGTAGCGGTCCCGATCGGCGTGCTTTTCGCCATCGGCGTGAACCGCTGGCGCTCCCGGCAGGCATCGGCCTGGACCTTCGTGATGCTGCTCGCCTTCGTCATGCCCGAGCTCATCTTCGGCGTCGGCATCTTCCTGCTGCTGACCAACCTGCTCACGTTCGTGCGGCTGGGCACCACGGCCCAGTTCCTCGCGCTCGTGGCGTGGAACATCTCTTGGCCCGCCATCATCGTGCGCGCTCGACTACAGTCGATCGGTGACGACTATGAAGAGGCGGCCAGGGACCTCGGGGCGTCCTCGATCGGCGCCATCCGGCGCGTCCTGCTGCCCATGCTGTTCCCTGCCGTATTCGCCAGCGTCGTGCTCGTCTTTGCCGGGGTCATCGACGACTTCGTCCTCGTCGACCTGCTGTCGTCCAACGCGCAGTCCCAGCCGATGTCCGTGATCATCTACACCCTCGGCGCGCACGGAGGATCCGCGGCCGCGCCGGCGCTCAACGCGCTGGCGACGGTCATGTTCGTCATGTCGATCGTCACCGTCGCCGTCGGCTGGGCCATCTACCGCCGGCTGACGCGCGGCGAGCAGCGCCGGAGCGGCGGCCTCTCGCTCGGTCCGCTCACCGGCCCCTGACCGAACCCGCCAGACGACCACGTAAGGGAGAGACCAATGGCCGGGGGCACTGTAACCCTCAACCACCTGACGAAGTGCTTCGGCAGCCAGTGCGCCGTCGATGGCATCTTCGCCGAGATAGCCGCCGGGGAGTTCTTCTCCCTGCTCGGGCCCTCCGGCTGCGGCAAGACCACCACCCTGCGCATGCTGGCCGGCTTCGAGGAACCAACCAGGGGCCAGATCGTGCTCGACGGCGAAGACGTCACCCACCTCCCGCCCAACAAGCGCAAGGTCAACACCGTCTTCCAGCACTACGCCCTCTTCCCGTTCCTCGACGTGCGGGCCAACGTCGCCTTCGGGCTGCGCTACAAGCACTGTTCGAAGAAGGAGCTGAACCAGCGGGTCGGCGAGGCGCTTGAGCTGGTGGAGCTCGGACCCTACCAGCGCAGGCGGCCAGCCCAGCTCTCCGGAGGGCAGCAGCAGCGGGTCGCGCTGGCGCGGGCCCTTGTGCTGCGGCCCTCCGTGCTCCTGCTCGACGAGCCGCTGGGCGCGCTCGACGCCAGGATGCGGCGGACGCTGCAGGTCGAACTGAAAGCGCTGCAGGAAAGGGTCGGGATCACGTTCGTCTATGTCACCCACGACCAAGAGGAAGCGCTCACGATGTCGGATCGCATCGCGGTGATGGCGAGCGGTCGCATCGTCCAAATGGGCAGCCCGCAGGCCGTCTATGACGAGCCCGCCGACGCCTACGTCGCTGACTTCCTCGGCGTGTCCAACCTCATGGATGCCGTCGTCCGCGTTCCCGGCAACGGCTCGCGGCCGTGCACGGTCACTGTGGGCGGCTTCGAACTGAACGCCGAGAGCGGGGCGGTAGACGCGTCCGGCCGGGTGCGCCTCGCCATCCGCCCCGAGCAGGTCGTGCTCCGCGGCTACCAGGAATCCCTGGCCAACCAGATCCCCGGGATCGTCGAGCGAACCGTGTTCCTGGGATCGGCCACGCAGGTGTTCGTCCACCTGGCCGCCGGGCTGACGATCCAGGCGCTGGCGGGCAACACGAGCGAGGCGGCCTCGTGGCCAGCCGGAACTCCGGTCCAGGCCTGCCTTCCGCCCGCCGCGCTCCGCGTCCTTCCCTGCGACCCGGCGGGCGAAGAGGCGCTCGCCGAGGCGGACAACGCATCCGAGCCCGTCGGCACCGTCAGCCCGGCGCCATGACCGGATCGTTCACCGTCGCCTTCCTCGGGGACTGCATCCTGTCGCGACCGGTCTCGCAACTGGCCGGACGCGAACCCGCCTTCGCCGGCGTGCTCGACCTGCTGGGCCGCGCCGACGTCGCCTGCGGGAACCTGGAGACGGTGATCTTCGACCAGAGGGAGGGCAGATGTCATCCCTACCCCTGGGACGGGGACTGGTCCCTGGCCGCCGAGCCCTCGGTGGCGGCCGACCTGGCCGCGATGAACATCCGGCTCGTGTCGCGGGCCAACAACCACTGCCTGGACTGGGGACCCGAGGGCATGCGCGCCACCTCGGACCTGCTGGATGCGGCCGGCGTCGTTCACGCAGGCGCGGGCGGCAGCGAAGCGACGGCCCGCGCCGCCCGTTACCTGGAGACCTCGGCGGGGCGGGTGGGTCTCGCCTCGTTCGCGACCACCTACCGGCCGTTCAGCGACGCGCTCGCACCGCACGGGGAGGCGCCGGGCCGTCCGGGCGTGAGCCCGGTCGCCCTGACCCGGAGCGCGGTGCTTCCCGGTGACCTCTTCGACATGCTCGCGGCCGTGACGGCCCGGCTCGGCGTCCCGGCCGAGGGCGACTCATTCCAGCTGTTCGGGCAGCGCGTGGAGCGGGCCGCCGAGGGCAAGCCGGAGCCACCCCGGTACCGCTACCAGCCGTGTGAAGATCACCTCAGAGCCGAGCTGCGCGCGATCCGCCTGGGCAGGCAGCACGCGGACTACCTGGTCGCGACCCTTCACTCGCACGAGGCGGCCAGCGAGGCGGCGCCGGCCGAGCCCGCCCACATCGTCGGAGAACTTGCCCGCCTGGCGATCGACGCCGGCGCCGACGCCTTCGTCACCACCGGGATACATCGTCTCGGGCCGGTCGAGATCTACCGGGGCCGGCCGATCTTCCACGGCATGGGGAACTTCTTCTGGAGCGACATCCAGCAGCCGCTGCCTGGCGAGCTGTGCCGGGTGCACCGCAAGCTGGTAGCCGACTCGTTCCGGTTCCCCGACGAGGTAACGGACGCCGACCTGTCCAGCGTGCTCAACGCGGCGAGCTTCGACCACCCGTGGGTCTTCGAGTCGGTCGTGGCCAGGTGCCGCTACGACGAAGACGGCCTGGCCGAGCTTCTGCTTCACCCGGTCGAGCTCGGCCGCGGCCGCGGGCTCACGACCAGCGGCGTTCCGCGCCTTACCGACGCCGAACGGGGCCGGGACATGATCGAGCGGCTGGCCGGCTCCTCGGCGCGGCTCGGCACGCGCATCGAGTGGACCGGCACCGCCGGCCGGGTCAAGCTCTGATGAGGACCGGCGCCGACCTGCTCGCGGCCGGCCTTCTGGCGCACGGCGTCACCCGCGCATTCGGCATCCCCGGCACGCACAACCTCCCGATGTTCGCCAGCCTCGGCCGCAGCGGCATCGACATCATCACGACCCGTCACGAACAGGGAGCGGGCTATGCCGCGGACGCTTACGCCCGCGTCTGCGGCCGGCCCGGCGTCGCCGTCACCACCACCGGGCCGGCGCTGCTCAACATCGCCGCCGCAGTCGGCCAGGCGAACTCCGACAGCGTCCCGGTGCTTGTCGTGTCGCCGGGCCTGCCGCTCGGCCATCCGGCGCTGCAATCCGGGTTCCTGCACGAGATGCGCGGCTCTCAGCAGCTGGCCATGGCCCAGGTGGCCGCCATCAGCCACCGGGTGTCGAGCGCGGGGGAGATCGGCGTCGCAGTGGCCCGGGCGTTCACGCATTTCCGGCGCGGGCGGCCGGGCCCGGCCTACATCGAGATCCCGGCGGATCTCCTCGACGCCATCGACGCAGCCGGCGCGATGGCCGGGGTCCCGGTAGCACCCGAACCCGAACCGGCCGCGGCCAGCCCGGCCGACGTGGAGCGTGCCGTCAGCATCCTGCACCAGGCGAGCAGCGCCGCGATCGTGCTCGGCGGTGGCGCAAGGTCCGCCGCCGCGCAGTGCCTTGAACTGGCTGAACGGCTCGGCGTGCCGG
>Ga0335075_10004162_pt1 | contig 22693 bp, 18 predicted proteins | sample Lox_Sample_24_FD_206723 | JGI IMG/M metagenome (GOLD analysis project Ga0335075, IMG submission 206723) | Soil microbial communities from Loxahatchee National Wildlife Refuge, Florida, United States - Lox_Sample_2.4 | ecosystem: Environmental > Terrestrial > Soil > Wetlands | place: USA...
GGTTCCGGCAGGATCGCGCAACAGCGCGTAGCCCTGCTCGCGGTGGTCGAGTTCGTAGCCGAGGGCAGCGGACCAGAAAGCGGTCATCGCCGCGAGATCGTGGACGTCGATGCCGATCTGGCGAATGCGGTACAGCGCCATCCGCAGGATGGTATCTGCGCCGGAAGCTCACCGCCATGCCGCCGCGGCTGCCCTCAGCCAGCCAGGCATGGCAGCGCGGCGCTCGCCCGCCCGCCCGCCGCATCAAGGAGAGCAGACAGACGTAACAGCATGCGTGACCACAGCAGCGGGGCTCCAGCCTCGGCGAGCCCTGCTACGGAGCTGGCGTGCCGGCCTGGCTGTGTGCACCTGCCTGCAGAGCGAGAACATCATCGCCAAATCTCGGCTGCGCACGCACGCGCAGGTGACGCGCCTGGGCCGCACCGTGATCGAAGCCGGCTTCTCGCTGGACGTCCCGGCGATCACTCGGCGGCCGGCCGAGATCGAGCAGCTGATCGCTGCCAACCCGTTCGCCGCGTATGCCGCGCACCGGCCGCACCTGATCCGGGTCATCATTCTCGAGGCCGTCCCGTCAAAGGATAGGGTCGACCGGCTGGCGGCGGTCGAGGCGATCCGGGACACCTGCCGGGTCATCGGCGACCACGTCCACGTGGACTACGTCCGCGGCTACCACACCACGCGCCAGACAGCGCCCCACTTCACCAGCGTTCTGCGAGTCGGCGGCACCGAGCGAACTGGCGTACCGTCCTGGCATTAGCCGGCCGGCTCAGCCAGCCCGCCGAGCGCGATGACGCTGCTCGACGGGCACCCGGTGAGGGCCGAGTGTCCAGAAGGCTCTCGGTGAGCTGGACCAGACGATGATCAACCTCAGAGACAGTGTGTTCGGCATCCGCCGGCCTGACTCTCCGGATGGCGGCGCGCCCGGCTAGACATCCCAGGCGCCGTGGCCGGCCCGAGGCTGGCCGGCCCTCCATGGCACGAGCCGTGCGGCCGTCGGGCTGACCCGGCCGCCGCGACGCGGCATGCCCGTGCTTTCGACCGACGGCTGCTGGCCCTGGCCGCGGATGAGCGGAAGCCGCTGGCGCGTCGGTGGCCCTGGGCCTGGTCATCGCGGCGACCAGGGTCGGGCAAGGCATCACGCTCGCCTACGGACTGGGCACCACACTGGGGCGCTGGAGTGAGGTGCTGCCGTGGCTGGCCGGTGCGGGCTTCCGTGGTTCGGTGGGGAGCCTGAAATGGCGCACGACCATTCACGCGGCACAACCTGCCTGGGCGAGCGATCTTCACGCAGCAGCGAGATACTCGGCTGGTGCCACCGACCCTGCGGCGCCTAGTGGTGCCGGCCGCGATGCTGGAACTCGCCGGCATCCTTGAGGGCGCGGATCTGGTGCGTCAGCTCCGGCGCGGGGTTAACCGGCGTCTGGTGACCTCAAGCTCCGACCTCGATCCGGCGTCGACTCAGCTGATCGCACTCACCTGGTGGCCGGCGGGCGTCGTCGCGCTCGCGGCGGCCGCCTGGCTGCCCCGCCTGGGCGCCGGAGACAAATGGGCCAGGCCGTGCCTGGCGGCCGGTGTCGCCGTGACCGGTACCGGCATTGCCTTGCGGCAGTGGGCGATCCACACCCTAGGCGGGTACTTCGTGGGCCACGTGGTGGTCCAGCCCGGCCAGACCGTCATCAGCACTGGCCCGTACCGCTGGCTGCGGCACCCGTCCTACACCGGCCAGTGGCTGGAAATGATCGGCGTCGGTCTGGCGACTGGCAACCTCTCGAGCATCGCCACATGCGCGCTCGTGCCGCTGATCGGCCTAACCGCCCGAATCAAGGGCGAGGAACGCGAACTCACGACGAACCTTCCGGGCTACCGCGAATACATTCAAGGCAGACCGCGGCTCATTCCGCACATCTGGTAGGCCCCGCAAGGAAGTGATCTCCACACGCTCCAGTGGTCGAAGTCCTGGCGCCGGAGTACGCGTGGCCAAAGTGCTGGCAGGCCGCGCGGATTGGTCCAGATGTGCGGTGCTGAGTTGGTGCTGACAAACGCGTGTCCAGCAGGCCCTCTACCTGCGGAAACTGCGTGCACCTCCACGAGCTTCACGATATTTGAAGGAACGAGCGAGATTCAGCGCATGATCATCGGTCGGGCCGTCACTGGGCTTGACGTGCGGTAATAACCGCTGGTCGTGGCGCTGGTGCGGCTCTTGAAAGCGGCCGCGCACTCCAGCAGTTGGCGCAGGCCTTCTGCCCGTTATTCCTGGTTGGTTCCCGTTAGTTCCCCAACCGCGTGCTCAGTTGTGCTGACCCCCTAACGGTCAGGGTAGTGACCCGATCGGCCACGAGGCCTGCACAGGGAGGGGAGGGATCCACGGCCGGTAGAACTGGCATCCGATTGCGGCAACGGCCGAGGCAAGCGCCTTCACGCGGTCTGGCGTGACCACGCCAGACCCGCTCTCTAGACGTCCGAGAGCGCCTTGTCTGCGCTGGGTCGGTCGGCGGAACGGGCGCGGCTAGTCCGCGAACCGTTGTCTGTATGCGCGGTCGAGGGCGTCGATGAGGAACTCGAATGTTTCGTCGACCGACTCTGGCAGGCCGAAACCGCCTGCGATCTGCAGCGATACCAGGCCGTGGCACACCGCTCGCCACATGCGGATCCCGTGGACGAGGTCGGCGCCTTCGAGCCGGTAGCCCTTCAGGGCCGCGCTGATCACGGCGAGGGCCTGGTTCGTGACGTCGGCGTACTCCTGGTCACCTGCTGCCGGCGCACGGACGCTGGCCGCGTAACGGCCGGGGTGCGCCCGGGCGTAGCCGCGGTAGGCGGCCGACGCTGCGCCGAGGGCTTCCCGGCCGCTGACACCGGCGGCGGCCGACGCGATGCGGCCGGTGAGCTCTCGTATCGCCATGATGGCGATGCCGCGCTTAACTTCCTCAAGTCCGCTGACGTGCTTATACAGTCCGGGCAGCGTCACGCCGCAGCGGTGCGCAACGGCTGCCAGCGTTAGCCGGTCCAGGCCGGCCTCATCGGCCACGCTGGCGGCCTCAGCGATGACCCGCCCGGCGGTCAGTCCGGCTCGGGGCACGAGTCTCGCCTTTCCCGGCCGCCGAGCCAGATCCCGCCGCCGGTCATGAAGATCAGCAGCAGGACCAGCGCGGGCCCGGCCGTGGTCGCAAGACCTTGTGCGAGCAGCAGGTAAACGACACCGGACACAGCCATGGTGAGGGCCAGGGCGGCGCCGGTGAGACGCAGCCACCTCGGCAGTACGGCAGCGGCCGCGGCCGCGGCGCCGAGAACGGCAAGGAACATCATCTTCACCCCGTCCATCCGGTCGAGCATCTGGCAGAGGGCGTGCGCGGTGCCAGGCGAGGTGGTGGCGGCGACCCAGCAGCCAAGAATGAACTGCAGCAGCGAAATGAGCGCCGCTGCCGCGCCGGCCACGAGGGCCAGGCGCGATCGCGCGAAGCGGGCCAGCGTCACCGAGACGACAGCGATACCCGCCGCCGGGAGTCCCTCGGTGAGAAGGAACTGCATGACCAGCGCTGGCGCATGGCCGCTGCTGGCCGTGACGATTTGCGCGCCGGAGGCGCCGAAACTCGGGCTCGGGGCGGGGATCGACAGTCCGGCGATCCAGGAGAGCGTGAAGCCGATGCCGATAAGGCCGGGGATGGTGCGGAGCCGGCCTGTCTGGCGGGTGCCCATGCCCCCGGCCTGCCGGTCAGATGAAGAACGCGTGAGCTGATGGTTAGTCGGCATAGCTGTAAGTTAATCATATTAACCATGGTGTGTCTAACCGGGCGAGAGGTGGACTCGAGCATCCCGCCAGGTCCCGAGAGCGTGCTGAGTCGGTACTGACACCGGGACGGGTGGCCCGCGTCGCGGCTGTCGCCATAGCGGGGCCGGTTTCGGCATGTACTGCTTCGCGCCCGGTTATGCCTGTTCTTGAGGCGTGCCGTGGCCGGGCTGCCGCAGCTCCATGAGCTGGAACGCGTCGGCGAAGGTCTGGCGCATGTCGATGGTGCGGTCGGTCATCCACTGAAGCTGTATGCCGTCGGCGACAGCAAGGATCAGCATGGCCAGGCGCTCTGCCGGCACGTCGGCGCGCATCTGGCCGGCGCGCTGAGCGCTGGCGACGCGTCCGGTGAGGGTGTCGCGGAACGAGCGGTAGCGTTCCTCGAAGTACGGGTGGGCGGGGTGGCTGCAGTCGCTCGCGGCTGCGGCCAGAGACACGAACAGCTCGACCAGCCCGGGCGTCTGCTGGTTTTCGCCAATGATCTCGAGCGACGTCGGCAGTGTCCAGGGTGCTTTGTGGCGGGCTATTGCGTCCTGGTCGCGCTTCATCAGTACCTGGGTAAGCAGGTCCTCGCGGGAGCTGAAGTAGTGCATGATCCCGGGCATGCTCAGCCCGCACTTGGCCGCGACCTTGCGCAGGCTGGTGCCGCGGTAGCCCTCGACGGCGAAGATTTCCAGGGCGGTCTGCAGGATCTCGGCGCGCTTCGCCTCGCCCTTCCGGTACGGGCCGCGCTTGGTCATGAGGACACTCATTCCGGATCACGTCAAAACCGAGCAATGATCTATTTTAGAATGCGCGGTGCCCGCCCAGTCAACCGGAGGACTCGTGCACCGTCTCATACCGCGGCCGTCCCGATGCGTCGCAACCGGTGATTCGAGCCCGTCCGGCGGGCGGTGGCTGCTGACTTTCGCCGATCAGCGGCTGCAGACGGTCGCGCAGACGGCACGTCAGCTGATCGCGCCCGACTGCCCGGGGCTTGCCCCGGCCGCGCGGTTCGAGCCAGCTGACGCGTTGCCGGAGAGCGGGGTGAGCCGCATCCGGTTGGCGCTGGGCGGGCCCGGCGAACCGCCCGGGCCCGCTCGGGTGCTGGGCGTTGATCCGGCCGGGCAGGGCGGCGGCGACGAGAGCTACGGGCTGACGACGAGCGCGGGCGGGATCGAGTGCGTGGCGCGTACGCCACGGGGCCTGCTGCGGGCGGCAGCGAGCGCCGCTCAGCTGCTGGGCAGCAGCGGTCAGCTGGCGCACCTGCGGGTCGACGACGCGCCGCGGTACGCCTGGCGCGGGCTGATGGTGGATCCGGCGAGGCATTTCATCACGCCCGCGGACCTGCGCAGGCTGGTTGATCTCGTCGCGCTCTACAAGCTGAACGTGCTGCACCTGCACCTGACCGACAACCAGGCGTGGCGGATCGAGGTGCCAGGCTGGCCGCGGCTCACCGAGTCGTGCGAGGGCCGGTGCTACAGCCTGGCGGAGTTCGCGGACCTGCAGGAGTACGCGGCCGCCCGGCACGTCACGGTGGTCCCGGAGATCGATCTGCCGGGGCACTGCGCGGCGGCGGTGCGTGCCTACCCGCAGCTTGGCGTGATGCCGGCGTCGCGCTCAGGGCCACCAGGACTGGCAGCGATGGCACGCCCGCTCGATCCGCTCGACCCGGCCAGCCGGCACTTCACGGCGGATGCCTTCGCCTGCATCGCCGGCGCAACCGCAGGCCCTTACGTGCACATCGGCGGGGATGAGAGTTTCGGTATGAGCGGCGAGGCTTTCGCCGGGTCGGTGCGGCACGCGCGCGCCTGCGTGCGCGCCGCGGGCCGGCGGCCGCTGGGCTGGCAGGAGACCGCGCGGGCCGGCGCCGGGCCGGATGACATCGGCCAGCTGTGGGTCGATCCGCAGCTTGGCGACTTGCCGCGCACGCAGGCCGAGCTCGACGAGCGTCCCGAGCTCGCCGCTGCCGGGCTCACGATGGAGCTGATCGGCCTGCTGGCCGGCCATTTCGCGGCAGCCGGCGGCGACTTGGCCCGTGCGGTCGCCGCCGGGGGATCGGTGCTGCTGTCGCCCCAGTCCCACCTGTACCTGGACCGGCCCTATGACCTGGCGCAGGCACCAGCCGCCGATCGTGACTGCCTGGGCCGGCTCGGCTTCCGCGGCTACCGCCCGCAGGACCTCAGGGCGGCGGCGGCGTGGCGGCCAGAGGTGCCGGGTCTTCCCGCCGACCGGGTCGCGGGCGTGGAGGCGACGCTGTTCGGGGAGTCGCTGCAGTCCTTCGGCGACCTGTGCACGCTGCTGCTGCCCCGGTTGCCCGGCGTGGCCGAGACAGCCTGGAGCGGCCCGCCCGGCGCGTGGCCCGGGTACCGCAGCCGCCTCGGCGCGCACTCCGCCCTGTGGCGACGGCGCGGCCTGCGCTACTTCGCCGCCACCAGCGTTGCCTGGGCGTGACCCAGCGGAGGGCCTGAGAAAAATCTCCGCCGCTCTTCCAAAACAGATCATTGATCTGTTTTCATAGGCAGGCACACAATGCCCGCGCCCATGGCGACCCGGCGCCGGCGACCCGGCCCGCACCGAAGCGCGGACGCCGCCCGCATACCCGCTCCGGCATCCGACCGGGCCGAACCTGAACGGAGCAGTGCATGAGAGGACACAAGGCCGCCGCCGCGCTCGCCGCGGCGGCCGCCATCACGGCCTGCGCCACCGCCTGCAGCAGCGCCACGGCACCCTCAGTCGGCGGCAAGCCGGCCGCCGATGCCGGCACGCTCACGCTGGGCGCGGCGCTCGGAACCGGCACCTTCAACCCGTGGCTGGCCCCGGACGGCGACAACGAGTACCTCCAGCTCGAAGGCGCGGTCTACGACTCGCTCACCCACATCGGGCCCGCCGGGCAAATCGAGCCGGGCCTGGCGGTCGGGTGGAAGTTCACCAGCCCGACCACACTGATGCTCACCCTGCGCACTGGCGTGTCGTTCACCGACGGCACCCCGGTCAACGCGGCCGCAGTGAAGGCGAACCTGGACTACGCCAAGACCGCGTCGCCGGGCGCCCAGCAGAACTCCTTCATCGCCGCGCTGACCACGACGGTAGTGAACCCGACGACACTCAAGCTCACGTCCGCAACGCCGGAGCCGGACCTGCTGACCGACTTCGCGACCGGCGGCGGCTTCATCGTCAACCCCAGGGCCCTGAAGGACCCGTCGACGCTGACCACCAGGCCGGCCGGCAGCGGGCCGTACGTGCTGACCTCCTCCGTTCCCGGGCAGCAGTGGACGTTCACCCGCCGCGCGCACTACTGGGACGCGGCCCAGTACCCCTACGGCACCCTGGTGCTCAAGAGCTACGCCTCGTCGCAGGCCCAGGATGACGCGCTGCGCTCAGGCCAGCTGGACGGCGCTCCGGAAGTCGCGACCCTGGTGAAAACCGACGAGACCAGCGGCCTGCACGTCGAGGCATCCACGCCGGAGGGCTTCGACGGGATCTGGCTCGCCGACCGGGCCGGCAAGGACGTGGCGGCGCTCGGCAACGTCAAGGTCCGCCAGGCCCTGAACTACGCCCTCGACCGGCCCGCCATCATCAAGGCGCTGGCCGGGCCGTTCGGCCTGCCCGGATCCCTTGTCATTCCGCCCGGCATGCCCGGCTACTCGGCGGTCGCGAACTCGTACTACAGCTACGACCCGGCCAAGGCCCGGCAGCTGCTTGCCCAGGCCGGGTACCCGCACGGCTTCACCCTTCCGGTGCTGAGCGCCCCTCCTGCGGACACGCTCGTGCAGGCCATCGCCGGTCAGCTCAGCCAGATCGGCGTTACCGTGCAGATTTCAGATCACACCGCCGACTTCCTCAGCCAGGCTTACTCCGGCAAGTGGCCGGCGATCGTCTTCTCCTGGACGCCGATCCCGCCCGCCCAGAACATGTACGAACTGCTGTCGCCGACCGGGCTGGGCAACTTCGACCACTCCACCGACCCGCAGATCGACAGCCTGCTGGCCAGGACGCAGCAGACCCAGGGTGCCGCGCAAACGACCGCGCTGGCCCAGCTGGTCCAGGCCGTCAACACCGACGGCTGGTTCCTGCTGCTGGGCTACGTCGCCGACCTGTACGTCACGGGCAAGGACACCACCTGCGCTATCGGGCAGCGGGCAGTCTGCCTGCTCTACACCTTCCGGCCGGCCGCCTAGCGATGCCGCCCATCCTGAAAATGGCGCTCGGGCGCCTGGCACTAGCCCTGCCGATGCTGTTCGCGGTCGCGACCGCGACATTCTTCCTGCAGCAGCTAGTGCCGGGCGACCCCGGCAGCTTCATCCTCGGCAAGGACGCCACCCCAGCCGAGATCCGCCAGTTCGACGCCTCCCTCGGCGTAAACCGTCCCGTGCTGGCCCAGTACTTCAGCTGGCTCGGCCGGGCTGTCCGCGGCAACCTCGGCACGTCCTGGACCAGCCACTCGCCGGTCACCCAGACGCTGCTGGCCGCCGCGCCCATCACGCTGTCCCTCGCCGTCCTGGTGATGATCGTGATCGTCCCGCTCGCAGTCGCTCTCGGAACGGCCGCAGCGCTGAACCGCGGCAGGCTGGACCGCTTTCTGCAGGGATCCGCCGGGTTCGCGATCGCACTGCCGAACTTCTGGATCGGCACCGGCCTGGTGCTGCTGCTGGCCGTCGACCTCAAGGTGTTCCCCGCCACCGGCTACACCGGCCTGTCCGACCCCGGGCAGTGGCTGCGCTCGCTCGCGCTGCCAGTCGCCGCGCTGGCCATCGGGCCGATGATGGGCCTGGCCCTCCAGGTCCGCGGCGCGATGATCGACGTGCTGTCGAAGGACTACATCCGGTCGCTGCGCGCGGCCGGGCTGCCCCCGCGCTCGGTGCTGTTCCGGCACGCCCTGCGCAACGCCATGCCCCCGGTGATCACCACGATCGGCTTCCAGCTGCTCGGCCTGCTCGCCGGCGCCGTCGTCATCGAGCAGCTATTCAACCTGCCGGGCATCGGCACCGTGCTGGTCACCAGCGTGTCTGCTCACGACGTCCCGCTCGTCCAGGGCGCGGTCCTGCTGTTCGCCGTCGTCGTGGTCGCAGTCAACCTGCTCACCGACATAGCAGCCGCGGGTGCGAACCCGCGGGCCAGGGAATGATGGTGCTCACCGCCCCGGCCCCCGAGGCCGCAGCGCCCGCCGCGTCGCGCCGGCTCACCGCAGCACGATGGCTGAGCGCGCTGCGCTCGCCAGCCAGCGCGGCGTCGCTGCTCTGGCTGCTCGCCGTCGTGGTCGTCAGCGTCTTCGCATCGGCGCTGGTGCCCGACAGCCCGCTGCAGCAGAACCTGACCGCCCTGTTCCAGGGCCCGTCGCTGCACCACCTGCTCGGCACCGACGAACTCGGCCGCGACGTCCTGTCCCGGCTGATGTTCGGCGGCGCCACGCTGCTGTGGGGCTCGGCCGAGGCAACCGCCATCGCGTTCGCGCTCGGAGTGCCCGCCGGCCTGCTGGCCGGCTACACCGGCCGGACCCCGGACCGGCTGCTGTCCTGGATAGCCGACCTCAGCTTCGCACTGCCCGCGTTCATCATCGTCGTCGCGCTGGCCGTCATCTACCCCCAGAACGTGCTCATCCTGATGGGCGCCCTCGGCGTCATCTCCTCCGGCGGCGTGCTGCGCTTCACCCGCAACCTGACCCGCGCAGTACGCGACGAGCTGTACGTCGATGCCGGCCGCGTCGCCGGGCTCAACCGCCGGCAGATCCTCACCCGCCACATCCTGCCCGTCATCACCCCGCCACTGGTGGTCCAGGCCTGCCTCGGCATGTCGGTCGGCCTGATCGTGCTGGCGTCCCTGTCCTTCCTCGGCCTCGGCACGAACCCGGAAACCCCCAACTGGGGTCAGATGATCTACGACGCCAGCCAGCAGATCACCACCGACCCCTGGCTCATGGTGCCCGGCGGCGCCGCGCTCGTGCTCACCGTCATCGCGCTCAACGTCCTCGGCAGCTCGGTGCGCGACCTGGCGCCCGGCACCCGGCCAGCCGGCCAGCCCCGGCCGCGGACCCGCCGTCACATCGGCGGGGCCCTCGCGCCGCATGGCGCCACGACCCCCGCCGAGGTGGCCCCTGCCACCGGGCTGCTGGACGTCCGCGACCTCACGGTCGCCTTCCCGGCCGGCGGGCGCGACCGCAGCCAGCCGGTGGCCGACCGGGTCAGCTTCACCGTGCGGGCAGGGGAGACACTCGGCCTGGTCGGCGAGAGCGGCTGCGGCAAGACCATGACTGTCCTGGCGATCCCCGGTCTGGTCCCGGCACCCGGCATCGTGTCCGGCGGGTCCATCCGCTTTGACGGCACCGAGCTGGCCGGCGCCCGCCAGCAGACACTGCGCCGCGTCCGCGGCAGCCGGATCGGCTACATCTCCCAGGACCCGATGGCCGCCCTGGACCCCTCGTTCACGATCGGCAGCCAGCTGCGGGAAGTGATCCGCCGCCACGCCGGATGCAGCCGCCGCGAGGCAAAGATCAGGTGCGTGCAGGCGCTGGACGAGGTGCGGATCGCCGACCCGGACGCGACCGGCAGGCTGTTCCCCCACCAGGTATCGGGCGGCATGGCCCAGCGGGTCGCGATCGCCAGAGCGCTGGCAGGGACACCGGACCTGCTGATCGCCGACGAGCCCACCACCGCGCTCGACGTGACCGTGCAGGCCGAGATCCTCGACCTGCTCCGCGACCTGACAGAACGCCGCAACATGGCGCTAATCCTGGTCACACATGACCTCGGAGTCGTGGCCGAGGCCTGCGACCGGGTCGCGGTGATGTACGCCGGGCAGATCGTCGAGCAAGGCAGCGCTGAGGACGTCCTCGCCGCGCCACGGCACCCCTACACGGCCGGCCTGCTGAACTCCATGCCCGGCGGCAGGCCAGCCTCCCGGCTGGAAGCGATACCAGGGGCCGTGCCTGCCCCGCAGGACTGGCCATCCTGGTGCCGGTTCGAGCCCCGCTGCCCGATGGCAGTCAGCGGATGCCGTGCTGGAGCCGTCGAGCTGACCGAGGCCGGGCAGGGCCGCCGCGTACGGTGTGTCCGGGCAGCTGAGCTAGCCGGGGCGGCGAAGGCATGACCCCGCTGCTCGCGGTCGAGAGCCTGACCGTCTCGTTCCGCCGCGGCAGCCGCGCCGTCGACGACGTCTCACTGCAGGTCGCTCGCGGCGAGACCGTCGGCCTGGTCGGCGAGTCCGGCTCCGGCAAGACGACGCTCGGCCGGGCCGTCCTCGGCCTGGTACCGGTCGCCGGCGGGCGGATCCTGCTCGACGGCACCGACATAGGAAACGTGCCGGCCGCGGCACGCGGGCTGCTCGCCGGACGGCTGCAGGCCGTGTTCCAGGACCCCGGCGGCTCGCTGAACCCGGCCCGCCCAGTCGGGAAGAGCATCATGGAGCCAGCCAGGAGGGCCGGCGGCACCCCGGCGGCCGACCGCGGCGAGCGTGCCCGCGACCTGCTGCTGGCGGTTGGCCTGCCCGCCGAGGCAGCCAGCAGGTACCCGCACGAGTTCTCCGGCGGACAGCGGCAGCGCATCGCCATCGCCCGCGCCCTGGCTGCATCGCCGGACCTGATCGTGTGCGATGAGCCGACCAGCTCACTCGACCTGTCCACCCAGGCACAGATGCTCAACCTCCTGGCCGACCTTAAGTCGCAGCGCGGACTGGCCTACCTGTTCATCAGCCATGACCTGGCGGTCGTGCGGCACATGGCCGACCGGATCGTCGTGCTGTACCGGGGCCGGGTTATGGAGGCAGGCCCGGCCGAGCAGATCAGCGCAAGCCCGCTGCACCCCTACAGCCAGGCACTGCGCGCTGCCGCGCCAGTGGCCGACGTCGCCGCGCAGCGACGACGCCGCACCGAGCGGCTTAACCTCACACTGGTCGCCGCCAGCCCGCCCCCGACGACCGCCGACGCCTGCCCGTACGCGCCGCGGTGCGCGTTCGCCGCCCCGGTATGCACCACCCGCCGCCCGAGGCAGACCACGGCCGGGCCGGTCGAGGTGGCCTGCCACCTCTACGACCCAGACTCAGCCCATCCGCTCTACCGTGACCCGCAGGCGGTGCTCGATGCTGCGGGACATCAGCCGATCGCTACCGAGAAAAGGCAGGCATGACCGACCCGGACGGCCCCGTTCCCTCCGAATATCCCTCCACCCTCGAACAGCACGCGTCCCTCACATCCGGCAGCAGCACCTGGACCACCATAGGCATCCCCGGCGTGCTGCCCGAACTACTGCTTGCCGACGGCCCCCATGGCCTGCGCATCCCAGGCTCGGGAAGCATCGCGGGACGCAGCGCGCCGGCGACCTGCTTCCCGACTGCCGCCGCGCTCGGATCATCATGGGATCCCGGCCTGGCCACCGAAGTCGGCGCAGCCATCGGCCGCGAGGCACGCGCAGCGGGCGTCAACGTCGTCCTCGGCCCCGGACTGAACATCAAGCGCTCTCCGCTCGGCGGCCGCAACTTCGAGTACTTCTCCGAGGACCCGCACCTGACCGCGCAGATGGCAGCCGGGCTGGTCACGGGGATTCAGTCCCAGGGCGTTGGCGCGACCATCAAGCACTTCGCCGTCAACAACCAGGAGACCGACAGGATGCGCGTGTCCGCGCAGGTCGACGAGCGGGCACTGCACGAGATCTACCTCGCCGCCTTCGAGCGCGTGATCCGCGAGGCCAGGCCGTACGCGGTGATGGCCGCCTACAACAAGATCAACGGTGTGCCCGCCAGCCAGAACCGGTGGCTCCTGACCACCGTCCTGCGCGAGCTGTGGGGCTTTGACGGACTGGTCATGTCCGACTGGGGCGCGGCCGGCGACCGGGTCGCCGCGCTGCGCGCCGGCCTGGACCTGGAAATGCCGCCAACCGGCACCGACGATCAGATCGTCGCGGCCGTCCGGGCCGGGGACCTGCCGGAGGCCGTGCTCGACACCGCGTGCTCGCGGCTAGCGACCCTGGCCACGCGGACCAGCACCCGCGAGCCAGGCGAGCATCCGGATCTGGGCGCGCACGACGCCCTTGCCCGGCGCGCAGCGAGCGAGTCGATCGTGCTGCTGCGCAACGACGGCGTGCTGCCGCTGGACGCATCGGCCGGCCTGCGTGTCGCGGTCATCGGAGAGTTCGCCCGCACCCCCCGTTTCCAGGGCGGCGGATCATCGAGGGTCGCACCGGCAATACTGCACACGGCGCTGGACGCGCTCACCGGCGTACTGACCGATTCCGACCGGCCGGGACTGGAATTCGCCCCCGGCTTCCTGCTGTCCGGCGAGCCGGCTCCCGCGCTGAGCGATGCGGCGATCGAGCTGGCGCAGCGGTCCGATGTCGTGCTGCTGTTCCTGGGCCTGCCGGACGCCGCCGAGTCCGAGGGAGCCGACCGCCGTGACCTGTCACTGCCGCGGGTGCGAGTTGAGCTGCTGCGCCGCCTTGCGGGAACAGCCGCCCGGATTGTCGTGATCTTGTCGAACGGCAGCCCGGTTGACGTTGCCTCCTGGCACGACGCCACGGCGGCCGTGGTGGAAGCGTGGCTGCCGGGTCAGGCCGGCGGCCAGGCAATCGCCGACGTGCTGACAGGTCAGGTCAGCCCGAGCGGCCGGCTGACCGAGACGATCCCGGTCCGGCTCGAGGACACGCCCTGCTACCTGCACTTTCCCGGAAAGAACGGGGTAGCGCTGTACGGCGAGAGCAGCTACGTCGGCTACCGGTATTACGACACGCTCAGCGTGCCGGTCGCCTACCCGTTCGGGTTCGGCCTCAGCTACAGCGACTTCGAGTACGCCGGCCTGGTGGTCACGCCGGCCGGCGCCAACCAGTGGACCGTGCAGTTCACCGTGACCAACACCGGCTCACGCGCGGCCGCCGACGTGCCGCAGGTCTACGTTGCGGTGGACGAGCAGCACCCCACCCGGCCCGTGCATGAGCTGCGGGCCTTCACGAAGGTGTTCCTGGGCGCCGGTCAGGCCACGACGGTGACCCTCGCGCTGACCGAACGAGACTTCGCCACCTGGGACGTCGCCGAGCACCGATGGTCGGTCGAGCCGGGAAGCTACACGATCCAGGTTGCCGCTTCCTCCCGCGACATCCGGCTGCAGGCCGTCGTCACCTCGCCTGGGGACGGGCACCGCCGTGAGCTCACCGTCACCTCGACGGTCGGGGAGTGGCTGGCAGACCAAGCGGGTGAGGCCCTGCTGGCCCCGTACCTGGACCGGATCCCGGCCTCCTGGCTCGAGCATGCACCGGAAGTGCGGCAGATGATCGCCCAGCTTCCGGTGATCAAGCTGTGCACGTTCGGACTCGGCCTCGACACCGGGCAGGTCGCCCGGATGGCGGACCAGGCGAACGGGCGGCCGGCACCGTGAATACAGCAGAACTGGCCGCGCTGATCGCCGGCCCGGTCCTGGTCGCAGCCGGCTGCGTCTGGCTCTGGGCGGTCACCGACTGCCGCCCCCGCGTCCTGGCGCTGCGCGCGACGATCCGGCTCACGGGCGCCGATGAGGCACCGGCCAGGTCGGCGGCGCTGCGGGTGCTTGTGCCGGACGGCATCGAAGGCCAGCTGGACATTCGCTACGACACCGGCGACCGGGACGCTCTGCTGGACGTCTTCAGCCCGGCGGCGGCCCGCGGGCCGCTGCCCGCGATCGTCTGGGTCCATGGCGGCGGCTGGATCGGCGGCACCAAGAACGACATGCGCGAGTACCTGCAGATCCTCGCCGGGCACGGGTACGTCGCCGTCGGCGTCGAGTACAGCCACGCGCCGCGCCGCCGCTACCCGACACCCGCCCGCCAGGTCAACGCGGCGCTGTCTTACCTGGCGGAGAACGCCGAGGCGCTGCACATCGATGCCGGCCGCTTCGTGCTGGCCGGCGACTCAGCCGGCGCTCAGATCGCCGCCCAGGTCGCCGCGGCGACCACCGATCCCGGCTACGCGCGGAAGGCCGGGCTGCCCGCGGCCCTGCCGGCGAGCCACCTGCGCGCTGCTGTGCTGATGTGCGGTGCCTACGACCTGACCGCCCGGATCCCAGACGGCCCGGCCCGGCGGGTCACTGACACGCTGCTGTGGGCCTACTCGGGGAAGAAGCACTACCGGGACGACCCTGCCTTCGGCTACGCGTCCGTCGCCCGGCACGTCTCGGCCGCCTTCCCGCCGACGCTGATCAGCGCCGGCAACGGCGATCCGCTGCTGAGGCAATCCCAGCGCATGGCCGCAGCGCTAACCGAGCACGAAGTCCCGGTCGAAACGCTGTTCTTCGACGGCCACCAGCCGCCACTGCCGCACGAGTACCACCTGGACCTGCCCGCGCCGCCTGCGCAGCTGGCGCTCGACCACATCGTCGCGCACGTCAGCCGGCACATGGCCGGCACCGTGTACAGGAGAACAGAGCACACCGATGAGTGACAGGTTCCCGCCCGGATTCCTCTGGGGCGCATCGACTTCGCCCCATCAAACCGAGGGCAACAACACCGCCAGTGACCTGTGGGCGATCGAGAATCAGCCCGGCAGCCCGATGCGAGAACCCTCTGGTGATGCCTGCGACAGCTTCCACCGCTGGCAAGAGGATCTGGACCTGGTCGCCGGCCTCGGCCTGAGTGCTTACCGGTTCGGGATCGAATGGGCCCGGATCGAGCCCGCTCCGGGACGGGTCTCCCTGGCCATGCTCTGGCACTATCGCCGCATCATCACCGGTTGCCTGGACCGCTCCATCACGCCGGTGGTAACGCTGCATCACTTCACCTCACCGCTCTGGTTCCGCGCCGCAGGCGGCTGGACCTCGCCGCAGGCACCTGAGCTATTCGGTAACTACGTCCGGGCGGTGGTGCCGATCCTGGACGGAGTGCAATGGGTCTGCACGATCAACGAACCCAACATGGTCGCGATCCTGCATACCGCCCTCAGCGGCCCGCCCTCAGCGGAGATGCCGGCAGCAGGCCTGCCTGAACCCGACACGGTGGTAACTGCCGCGCTAGCCCGGGCGCACCGCGCAGCGCGGCACGAGCTTTCCGTCATCAGCGGGGTGAAGACCGGCTGGACCGTCGCCAACCAGGCCGTCCAGCCTGCCGGCGGTGCCGAGGATCGCGCCGACCAGTGGCGGCAGACGCGCGAAGACCAGTTCCTGGACGTCGCGGCCGGTGACGACTTCATCGGCGTCCAGGCCTACACCAGGACGGTGATCGGCCCCCGCGGGCCGCTGCCAGCCGACACGCAAACCCGGCGCACTCTGACCGGATGGGAGTTCTACCCGCCCGCTCTGGAAGCCGCAGTCCGGCACACCGATTCCAGGCTCCCGGGCATGCCGATCCTGGTGACCGAGAACGGCGTTGCGACCAGTCACGACGACGAGCGCATCGAATACACCCGAGATGCCCTCGCCGGGCTCATGTGTGCCATCAAGGACGGAATTGACGTCCGGGGCTACCTGCACTGGTCGCTGCTCGACAACTACGAATGGGGCTCCTACCAGCCCACCTTCGGACTGGTCGCAGTCGATCGTGACACTTTCACCCGCACCGTCAAGCCCAGCGCCCGCTGGCTCGGTGGCGTAGCTCGGGCAAACGGCCTGCCGTGCTGAACAGGACGCCGCAGCCGCACGCTGCGCGGCCTGCGCGGCCTGCGCGACTCGCCACATCCTCAGCGAACCGCACCCGGCGAAGATCAACTCCTCTGAGTCGGGTGCTGCCCAAGGCCCCCATGGGTGCGGGTTTGGTCCGGGGCCTGGGCTGTGGCGGTCCGGTCGCGGGATAAATGGTGCGCAGGCCGAAGTCGTTAGCGGGGCACCCGAAACTACGGAAAGCGCGCGGACCAGCGGATATCTGCTGGTCGAAGCCCGGTCACCGCTGTCGGCGACGGTACGGGGGGACCCAGGGCGCTAGTGACCGCGAGCCATGCCAGTCGGACCGTCGGCCTGGCGGTTTGCTGCGGACAACTCGTCGAGGACCGGGATGTCGGCCAACAGGCCTGGATCGGCGGGCCGATCGCGGCTGGCGTACCCGCTGACTACGCCGGGATGCTCGGCTGGGGTGACCGGCGCCGTCATCGCGGCGGCGGATCTACGCCTGCCGGCCATGTCAGGATCGTCCCTGGCGGGCCGGGGACTAGCTTTGAGGCATTCGCGCAGCGCCAGATCTACAGCTGGTCTGCGTGCGGTGGCTGTTCAGGGCTTCGTGCTGCCGGGCCTGGCGATCCGGCCCAGTGGGTCGTGACCCAGCTGACGATGAGCCTGAGGACTTCCGGGTCGACCGGCTGCCGGACCGAACGGCGGTAGGCTCGCGGCCCTGCAGATGCGGGGTCGGGCCGGAGCAGGTGGCTGAGGTCGCCGGCCACGTGGCCCTCGAAGGGACCCTGGACGAGGCGGCGCATCGCTGCCACGTCCTCGGGCGGTACCTGGACATCCTGACCGCCGGTGATCGCGAGGACGGGGACGTTGATGCGGGCCAGTGCCGGCCGCGGGTCGTAGGCGAGGAAGTCGCGCACCCAGCGGGCGTTGAGCCGGAGGCCCGGGATCCCGGCCGCGCCCCGATCCCTGATGACATCGTCTGTGGATGCCTTGATGCGGGCTACCCGCTTGCGCTGGGAACCGATGATGTCGGTGCGGGTGAGCTTCAGGATCACCTTGACCGCGGGCGCGAGCCGGGCCGCGGTCATCTCGGACTGCCACAAGAAGATCTCCTCGGCCGGCCGGGCGCCGCCCGCGAGCAGGACAGCGCCGGCGACCGCGCCGTCGGCGGCCAGTTCGGCCGCGTACCACGCTCCCTCGCTCGCCCCGATGGCGATCAGCGGGAGGCCGCCGGTCCTGGCGGCCAGCCAGCCGAGCGCGGCACGGGCGTCAGCGCGCCGGTCATCCATCCCGGCGCGCAGGTAGTCGCCACTGCTGGCGCCGACCCCGCGCTTGTCGTATCGCAGTGTGCAGACCCGGGCATCGGCGAGGGCGCCGGCGATGGCCTTGTCCACCCCGATCCGGAGCATCAGCCCTCCCGGAAGCCGCACGTCGGAGTTCCGGTCTAACTTGCCGCCGCCGGGGATCAGCAACGCGGCAGCGACGGGCTCGGCCGTCTCGGTGAAGGTCCCGGCGATGGTGCAGCCGGCGCTGGAGAATGTCACTTCCTGGGTCGGCATTCTGGTCGTTCCTTCCTGCCCTGTGATGTTCACTGGCCGCCCGCGGCTGACCGCGGCCCAGCAGGCTTGCCGGCGATCATGTAGAGCAGGCCGCCCCACGGGCACGTGAGCAGGCAGATGGCCGCCCATGCCCACTTGGGCAGGTAACGGACCCCCGCTGGATCAGCCCGGGCGAGATCACGCAGGCAGAAGATGTCCCAGGCGACAGCCGCCGCGACGCCGAGGGCAGCAACGGCGATGACGGCGATCAGTGCCGGGTTCACCGGTCCTGCCCGGGCAGGGCTAGCGTGCCGACGATGGCCGGCGACCCTGATGTTGACGCCGCGGTGGCCCTGGCCAGGCGGCAGCCGTGGATGATCAGTTCCCGATCATCGCAGCCGATCCTGCCATCGTCATCGACGGGCCCGGTCATGTGCACCTGCTTCTCCTGGATGATCAATCCGCTGCCTTTTGGTCACAGTGTTGTGAATAATAGCAGACTTGTGAACGTGGACTAGTCTTGACCGTATGGCAAGTGCGGACCTGCTGCTTCACCCGGTGCGGCTGCGCATCATCAAGGCGTTCCTCGGCGACCGGGCGCTGACCGTCACCCACCTCGCCGCCGAGCTGGACGATGTCCCCGCGGGGAGCCTGTACCGTCACGTCGCCCTTCTGACAAGGGCCGGGCTGCTGCAGGTTGTTGCCGAGCATCAGGTCAGAGGCGCCGTCGAGCGCACCTACGCGCTCCGGCAGGCCGCAGCACGTATCCAGCCGGGCGAGCTGGCGGCGATGACCCCTGAGGAGCACTCCAGGGCCTTCATGGCCTACGTCGCCGGGCTGCTGGCCGACTTCGACCGTTACCTCGCTGCGGGCACACCGGACCCGGGCCGCGACGGAGCCGGCTACACCGTGGCCGGCTTGTACCTGACCGACGCCGAACTCGCCGGGTTCCTGCGCGACATCGCCGCGATAGTCCAGCCCCTGCTGGCCAATGCGCCCGGCAAGGGACGCCGGCGCCGCATGGTCTACTCCATCTTCCTGCCCGAGCCAGACAGAAGAAGAGCGGTCGGAACTCACGAGCATTGACCACGGTCCCGGCGCCCGCTGCCGCCCGTGACCGGCGTACGCGATCACGATCATCAGAAGGCCCAGGCCTCTGACAGCCTCGCCCTGCAGCCGAGCCGTTCTCATTCTCACCGACCGTCCTAGGGGACAAGCTCCGGTCAGGGCTTCTGCGACGTGGCCGGGGGCTGTGATGGTTCCTTCGGCGCCGGCGAAGAAGACTAGGTCGCCGGGCCGGACCTGGGAGGCGGCGACCTGGCGGCCGTGGGCCTGCGGCGTTGCTGAGCGCGGCTGGAGGCATCGGCGCAGATCGCCGCCATGTACGGTCGCGGATCTGTCCGGGCCCTGAATTCAAGCCATCCAGGCCGATCAGGCGCTGGCCGCCGGAACGCCGCGGCGTGCGCGCGCCCCAGCGATCTTCCGCAGGGACCCAAAGGGCAGCATCCGCGACCTATTGGTTGCGGTTGCGAACAGCCTGCCGCGATTCGGGCTGGCTTGACCGCGTAACCGGGGATCCAGCGGGTCGCAAGGCGAGCCCCGGCAGTCAGGAGTTCCGATGACGACCGTCACGTCAGCAGGTCAGGTGAGCGGCGCGCTGCCGGGAAGCGGCGAACCGGCTGGGCCCGGCGTCGGCTTGACGGGTAGTCTGCGGCGCGTTCGCGCTGTACCCAGGGCACCGACCTGCGCGGTCGCAAAGAGCAATCCGAGGCGCGCTTTCCTGGCGCCGACCTGCGGGTTCATCTCGGCTCCCGGGCTGTCAGGCCTGACCGCGGCGCAAATTGTGCGCAGGCCGAGGTCGTTAGCGGGGCACCCCAAACTATGGAAAGCGCGCTGACCAGCGGATACCTGCTGGTCGAAGCCCGGTCACCGCTGCCGGCGACGGTTCGGCGGGACCCAGAGCGCCTGTGACAGCCGATCACGCCACCGTGCCACTCGGGCGGCGTGCCGGCAGCGGGTGCCCCTGGAAAGCTGCGCGACGGGTGACACGAGCTGTGCCGCACGGCCCGCGATAGAGCTGAACCCGTGCCGTTACCGAGGGTGCTCGATCGCAGGCTTTGCCGAATACGAGGCTGTGCCAGATCGCCGACTCTGGCCAACCGAGGATCGCGCTGGGCAGCCAATGCTTGGACTCACAGAACATCCAGTTTGGCGTGCGCGCGTGCTATTTCATTGCGGATGTTCTGCGGCCGCGGTCTAATGCGTTCTTTCCTGCCGCCATTGCTCGGCTATGACTCCTGCCCGCGCGAGGACTTGGACGACAAACTGGCGTTTGCCCGCGGTGTAGGCGGCGATGTCGCCGCTGTCGGCTGCGAGCCTTTCCTTGAGCTGCTGGTACTGGCTTGCGAGCAGCGGGTCGGTCCGGAGCGCGTCGCGGAAGGCCAGCCGTTCACGCCACAGGCTGCTTCCCGGCTCGGTTAGGTGCAGGCCCTGTTCAGGGTCGGCGTCGGTCCTGGCCTTGCGGAACCACAGCGTTGCGGGCCGGTGCTGGGCGTGTGTGTAGCCGTGGCTTGTGAGCACGGGGATCGCGGCTCTGGCGGCCTGCAGGTCGTGGACGCCGGCCATCATGTCGAGGATGGGCTTGGCGGCGATGCCTGGCACGGAGGTGGAGCCGATGTGCTCGATTGGCGTGGCCAGCCATGGTCGGAGCAGTTCGGTTAGCTTGGCAGCTGTGGCTCGGAACTGCTCGGGCCAGGCCGGGTCATACTGTGCGATGTCGATAGCCATCGCTAGTGTCTGCTTTCCGGCTGGGTCGCGTCCGCATCGGCGGCCGGGGGCGGCCAGGAGGTGACCCACCACTCAGACGCGATCGACAGCCCGCAGCACCGCAGCGCTTCACGCTTGGGTTCGTCCGGGTTGGCCGTGACGACGACAGCCTGGATCGCGCCGCGTGCGGCGGCGTCGCCGATGGCGGTTCTCAGGAGCTTCGCACCGGTGGTGGGCCACCGGCCGGGGGCAACCACGAAGTCGTCGATGGTGCAGGTCCGGCCTCGGGGGTCGTATACGGCCGGAGCATCCCCGAGGGTCGCGATGAGAAAGCCGGCAACAGTGCCATCGTCGTCACTGAGCAGTGTGAGGACGTCGTTGCTGACAAGCTCGGCCAGGTACGGCCGGTGCACATCCTCGGCGTTTGCCGCGTGCCGCCAGAACACGGGCTGGTACCGGGCATACCTGCTGCGCCGGTCGCTGGCCAGCGCCGTGATCGCATCGACGTCGCCCGCCACCGCGCACCTGACGTATTCGGCCACCATCTCTACGCCTAACCCCGATCCGCCGCTGCGCCGGGACGTTCATGATCAGCACCACGCTACCGAGAGCCTCTCGGAGTCGGCCTCGCAGGCTCATCCCTCGATCGCAGCGTTGCCGTGAAGGCATGTGATGCTGCCGGCATGGCAGCCATGGGCAAGCAGTCGCCGACTGCGAGAACGCGCTGTCTTCGGCAGGATCGCCAGTCTCGACACCATGCACCGTCCGCGGCCATGAGCGGACGCTCACCCCGCTACCGGATTCCTGCCGTCAGCGTCGCGCTACGATGAGGTGGTGATCTTCTGAGCGCTCCGAGTCGGATTAGCCTCGTCGAGTACCAGGAGAGTCATGCCTATCGTGATCATCACGGGTCCGCAGGGTGCGGGTAAGACCGCCGTCGCTTCGTAGCTTGCTGCATCGAGCCAGCCGGGCGTGCATCTTGTCGGCGACCAGGTATTCCACTGGATCGCCGGCGGGTACGTGCAGCCGTGGATGCCTGCCACCAGCCGCCAGAACGGCACAGTCATCAGCGCGATCGCAACTGCAGCCGTACAGTTCGGCGACGCTGGCTACGACGTCTTCGTTGACGGCATCATCGGCCCCTGGTTCCTGCCGCACTGGCTGCAGACGACTGGACGGGGAAGACCGACGCACTACTTCGTTATCAGGCCATCACGGCAGGTCGCCGCCACGCGGGCCAGCGGCCGGAGGGCGCCGGGCGACCTTGTCGACCCGCATCCGGTCGCGGCAATGTTTGATGTCTTTGAAGATCTCGGTAGTTTCGAAGCTCACGTGCTGGATTCGTCGAGTGAGGTCATCAGCAGAACGGCTACGGCGATTCAGGACCGCATGACCGTGCGCTCGCGAGACATGCGCTCATCGGCTAGATCCGGACGACATCAGCGCGCAGATCGGCCTTGATCGGAGTGCCTGGCTGATGAGCGGCGACGGGGCGTCAGCCACGCAGATCGGCGGTTGTCGGAGCGAGTCGCTGGTCATCCCTGATCTGCCCCGATCACTGGGTGTGCTGAGCGGGCGGCAGTGGCAGGCAGGGCCTACCTGGCGAGCGCGGCCGTGATTGTGCGGGCAGCTACGGCTGGTCCGTGTTCGGTGTTCAGCACGGTACTGAGTTGTCTCGCCCGGGCCGCGATTTCGGGGTTGCCTGTCATCTGCTCGATGGCGTGGGCAAGCCGGGCAGGCGTTAGCTTCCGGTACGGGATGGGGGGCGGGCCGACGCCCAGTTGTGCCAGGCGGCGACCCCAGTAGGGCTGGTCGAAGCTGATCGGGACGGCCATGCTGGGCACTCCCGCCAGGACGCCCCGGTGGGTCGTACCCGATCCGCCGTGGTGGACGACGGCGGCGAGTTGCGGGAACAGCCAGTGATGCGAGACTTCGCCGACAGCGAAGACCGGGGTGCTCGTACCCGGCAGCACGCCCCGCTGGCTCGAGCCGGCGATGATGCCAGGACGTCCGGCCATGGCCAGGGCCTGGCACGCCATGTCGAGGTCGGACTGCCTGATGGCGCTTTCCCAGGAG
>Ga0335075_10004163_pt1 | contig 22691 bp, 25 predicted proteins | sample Lox_Sample_24_FD_206723 | JGI IMG/M metagenome (GOLD analysis project Ga0335075, IMG submission 206723) | Soil microbial communities from Loxahatchee National Wildlife Refuge, Florida, United States - Lox_Sample_2.4 | ecosystem: Environmental > Terrestrial > Soil > Wetlands | place: USA...
CGACGGGTGTCTGCGACCTGCGGCCCTCCGCAGGAGGCTGTCAGGCCGACGCTCCGCCAAGCAGCCGGAGACCGGAACTGGCGAGCCGCAGCGGGCCGCTGAAGGCCGTCGACGCCTGTTCCAGGCTGGTCGCCGGATCATTCCAGGCCACCAAGTGGGTCAGCGCGAGCTCACCCACCCCTGCCCTCGCCGCGTGCTCAGCGGCCTGGCGAGCGGTCAGATGCAGGTCGACGGGCAGATCAGGACCGTCGAGGAACGAGGCCTCGCTCAGCAGCAGATCCGCACCGCTAGCCAGCCGGACGAGCTCGTCGGATGGTCCGGTGTCGGCCGAATACGCGAGGACCTGGCCGTCGTGCTGGACCCGGAACCCGAAGGTTTCAACCGGGTGATTGACGTGCCCGGTGCTCACCCGCAGCGGGCCGATCTCGATCGTGCCCGCCGCCAGCGTGGTGAACTCGAACGCACCGGCCATGCCGGGCTGCTCGCTGCCGAGGGCCCTCGCCAGCCGCTCGTACGTGCCGTCGGGGCCGTAAACGCTGATCCGCGGCCGCGGGCCGTCCGGATGGTAGTTCTGGTAGACCGAGTAGCCGATCATGTCCAGGCAATGATCACCGTGCAGGTGGCTCAGGCAGATCGCGTCAACGGCGCCCAGGTCGGTGTACTGCTGCAGGGCGCCAACTGCCCCGTTCCCCAGGTCGAGGACCAGCCGGAAGTCGCCGGTATCAATCAGATAACAGGATGCCGGGCTCCGCGGGCCGGGGAAGCTGCCTGACCAGCCCACTATCGTTACCTGCACGGCGCTTCAGCGATGAGCCGGGATTCCGCTGTCATCACAGCAACCGAGACTAGCCCCCGATGCCAGCAAATCGACGGCCGAAGGCTGTCACAAAGCTCGCACTCCGACTATCATCCCCCAAACAGCGGATCAGCAATAAGGCTTCCGGGCCAGCGACAGGGGCGAGCCCAGCGCCCGCGGAGGTGTCATGACCGACCAGTCCACCGAGCAGGAGCGCTCGGTCCCGCTGGCGCTGGCGGAGCCCTCGGTGCATGTGCGGAAGGGCTGGATCGCCGGGCTGAGCCTGGCAAGCCTGGGCATGTGGATGGCTTCGCTGACTCCGATCCAGGTCCTGCTGCCGATCCAGCTCCAGGACATCGACAGCAAGCACAAGATCCAGGCGCTCGCGATCGTTTCCGGCGTCGGCGCCGTTGCCTCGGTGCTTGCGACTCCGCTGGCCGGAGCCCTGTCCGACCGGACCACGTTTGCCTTCAGTTTCTTCGGCCTGAACGGGCGGCGGCACCGGTGGACGCTGATCATGGCCTTTCTCGGCGCGATCAGCATGCTGCTGCTGGCGCACCAGCGCACTGTCGCCGGAGTGGCGATCTTCTGGGTGCTGTTCAGCGCTTTCCAGAACGGCGAGTACGCCAGCCTCAGCGCCGCCGTCCCCGATCACGTACCGGTCCGGCAGCGAGCGACGGTGGCCGGCTGGGTCGGCATGCCGCAAGCCCTGGGCCTGGTCGTCGGTACTGTGCTCGTAGTCCTCGTCTTCGCCAGCAAGGTCGTCCCTGGCTACTACGTCATGGCCGTGCTGTTCTTCGTGCTGGTGATCCCGTTCGTCTTCTTGACTCCCGACCACCCGCTCGATCCGCGGCACGCTGACGCCTTCTCCTGGAAGAAGCTGGCAAAGGCGTACTGGATCAGCCCGCGCGAGTACCCGGACTTCGCCTGGGCGTGGCTCACCCGGTTTCTAGCGTCACTCGCTATCGCGATGGGCACGCTCTACCTGCTGTATTTCCTGCGCGACAAGGTGAAGCTCTACGCGCACGATCACATCGCGGCGGCGACAGGCCTGCTGATCCTGATCGTTATCTACACCGTCTGCGTGGTGCTGACGGCGGTTGTCGGCGGGATTTACTCCGACCGGATCGGCAAGCGGAAGATGATCGTCACGATCTCGGGCGCGCTGATGGGCGTGGCCGCGCTGCTGCTGACGTTCGTGGAGAACTGGGACGCCTCACTGGTGGCCGCGGTGCTGTTCGGGATGGGCTTCGGCGCCTACCTGGCGGTGGATCAGGCCCTGATCACCCAGGTGCTGCCGGCCGCCGCTGACCGCGCCAAGGACCTCGGCATCATCAACATCGCCATCGTCGGCCCGGCCGCCATCGGCGCCGCGATCGCGGGCCCGCTGGTGTCGCTCGGCGGTTACCCGACGCTGTTCGCCGGGACCGCGATTGTCGCGGCATTCGCCTCGATCTTCGTCTGGCGGATCAAGAGCGTCGCTTAAGCCTCACTGGCCCCTGGCGGCGGCCTCAGCCGAAGGGGCCGAGCCGTTGGCCAGGGTCCGCAGCCGGCCGCGGCCCACCCGGGCCAGCTGCCTGCTCTGCGCGACCAGGCGGCCGGCGGCATCCCACACCTCAGCCTCCTCGTCGAACCATCCGCCGCTGACGTGCCGGCACCGGGCCGCCACCTGGAGCGGCCCAGGGGCGGGTACGGCGCGCATGTGCCAGGTGAGCTCCACCGTTGGCGCCCAGCCAGTCGCGCCGAGGCCGAACACCACCGGCGGCAGCGCGTCGACCGCCAGCGCCAGCAGCAGCGCATCCGGGTCGCGAGGCTCCCGCAGCCGGACGTAGCCCCGCATCTCCGGCAAACCCGATGGCTGTCCCCCGCGCCAGCCGGTGCAGGCAGGATCGAGCAGGACCTCCACCTGGGCGGGAAACCCGGCTGTGCCATCAGCCGCCACCGAGCCGGGCCAGTTGCCCAGATCAAGGCACTCGTCAATATGGGGGAACGGCGGCCGTTCGCCAGTCCAGTCGAGCGCGGGCGAAACTTCTTTAGCCCGGTCGGCCGCGCTGCTTTCTGTCGCCGCCGGCCCGCCAGGCACCGTTCCCGTGGTGATGGTGGTATCGAGGACGACCTGGGCGTCCTGGATGAGGCTGGCCCGTGCTGTCGACGCGGTCTTGCCATGCTTGAGCCAGCTGACCTGCACCTCCGCCGCGGCCAGTTGTGGTACCTGGAGGAAGTTAGCGCTAGTCGCCACCGGATGCGGGTGCGGCGAGCAGTCAAGCACCGCGCGCAGCACGGTAGCCAGCAGGGCGCCGCCGTTGACCGCCGGCGGCGTTGTGCCGCCTGGCGCGACAAGGGCGAACCGGGGGTCAGCGACTGCGTCATACAGCAACACCCCGGTGGATGCGCTCAGCTCCCCGGCCGCGTCCACTGTCTGGCTCCGCCGGGTGACCGCGGTTGCCTCGTCGAATACCGTCATGCGGACAGGCTCGCCTTCTGCCTCGGGGTTGTCATGCGTAGTCGTCCTGGCCAGCGCTGTGCAGCGATCCGGTTCCGCAACTGACCGCTGTCGTCAGGCCCAGAGCTGGCCCTCCAGCCTCGCCTCGGCTTCCTCAAGCGTCCCGCCATAAGCGCCGGTCGACAGGTACTTCCAGCCGGCGTCCGCGATGATCATGGCGATGTCGGCCCGCTCCCCCGCCTTCTGCGCCTTCGCGGCCTGGCCCAGAGCGGCGTGCAGCACGCACCCCGAGGAAATGCCGGCGAACAGGCCCTCCTCAGACAAGAGCTCCCTGGTCCGGCGCAGTGCGTCGGACGATGCTACCGAGAACCTCGACGTGAGGACGGACTCGTCATAGAGCTCTGGCACGAAGCCCTCGGACAGGTTACGCAGCCCGTAGACCAGCTCGCCGTACCGGGGCTCGGCCGCCACGATCTGCACTCCCGGCACGTGCTCGCGCAGGAACCTGCCCGTGCCCATCAGCGTGCCGGAGGTCCCGAGGCCAGCCACGAAGTGGGTGATCTCGGGCAGGTCAGCCAGGAGCTCGGGTCCGGTCGTCTCGTAATGCGCGCGGGCATTGGCCTCGTTGCCGTACTGGTACAGCATCACCCAGTCGGAGTGCTCGCCGGCTAGGCCCTGAGCGACCCGGACCGCCTCGTTCGAGCCGCCGGCTGCCGGGGAGAAGATGATGGACGCGCCATACGCCTCGAGCAGCATTCGCCGCTCGACGGAGGTGTTCTCCGGCATCACGCAGATCAGCTGGTAGCCGCGCAGCCGGGCCACAAGGGCCAGGCTGATGCCGGTGTTACCGGAGGTCGGCTCCAGGATGACCGAGCCTGGGCGCAGCAGGCCGTCCTTCTCCGCGGCCGCCACCATGAAGGTCGCCGCGCGGTCCTTCACCGATCCGGTCGGGTTCCTGTCCTCGAGCTTCGCCCACAGGCGCACCTCCGGGCTCGGCGACAGCCGCGGCAGCCCGACCAGGGGCGTCCCGCCCGTGGCGTCCAGTAGGGAGTCGTACCGCATCTGCCAGTTAGCCCCTGCGCGCGGGTCAGCTCGCGCCGCCGGCTACCGCCGGCAGCACCGTGACAGTGTCGCCGTCGCTCACCTGGGCGGACAGCCCGCCAAGGAAGCGGACGTCCTCGTCGTTCAGGTACACGTTGATAAAGCGGCGCAGGCCCGAGTCGTCCATCAGCCGCTCCCGCAGCCCGTCGTAACGGCCGTCGAGATCGGCGAACAGCTCGTCGAGAGTGCTGCCCGAGCCCTCAACCGACTTCTCGCCGCCGGTGTAGCTGCGCAGGATGGTCGGGATACGGACTTCGATCGCCATGACTATTCGCTCCAGTGGCTACGTGCGCTGGTGGGTCTTTCGCTAGGTTCGCCGGGCTCGGCCAGGAGTCCGCGCTGGCCGCGCGGAGCCGGGCCAGCGGCGTCCACTAGGCCATGCAACCGGCGGCTGGCCGCTATCATTCCGGCTCGACGGTTACGTCCTCCTCGGAGACCTGGCCGTCCAGGATCCGGAACGAGCGGAACTCATCACGGTCCGGATCTCTCGTCGAGACTAGGACATAATGCGCACCAGGCTCGCTGGCGTAGGAAACATCGGTCCGGGATGGGTAGGCCTCGGTGGCGGTGTGCGAGTGATAGATCACCACTGGTTCCTCCCCCTGGTCGTCCATCGCCCGCCACACGCGCAGCTGCTCGAGCGAGTCAAACCGGTAGAAGGTCGGCGACCGCTCAGCATTCAGCATCGGGATGAACCGTTCCGGGCGGTCACTGCCCTCCGGGCCGGCGATCACGCCGCATGCCTCGTCCGGATGGTCGGCGCGAGCGTGCGCCAGGATCTGGGCGCGCAACTCCGCGCTGATCGTCAGCATGCGGGCAGATTAGCCCAGATCCCAGCCCGGCCGTGCGCTCGCCTGGGGTGTCGCCGCCTGGGGTGTGGCCGCCTGGGGTGTGGCCGAGGACAGTCTTGCCGCTAGGAGTAGGGGCTGCTTAGGAGAGGGCCTCGATGAGGCTGTCCTGCAAGTATGCAAGCCACTGATAAACCCAGACATAGGCGGAACGCGGATCTTCAGGCAGCAGCCGCTCCGACAGCTCCTGGTTCTCGTCGGTGATGCCCAGCCGGACGCTGAGCGCCAGGCGAACGTCATTCAGGGCGCGGAGCCACTGCTGGCACTCCGGCTCGCTGAGCCGCACCTCCCCGCCGTCCGACGGCAGTGACGAGAGCACCGCCTGCGCAGACGCGACCTTGGCCGAGCGCAGCGTCTCCTCGGTGTAACGGCGGAACTCGGCCGCAGCCTGCGGGTCGTCCGAGTACCCATCAGGGAGCAACCTGGCCAGCACTGGGTCATCGGGCAGCTCGGCATGACTGGACAGCCCGAGCTGGGCTTCCATGTCGTTGCTCGCCGGCCCGGTGGCGGCGGCATTGCTATCGGCGCTGACAAGCTCGGCGATCTGGCTGACCAGGCTCCGGATCACGCCAGCCTGGGCCTGCTCGAAGAACGCGGAAGCTCCGCCGGGAACCGGCCGGAATGCGGCAGCCGAGCCGATGGCCTCGTCACCTCCCTCAGGGAAAGCGTCCCAGCTCACGCGAGGATCTCCCAGCTCACGGGTGGATGTCCAAGCTCAGGCGTCGTGGGTGACCGTCGCCCAGAGGCCGTAGCCGTGCAGCGTCTCGGCGTCCCGCTCCATGGCCTCCCTGGTGCCAGCGGAGACCACAGCCTTGCCCTTGTGGTGCACGTCCAGCATGAGTCTCTCTGCTTTGGCCTTGGGGTAGCCGAAGACCTTCTGGAACACGTACGTCACGTAGTTCATGAGGTTCACCGGGTCATTCCAGACGACAGTCACCCACGGTGCGTCCAGAGCAGTGTCCTGTCTTGTCACTGGCTGCTCAACTTCAACTGGCGCGACGCCCACCTGCCGTCACCTCCCCAGTAGGTCAGTGTGCCACTCTCCCGAAGTTAGTGTTCCACTGCCGCCGGACGCGAACGCACGGACATTGCGCCCCTTCGGCTTGTGCCGGGCTTTTTTAGCAAATAGAGCTGGAAAGCCAGGCGCACGGGTCTGCCACGCCGTTAGGCCGCGGTTATCCGCAGGTACGCAGTTCGGCCGACGGCCGCGGCCTTGTCGGCGGCAGCCTGACACCTATGACGCCAGCTACACCACCGGCACTTGCCCAGATATTGCGCGACCAATCGGGCGTGATCACGCGGCAGCTCGCTGATCCACGTCACCGTGTCACCGAGACAACGAACAAGCAAGCCTCGGCATCATGACGGTCCGGTACAACTGGGCCGACGTCACGATCCGCCCGTGCGCGGTGCGGCCGAAGTCGCCGCGCTAGTCCGGATGCGCGGAACTGCCGTCCGGTTGCGCCGCTGCGGCCCGTTAGCAACGGTTACTTCGGCAGCTGCCCGTAGGCAAGCACGACCGAGCGCAACGTCGGCGACCCGTTGTACAGCGACGCGACAGCGAGCATCGCGTGCGACCCCGGCACGTGAACCACGTCCATGATCTGCATCTGGTAGCCCTTCGGCACGGCAATCGACACCCGGCTCCAGCGCCCGCCCGACTCATGCAGCAGGTAGGGCTTGGCGGACGCCGCGCCAAAGCCAAACTCCAGCCCCGTGCCCTGAGACCACCAGCCGCCATGCCCATCAGAAACCGCTCCGGGCAGGTAGTAGCCAGCGTTCGAGCGAGCCACCGTGTGCCACTTGCCGCCGGCCAGGTGCAGGACGTACGGACTCGGAACCCAGGTGTCTGGACTCGTTTCTCTGAGGATCTGCCCGGCTACCCAGACATCGCCAGCACGCACCGCGTTGATCGCGGAGACGGACCAGGTCAGCGTGCTGGACTGGGCGGGCAGCGCAGCCGCGAATGCCGAGTCAGCACTCCACGAGCTGCCGTTGAAGTGCGCGATCACGTCGTTGTTGCCCACCTGGTCGGCTGCCATCGCCCAGATGTCGCGGGCAGATACCTTGCTGGCAGAGATGAGGTAGAAATGGCCAGTCGTCGTCGCGCGCCAGGTGGTGCCCTTCAGCCGCCAGGTGCCAAGGCCCGGCGCCACATGCGTCAGCCCGTACACCCAGATGTTGGTCGGGCTGAGCACCGTGCAGCCGGAGACCAGGCCGGCCGGAGTGAACGCCTTCTTCACGACCCACTTGGCGCCAGATAGCCGCAGCGCTCCGGCGTAGCTTGCCGAACCGCCATCGAGACTCAACCCTGCGAGAGCCCACACGTTTCGAGGCGAACTCGCGCCTGAACAGGCGATGCCACTCTGCACGGCCTTGGGGAAGCTGACGGGCGACCACCGGTGACCATTCCAGCGGACTCCGGCGGGCAGGCTCCCGAAAGTCCCTCCGGCCTTCTCGCCCAGCGCCCAGGCGCTTCCGGCAGCCGGGGCCACGATGGTGGTCAGCGCGTCGTTCGCACGCGCCACGATTCGCCAGTGCGCGCTAGCCTTCGCGCTGCTTGCCGCGGGATTGGCTGCGACCGAAGCCGACGCCGCACTGGTCATGACGGTTAGGCCAAGCCCGGCTATCGTCACAGCGGCTATCGCTGCCGGCCTGACCCGCCGATGCCAGTTGAGCTGAGCGCGCATGATTGTCCCCTCGTGCCCCGTTGCAACAAATGATGGGAAAAACTCGTCATTCATACCGGTATCGGTGTCCGGCGCGCAAGAGGCATCAACAATGCACCGAGAACGATCCTGGCGCTGGCGCATTGCTCGCAGATTCATAAGCTGCCCTGGTGAGCTTTAACCTGGCGGGCGACCGTGACGCAACGGGCACCGCGCTGCTGACCGATCATTACGAGCTGACCATGGTGCGGGCCGCGCTGGCGAGCGGGACTGCGCGCCGGCGCGCCGTGTTCGAGATGTTTGCCCGGCACCTGCCGAACGGCCGTCGCTATGGCGTCGTGGCCGGCACCGGCAGGCTGCTGGACGCCTTGCAGGAGTTCCGGTTCGCCGACGCCGACCTTGAGTTCCTCGAGCGCGCGCGGATCGTCGACAGCCCCACACTCGACTTCCTCCGGAGTTACCAGTTCAGCGGAGATATCTGGGGATACGCCGAGGGCGACTGCTATTTCCCCGGCTCACCGATCCTGGTCGTCGAGGGACCATTCGCCGAGGCGGTGATCCTGGAGACGCTGGCGCTGTCGATCTTCAACCATGACAGTGCCATCGCCTCGGCGGCCTCCCGGATCGTCACAGCCGCCCAGGGCCGCCCGCTCGTGGAGATGGGCTCGCGCCGCACACATGAGCGATCGGCAGTGGCAGCCGCGAGGGCCGCCTACATCGCCGGCTTCGCCACTACCTCGAACCTCCGGGCGGGATACCAGTACGGGCTGCCCACGAGCGGGACCAGCGCGCACGCGTTCACCTTGCTGTACGACGGCGAGAAGCAAGCGTTTGCCGCCCAGCTTGACGCCCTCGGGCCGGGCACCACGCTGCTCGTCGACACATACGACGTGCCCGGCGCGGTCCGCACCGCGGTCGAGCTCGCCGGCCCCGATCTCGGCGCGATCAGGATCGACAGCGGGGACCTGGCCGCCGTCGCCCGCGAGGCGCGCGCCCAGCTCGATTCCCTGGGCGCGACCAGTACCAGGATCGTGCTCACTGGCGACCTGGACGAGTACTCCATCGCCGCGCTTGCCACCGAGCCGGTCGACGCCTACGGGGTCGGCACGTCCCTGGTAACCGGGTCAGGCGCGCCGACCGCCGCTCTGGTCTACAAGCTGGTCGCGCGCGCTGACTCAGAAGGGCCCGGCCCGCTGCGCCCAGTCGCGAAGCGGTCGGTTGGCAAGCCGTCGCGAGGCGGACGCAAGTGGGCCGTCAGGCAACTCGGCGAGAGCGGCTTGGCCACGGCCGAACTAGTGACCGATTCCGAACCCAACGAAGGGAACGGCGGAAGGCCTTTGCTGCAGCCGCTCGTCCGTGGCGGTCAGATCATCGCGCAGGAGTCAATCGGGACGGCTCGGGCCAGGCATGCTGATGCCCTGTCCGAGCTGCCAGCGCACGCCCGTCAGCTATCGCGCGGCTACCCGGCTATCCCCACCGTGTTCACGCCGGACCGCGACTGACGTTCCAGCCAGCGGGCGACCGTAACTGGGCGACCGTAATACGGTTGCGCATCGCGCGAGCGGCCATGCCAGACTGAGCCGGTGCACAAGAACGCCGAACACGTTGCCGACCAGCTAGCCGAGCTCGACGTCCAGGGTCGGGTCCGCGAGCTTGCCGAGCCCGCACCGACTGCGGCCACCGCTGCGGCCCAGCTTGGCTGCGAAGTCGGTGCCATCGCGAACAGCCTGGTGTTCAGCGCCGATGGCGAGCCGCTCCTCGTGCTCACCAGCGGAGCGCATCGCGTCGATACCGCAAAGGTCGCCGCTGAGGTCGGTGCTCATAAGGTCGGCCGCGCTGACCCCGACTTCGTCTACACCTCAACCGGGCAGCGCATCGGAGGCGTGGCACCCGTCGGTCACCCGAGCCCGATCCGCACTCTGGTGGATACCGCGCTGCGGTCTTATGACGTGGTCTGGGCAGCCGCTGGGCACGTCCACACCGTGTTCCCGACCACTTTCGACGAGCTCGTCAGGATTACGTCCGGTACGCCCGCCGACGTTAGCTAGCGCTACGCTCAGCCCGTGCGCGCACTTTTGATCGTCGATGTGCAGAACGACTTCTGCGAGGGCGGATCACTGGCCGTCGCGGGTGGCGCTGGGGTGGCCCGAGCCATCACGGATTTCCTCAGCGGCCCGGCCGCGGCCAGCTACGACCACATAGTCGCGAGCCAGGATTACCACATCGACCCTGGCTCGCATTTCTCCGGCGAGCCCAACTTCGTGACGACATGGCCGCCACACTGCGTGGTCGGAACAGACGGAGCAAAATTCCACCCCGACTTTGATGCCAGCCGGGTCGAGGAGGTCTTCCGCAAAGGCCAGCACGCTGCCGCCTACAGCGCCTTCGAGGGGCTAGCCGGGAGCGGTGACACTCTTCTTGCCTGGCTGAGTACACGCGGCGTCAAGAACCTCGACGTCGTCGGCATCGCGACGGACTACTGCGTCCGAGCGAGCGCCGCAGACGCCGCGGCAGCCGGATTCGCCACCACGGTTCCGCTCGGCCTCACCGCCGGCGTGGATCCTACGACCACGGCCGAGGCGCTCAATTCGCTCCGGAAGGCTGGCGTCAAGCTCACTGGCACGCTGCTCGGCCAGCAAAGCTAACCACTGCGTACGCAGCGCCGGCACGGGACCTGCGAAGGCTAGTCGTCGCCCTCAGGTAGTCCCTCGTAGATCCGCTGGCAGTCTGGGCACACCGGGAACTTCTTCGGATCCCTGCTCGGCACCCAGACCTTGCCGCACAACGCGACAACGGGGGTCCCGGTCACGGCACTGTCGACGATCTTGTCCTTCTCGACGTAGTGCGCGAACCGCTCGTGGTCGCCGTCACCGAACGACAGGTCAGGCCGAACGTCTGCGTCCTGGCGAGTGTCAGTGCCAGGCATCACTTCTGTGCTCACGGTGACACAGTCTACGCGGCGCTGACTCCGGTCCGAATCGTCTAATTGCACTCCGGATCATCCGGGAATGTCGCGACCAGTGCCAGTTCACCGCCCTGTCGCCGCAGCACCTGCTGCCACAGCCGCTCCGGATCAGCAGCGAAGGCATCCGCCGGGTCCCCCGGCAGGACATACCAGGCACCCTCGTCGATCTCCTCGCGCAACTGGCCCGCACCCCAGCCGGCATACCCGGCGAAGACCCGCATCGAGGTAATGCCACCCGCCAGCAGTTCGGGCGGGGCGCCCAGGTCCACCAAGCCGATCCGGGACATCATCGGGGTGCCGTCGAGTGATCGCCAGCCCACTGGCTCGTCGTTGCCGTGAGCGAGCGCCAGTGCCAGCGCGCTGTTCGGCGAGATTGGCCCGCCCCGGAACACCACCGGAGGGCCGGACGCCAGCGGGGTCCAGGGCTCGAGCACCTGATCGAGCGGGACCTCCGTCGGCCGGTTGAGTATGACGCCCAGCGTGCCCTCTTCGAGGTCGTCCTCCACGATCAAGACGACCGTTCGGCGGAAGTTAGGATCGCCCAGCTGCGGGGTAGCCGCCAGCAGGCGGCCGCTGAGGGACTGCTCCTCCATAAGGCCCATCATGCGACACCAAGCTGGACGCTGGCACAGCGGCGCCTGATAATCCGTGGCAAGCTGCCGTGATGCACGATAACCAGCCGGCCGGGACGTACCCTGCAAGTGTGTCCTCTGGATTTAGTAGCACCGCCGTGCCGGTGACACCCGGTATCGCCGAGGCGCGGCCGGCCACGGCCAGCCGACCCGCCATTGACGCCGCCCGGCTACGAGTCGCCGTCCTGCGGCTATCGCGGCGGCTGCGTAAGCACGACCTGGCCGGCCTGACGCCGAGTCAGCTGTCGACGCTGTCCTCAGTGGGCAAGAGCGGACCGGTCCGTCTCGGCGACCTAGCGGCGGCCGAGCGCATCGCACCGTCCACTCTCACCCGCCTGGTGAACGTGCTAGAAGAGCGCGGCTACCTACTCCGGCAGCCGGCCCCTGACGATGCACGCGCATACCTCGTCACCGTCACCGAAAGCGGGAACGAGGTGCTTGCGCGCATCCGGGACGAGGCAACCAGCCTGCTCACCGACATGATGAACACGTTGCCAGCCGATCAGCTGGCCGCGCTCGAAGCGGCCCTCCCGGCACTGGAGCAGCTGGCCGGCTCGGGATAGGCAGCGGACGGCCGGAGCGCGCACCAGCCCGCTTGTCTAGAACAGCAAGCTGGACAGCGCGGATCGCGCCTTGCTGACTCGCGGGTCCTTCGGCGGGAAGATCTCGAACAGGCTGAGCAGATGCTTGCGCGCCTTCTCCCGCTCTTCCCCGGACGTGCGCCTGATCGTGGCGAGCAGCCGGTCGAAACTGTCCTCGATCCGGCCCATCGTGAGGTCGATGTCGGCAACTCGCGCCTGCGCATCGGCGTCGTCCGGCCGGCTGGCGGCTTCCCGCTTGGCCTCCGCCTGGTCGTAGCCATCGACCCGGCGGATCAGGTTCACCTGGGCAAGGCCCATCGCTGCGGCCGGGTCGCCGGGGTCAGCATCGAGCACCTTCTGGAACGCTGTGGCTGCGGCCTCCATGTCGCCTCGCTCCATCGCAGCCTGCGCCTCGGCGAAGATCGCCGCAGCTGGCCCGCCCGGCCCCGGGTATTCCGCGGCCATCGCGTCGGCTACATCCGCAGGACCAGCCCCATCTGCCGGCAGCGTGCCGCCAGCTCCGGGAGCCAGCCCGAGCTGCTCCGCGACCTGCAGTACCTGTCCTAGCCACTGCTTGACCTGCGCCTCGGGCATCGCGCCGAGGAATCCGTCGACGACCTGCCCGGCAACAACCGCGACCACCATCGGGATGCTCTGCACCTGCAACGCCGCGCTCAGCTGCGGATTGGCGTCAACGTCCACCTTGGCGAGCACGAAGGCCCCGTTGGCCTCGGTCGCGAGCTTCTCGAGGACGGGACTCAGCTGCTTGCACGGCCCGCACCAGTCGGCCCACAGGTCGAGGACGACAGGTACGGTCCGCGACCGGGCGACGACGTCCGCGTTAAACGACTCGTCAGTTACGTCGATGACGAGGCCGGGCTGACTGCCCGGCTGGCCTGCCTCGGCGGTGCCCTGCTCCGCAGCGCGCTGCCTGCGCTGCGCGGCAGCCTGGCGTGCTCCTAGGTCGATGGCCCCGTGAAGGGAAAAGTCCCGCGGCTGCTTCATGTCTCCATCCTGCCGTACCCACGGGGGGCTCGCCCCCCGTGCACCCCCCGAGACCAGCGGCGCTGGCCGTCCACACCGAAACGCATAGCCCGTTGGCTACGCCGTCCGTACAACCAGCGCAAGCCCGCGCGGATTCCGACCCGCGGGGCGGCATCGCCCCCCGTGCACCCCCAAGACCACCCAAGGGGGGCTCCGCCCCCCGTGTGCCCCCAAGACCAGCGACGCTGGCCGTTAAATCCAAGCCGAGACAACGGCCGCTGCGCGGCCGTTAGAACCGGGGCGCCTCGAAGTACCCGCCCCACTCGTCCTTCAGCGCACCACAGATCTCGCCCAGCGTCGCCTCGGCAGCCGCAGCAGCGATCATCGGCGGGATCATGTTCTGGCCTGACCTCGCGGCGGCGAGCATGCCGGCTAGGGCCGCGCCGACGGCGGTCTCGTTCCGGTCCGCTTTCCGTGCTCGCAGCGCCCGCACTTGCTCGACCTCTACCTCGTGGCTAACCCGCATGATCTCGATCGGCTGCTCGACGGTGTCGGTGTGGCAGTTCACGCCGACCACCTGCTTGTCGCCCTTCTCCAGCTTCTGCTGGTAGGCGAAGGCCGCGTCGGCGATCTCGGCGGAGAACCAGCCGTCCTCGATACCGCGCAGGATGCCGCTGGTCATCGTCCCGTCCTGGCTCATGCCCTTGATCCGCGCGAAGATCTCCTCGGCCTCAGCCTCGAGCTTGTCCGTCAGGGCTTCGAGGTACCAGGAACCGCCAAGCGGATCGGCGACGTTCACGACGCCGGTCTCGGCCATGAGCACCTGCTGGGTCCGCAGGGCGATCTCGGCGGCCTTCTCGCTCGGTAGTGCAAGAACCTCGTCGAGGGCGTTGGTGTGCAGGGAGTTGGTTCCGCCGAGCACCGCGGCGAGCGCCTCGATCGCCGTCCGCACCACATTCATCTCAGGTTGCTGTGCGGTTAGCGACACGCCCGCGGTCTGGGTATGGAAGCGGAGCCATTGCGCCCTGTCGGTCTTCGCCCCGTAAACATCACGGAGCCAGCGGGCCCAGATCCGGCGGGCCGCGCGGAACTTAGCGATCTCCTCGAAGAAGTCGATGTGCGCATCGAAGAAGAACGACAGCCCCGGCGCGAAGATGTCGACGTCCAGCCCGCGAGATAGCCCGAGCTCGACGTAACCGAACCCGTCGGCCAGCGTGAAGGCGAGCTCTTGCGCCGCCGTCGAACCGGCCTCGCGGATGTGGTAGCCCGACACCGACAGCGGCTTGTAATCAGGAATGTGCTCGGCGCAGTACTCCATCAGGTCGCCGATAAGCCGCAGGTGCGGCTGCGGCGGGAAGAGCCACTCCTTCTGGGCGATGTACTCCTTGAAGATGTCGGTCTGCAGCGTCCCGTTCAGCTTGCCGATGTCGGCGCCCTGACGCTGCGCCGCGGCGAGATACATGCAGAACACCGGGACGGCCGGGCCACTGATCGTCATGGAGGTGGTGATGTCGGCGAGCGGGATGCCGCCGAAGAGCGTGTCCATATCTGCGGTCGAGTCGATCGCCACGCCGCAGTGGCCGACCTCCCCTGCCGAGCGCGAGTCATCGGAGTCGCGCCCCATCAGCGTCGGCATGTCGAACGCGACCGACAGCCCGCCGCCGCCAGCCTGGAGCAGCATCTTGTACCGCTCGTTGGTCTGCACCGCGTTCCCGAATCCGGAGAACTGCCTGATGGTCCAGGTCCGGCCGCGGTACCCGGCCGGGTACAGCCCGCGCGTGAACGGGAATTCGCCCGGCCAGCCGATCCGGTCGAAGCCAGGCACGACCGCGCCCTCGGGCGGCCCGTAAACCGGCTCGACCTCGATCCCGGACAGCGTGCTGAAGTCGGCATCCCGCTTGCGAGCCGCGTCGTAGCGCTGCTGCCAGCGCTCCCGGCCTGCATCCCCGGCCGTGTCGTTCGCAGCCGGGCCGCTCGCAGCCGGGCCGTTCCCCCCCAGGCGGTCCGGTGCGCCTCGTCCATCGGCCATCGAGCACCCCAAAGCAAAAATAGTTGGACGTCCTACTATTTAGCGAGTCTACCCCCGCCGGCCTGGCAGCAAGAAACCTCGCGTCGGGCCCAACCATCCCGGCCGTGCGGCGTCTTAGAGAGTGCCCGCCATGCGCTTTTTTGTGCCGGGAACGAGGATGTCTCCCGAACGGTAGAAATGTGGTAGAGCTATGCAAGACGGAGTAACCGGTGCAGGCTGCGCGGTTCTCCGTCCGCGCGCAGTTTCCCTGGAAGATTCAGCGTCCTTTCAGCTAACGTGGCCGCTGGTGCCAACGCGCGCGGCCCGTCAAGGGAGCCCGTCTAAGCAGAGGAGCACGGTGGCGAGGCTCCGCACGTCGGACCAGCAGGCAGTGGAGGAATTCTTCAACGCCTGCTATCCGCGGCTGGCAGGCTGGGTCCGCAGGCTGGTCGACGATGACGAGACCGCCCACGAGATCGCGTCCGAGGCGTTTACCCGACTGCTGGCGCGCTGGTCGGGGCTGGAGAATCCGCAGAGCTACGTTTACATGATCGCTACGAACCTGGTCCGCGACCACTGGCGCAAGTCAGGCCGAGAGCGAAACGCGCTCCGCGTGATGACCGCGGCGGGCCCAGTCGAGCCTGCGTACCACCCCGCCCAGGATGTCGACGTCCGGGCCCTCATCCAGGCCTTGCCTGAGCGACTGCGAAGCCCGTTCCTGCTGCATTACTACGGCGGCTTCGGGCTCAAGGAGGTGGCGGTCATGCTCGGCCGCCCGGAGGGCACGATCAAAGCGGACCTGTTCAACGCCAGGGCCCGGCTGAAGGCGGCACTCGGAGACGCCCGTGAGTAGCACGCGCGACCCGGTCGACGACTGGCTGGACACCGAGGTGACGCCGCTTAGCCCGCCGCCGGGCTCGCTAGCTCTGATCAGGCAGCGAGCCAGGCGGCGCAAGACCAGGCAGGCGAGCTTCATCGCGGTCGGCTGTGCCGTGGTTCTGGCCGCTGCCGTCGCGACACCGCAGGTCATCTCAGCTCTGAGCCAGCCGGGGCACCATTCCCCCCCAGTCGCGTTTGGCAACAGCTCTCCGCCGCCCATCTCGACGAGCCCTAGTCCAACCACGAGGCCGACTCCTTCCCAGGAGTCGAACAAGGCCACGCAGATCAAGCAGCGCACTCATCTGTCGACGACCTCGTCCGGCACGGTGCCCCCGCCCCATTTCCTGCCGACTTCGGTGACGTTCGCCGGCAACGGCACAGGCGGCGTCGTTGGCGCCGTCATCGGGCAGGCGGGGCCGCCGTGCGCCACTTCCGTCTGCACCTCGCTCGCTGGCACCTCGAACTACGGACAGACCTGGTACGGCGTCAGCGCCCCGGTCGCGCCTGGCCCGTCGGGCAGCTCGGGTGTCAGCCAGCTGCGCTTCGCGAGCCTGCGCTACGGCTGGGCCTACGGCCCGGCCCTCTACGAGACCAGCCATGGCGGCTGGCCCTGGCAACATCAAGACACCTACGGCTACCGCGTGATTGATCTGGAGGCATCACCCGCGCGTGCGTTCGCGGTGTTCGGCACGTGCTATGGCACCGGCGCGGACTACGCCGCCAGCTGCTCGAGCTTCTCGCTGTGGACCTCGGTGCCAGGTGGCAAAACCTGGAGGCAGGTCAGCGTCCCCAGCGCGGATGATCAGATGAAGTCGACATCGTCGGCAGCGCCGCTGCTGGTGATCTCCGGCGACGACACCGGATATCTGCTCACGCCGTCCGGCGAGGTGCTGTCCGGGCCAGCAACGACTGCTGGTGGCCCGTGGACGGCGGTCGGTGCGGCGAAATGCAAGCCGGGCCCGCCCAGCACAAGCGGGCAGACCGCCCAGCCCACCGCGCAGCTGGCCGCAGGCCCCAAGCTGATGCTGGCCTGCGATACCCCGGCCGCCAACGGTCACTTCATTGCCGCCATCTACAACTCCGCGAACGGCGCGACCTGGAAGCAGACGGGCAGCTTGAGGGTCAAGGGCACGCCGACGTCGCTAACGGCGGCGTCTTCAGCCTCGGCGGCTAGCGGCGTGGCGGCGCTGGCCACGACGACCGGGATCAAGTACTCGCCGGACGGCGGCACGAGCTGGCAGGCGGCCACCGTCGCCGGAAACTCGCCGGCTGGCGGCTTCAGCTACGTCGGCATGACGAACGCGAGTCAGGGCGTTGCGGTGCCGGCCAACGCGAGCCTCGGCGAGGTCTACGTCACCAACGACGGCGGCAAGACCTGGCAAGCGTCGCCGATCACTGGCTGATCAGCTAGCTGTCCTTGAAGTCACCGGCCGTCACCCGGAGGCTGCGCAGCATGCCGAACATTTCCTGGAGCTGCACCGGGCTGTAGCCGCCCATACCGAACTCGGACCGCATCAGGTCATCGGTCGCGCGCTGCATGACCTCCCGGCCCGCTGCGGTGATCTCTGCCAGCGTGCCCCGTCCGTCGCGCGGGTTTGGCTTGCGCACGACTAGGTGCTGGACCTCAAGCCGGTCGATGGTGTTCGTCACGCTCGTGGGGTGGACCATCAGCCGCTGGCCAATCACCCGCATCGGCAGCGCACCTTCCCGGCTGAAGCTGAGCAGGACGAGCGCCTCGTACCGGGCGAAGGTGAGTCCATGCGGCCGCAACAGGGAGTCAAGCTGGGCGAGCAGGATCTGCTGCACCCGCATGATGGTCGTGACCGCGGCCATCGCCTTCGAGTCGCCGAACCGGCTCTCCCAGGTCTCGGCGGCACGGGCGATCGGATCGAACGGGAGATCCAGTGGCTTAGGCACAAGCCACAACGTACCGCGGACGCTCCCCTGCGCCCGGCTTGTCCGGCAATCGGTAACGCATTGTGTAACGTCAATCGGGCCAGCCGGCGCGTACGTGGACATGGTTATTTACAGACAGTTACATTGCCTGCGGGGTCAAACTCATAGCTAAATCCGGGGGAAACTTTGCCGTCCGGTCACCGCCCAGTCATGCACTCCGATCCCGTGCTAGCGGCCGGGATCGGTGTGCGCCGCGGCTGGGGCTGGGCCGTTCGGGCAGCCAGCTTCCGGATCAGCGCGCCGGCCCAGGGCCGGGGCAGCACCCTCGGCATCCTGATCGACCACCCGGCGCAGGCCAGTGCGATCGTCGACGTACTCGCCGGACTCGCCCGGCCCGCCTATGGCGAGCTTCGAGTGCTCGGTCATGACATGGCGACCATCCGTGGCCGGGCCGTGGTGCGGCGACGGGTCGGGGTGGCCCGTCGCACCGCCCGGCCGCTACCAGCCATGCGCGTCCGCCGGCTCGTCGAACACGCAGCACGGCTATCCGGGCCAGGCCGACCCAGCCGGCACGCGCTCGCCGCCGCGATCCTGGACCGGCTTTCGCTGCTGCCCTGGGCGGAGGTGACGCTCCGGGCTGTGCCGGACGGGATCGCCAGGCGAGCTCGGCTCGCCGCCGCCGCCGTCCACCAGCCAGAGCTGCTGTTGCTGGACGGGCTGCTGGACGGCCTGTCGTTCCGTGACGTTACCGCTTTAGCCCAGGCGATCCGTGACCTGAGCAGGGACAGCGCGATCCTGGTGGCCGGGTGCGACGGGGCGGCACTCGACCTGGCCTGTGACGAGGTGCTGGTGCTCACCGACGGGGTCCTAGTCAACGCATAGGCTGCGAGCGTGGACTGGAGCCTGCTCGGGTGCGGCCGGTACGGCCACGTCACCTTTGCTCCTGACGAGCCAGATCTCCGCGCTCAGCTGCACGCGCAGCTGGAAGCCGGGGATGCCTGGCGCTGCCTGCGGTGCGGCACGTTCGTGCCGGGCCAGCCACAGCTGTCCGGTCCTGTCGCGGCCGCCCCTGCAGTTCAGCAGGGCAGCCAGATCCGCAGCAAGCTGATCCTGCGGCTGTTCGCCATCGAGCGATTCCTCCGGGCGCTGGCCGTCCTGGCGATCTCCTATGGGCTATTTCGGTACCGTTCCTCACGCCTCTCAGTGGAGGCGGCCTTCGACCGCGACCTGCCGATCGTCCGTGATCTCTTCCGGCAGCTGGGCTACAACATTGAGCATTCCAAGCTGTTCGGCCTGCTCCAGCATGCGCTGACACTCAGCAGCGGCACACTCACGCTCCTCGCGGTCGGAGCCCTGGTCTATGGAGTCATCGAGGTGATTGAGGGCACCGGACTCTGGCTGGCCAGACGCTGGGGCGAGTACTTCGCGATGGTCGCGACCTCACTCGGGCTGCCGCTAGAGATCTATGACCTGACCAGGAAAGTCACCGTCACGGCGCTGGTGCTCTTCGCGATCAACCTGGCCCTGGTGCTGTACCTGGTGATCACCAAGCGGCTGTTCGGGGTCCGCGGCGGCAAGAGCGCCTACGATGCCCGGCTGCGCAGCGAGTCGGTGCTCGAAGCTGCTGAAAGGGCGGTAGCGGCGCGGGCTGTCGCGCTGGGGGCTCCCGATACCCAGCCGGCCGCTGATCACCAGCCAGTCGTAGATCCCCAGCCGCTACCAGATCCCCAGCCGCTACCAGATCGCCAGCCCGCCAGGGGGTCTGGTAGCCGGGATTCTTAGCGGCCTGCCGCTAGCCGGAGATTAGTTCGTCGGCGGCGGCATACGGGTCGAGCTGTCCGGCCGCGACGCGTGCGGCTAGTTCCTCCAGCCGTGACTCACCGGGCAGGTCGCCTATCCGCTGCCGTAGCTCAGTGAGGGCGATAGCCGAGATTTCCTCGCGCGCCCTGGCCCGGCGGCGGTCGCCCAGCGTTCCGGTATCGGCAAGCCAGCCACCGTGCTTGCTGATGGCCGCAGCAAGGTCGCCGATGCCCTCCCCGCTGGGGGCGGTCGTGGCGATTATCGGCGGCTTCCACGCTCCGCGGCCGTAGCTCGCCATTGCCAGCATCGTCCTAAGGTCCCTGATGACTTCCTGGGTGCCGGGCCGGTCGCTTTTGTTCACGATGAAGACGTCGGCGATCTCAAGGATGCCGGCCTTGGCAGCCTGAATGGAGTCTCCGAGTCCAGGCGCGACGACGACAAGCGAGCTGTCGGCCAGCGAGGCAATCTCGACCTCAGCCTGGCCAACGCCGACCGTCTCGATCATGATCATGTCGAAGCCCGCCGCATCGAGGATCCGCAGGGCCTGCGGAGTGGCCCAGGACAGCCCGCCGAGATGTCCGCGGCTGGCCATGGAGCGGATGAACACCTGATCGTCCGTCGCGTGGTCCTGCATCCGGATGCGGTCGCCGAGCAACGCGCCGCCGCTGAACGGTGACGACGGATCCACCGCAAGCACGCCGACCCGCAGGCCCTGCGCCCGGAAGCAGCGGACGAGCGCGGCGGTGACGGTGGACTTGCCGACCCCAGGCGAGCCGGTGAGGCCGATGATCTGCGCGTGACCGGTCAGCGGCGCGATGACTCTCATGACCGACGGAAGGGCAGCTGACTCGTCCTCGACCAGCGTTACTAGCCGGGCCAAAGCCCGCGCATCCCCGGCCCTGGCCGCACTGATCAGCGCCTCCGGATCGCTGGTCGCCCGCCGGGCCCGGCGAGCTTGCTGCAACCGAGCTGACGGCTGCTCAGTCACCGGTTAGCTCGTGCCCGGCAGGCGTCGCCACTGAAAGGCTCAGACCTGTTCCGCACCGGGAACCCGGAACAGCAGGGCGTCACCCTGGCCGCCACCGCCGCATAGCGCAGCCGCGCCCAGCCCGCCGCCACGTCGCCGCAACTCAGTGATGAGATGCAGCGCGATCCGGGCCCCAGAGGCGCCAAGCGGATGGCCGACGGCGATAGCACCGCCGTTGACGTTGACCTTGTCCTCGCTAACACCGAGGTCACGCATTGACTGGATCGCGACCGCCGCGAACGCCTCGTTGATCTCGATCAGGTCCAGATCCGCGACGGCCAGGCCTGCCTTCTCCAGTGCGCGTTTGATGGCGTGCGACGGCTGGGAGTGCAGCGAGTTGTCCGGGCCCGCGACGACACCATGTGCGCCGACTTCGGCCAGCACAGTGGCACCGGCCGCGGCAGCGGCATCGGCGGACATCACCACTACAGCGCAAGCGCCATCGCTGATCTGCGACGCAGAGCCAGCCGTGATCGTGCCGTCGGCAGCGAACGCCGGCGCCAGACCTGCGAGCGACTCGACCGTCGTGTCCGCGCGGACTCCCTCATCGGTGTCGACGACGACTGGCTCGCCGCGCCGCTGCGGGATGACGACAGGCTCGATCTCCTCGGCCAGCACTCCGTCCTTAATCGCCTTGGCCGCGAGCTGGTGCGACCGAGCGGCGAACTCGTCCTGCTCCCCGCGGGAAATACCCAGCTTGCCGTTATGCCGCTCGGTCGACTCCCCCATCGACACCTCGTCGAAGGCGTCAGTCAGGCCATCCAGGGCCATCGAGTCCACCAGTGCGGTGTCGCCGTACTTGAAGCCGCGCCGCGAACCGGGCAGCAGATGCGGAGCCTGCGACATGGACTCCATGCCGCCGGCGACGATGACGTCGAACTCGCCAGCCCTGATCAGCTGTGCGGCAAGCGCGATGGCATCCAGGCCGGACAGGCAGACCTTGTTGATGGACAGCGCCGGCACGGTCATCGGGATGCCGGCCGCCACTGCCGCCTGACGGGCGGGTATCTGGCCCTCGCCAGCCTGCAGAACCTGGCCCATGATCACGTAGTCAACGCGATCCGCTGGCACGCCTGCTCGCGCCAGCGCCGCCTTGATTGCCAGCCCGCCGAGCTGGGCTCCGCTGAACCCGCTCAGTGAGCCGAGCAGGCGACCAATCGGGGTTCTGGCCCCGCCAACTATGACTGCTTCGCGCATAACTGAAACGATACCTGTCAGCGAACTAGTGCCTGGAGGTGCGGAAGCCCGTGCTGAGCCGAATCGACCATGTCGGCATCGCCTGCCGTGACCTGGACGCGAAGATCGCGTTCTACGAGTCAACCTTCGGCCTGACGGTTGCCAGCATCGAGGTCAACGAGGGCCAGGGCGTGCGTGAGGCGATGCTGCAGGTCGGTAAGGACGCAGCGGGCAGCTCCTACGTTCAGCTGCTCGAGCCGCTCGGGCCGGATACACCCGTCGGCAAGTTCCTGGAGCGCCGCGGCGAGGGAATCCATCACGTGGGCTATGCAGTGGCGGAAATCACGGCGGCCCTCGCCGCCATCGGCGCCACCGGCGTGCGGCTGATCGACGAGCGGCCGAGGCACGGATCGATGGGGGCGTCCATCGCGTTCCTGCATCCAGCTGACGTCGGCGGCGTGCTGACCGAGCTGGTTCAGCCCGCGGACCGGTAAGACGGCCCTTCGGGTGGGTCCGGTACTGGACAGTAACGTCAGTACCGGTACATTACGCAGTGGCAAAGTGTCCTTAGGTACGTTACATATCAACAAAAAACGGTATCTTCAGCACTAGCCGTCTGGAACAGACCGCCAACGGTCCAGCAGGGGAGTACGCTGCGAGCACCGGACGACCGCAAGACCGCCCAGGCCAGGCAGAAGCTCAGCCGCACCCCGCCGCGCTGACCAGTCCCGGCAATCGGACTCCGACAGGCGATCGCTTCGGTGCGCGAACCTCCCGTCGACACAGGATTAGGCGACATGCAGCCCGACATCGATGCTCAGCTCAGCAACTTCTTTGAGGACGCCCCGCTACCCGATTTCGCCCGGGTCATGCGCGGATACGATCC
>Ga0335075_10004165_pt1 | contig 22687 bp, 23 predicted proteins | sample Lox_Sample_24_FD_206723 | JGI IMG/M metagenome (GOLD analysis project Ga0335075, IMG submission 206723) | Soil microbial communities from Loxahatchee National Wildlife Refuge, Florida, United States - Lox_Sample_2.4 | ecosystem: Environmental > Terrestrial > Soil > Wetlands | place: USA...
CCGGCTCCATGGTCGGGCCGATCTTCGCCGAGCAAATCGAAGTGACGATCCGCCACCACGCGCTGGAAAGCGGCTGCTTCGTCGTCAACGCCACCGGCTGGCTCACGGAAGAGCAGAAGACGGCGATCGCGCCGGACGCGAAGCTGCACAGGGCACTGAGTGGCGGCAGCTTCACCGCGATTGTTTCGCCGGAAGGCAGCCTTGTCGTGCCGCCGCTGAAAGACGGCGAGGGCATGATCGTCGCCGATCTCGATCTCGGCCTGATCACCAAGCGCAAGCGCATGATGGATTCGGTCGGCCACTACGCCCGTCCCGAACTTCTGAAACTGTTGCTCGACGACCGCCCCGCCCGTCCAATGCAAACGATGCAATCTGGGCAAACGATGCAAGCCGGGAGTCCCCAGGATGAACGCGCCGATGAAGACGGAGCACTTGATCAACGAGCTGCAATCGCACGGGTTGCGGCTGACTGATCCAAAGGCCGGCGTCGCGAGCCGCCGCGGCGGCGCCGGACCTTCCGACCACAAGGCCGTCACCATCGACAGCATGACGGTGATGGTGCCGGTACACACCGCACCGGCTTTCGAATCTCCTTATGTCGCCGAAATGCCGGACGACGACGGCATCAGCCGCATCCGCCGCAGCGGCATCGACCTTGGCACGATCAGCTTCCCAAAGCGCCCGCGCTTTTATGACCTGACGACGAAGGACGGCATCCCCTACCCGAAGATCGCGGTGCTGCACGGGCGCGACGTGCTGGCCACCACGGTGCTGCAGACCTGCATTCGCTACCAGAGCCGCACCAAGACCTGCCAGTTCTGCGCCATCGGCCAGTCGCTCGCCGCCGGCCGCACAATAGAACGTAAGACACCGGCGCAATTGGCCGAGGTTGCAAAGGCCGCCGTCGAACTGGACGGCGTCAAACACATGGTGATGACCACTGGCACGCCGCCGGGCCGCGACCGGGGTGCCGCAATCCTCGCCGAGAGCGCTGCCGCGATCAAAGCAGCGGTCGATCTGCCGATCCAGGGCCAATGCGAACCGCCGGACGACGATGCCTGGTTCGCGCGCATGCATGATGCCGGCGTCGACACGCTCGGCATGCATCTCGAAGCCGTGACGCCGGCGGTGCGCGCCCGCATCATGCCCGGCAAGGCGAGCGTGCCGCTGTCGCGCTATTTCGACGCCTTCGCCGCGGCTGTGCCGGTGTTCGGACGCGGCCAGGTTTCCACCTATATCCTCGCCGGCCTGGGCGACACGGCGGCAGCGATCCTCGACACCAGCGAGCGGCTGATAGATCTCGGCGTCTATCCCTTCGTGGTGCCCTTCGTGCCGATCTCCGGCACGCCACTGGAGAGCCATCCGGCACCCAGCGCCGCGTTCATGGATTCGATCCTGCGTCCGCTCGCCGCGATGCTGCTGCGCGCCGATTTGCTCGCCACGAACATCAAGGCCGGCTGCGGCAAATGCGGCGCTTGCTCTGCCCTGTCCACCTATGAACGGAGGCTGCCGGCATGATCATCGAACCCGTCCGCCCGTTCCTCGCCTGCGAGTTCCGCGTGAAGTTCGCAACCATGAATTGGGAACGCGCCCGCGCCGCGGCACTGCGCCGCGCCGTGTTCTGCGAAGAGCAGAGATTGTTCCGGGGTGACGATCGCGACGCGATCGACGAGATTGCGATCCCGCTGGTTGCCCTGTCCTCGCTCGGCGTGGCGCATGAGGATGTTGTCGGCACCGTTCGGATCCATGAAGCGGAGCCCGGCCTGTGGTGGGGATCGCGCCTGGCGGTGTCCCGGCCGTACCGCAAGATCGGCGCAATCGGCACGTCATTGATCCGGCTTGCCGTGTCGTCCGCACATGCCAAGGGCTGCCGCCGTTTCCTCGCCCACGTGCAAAGCCAGAATGCGCCCCTGTTCCATGCCCTGCACTGGCACACGCTGGATCAGGTGATGCTGCATGGCCATCCGCATCATTTCATGCAGGCGGACCTCGACTTTTATCCGCCTCTGGCGACGCCGGAGACCGGTTTCCTGTCGCATCTGAAACAGGCGGCCTGATGTTCGCCCACGTCGTCGAGACGCTGCGCTCCAGCCGGGGCATCGCCGCCAAGGGCGACATCGCCGGCGTGTCGCGGCGCCTCGGCTTCAGCGCGGCCGACACGGTGCGTGTCGGCGACGACTGCGCTGCGATTCCCGACGGCGACGGCTACCTGTTGCTGGCGATCGAAGGTTTCATCAACGAGTTCGTCGCCGCCGATCCATGGTTCGCCGGCTGGTGCGGCGTGATGGTGAACATCTCCGACATCGCCGCGATGGGAGGCCGGCCGATCGCCGTAGTGGACGCGATCTGGACCGCGGGCGAAGCCGCGGCCGATCCGATCCTGCAAGGACTGCGCGCGGCGTCCGAGACCTTCGACGTGCCGCTGGTCGGCGGGCACACCAACTTGCGCACCGACCGTTCGCAGCTTTCGGTTGCGATCCTGGGACGGGCGAAGCGTTTGCTCACTTCGTTCGATGCGTGGCCAGGCGAACGGCTGGTTGCCGCCATCGATCTGCGTGGGCGCTATCGCGACCCATTTCCCAATTGGGAAGCCGCAACGGACGCGCCGGCCGCAAGGCTGCGCGGCGATCTCGAAATCCTGCCGCGGCTTGCCGAAGCGGGATTGTGCCGCACCGCCAAGGACATCAGCCAGGGGGGCATCATCGGCACTGCGCTGATGCTGGCTGAATGTTCCGGTGTCGGGCTCAACATCGACCTGGCCGCGATTCCGTGCCCGGAGCAAGCGCCACTCGACCGCTGGCTGCAGACTTTTCCCAGTTTCGGCTACCTGCTTACAGCAGCCGATGCGCCGGCGGTCATCGCCCGCTTCGCCGAGCGCGATATTGCCGCCGCCGATATCGGCGCCGTGACGCCGGACCGGACGGTACGCGTCACCCTCGGCAGCGACACCGACACGATCTGGGATTTCTCCCGCCAGCCGTTGTTGGGCTGCGGCCATGCCTGAACTTCGCTTCACACTGCGCTGGCCGGACGGCGTGCGCGAGACCTGCTACTCTCCGTCCACGGTCGTGCGCGAGCATTTCGTCGCCGGCACGGCCTATCCGGTCGCCGAGTTCGTGCCGCGCTGCCGCCGCGCGCTGACCGCGGCGAGCGAGCGGGTCCGCGCCGTGCACGGCCATCCATGCTCGCTCGCACTGGGCCAGCTTGCGCGGATCGAAGCCGCCGCCGCGCGCTACCCCGCCGACGCCACCGTATTGTTCATATCGTTCCAGGAATAGCGCCATGCCCCATGTCAGTGTCGCCGTGATCGGCGGCAGCCAGGCCGGCCTGTCGATGAGCTATCACCTGTCCGCCGAGGGCATCGACCACATCGTGCTCGAGAAGAACCGCGTCGCGCATGCGTGGCGGACGCAGCGCTGGGACAGCTTCTGCCTGGTGACTCCGAACTGGCAATGCAAGCTGCCAGGCTTCGATTATCCCGGCAACGATCCGGACGGCTTCATGCTCCGCGACGACATCGTGGCCTATGTCGAGACCTACGCGCAACGCATCCAGGCGCCGTTGCGCGAAGGCGTCGGTGTGACGCGTTTGTCCCGCGCCGGCGACGGCTTCGCGGTGGAAACCACGGACGGCGACTACACGGCCGATGCCGTCGTGCTGGCGGTCGGCGGCTATCATCAGCCGAACATTCCGCGCCTTGCCGAACGGATTCCCGAATCGATTCTGCAATTGCATTCGTCAACCTATCGCAACAGCCGCCAGTTGCCGCCGGGCGAGGCGCTGGTGGTGGGCAGCGGCCAATCCGGCTGCCAGATTGCCGAGGATCTGCATTTGGATGGGCGCAAGACACACCTTGTGGTGGGCAGCGCGCCCCGTTGTCCGCGCGGCTATCGCGGGCGCGACGCGGTCGATTGGCTGTCCGATCTTGGGCAGTACGACCTGCCGGTAGACCAGCATCCGCTGAAGGAGAAGGTGCGCAAGAAGGCCAATCATTACCTGACGGGTCGCGACGGCGGCCGGGACATCGACCTGCGCCGCTACGCCTTGCAGGGGATGCAACTCTACGGGCGCCTAATCGATTATGCGTGCGGCAGCCTGGTGTTTGCCGATGACCTGGAAAAGAACCTCGATGCCGCGGATGCAAGCTACAACAACATCTGTGCGATGATCGACAAATACATCGCCAGCGAGAAAATCGTCGCGCCGCCACCCCATCGTACCGTTCCGTGCTGGCGACCGGACGCCCCTGTTCTCGCGCTCGATCCGTCGGCACAGGGCATCACCAGCATCATTTGGAGCACCGGCTTCCGCAGCGACTGGTCCTGGGTGGAACTGCCGATCTTCGACGGTGCGGGCTATCCGACCCACGCGCGCGGCGTCACCGCCATGCCAGGTATTTATGTGCTGGGGCTGCCTTGGCTGTACACCTGGGGCTCAGGTCGGTTCGTGGGTGTGGGGCGTGACGCCGGTTACCTGGCGGGACGCATCGTCCAGCACTTGGCGGCGGTCCCGGCGATGGCGTGAGGCAGCCGGCCGACGATCGGGGCGACGCCCCGCCGCGAATCCGCTAGCAAAATTTTTATTCTGTTTCGATGCTGCCAGTGCTCGCTATCAGTGACTCCCGAGTCACCAGAACCATGTCATTGCGAGGAGCGAAGCGACGAAGAACCATGTCATTGCGAGGAGCGAAGCGACGAAGCAATCTCGTTCGGCGTGGGATTTGGACCGCCCCTGCGTCTTCTGGATCGAGATTGCTTCGTCGCTCCGCTCCTCGCAATGACATGTTGTACGTTCGTCACTCCGTTGCTCGCAGTGACATGTTGCACGTCCGTCACTCCGTTGCTCGCAATGACATGTTGTACGTTTGTCACTCCGCTCCTCGCAATGACATGTTGCACGTTCGTCGCTTCGTGCCGCGCAATGACTGTTGGACCTTACGCCGACGACTCACGCTTCATTGATTCCGGGTAGTCAGGGCCGGTCCTGGGGTAGGAGAGTAATTCCGCGCCGGGTTGCTGCTCGACGCAGCGCTTGATCGCTGGTGGCAAGCACGAGGCCGCGACGAATTGCCAATTCCAGATAGACAGCGTCATAGGCAGTCAGCGCTTCGGTCTCCACCAAGGTCAGAACGGAACTGCGCCACACCCGTCCCATTCCCTGAGTGTCAGTCTCGATCGGCAGCATGTCGAACAACAGCAGTCGCTCGTGCATAGCCTCGCGGCTGATGCGTTGCCGGCGGACGGCTCCCGTCAACACGTTGGCAACTTCGATCGTCCATAGCGAAGGGACAACGGCGCCTTCGGCCTGCACCCGATCCAGCAGAGCGTCGAGAGCAGGTGTTACTTCGTCCTCAAAGCACCACGCGACGGCGATCGAGCAATCGACGACAAGCCCCGCCATCAGCGCCGGCCAGCGTCGCGCAATTCCCGCCAATCCAGACCGCCGAGTGTCGCTCCCTGCCGCAGGGTTCGTAGCCGCGCGATTGCCCGAGTGGCCCGCTCGGCATCTTCCGCTTCCGTTGCCGGAACCAGACGTGCCACAGGCCGTCCCCGACGGGTAATGGTCACAACTTCCCCCCTCTCGACCTGCTCCAGCAAAGCCGAAAGACGGGTCTTGGCGTCGAATGAGCCAACAACAGTGCCTGTATCCATGGGAGAAGTCATCTAGTTGGATAAACTAGTCTACTCCGTTGGCCGTGATATCGCAAGTGGCATTTATCCCAGCAGCCGCCCGATCACCCGCGCCGTGTAGTCCACCACCGGGATGATCCGCCCGTAATTGATCCGCGTCGGGCCGATCACACCGATCGCACCAACAATGCGGCCGCGGTCGCTGCGGGCGGGCGCCACGACCATCGACAGGCCGGCATTGCCGAACAATCCGCTTTCCGCGCCGATGAAGATGCGCACACCCTCGGATTTCTCCGCCAGGTCGAGCAAGCGTAGCATCGTCTCCTGCGCCTCCAGCCGCTCGAACAGAGCCTGGATCGCGGCCAGCTTTTCGATCTGCGTAACATCCGAGAGCAAGCGCCCCTGGCCGCGGATGATCAGGCTCGCACCCCGAGCACCGTCCCCGGTCCATGTCGCGAGGCCGGCGCCGACCACTTGCGAGGTGAGCTCATCCAGTTCCGATCGTTCGACCGCCAGCTCCTCCGCCACGAGGCGGCGCAATTCCGAGAGCGGCCGGCCCGACAGGCGGGCATTCAGGTAATTGCCGGCTTGCTGCAAGGCGGAGGGGGGCGTGCCGGGCGGGACATCGATCACCCGGTTTTCCACCTGGCCCTCGGCACTGACGAGGACGACCAGGGCGCGGCCGGATCCCAGCGGCACGAATTCGATATGGCGCAGTGCGCCCTCGGACTTTGGCGCCAGCACCAGCCCGGCGGCCGCGGACAGTCCGGAGAGCATGGAACTCGCGTCGGCTAACGTGTCCTCCAGGCTGCGGCCGGACGCACCAAGAGCGACGGCGATGGCCTCCCGCTCTTCTTCCGAAAGCTCGCCGAATTGCAGCAGGCCGTCTACGAACAAGCGAAGGCCCAGGTCGGTCGGCAGCCGGCCGGCGGACGTGTGGGGGGCGAACAACAAGCCGGCTTCCGTCAGGTCCGCCATCACGTTGCGGATGGTGGCGGGCGACAGGTTCATCGGCAGCAGGCGTGACAGCGTACGGCTGCCCACCGGTTCGCCGGTTTCGACGTATTGCTCCACGATCTCCCGCAGCACGGCTGCGGAGCGGGCGTCCAGGCCGGGCGGAAGCTGCGTCACGCTGCCACCGCGACCGATGGCGCGCGGTGCGATGCCAGGCGGTTTGACAGGGTTATCCATTGCGGAAATCGTAGGAAGCAGGGCGGTACCGGTCAATCAAAGAGGCGTTCGCTCCGGCGGACCGGCGCGATTGAGCCGCGATGTCGTTGCGAGTTGACCATCGGCCTGGCAACCGACCCGCGGCTGAATGAAGCGGCAATGGCTTCCCCTACCGTTGTGGGAGAGGGTAGGGGGGACTGGCGTCCCTAACTGCAGAACTACGGCTGTGCGCCCCGTCTTCCCCCTAATCCTCTCCCGCAAAGGGGAGGGCAAGTCGTAGTTTGGCGCGAAGCAGCAAGACGTGGTGATCACGAAACCACTGCGGGCACCTGGTAGAAGCCGCTACGGGCCGGTCCCCATCGCAAGCCACCCGCCGCACCGCAGGATGGACAGGCGGCGGCCCAGGCCAGCGCGACTGCATGGCACTCGGTGCAGCGCCATTCCGGATCGTGGTCGGCGTTGATGGCACGGCGTAGCGCGGCGCGGCTGGCCTCGGTTCCGCCATGCTCTGCTTCCTCTACCTCGGCCAGCAGCAGCCAGAGGCGCCGCTGGTTCAGGCCGCTTTCACGTGCCAGCGTCGCCTGGTGACGCGCCTCCCCGGTCAGCCCGGCGGCCAGAGCCGTGCGCGCCAACAGCAGCCGGCTTTCGGCATGCTCGGGATTGGCCTCGGCCAGAAGCTGCGCGGCCTGCGCGCGGGCCAGCGGATCCGTCACCGGCGCCAGCGCGAAATCCGCCAGGTCGGGGTGCGGAGCCAGCGACCAGGTATGGCGGATCACGGCCTGGGCGCGCGGTTCACGGCCCTCGGCCCGGAGCCGCGTTGCATAGGCCAGGGCGGCGGGCGCCAGGCTGGCGTCCGCTTTCCAGGCCTGCCGCGCCAGCTTCGTCGCACGCGCCGGGTCTTGTTCCGCATTCGCGGCAGCGGCGGCGAGCGCGGCACGAGCGGCGTCGGTTTCCGCCAGGTCCAGCGCCTCGGACCAGTTGCCGGACCGCAGCGCGAGATGTGCGCGCTGATGACGCAGCCATTCGGCGCCGGGATGTGCGGCCTCCGCCTGCCGTGCCAGGACTGCGGCCTCGCTCCAGTCCTGCCGGTTGAGCGCCTGGCGCAGCAACCCGCGATAACCGAGGAACGCCGCATCGGGACGTTCCGTCAGGCGACGGAAGGCCGCTTCGGCCTCGTCGTCGCGGCTGGCCAGACGGCCAGCCTCGGCGGCCAGCAACAGCGTCTGTGGCGTGTCGCCAAGCCATTGGCGCGCGCGACTCGCTTCCCGCCGTGCATCCGCCTTGTCGCCCGCGGCCAGTGCCAGCAGAGCTCGGGTGACGGCGAGATCGCCACGCCGCCGATCACGTGCGGCATCCCAGCGCGCGGCGACGTAAGGCAGGCGCAACAACACCCCGATGCCGCGGAACAAAGCGTAAAGCACGATGAACGCGAGCAGCAGGCCAAGCGCCGCCACCGAGGCCGCCATGTCCACGGTGATTGCACCGAACCGCGCCGTGATGTGGCCAGGCAACCCGGCCAGGAACCATGCGATGGCGAGCGTAACGACACCGGCTGCGAGAACGAAGAGGACGCGTCGCATCAGCCGTGCGCAGCCATATCGGCGAGCGCCACGCGGGCAGCCAGCAAGGCGCGCGCATCGGCAAGCCAATTTGCCATGGCAGCGGCCGGCGGGCCCGAAAGCTGCGAGACCGCCGCAACCGCGCCGGCAAGGTCACCCGCATCGAGGGCCGCTCGTGCATGAGCCAGTACGCCAGCCGCTGGATTGCCGACCAACACCCGGTCGCCCCGGCGCACCGTGATAAGGTCCTGTGCACGGTTCAGCACGCCGGCGAGGAACGGCTTATCGCCCGTATCCGACTGGGCCGCGGCCAGGGCGGCTCTCTCGGCGGAATTGAACGCGAGGCGCAGGGCGCCCATCGTGGGCGGGCTGGCTGTCGCGAAACGCGCCACCGCCGGTGGCGCGCCAGGCAGATCGCCGAGCGGTTGACCGGCCGCCAGCGCTGCCTGCGTAACCGCAATCCGTGCCAGCCGCCCGGCTTTGTTCAACCGCGCCGCCGCCGCTGCGGTCGATTGCTCCACAGCGGCGAGGCGAGCCTCATCGGCGTCCAACCGGCGGGCGAGATCGCCCTCTGTACTGCGGTCCCGGCCAACCGATGCAGTAACCTGGGCCGAAAGCGCGTCCATCCTGGCGGCGAGCTGGCTGGCATTGACGGCCTGCTGCTGCAGCGCCGCGACGCGTGCGCGCAACGGTTCGAGACCGGGCGGCGGCTGCTGCTCCAGCGCCGCCACCTTCGCCTCCAGCGGCGCAAGATCGGGCGGCGCGGCAGGACGCCGCTCCAGCGCGGCCACTCGCGCCTCCAGCGGCCCCAGATCGGCGGCCTGGGGCGGTGCCGGCCGCTGCTCGAGTTGCGCGACGCGGCTGCCGAGCGCCTGCACCTCGGACGATGTCTGAGTTTGCTGCTGCGCCGATGAGAACCCCACGTAGGCGATGGCGCCTGCCAGAACGACGAATCCGATCGCGCAAAGCCACGGGAGGGCGTCGCGCGCGGATGGCTTCGGTGCCGGGGCGGACGATGGCGAGGCCGGCGGCTCGGGCGCCGCATGGATCGGCTCGGGCGCCGCATGTACCGGCTCGGGCGTTGCAGGCGTCGGGTCGGACTCTGGTGGGGCGGCGGGTTCGGTCATCGCAATAGTGCGAGCATCTCGTCCTGGTTGGGCCGGGCGGCGACGCGGATATCGCGCCAGGATACCGCCTCTAATGCCACGGCGGCCGGCTGGCCGATAGAGATTGCGTCAACATCGCCCAGGGCCGCGGCCAACCCGGCGCGGCGCACCAGCCGGATGAACTGGCGGGCAGTTTCGGCGGAAAAGAACAGGACGGCGCGCACCTGCCCGGCGCGCAGGGCCGTGACGGCAGCAGGCCCAAGCTCCTGGGCAGGGAGCGCGGCGTAGACGACGCGGCGGATGACGCGATGGCCGGATCGGCGCAGCGTCGCCGCGAGCGCCTGCCCCTGGCCACGGCCCGATGCCAGCAGCAAAGGTCCGGCACTGGGCGAAACCTCCCGGACGGCAAGCGCCGCCAGGGCATCGGCGTCGCCGGATGCGCTGTGCACGTCGTGGAAGCCGGCGGCTCGTGCTCGCGCCGCGGTGGCGTCGCCGACGGTGAGCAGAGGGGCGACATGCCATTCGGGCGGCAGCGCGTCGACGGCGTTACCGCTGGTGACGAGGGTCGCGGCGATTTTCGAAACCGGCGGGAGATTGGCGGTTATCGCCTGGACGTGCAGCGCCGGCGACAGCAAGGGTGCAAAACCAAGCGACGCGACGCGCGCCGCGGTATCGCTGGCGCCCGGTTCGGGGCGGGTGATGAGAACGGTCGAATTGGCTCGCCGCTGTGTCGGGACCGAAGCAGCCAGGCGTCCCCGTCCCACCGTCATGGCCGGGCTTGACCCGGCCATCTACGCACCGGCGATCGGGTCGCGCAGCCAGCAAGCGCCCGATCTGCTCGAGTAGATGGCCCGGTGAGGCCCGGCCATGACGAGGAAGCCAGCCATGACGAGGAATGCGGCCGTCATGAGGAATGTGGACATGATGGGGAATGTGGACATGATGGGGAATGTGGACATGATGGGGAATGTGGACATGATGGGGAATGTGGACATGATGGGGAATGTGGCCATGACCTCTTCCAAATATTGGCAATCGTGCATCTGCTCGCGTCACGTATTCCAGTCCGAGAACGAAACTTGCGCCGCCTCCCTTTAGCCCGGATCGCTCACTTCAGGATCTCCTGCCACAAGAGACGGCCTTCCCGCCCGGGATCGCGCTCGACGCGGGGTACCGCATCCAACACCATCGTCGCGCGTTCTCCCAACGTATAGGGCGGCCACGCCGGCATCGCCGGATGCCGGGGCACCCCATCATGCGCGAAGGCCGTCCATGCCCCGGACATCGCGGCCGCAAGCCCGTGCGCACCGGCGCTGCGATCGGTCGCGTTGCTGTATTCCAGCGTGTCGAAGGCGAACGGGACATCGATCGCATGTGGCGTGCCCAATCGCCCGCCGAACAATGGCGTCTGCCAGGCGAACGAGTACATCCACACCGGCGCGCCGCCACGCGCCACCTTGCGCTCTGCCATCAGCAGCGAGCGGATGCGGAAATTGCAATCAGTCAGCGTGGCGATCAGCCGATCGGCCGGACTCGCGTTTGGATGCAGCCGGCGGTACGTTTCCATCACGCGATCGGTACGGTCGCCGGCGATTGCGGCGATACGGGCCCGCAATTCCGCCTCGGTCAGCGTGCGGTGCCACACCTTGTCGTCATGTGCGAGGAACAACGCCGCTTCGTGCGTGCAGTCGCCGATGATCAGCGGAATGTCGGCGGAAACCGGCGTCGCGTCGGGATCGAATGGCTGGCGCGGCAGCAGCGTGCCATCCACCACCGGACCAAAGGCATAGCGATCCAGCAACGGCCAGGGTGAGGCGCCGATTGCCTGCTGCGCCGGTGCGATCGCCGCCAGCAGCCGGTGCATCGGCAGCGCCTGCAACTCCATCAATGACGTTCGCGTCAGGCCGAGCTCACGCAGCACTGCATCGGTCAACGCCGTGGCGCGGTCGCGCGTGCGCAAGCGCACCGCCGCGCCGCTTTGCACGATGGCGCGGTGGAACAGACCGCGCGCCGAAGGCATCGCGAGCAATGTGCTGACCTTGCCGCCACCGCCGGACTCGCCAAAGATCGTGACGTTGCCCGGATCGCCGCCGAACGCCGCGATATTGTCGCGCACCCAGTGCAGCGCCGCGATCATGTCCAGCGTGCCGGCATTGCCGGATGCCGCGTACTCGGCGCCGCCGAACTGTGACAGGTCGAGAAAGCCGAAGATGTTCAGTCGCTGGTTGACCGTCACCAGCACCACGTCCCCGCGCGAACACAGGCGAGCGCCGTGGTGCCATGAGCCGTTTGACGAGCCAAACGAAAACGCGCCGCCATGCAGCCAGACCATGACCGGCTGTCGCGCCGCGCTGTCCGCCGTCGGCGTCCAGACGTTCAGGGTCAGGCAGTCCTCGGTTTCCGGCGACGGGTCCGGCGCATGCAGGAAGTCCACCATCTCCGGCCGCGGTGCCGGCCCGAGGCGCGACTGCGGCGCCTGTCCCGCATAGTCCAGCGCATCGCGTACGCCGGACCACGCCGCCACCGGGCGCGGCGGCATGAAGCGGTTCGCGCCCCCGGTTGATGCGCCATACGGCACGCCGCGGAATGCCGCGACACCGTCCAATATCGAGCCGCGCAATTTGCCGCTGGCAATTTCAACGATCGGGTTCATCGCTCTTCTCCCCAGGCTTCGCGGGCCAACATCGCTTGCTGGCCGCGTTCCTTGCGCCGCCAGACCACTCCGGCGGCGAAGACCGCTGCCAATCCGGCGAGCTCGATCGCGTCCACCGCGTGCAGCGGCCCAAGCACAGCGGCGAGCGCGCCAACCAGCAGGATGCCAACGGGACCGCAGCCAATGCAGACGGTCAACAGCCCCATCAGCCGCGACCGGACATGTGGCGGTGCGTGGGCGATGATCAGCGAGGTCTGCATGTTGGCAAACGCGGCCGAGCCGACACCGCCCAGCACCAGAAGTCCGCACGCAAGGGTGAAAGCGGGTGCAAGGGTCATCAGTGCGACGCAGGTCAAGTACAGCAGCGACCCGCCTACCATCAGCATGCGGCCGCTGCCGGGCGGATCGCCGCTTGCCAGCCACAATCCGCCGAGGAACGCACCGATCGATTCCGAGGCCGCCATCACGCCGACCAGCGCCGGCGACACGTCAAAATGCAGTTGGCCGATCGGCGCCACCAGCGCGGAATATGGAAAGGCCAGCAGGTTCATCGCGATGGTGACGAGCAAAACGCCGGTAACCACCGCATGGCCGCGCGCTAAGGCAATGCCTTCCGCAAGGTCGTGCGGCACCTGGCTCAACACCAGGCGGCGGATCGACTGCCGGTGCTGCAGTCCGGCGCCGAGCAGGGCGGCGAGCAGGTAGACGCTGGCCGAGAGGGCGAAAGCGCCGGCCAGGCCGGCATGTTCGTACAAGGCACCGGCGAGCATGGGGCCGATGATGCGCGTGCCGGAGTTGGTCATGGTGTCGAGCGCCAGTGCGCGGGGCACCAGCGCCGGCGTCACACTTTCGCCCACCATGCGGCGGCGGGTCGACATCTCGGTGGACCAGACGGCGCCTGAGACGAGCGCAGCCAGCGCCACGTGCCATGGCCGTGCCAGGCCCAGCGCCGCCAGCAGGGCGATGCTGGCCGAGGCGGCTGCGGCGAGGCACTGGCCGATGATCACGACGCGCTTGCGGTCCACCGATTCCGCCATCACGCCGGCGAAGGCGCCGAGGAACAACATCGGCATGGTGCGTGCGGCGGAGACGGCGGCGACGGCGAAGTCGGAGCCGGTGGCGTCCAGGGTGAACAAGGCGGCGGCGAGGACTTCGAACCACCGCATGGCGTTGACGCAGCCGCCGATGGTCCACAGGCGCAGGAAACTGCGGGATGCGAACAGGGCGCCCAGGCCCGCGCTGCGTTCGGTGCCGGCGCTACGTTCGGTGCTGGCGCCGCGTTCGACGGTGGCGTGGCGCGGCGCACCGGCGATCGCGTCGTGGCGTGGCGCGCCGGCACCGGGGCGCGCGGTCGCACCTGCTTCCGTGTCACGCGCAACTTTTCCCCGGCCGCTTGGCGGGCCGGATGCTACCGTCATGTGACGTTTCCTCGTGTTGGAGCGGCCCGATCGGGAGGGGGCATGGACCGCGGCCGGCTTCGGGCGCTAACATGCCCTATTGGATGCAGTTCCGGCAGAGGGGAGAGCGACCGATGAATGACGCGATGGCGATGCCGCAATTCGACCGGCGGGTCGAGGACCTGGGCAACATCGTTGAGCTTGGCCACGTGAATGTCACCGTGCCTGACCAGCAGAAGGCGACGGCCTTCTATTTAATGGGCCTTGGCCTGACCCGCGACCCGTATCTGATGGCGGGGCTCGAGAACATGTGGGTGAATGTCGGCCGTGGCCAGTTCCATTTGCCGACCCGAGAACCGCAGGTTGTTCGTGGCACGACGGCTCTGGTGCTGCCCGACCGGGAGGCCCTGCTGCGCCGCCTGTCCGGCGTGCGGAAATACCTGGAGGGCACGAAATTCGATTTCTGCGAAGCCAATGATGGCGTGGAGACGATCTGCCCCTGGGGTAACCGGATCCGCGTCCACACGCCCGACCCGGTGCGGTTCGGTCCGATGCGCGTCGGCATGCCGTACGTCGAGTTCGACGTGGCTGAGGGTACGTCTCTGTGGGGCATTGCGCGGTTCTATACCGAGATTCTGGGCGCCATCGCCGGCGTCGCGAAGGATGAGCGCGGCTGCTACGCATGGGCGAGCACGTCGGCCGAGAGCAAGGTGACCTACCGCGAGACCGACAAGCCGCTGCCGCCGTATGACGGGCACCACATCCAGATCACGCTGGCGGACTTCTCGGGCCCGCACAAGAAGCTGAAGGACCGCGGGCTGATCACCGAGGAAAGCGACCAGCACCAGTACCGCTTCGTCGACATCGTCGACGTGGACACCAACAAGCCGCTGGCGCAGATCGAGCATGAGACGCGTAGCATGCGGCATCCGATGTTCAACCGGGTGTACGTCAACCGCAATCCGGAGATGAACAACCGCAACTTCGTGCCCGGCTACGAAGTTGGCCTGTGGGCGCTGCCGAACTGAGCCGAAGAAGACCTCTCCCGCTACGCGGGAGAGGAGGGACCCGGCGCATAGCGTCGGGAGGTGAGGGTGCCGCCAGCAGTACCGCAGTCGGTCCTGCTGGCGCCCGCTTTTCAGGAAGGCTGCCATGTCCCTGCCGCCGTACCGCGTGTCCGCCTACAACACCGCCAAAGCGTCGGAAAACAAGATCCACGACGACGCCACCGCGAAGCGTTTTGGCTTTCGCGGCGGGCTGGTCGGCGGCGTGCATGTTTACGCCTACATGACGCACTTGCCGGTGCAGCGCTGGAGCCGGGCGTGGCTGGAACGCGGCACCGGCGAAGCGCGCTTTGCCAAGCCGGTTTATGAAGGCGACGTTGCCGAGATCACCGCCACGGAAGATGCGAACGGGCTGACGCTGCAGGTCGTGAGCGGTGGCGTGCTGTGCGCGACCGGCTGCGCGAGTCTGCCTTCCGCCGCGCCATCCATTGCCGTGGATGACTTCGCCGCCTCGACGCCGCCGGCGCATGACGCGCGCCCGCCTGCCGATGAGCGTTCGCTGCCCGTGGGGAAGTGGCTTGGCATGCACGAGCTGACAGTCACGCCGGAGTACCAGGCGCAGGACCTGTCGGACACAAGGGAGACCGATCCGATCTACGCCGCCGAGGGCATCGTGCATCCCGGCACGATCCTGCGTTGCTGCAACTGGGCGCTTGCGCACAACGTGGTGTTGCCGGCATGGATGCACATGGGCAGCACCGTACAGAATCTCGGCGTCGCGCGCGTCGGCGACACACTGGGCGTGCGTGCGCGGGTGACGAAGAACTACGAACACAAGGGCCACAAATGGGTCGAGATCGACGCATTGGTGCTGGCCAACGAACGCACGCCGATCGCGCGCGCGACACATATTGCGATCTACCGTCCGCGGCAGTTGGCGGAAGCGGCGTAGGGCGAGCGGACCATGTCAGAGATGGCAACCGACGATCCGGTGCTGGCACGGTTCCGCAGCAAACTGCGTGAGATCTACGGCGACAGGCTGGAACGCGCGGTGCTCTATGGCTCTCGCGCCCGCGGCGATGCGGGAGACCAGTCCGACTACGACATCGCGGTGTTCCTGCACAATATGCCGGACCGGTGGGCGGAAATGAACCGTCTCGCTGATCTGGGGACGGACATTCTCTACGACGAGGGCAGGGTCATCCATGCCATGGCCTATCCCGCTGGGACCTGGCGGCGACGGACACCACTTATGCACGAGATCCGGCGGGAAGGCCGCGATCTTTGAAGGCAGAGTCTCGCAATTTCCTTCAAAAGTCTCACGAGTTCCTGCGGAAGGCCGAAGGCATGTTACAGTCGTGGCCCGACGAGGCAGGTCGCGCAGCGTATTTGGCAGCATTTCATGCGGCACAGGCGCTCATATTCGAGCGGACAGGCCGTGCCGTGAAAACGCATCGCGGAGTGCATAGCGAATTCGCTCGGCTGATGCGGCATCGCGCGGATTTCGACACGGTACTGCGGGGTTTTCTCAGCCGATCGTACAACATGAAGGCTGTTGCGGATTACGAAACCGGCGAAGCTGCGGCGGTTGACGGCGATGAGGCTGCGGCTGCAGCTCAGACAGCCTCGCGCTTCGTCTCGTTTGTCGAAAAGATGCTGTCGGAAGCCTGAGCAGGCGCGTGGTCATGGGTTGACCGGCTCCCGCCGCCAATCCAAGTACTCCGCCCGGCCGGCACCGCACGGCGTGAAGGCTCGGCGTGACGATAGGTGGCGTTCGTAAAACGGAGGAAAAGCGATGCAGATCGGTGTGGTCGGCCTGGGCCGGATGGGCGCCAATATCTCGCGGCGGCTGATGCAGGCGGGACATTCCTGCGTGGTGTGGGACGCCAACGCCTCCACCGTGCAGGCGCTGGGCAAGAAAGGCGCGCAGGGAGCGGGGGGACTTGCCGATGTTGTGAAGCACCTGACCGGCAAGCCACGCGCCGTTTGGGTGATGCTGCCCGCAGGCCAGATTACGGAGCAAACCATCGAGCAACTTGCGGGGCTGATGGGCCAGGGCGACATCATCATCGATGGCGGCAACACCAATTGGAAGGACGACGTCCGCCGCGGCAAGGCGCTGAAGGCGAAGGGCATCCGCTACGTCGATTGTGGCACGTCGGGTGGTGTGTGGGGCCTGGAACGCGGCTACTGCCTGATGATTGGCGGCGAGAAGGAAGCGGTGGATCATCTCGATCCGATCTTCGCTGCACTGGCGCCCGGCCTGGGTTCGATCGAGCGCACGCCGGGCCGCGAAGGCCGCGACACGCGTCCCGAGCGCGGCTATCTGCATGCCGGGCCGGTCGGCGCCGGGCATTTCGTGAAGATGGTTCATAATGGCATCGAATACGGCATGATGCAGGCCTTCGCAGAAGGCTTCGACATCCTGCGCTGCCGGCGCGCCGAAAACCTGCCGGCGGACGAGCGGTTCGAACTCAACATCGGCGATATCGCTGAAGTGTGGCGCCGCGGTTCGGTGGTGTCGTCGTGGTTGCTCGATCTGACCGCCAGCGCGTTGGGACCCGACGAAGATCTGGAGAAGTTCTCGGGCTTCGTCGATGATTCCGGCGAGGGCCGCTGGACGATCGATGCGGCGGTCGAGGAAGCGGTGCCCGCGAACGTCCTTGCAGCCGCCCTGTTCACGCGCTTCCGCTCACGCCAGGACCACACGTTCGGCGAGAAGATCCTGTCCGCCATGCGGTTCGGCTTCGGCGGCCATGTCGAGGGGGCTCTGGAAAAGAAATGACCGTCGCGGTGGTGATGGGCGTCTCCGGCAGCGGCAAGACCACCATCGCGGAGGGCATCGGTCAGCGAGAGGGTTGGCCGCTGCTGGAAGGCGACAAGTTTCATCCGCCCGCGAATGTCGAGAAGATGAGCCATGGCATCCCGCTGACGGATGCAGACCGCTGGCCCTGGCTGCACGCGATCGCCGACGCGATCGACGAAGTGCGCACGCGCGGCGACTCCGCCGTGGTGGCGTGTTCGGCATTGAAACGCGCGTATCGTCAAATCCTGATCGGCGACCGGCCCGACGTAGTGCTGGTGTACCTGCAAGGCGACAAGGACCTGATCGCAACGCGCATGGCGGCTCGGAAAGGCCATTTCATGCCGGTCGCGTTGCTGGACAGCCAGTTCGCCACGCTGGAGGAACCGGGGCCGGACGAACATCCGATCACCGTCTCGATCGCGCCGCCGCCGGACGCGATCGCCGATGAGGTGGTGCGGCAATTGAAGGAGCGCGCAGGATGAGCCAATTCGCCATTTACCCCAGCCTGCGCGACCGCGTGGTGTTCATCACCGGCGGCGGCAGCGGCATCGGCGCCGAGGAGGTTTCGCATTTCGCGGCCCAGGGCGCGAAAGTGGCGTTCGTCGATATTGCGGATGAGGCGTCACAGGCCCTGGTGGCGAAGCTTCGCGAGGCCGGCCACCCAGCGCCGCTGTATCAGCACTGCGATCTGAAGGACATCGCCGCGTTGCGCGCGGCGATCGCGGCGGCCGCACGCCAGTTCGGGCCGATTACCGTGCTGGTGAACAACGCCGCCAACGATCAGCGCCACAACTGGCAGGATGTGACGCCGGAGTTCTGGGACGAACGCATGGCCACCAACCTGCGGCACCAGTTCTTCGCGATTCAAGCGGTCGCGCCGATGATGAAGCAGGCCGGCGGTGGCTCGATCATCAATTTTGGTTCGGTGAGCTGGCATAACATGCAGGGCGGCATGCCGGCCTATACCACCGCGAAGGCCGGGGTGGAGGGGCTGACGCGCGGCATGGCCCGCGACCTTGGCGCCGACGGCATTCGGGTGAACACGGTGATCCCGGGGTGGATCATGACCGAGCGGCAGGTCACGCTGTGGCTGACGCCCGAGGCCGAAGCAAACATGATGCAGGTGCAGACCTTGAAGGAAAAGGTGATGCCCGCGGATGTGGCGCGGCTGGTGTTGTGGCTGGCGTCCGACGACAGCCGGATGTGCAGCGGCCAGTTGTGGGTTGTCGATGGGGGACGCTGGTAAGTAACCTCTCCCGCGCGGCGCGAAGAGTGCCGCGCGGGAGAGGTTCATGAGGGAGGAAACGCGCCATGTGGGAACCCAGCCAACGCTACCCCGATCCGGCTGTGCAGGTGCTGGACGCCAGCTTCAACCAGTACCGCCTGCCACTCGCCTCGGTGGAGCAATTGGCGGCCGGCTGCCGCTGGTCGGAGGGTCCCGTCTACGTTGCCGACGGCCGTTACCTGCTGTGGAGCGACATCCCCAACGACCGCATCCTGAAATGGGAAGAAGAGACCGGCGCCGTCAGCATCTTCCGCAAGACGTCAAACAATGCCAACGGCAACACGCGCGACCGCCAGGGCCGTCTGGTCACCTGTGAGCATCGCGGCCGGCGCGTCGTCCGCACGGAATATGACGGTTCGCTGACCGTGCTGATGAACCATTTCCAGGGGCATCGGCTGAACTCGCCGAACGACGTGGTGGTGAAGTCCGATGGTTCGATCTGGTTCACCGATCCGATCTTCGGCATTCTCGGCTATTACGAAGGCGAGAAGGCCGACCCGGAAGTGCCGGCCTCTGTTTACCGCATCGACGGCCAGACCGGCGAAACGACCGTTGTCGCCGATGATATCGAAGGCCCGAACGGTCTCGCCTTCTCGCCCGACGAATCGATCCTGTACGTTGTCGCTTCCCGCGCGCAGCCAACCCGGAAAATCCTCGCCTACGACGTGGTCGGCGGCACGCGGCTGGCCAATCCGCGCGTGTTCATCGACGCCGGGCCCGGCACGCCGGACGGCTTCCGCGTCGACATCCACGGCAATCTCTGGTGCGGCTGGGGCATGGGCGAGGCGGAACTCGACGGCGTGCGCATCTTCAACGATGCCGGCGCGCCGATCGGCCACATCACGCTGCCGGAACGCTGCGCCAATCTCTGCTTCGGCGGACGCTGGCGCAACCGATTGTTCATGGCGGCGAGCCACGGGCTGTATGCGCTCTATGTGAATACGCAGGGCGCGCCGGGAGGTTAGAACCGCGGGGTTGGAACCGAGACGACATGTTTCGTCTGCGCGATAACAGAACATCGCCGCGCACCGAGCTGCTGGCCGGCCTCACCACGTACCTGACGATGGCCTACATCGTCGTGGTGAACCCGAGCATCCTTGCAATCGCGGGCATCGACCACGGCGCCGCCTTCGTCGCCACGTGCATTGCCGCGGCGATCGGTTCCGCTGCCATGGGCTTGCTCGCCAACCTGCCGCTCGCGCTGGCGCCCGGCATGGGGCTCAACGCCTATTTCACCTTCACCGTTGTGAAAGGCATGGGCGTTCCGTGGGAAACCGCGCTCGGCGCCGTCTTCGTTTCAGGACTCTTGTTCCTGATTGTCAGCGTGCTGCGCGTGCGGGAGTGGCTGATCAACGCCATTCCGCTTTCGCTGAAGCTCGGAATCGGCGCCGGTATCGGCTTATTCCTGGGCCTGATCGGCTTGCACGAGATGGGGCTGGTGGTGGGCGACACTGCCACGCTGGTACAGCTCGGTCCCATCGACAAACCTGCAACGCTGTTATCCTGTCTCGGCTTTCTCCTCATCGCCGGCCTGTCCGCCCGAGGCATCCGCGCGGCCATCCTGCTCGGCATCATCATCACCGCCTTGCTTGGCATTCCGTTCGGCCTGACGCAGTTGCACGGCGTGGTCTCGCTGCCGCCGTCACTCGCCCCCAGCTTCCTGAAGCTGAACATAAGCGGCGCCTTGTCGCTCGGCATCCCGGAGGTCGTGCTGACCTTCTTCCTGGTCGACGTGCTGGACAACGCCGGTACGCTGATCGCCACCACCCACCGTGCCGGCCTGATGCGTCCGGACGGGACCGTGCCACGGCTGCGCGAAGCGCTGCTCGCGGATAGTGGCGGCGCGATCATCGGTGCCATGCTCGGCACCAGCACCACCACCAGCTACATCGAGAGCGCCGCTGGCATCGAGGCCGGCGGACGCACCGGCCTCACCGCCCTGACTGTCGCGGTACTCTTCCTCGCCACGTTGCTGTTCGCCCCGATCGCAACCGCCATCCCCGGCTACGCCACCGCGCCCGCGCTGGTGTTTGTCGCCTGCCTGATGGCGCGCGCGCTGCGCGACCTCGCCTGGGACGATGCCACCGAAACGATTCCGGCGGTGATCATCACCCTGGCGACACCATTCACTTTTTCCATCGCCACCGGAATCGGCCTCGGCTTCATCGTCTATGTCATCGTGAAGCTGGCAGCCGGCCGGATGCGCGAGATCGCCGGCGCAGTGTGGGTTATTGCCGCGCTCTCCGCGCTGCGTTTTGCCCTGACGTGACAGGCGTCAGGCGTACACCAGCGCCGCTTCATCCAGATCAATCGCGGGCAGAACGTCCTTCTCGGTCCAGTAGTCCTGGGTGTGCTGCCATTCCGGCTTGTCGCCGCGCTTCGGCAGCAGATGCATTCCGCGCAACATGTACCCGGGATTGAAGTTCTCCGGATCGATCCAGTCCAGCCGCGGCATATTTGCGTCCTCGGGACGCAGTGCCGGCACCACGCTGCGGACGCCCTTTGCCTTCATGTGGTTCAGCAGCCGGCACACGAAGGCCGCCACAAGGTCGGCGCGCAGCGTCCAGCTTGCCCGGAAATAACCGAAGACCCACGCCATATTGGGAACGCCGGTGAACATCATGCCGCGATAGGTCACGGTATCGGCGAAGTTCAGTGCCTCGCCATCGACGGCGAAGGCGATGTCGCCCAGCACGCATAGATTGAATCCGGTGGCGGTGATGATGATGTCGGCCTCCAGCGCCTCGCCGGACTTCAGCAGGACGCCCTTTGGCGTGAACCGCTCGATCTCGCCGGTAACCACCGACGCCTTGCCCGACCTGATTGCGTGGAACAAATCGGCATCAGGCACATAGGCCAGGCGCTGCTGCCACGGGCGGTAGTGCGGCGTGAAATGCCTCGCAACGTCGAAGTCGGGCCCAAGCAAGGCCCGCACCGCACCGATCAGTTCCTGCTTCACCTTCTCCGGCTCGGTGAACGTTCGTTGCGTGAACGCGTCTTGCTCGTATAGAATCTTCTTGCGGACGATTTCGTGAATCCATACCGGATCGATCTGCAGGCGTCGCAGCTCATCCGCCAGCTCGATCGCATTGCGGCCAATACGGAAATAGGTCGGCGAGCGCTGTAGCATCGTGATGTGCCTGCAATCCGCCGCGATCGCCGGGATCAGCGTCGCCGCGGTGGCGCCGGACCCGATCAGCAGGACGTTCTTGCCCTTATAGTCCAGCTCCTCGGGCCATTTCTGCGGGTGCACGATTGTGCCGCGGTAATCCGCCATGCCGTCCCAATCCGGGGTATAGCCGTCGGAATGCCGATAATAGCCTTGGCACATCAACAGGAAGTTCGCCGCGAACCGGACCGGCCGGTTGGTATCGGTGCGGACGCCCTCGATCGTCCATTGCGCATCGACGCTCGACCAGCGCGCGGCGGTGATTTTGTGGTGGGTGCGAATATGGCGCGCGAGATCGTTCTCTTCGATCACCTCGCCCATATAGGTGAGAATCTCCTGCGCGGTCGCGATCGGTGCCCCGGTCCATGGCTTGAAGCGATAGCCGAAGGTGAACAGATCGCTATCGGATCGAATGCCGGGATAGCGATGCGTCCACCAGGTCCCGCCGAAATGGTCCAGCGATTCCAGTACCACGAAGCTTGTGCCAGGACATTGTTGGGTCAGGTGATACGCGGCGCCGATGCCGGAAATCCCCGCGCCGACGATCAGCACATCGAAGTGGTCCGCGGTCTGGCCGGTTGGTTCAAGCGTGGCGGTGTCGCTCACGGGTACACCTTTGTTCCGATAAAGCCGGTTGCTCGGCGCGGCCATGCTAGCCGTGGCGCATGCTCCGGTCGAGCGCATATTGCACGCCCAGGGCAATCGCATTTGGGGCCGCCGGAGCGAAAGCTGGTTACCCTACTCGTATGGCCTGCGCATTTCGTTCCGCTGCAAGCATTTGACTAAGTACTCTGTTTCATAAATACGGTGACGTATTTTGGGCCGACTCGTGCGGTCGTGACAAGGTCGTGTCCTTCTAGGAGGACCGACCATGCCCAGGCGGAGTCCTTTCGTGATCCAGCTGACCG
>Ga0335075_10004166_pt1 | contig 22685 bp, 20 predicted proteins | sample Lox_Sample_24_FD_206723 | JGI IMG/M metagenome (GOLD analysis project Ga0335075, IMG submission 206723) | Soil microbial communities from Loxahatchee National Wildlife Refuge, Florida, United States - Lox_Sample_2.4 | ecosystem: Environmental > Terrestrial > Soil > Wetlands | place: USA...
GGAAGCAGCGGATGAAGGAGACCGAAGACGCGCTCCGTCCGTTCCTCGAGACCGAGGGGATTAAGTCGATCTACCTGGCCGGTCATCGTGACCCAGAGCTAATCAGCCCGACAACTGGACGATGGACAACGCATTCCTCGACCTTCCGGGGCGGCGCGATATCGAGCTCGATCTGCTCGAGGACTACAAGACCAACCCGCCGCTGTACGCGACATGGCAGAAGTTCATGCGTGACCACCAGCCAAAGACCCTGATCTTCTGGGGCCAGGGCGATGTGTTTTTCACGCCGGCGGGAGGCGAAGCATATCTCCGCGACCTGCCCGACGCCGAAATGTATCGGCTCCAAGCCGGCCATTTTGCCGTCGAGGACCACGTGGAGGAGATCGCGGCTACCATCGCGCGGTTCTATCGCGACAAGGTGGCCAGCCACTGACGTGCGTCGCCCGGCCCGCACCAAAGGCAGCGCCGCCGTCGCGCTGAGGTGAGAACGATGATCCAGCCTGACCCCGCGGACGAAGCCGGCACGCCAACCACGGCCGACGCGGCGCGTGTGACGACGAGCGTGTTTCACGAGGGGGAGCAGTCAGTCCAGCGCCGCGCCGGCGCCTTCGAACAAGCGGCGCGGCTCGGACCGCAGATGGTTCAGCGGACTCTCGACCGGAAATTCGCACACTTCCTCGCGAGCCAACCGGTTATCTACGTGGCCGCGAGTACGCCGGCCGCCGTCTGGGTGTCTGCTCTCTTCGGGACACCGGGTTTTGCACATGCCGCATCGCCCACAACCGTACGGGTGCGCGCCGACTTGGACCCCGTCGATCCGTTCAGCGCGGCGACCCAAAGCGGCCCGGTCGCGGTCGGCATGCTTGTGCTCGAGCCGATGACCCGGTCACGGATCCGCATCAACGGCATCGCGCGTCGCACCGGATACGGCCTGGCGATAGAGCTGACCGAGGCGTTTGGCAACTGTCCGAAATACATCCAGCGGCGTCATCCCATCAAGCTGGCCACTGAGGTCAGTGCCGACGCCAGGACCCCGCGGCGGGGATCCTTCCTCGACTGCTCAGAACGGCTTCTGATCGCGACTGCCGACACCTTTATCGTCGGCAGCCGGCATCCCACGCGGGGAGCCGATGCGTCCCACCGCGGCGGGAGGCCGGGATTCGTCGCCGTCTCCGACGACGGTTCTGGCTTGACGTTCCCGGACTACCAAGGCAACAACATGTTCCAGACGCTTGGAAATCTGACCGCTGATCCGGCGATCGGCCTCCTGCTCGTGGACTGGAACTCCGGACGCACGCTCCAGCTTGCCGGCACCGCTGAAGTCGTGTGGAACCAGGCGCGGGTCGCCATCTGGCCGGGTGCGGAGCGACTTGTGGACGTCCGGATCGCCGACGTCGTCAACCGGCCGGACGGGCTGCCCCTGATCTGGCACCTGGATGAGACGCACCGACTGAACCCCAAGGTTCCGCACAGGGGCTCGTCCTTTGCGCCTCCGGACGAATGATTCGAGCAACCTTCAGCGCGATGTCCTCGGCGCGTGGTAGCGCGGGCGCCCGAACGTCTCCCGAGCTCAACCGGAGTGCAGCTTCACCCACGCGTGGTGGCGAAAGCCAAATCAAACATCCGAGCAACAGCAGCGGGCCGTCGTCCGCCCAACGTCCGCTAAGTGATACGAGGTGCTCCGCCTACACGTTTCGTACGCCACGCTGATCGTCACGGGTAGCGTCGCCGCCGTTCTTTAGCTGGCCGTGTGCGTCCGGTCTCGGGCCGAGCTTCGGCGCAATACCTCAACGGGCTTCGACGCCTTCCGGCGGCATTCCAGCGCTTAGATCACTTCGATCGGCCAACTCAGTCGTCGACGACCGGCGCGCGGTCACGAGTCCAGAAAGGTCAGCACCGCGAGCACGCGCCGATGGTCGTCGTTGGTCTCCGACAACGGCAGCTTCGCGAAGATCCTCTGCACATGCTTATTCACCGTGGCCTCCGTCACCCACAGCTGGCGGGCGATTCCCCCGTTTGAGCGGCCTTCGGCCATCAGTTTGAGGACCTCACGCTCTCGCGCTGTGAGGTCGCTGAGCGGCCCTTCCGCGTGGCGTGCAGTGACGAGCTCCCGCACTAGGGCCGAGTCGATGACCGACCCGCCCTTGCGGACCCTTTCGAGCGCATCCAGAAAGTCCGCCACCTCGGTCACCCTGGTTTTCAGCAGGTATCCGACGTGCCGGCCCTCGGAGAGCAGATCGAGGGCCGGAGCCACCTCGACATGCGCGGACAGAACCAGGATCCCCATCTCCGGGAATTCCGCCCGGATTGTCTGCGCGGCGTCCAGGCCCTCGGTCGTGTGGGTAGGCGGCATGCGCACGTCGATGACGACCACGTCAGGAATTTGCTCGCGGACCACCGCGATCAACCCTCGGACCTCCCCGGCCACGCCGACGACCTCGAACTGTGAGCGTTCAAGCAGACTTGCAATGCCCTCGCGCAAGAGCACGTCGTCGTCGGCAATGACAACACGGACGCTCTCCACGTCAAGCGCCAGCCCGCTTCATTCAAACGCCCTCAATGTCGTGCCCTCCTTCCGCTCCAACGAGGCCAAATGACGCCAGATGGCCAGCGCCTCCTCGGCAGCGAAACTTGAGTGGCGCCGGGAAAGCCATTCTTACCGAGGCCGTGCACGTCGCCGCAGAGCCCCGCGTCAGGCGCTCGCCACTGATAAGGACACCGCAAGCAACCAGCCTCAGTCACCGGCGGGGCAAAGGCCAGACGCACGAGAGCACCGCCGGTTCGACCGCGCCGCGACGCAGTCACCGCGCTTACGAGTGTCGCCTTGACCGCGGAACGCATTGATGAGAAGAACCGGTCGGGACCACCCAGCAGGCCCGTCGCTCGATCACTCTTTGCGGTCGTGGTGAATCAAATGCTCAACCCGCTCAAGGAGCGACTCGTTTTTGCCCTCCGTGGGCTCTTCGCCCATTGTCGGCTCGGCCATTGTCGGCTCGGCCATTGTCGGCTCGGCCATCGTCGGCTCGGCCATCGTCGGCTCACCCATCGTCGGCTCACCCATCGTCGGCTCACCCATCACAAGCCCTCCTCTAGTAGTACGCGGCACAGTCGCAAGGCAACCACCAACTGCGCCCTAACATGGGGATTAGTCCCGTCCTGCGGCCACGTCTTACCTAAGCCCTGCGCCCGGGGCGAAGCTTCGCCGCGTGCCTCCAACCGTGTCGTCGGCACGCCTCGACGGCACGATTCAGCAGGCGCACTCGAATGGTCGCCTCGAGCTCTGGGCGACTGTCGATGAGGATCCTGCCAACGCCGCCTGCTCGCCCGCCAACATGGCTAGCGCCCCGCGCTCTGTCGTCGTGACCATGAAGCATGGCGCGCCGTCCGCGCTGTTCATACTTCTCACCGTCAGGAATCACTCCGGCGGAACTCGCTGGGCAGGAGCCGGTAGATCGCCTCAGCGGACAAACCCGCTTTCGGGACGAAGCCGAGGGCAGGGCTCGCCACGATCAGATCGGCGAACTCGGACTCGTCGTAGGTGGAGATGAGGATGCTGTAAGACCCGATGCTTCGGAGGACCGGCTGGAGGCTACGGGCGAGGTCGAAGCCACTCTCGCGTCCCAGGTAGATGTCAAGGAGAACGACATCGGGCGTGTGCGTCTCAACCGCCCGCTTTGCGTCCTCACTGTTCGTGGCGACGCCGACAACAGCGATCCCCTCACCCTCAAGCAGTTCGCTCGCCGCATTCAGCACGGCGGTACTGTCATCCACGATCACGCAGCGCACGCTCACGCCATCACGCAGCCGCGCAGAGCTGCGTGTGCCTGGGTCCAATGTCCCTCGCGCGGGCCTCACCCACGGGATGCCCGGCGGCCGCTAGACACGTGCGCAGCCGTTGCCTTGCGTCGAACAGGTTCTTGTAGATCGCGTTGCGGTTTGTCTGCAGCTCGAACGCGAGCGCGTCGATCGGCACATTGTTGAGCGCGACGGCGACGAACACGGCCCGCTGGCGCTCGCCCAACTCGCCAATGGCGACGGAGAGCGCCTCGAGTTGGGCACGCTGTTCAACATGGTCCTCGGGTTGCGCCTGGTTCAGGCACACGAGCTCGTCCCAATCGAGCTCCTCCGCGGGCGGCTGGTGCCGCCGCCACGCGTGACCGGCCACCTGGCTGGCGACCTCATAGACGGCGAACTTGTACGCCCAGGTCGTGAAGCGGCACATTCCACGGAAACCATCGAGTTTCTCTAGGACCTCGATCAAGGCGTCGTTCGCGGCCTGCTGGGCCAGGTCCTCGAACTCGGGGCCTCTGATCGAGAACAACATGCGGCGCCGGCGCGTGAGCTCTACAACTGCCACGCGCCGTAAGAAATCGTGCAGAGCGGCCACCGCCTCGTTGTACCGGGGGTGTCCTTCCCGGAGCTGCTCTCGCCATCGGCGAGTCTCCGCATCTCTTCCTGGCGCCGGCGCGGGCTGACTTTCTGTCGTGCCGGTTCCATACCTCTCGCTGATCGCACGTGGACGGTGCGTTGTCCGCTGTGTAGGCATGTGCGCATCGTGGCTGCGCGACTCACATTTGTCTGCCCTGCAGACGCGGATCTTCGCGTACGCCCTAACTGGTACGCAGCGCTCGCGCGATCGCTTCATCCCGTCGGCCCGAACCGCTCGGTGCGGATGGCCTCCGGCGTATGCCCTAGCCCCACGAGCAGCTCGGCGGCCTGCTCGACGAACGCCGTCGGACCACAGATATACACCTTTGGCATCGCTGCTAGCCCAGGCCCGACAGCCTCGAGCATCTCCCGATCGATGCGTCGCGCGAATCCGTCCCATCCCGGGGGCGATTTCCGCGTGAACGTCTGGGTAACCGTCACACCCTCCGCCGCACCGAGCGCCCGGAGCTCCTCCTGGTAGAGGACGTCGTCGACCGAGCGCGCTGACAAAAGCAGATAAACCTCAGTGGTGCCCGCCGTCGCCTGCCGATGGCGAACCATCGCCATCAGCGGAACGAGGCCCGAACCGCCCGCGATCAATAGCAGCGGCCCGCCATCCTCCGTACGCCAGTTGAAGTAGCCGCCGAACGGTCCACGAACCTCGATTTGGTCTCCCACCAGCAAGACATCATTCATGAATGGAGACACTTCGCCGTCCGGGATCCTGTCCACCGTGATCGCGACCCCGTCGTCCTCGGGCGCCGACGCAATCGAATAGGAGCGTTCTGCCTGGTATCCGTCCTCCGCGGTGAGCCGAAGGTCTACGTGCTGTCCCGCGACGTGTCGCGGCCAGTCGGGTATATCGAAGACGATTGTCTTTGCGTGGCCGGTCTCCACGCGCAGCTTCGCCACCGTGGCTAGACGCCAGACCACGCTCGCGTGGGGAGCACCTTCTGCTGCTCGTTTGTCTATTGGACTGCTGCCGGACGCGCGTTCGCCTGATAGCCGTAGCCGTCCGAGGAGATGGGCGGCACGGCGGCGTGCGACGCTCAGTCGCCCGTGTATCTCTGTTCTTTCCATGGGTCTCCGTAGATGTGATAGCCGTGCTGTTCCCAAAAGCCCGGCGCATCGTGGTCGCGGAGCGTGAGGCCCCGGACCCACTTCGCGCTCTTCCAGAAGTACAGGTGCGGCACCAGCAGTCGTGCCGGCCCGCCATGCTCAGCGGGTAGCGGCGCACCGTCGTACTCGTAGACGATCCAAGCTCGATCGCCGGTCACGTCCGCGATCGGCAGGTTCGTTGAGTATCCGCCGTCACAGGTGGCGAGGACGTGCGTTGCGCTGGTTTGGACCGCCTCCAGGAGGGTGTCGATCGACACCCCCTTCCAGTGGGTGTCGAGCTTTGACCATTTCGTCACGCAGTGGATGTCGACGGTCGGGGTCTGCGCGGGCAGCGCTAACAACTCCTCCCACGTCCACGAGGCTGGCCGATCGACAGCGCCCGTGATCTGGAACGTCCACTCCTGAAGCGGCGTGTGCGGCGTCGGGCCGGCGGAGAGCACCGGGAAATCCGGTCTGATCTGCTGACCCGGTGGCAGTCTCGCCGCGTCGAGGTGCTCGTGAGGTCGTCCGTGGAACCCACGTGTTATTGGCGACATGCTTCGTTCTCCTTCAGGGTTGTGGGGCGTGGCTTGCGCGTCTCATCGCCCGTTGGCAGCCGCTCAATCGCCGCTCTATGCCACCCGATGCGACTCATCACTCTCACGCCGCTCCTTGAAAGATTGATCGTCCTCTCGGTTTGAGTGCAGATGGGACCCGAGTCTTACCCGTCGACATCGATGGTCAGCGAGGCGTGGGTAGGGCGCCGGCGATCCGCATGCCTCCCGCGGCGCCCCGTGATCGCTCCAGGCACCGCGATCCACGGCAAGAGTTACCTTGCCTGTCACGTCGACGACGAACGGACTCGTTGAAGGCATTCGGTGGTTGGCCGTGATCGCGGAGCCGCCCGGGCTCCGGCTCGGGTGGTGGCGTCCTACCGTGTCTGCTAGGAAATCCGGGGGTGTCTCGAGCCCCCGGCCTCACGGTGCATCCGCAGGCTCGAAGGGGAAGCGCTGCCGATTAATGGCGGTCTTCGGCCATCGCTCCGTGTCGACGCAACTGGTCCGACCGAGGCTCCTGCGCCTAACTCCGATCGAGCCTGGCGGCTCCGCGCGCTATCGGCCTGCTATCCGGGTAAGAAAGCCGTGCGCCGCGCTCACCTACCCCCCACGAAGACCAAACGGGCATGACACGGTCGGTGAAGGTTCGGGCGCTGTCTGTGCTCCAACGCCGAGGTTTCGTTCGCCGAAATGCCGCACCGATCGGAGATGAGATGAGCGAGATGACGGAAGCGCCGCAGATGGAAGAGACCACGGATGCGGCAACGATGGCCGACGCGACAAACGGCGCTATGAGCGCGGTCAGTCAGGAGGAGCTGGGCGGTCCCGATGTGCTCAGGGTGGTCACCATTGCTACCCCTGAGCCCGGAGTCAGCCAGATCCTGATCCGGGTGCATGCGGCCGGTGTAAATCCGATCGACGGCGTCAATCGCCAGACCGGCGCGTTTGTCGGCTCGCCGCCGTTCGTGCTTGGCTGGGACGTCTCGGGTACGGTCGAGGCCGTCGGCCTGGGCGTGACGCTATTCAAGCCCGGTGACGAGGTGTTCGGGATGCTGCCGTTCCCGGAGGGGCACGGCGCGTATGCCGAATACGTCGTCGGACCGACCCGCGCGTTCGTCCCTAAGCCTGATCGTATTGACCATGTTCAGGCGGCCGCAATCCCGATGGTCGGACTGACTGCGTGGCAGTCGCTGGTGGACACTGCCGACGTCGGCGTAGGCAGCCGCGTCGCGATTACCGGCGCCGCCGGCGGAATCGGGCACCTCGCGGTGCAGATCGCAAAGGCGCGCGGCGCCCACGTGACCGCGCTGGCAGCTGCCAAGGACATTGAGTTCGTGCGCTCACTGGGGGCCGATGAGGCGATCGATTACGAGAGTGCTGAGTTCGCGACGGCGGTTGGCGAGCAGGACATCGTCCTGGACGTGGTCGGCGGCGACTACCCCGCTCAGGCGCTTGCTGCTCTGAAACCGGGAGGGATCCTGGTGTCGACGCAGCCGCCGAGCCTGCCGCCGGTCGCCGCGACCGCCGCCGAGCGCGGGATCCGCCTCGCCGGCATCATCGCCGAAGCCGATCAAGTCGGGATGTATGAGTTGGCCGCGCTGGCCGCCGCCGGCAAGCTCGTGCCGACGATCGCGGCGACCTTCCCGATCGCGCAGGCCGGCGCGGCATCGGCGTTGGCCGACGTCGCGTCCACCGCCGGGCGCTTCCCGCTGGCGCAGGGTGGGGCCACGGAGTCTGGGAAGCATGGACCGGGCAAGATCGTGCTTACGATGATGTGATCATCGAACCCGGCTCCTCGAGGAGCGACGGCAGCACACCGCCGCGCATTGACTGCTCGCCCGCGTTCGGGCGAGGCCGTCGTTAGGGCGGCGGTGCGAGCCGCGAGCCACGCATGCACGAGTGCCGCGACGCCACGAGCGCGACGGACGCTCGGCCCTCAGTCTGCAATGCTTCCAAGCGGACGACGGCTGGGTGCTAAGCGACCCAACTAACCGGCGATGATCTCCCGGAATGCTTCCTGCTCGCTGAGCGGCCGGCATCGGTTTGAGTACTAGCTTCGAGGTCTCACTCCGGGCATCGAGTGACTCGGGAGACCCGGCAGCCGATCGGCGCACAGCACCGCTTTGCCTCCTGTGCTCGTGGTGCTGCTCGATATGGGTGAGACGAGGTCGCGAGCCGATCATTTGTCGCCAGGACTTGGCGGCGTGCGCAGCGGAATCCGTAGGCACGCACCGTCGCGAGCCGGTAGGGCGCCGCCGGCCTGGTTTTGCGAATCAGTAATCCCCGGAGCAATGGTGCTGCTGACCCCGGACTTCCCCCTGCATCGGTCCAGGCGGTGCAGCACGGACGGCGTGGGCTAGGTCGGATCATCACCGGGATCGCGTTCTGGACGCCTTGACAACAAAGCCAACTGCAGACTCGCGATCACCAGATACAGGACGGTGGCGGTGAACGGTCCGAGGAGCCATGGCGTCCATCCACGTATCCCACTTATGGCGAAGACTGCCGCAACGACGGCTCCTAACGCGAGCCAGTCGAGCACTCCCGCCAGCACGCGATCCTGGCGGCGGTCGATGGACCTGGCGTGGCCGAGCACCCCGATCGCGAGAAGTCCGAGCAGGTTGAATCCCGCGATCGCGCCGGCCACGAATAGCAGCGTGTCGGCCAAGCTTGGCGTTCCGTGCGAGCGGAGCAGCACGGCGCCGCAGCTCCAAATCGCCAAGGTGTACCCGTACGGAGCAGCAGCCGCAGGGACGATCGTGGCCAACGAGGAGCGCAAACCGTACCTGGCGTGGGCCCGGCCGTCGGTCGCGAAACCAAGGACATCTTCAGAACGGCTATCGCGATGCTCAGCAGTCACGGGCTCATCAGCACGGTGGCGCTAGCTACACCCAACGGCTCCCGAGACGGCGCCGAAGGCGAGCACGTTTCAGATGCTTCAAGCTTCGGTCCATCAACCGGTCAAGTCGGTCGCCGTCCCACCAGCTGCGCGTACACGTGCGCGGCTGCGTCTTCGCGATCCAGCGCCGCCGTGTAGGCCGAGTGAGCGAGTTCTTCTTGTGCTTGCCCCGCACTGGACCAGTGCTCATAGGCCGCCCAGACCGCCGTGCACGAGAAGCACCACTCCGCGTAGGCGACCATTGGGTCGGTGGCCTCCCCCACTCCGCTTGCCTCGGCAGTCGCGCATTTCGACTCATCGTTACTCAGCCTCTGTCTAACCGTTCACCGGAGTGTTTCTCAGTGACTCATCTGAGGACATCGGAGCGCCGGTCGCTGCCGGTTCTTACCTCTTATGCCGGGGAGTGCGGCGGCCCGCCTCGACGAAACACGGACCGGAGGTGGTAAGAGCCTGATGGCCAACCGCCACTGATGCGGATGACAAGTCGGGCAACAACACGGGAAGGCGTGGCGCGATGGACGGATCACCAGCGAACCGGCAAGGCTCAGGCGGCGCGATGGGCGGTGTGGTGGCCGGTGTGCTGGCGTCGTGGGTCAAGGCGTTCAGTGAGCCCCGCCTGCAGGTAGTCGCTGAGCGGCTTCTGCCACCTTCGGCGGCGCAGAAGCGGGAGGTGGGCGCAGATCCGAGCGACCACCCCGAGAACATGCCTCCCGCCGTTGTCGTCGGGCGGGTCGCCATGGCCTTTGGCCACGCCGGACTGACTGATGAGCAGCGGGTGCGCGTGCAACGCGTGATTCACTACTCGTTCGGCGCCGGCCTGGGGGTGGTGTACACGGCGACCGCGAACCGGTATGCGGCGGTCAGCCGTGGTGCGGGCGCGCTGGCCGGGCTTGTGATTTACGCAGGTACGCACGGGTCGATGTTGCCCGCGCTGGGGATTCAGCGCCCCCCGTGGCGGCTGGCCCCGGCGGCAGTCGCCTGGGAGGCAACATCGCATTTGCTGTTTGGGACAGCGCTCGAGAGCACGCGACGCGTACTCGGAGCGCGGCGATGAGTAGCGTGCTCGAGCCTCAGGGCGGGCGTGGCGGGCCGGCGGGCCTGAAGGGCAAGAACATCCTCGTCACCGGCGGCTCGTCGGGCATCGGCCAGGCGGTCGCGGTGCGGTTCGCGGAGCATGGGGCGAACGTAGCCATCAACTACCGCACGACGCCGGCAGAGGCGGCCGAAACCGAGCAGCAAGTGATGGCATGCATCGATACGGTTCGGGGGCAAGGAGTACGCGATGTCCTCGTGCAGGGAGACGTGTCCGCCGAGGAACAGGTAGTGGCGATGGTCGGCGAAGCGACCGAGCGTCTCGGCGGCCTCGACATCCTGATCAATAACGCCGGGATCCAGATCTCGCGGCCGTCCGAGCGGCTCGAGAGCGCGGACTTCGACAAGGTGCTGGCGGTGAACCTGCGCGGAGCGTTCCTATGCGCGCGGGAGGCGATCAAGCAATTCCTGGGCACAGGCAGCGGAGGTGTCGTGATCAACGTCTCGAGCGTGCACCAGGTCATCCCCAAGCCGGACTACCTGGGGTACAGCGTCAGCAAGGGCGGGATGCGAAACCTGACGACCACGCTCGCGCTCGAATACGCGGGCCGCGGTATTCGCGTGAACGCGGTCGCGCCTGGCGCGACGATCACGCCGATCAACCGCGCGTGGGTCGACGACCCCGTGAAGGCGGAGATGGTGGCCAGCCACATCCCGCTGGGGCGCGCGGGCACCGCCGACGAGATGGCCGGCGTGTGCGCGTTCCTAGCCTCCGATGACGCGGCTTACATCACCGGCCAGACGATCTTCGTCGATGGCGGTCTGACTCTCTACGCCGACTTCCGAGAGCCATGGTCGTCGGAGTGACCGACGAGACAACCGCCTGGTGGCCGTCGCCGTTCGGCCCCGACGATCAGCTCGGCATGCTCAACCACATCACCGACGAGACTCGCGCGGCCGCGCTCGGGCTCGTGCGATCCGGCCGGCTGTACGACCTCGGGCGAGTGCTCGACGAGACCATCCCGGTGTTTCCGGGCCGGTACTTCCGCCAGACACTGGTGACCACCGCCCATCACGGCAACCACGGCGGACTGGGTGCCAACCGGGTCAACTGGATCACCGAAATCGTGTCTGGGACCCAACAGCTCGGCACCCATCTGGACGCGCTCAGCCACCTGCAGATCGGCGAACGCGGCTATAACGGCTGGAGCGTGTCCGACCTCGCGGGTGCGGCGGGGGTTGACCGGCTCGGAGTCGAAACCGTGCCCCAGATCGTCACTCGCGGTTGGCTCGTCGACGCGTCGCCGCTCGACCCTGGTGACGTCATCGGACTTCCGGACATCGATCCTGCCCCGGGCGACGCGGTGCTGTTCCACACCGGGTGGGGTTCCCATTGGGGTGACCCCGACACCTACCTCTCCGGCGAGCCGGGACCAGGGCTCGAGCTCGCAAGCTGGCTGGTTGACCGGGGGATCGCGCTGACCGGGTGCGACACGTGGAGCTACGGGCCGATTCCAGCCGAGCGCCCCGACCGTCCGTTCGAGGTCCCCCAGTTCCTGAGCGCGCGCCACGGCGTGTTCGTCGTCGAGAACCTTGATACCTCGGAGCTCGCGCGCGACGGCGTGCGCCAGTTCGCGCTGATCCTGACGCACCCCAAGCTCCGCGGCGCGTCCGGCGCTTGGTGCTCGCCGATCGCGCTCGTCTAGGCAGCATCGTGGAGCACTACGACGTGATCATCATCGGCACCGGCGCCGGCGGAGGCACGCTGGCGCACCGGCTCGCGCCGTCGGGCAAGCGGATCCTCCTCCTCGAGCGCGGAGGCTACCTCCCGCGCGAGCGCGAGAACTGGGACTCCGATGAAGTGTTCGCCCGCGGGCGGTACGTCACCACGGAGCGCTGGTATGACAAGCATGGCGTTCCGTTCCGCCCGCACGCCCAGTACTTCGTCGGTGGCAACACGAAGTTCTACGGGGGTGTCCTCCTGCGCATGCGCGAGCGAGACTTCGATGAGGTCGCGCACTACCGAGGCGTCTCCCCCGCTTGGCCGATCTCCTATGCCGACCTCGAGCCCTACTACGCCGAGGCCGAGCGCCTGTACCTCGTCCACGGCCAGGCCGGCGAAGACCCGACCGAACCGCCGCGGTCGGGTCCGTTCCCATACGCCGCGGTGACCCACGAACCTCGGATCCAGCAGCTGCACGACGATCTCGTCCGGGCGGGGCACCGGCCGTTTCACCTGCCGGTGGGGCTCGACCTCAACGAGTCTGACCGCGAAGCGGGCCGCTGCGTGCGCTGTGACCGCTTTGACGGTTTCCCGTGCCCGACGGACGGCAAAGCGGATGCGCACGTCGTTTGCGTGCGCCCCGCGCTCACCAACCCGAACGTTACGCTCCGTACCAACGCGAGAGTCAGGAAGCTGGAGGTGGACGCGTCAGGCCGCTCCGTCGAACGCGTTGTCGTCGACGGCGGGGAGATTTATCGCGCGGACGTGATCCTCGTGTCGTGCGGCGCGGTCAACTCGGCCGCATTGCTGCTCCGCTCCGCTGCCGACCGGCATCCCCGCGGCCTGGCCAATTCCTCGGGCGTCGTAGGGCGCCACTACATGGCGCACCTGAACACAGCCGTAATCGCCGTCTCTCGCACTCCGAATGCCACCAGGTTCCAAAAGACACTCGGCCTCAACGACTACTACTGGGGCGCCGAGGACTCACACCTGCCGCTCGGCCACATCCAGATGCTCGGCAAGTCAGACCGCGCGATCCTGCGGGGCGGCGCACCACGGTTCGCGCCCGGTCCGGCGCTCGACTACATCGCCCGGCACGCGCTCGACTTCTGGCTCACCACCGAGGACCTCCCCGACCCCGACAACCGCGTCACGCTCGACCGCGCCGGCAACATCCACCTCGCCAAGACCTACCACAACACCGAGCCGCACCGGCGCCTCCTGGACAAGCTGAAGGCGCTGCTTGGCCGACTGGACTGCCACCGGATGGCGCCTGCGCGCTGGTCCTCGCTCAGCGAGCAGATCCCACTCTCCGGAATTGCCCACAACTGCGGCACCGTGCGCTTCGGGACCGACCCGCGGCAGTCCGCCCTCGACATCAACTGCAAAGCCCACGACCTCGACAACCTCTACGTCGTCGACACCAGCTTCTTCCCGTCTTCGAGCGCGGTGAACCCGTCGCTGACCGCGATCGCCAACGCGTTGCGAGTCGGAGATCACCTGCTCGAGCGACTCGGCGCTCCCCGGCGAGAAGCAGCCCTGTGAGCGCGACGCGCCCGGTGCCGTATCCGCCCATCGCCGACCACGGGGTGATCGGCAACCTCCACACCGTGGCGCTCATCTGCAGCGATGGAACCATCGACTGGTACTGCTCGCCGCGGTTCGACTCACCCAGCGTGTTCGGCTCGTTGCTTGATGCCAAGCGCGGCGGCCACTTTGCACTCCGGCCCGCCGACGGCGAGTGGCAGACCAAACAACTGTACCTGCCCGACACCAATGTCCTGATCACCCGATTCCTCACCCCGGGCGGCGTCGGCGAGGTCCAAGACTTCATGCCCGTCGGTGAAAGAATCGATGGCACCTACCGACACCGGCTGATTCGCCGCGTGCTGAGCGTGCGCGGGCAAATGCGATTCCAGCTCGAGTGCGCGCCACGGTTCGATTTCGGGCGCGAGCCACACCAAGCAGAGCGCCACCCCGGCGGCGTCGTCTTTGAAAGCCGCGGCGAGCGGGTCGTGCTCGAGACCGAGACCCCGCTTGAGCTACGCGGCGCCGACGCGGCGACATCGTTCGAGCTCACCGCCGGGGAGACCGCGACGTTCAGCCTCGAGCACGTACCCACCCGATACGAGATGCACCCTCACAGCGCCGGCGAGACCCGAGAGCTGTTCGAGCACACCGTCAATTACTGGCGGGGATGGCTGTCGCAGTCACGGTATCGGGGCCGCTGGCGCGAGATCGTCCACCGTTCCGCATTGACCCTCAAGCTCCTCACCTACGCACCCACCGGGGCGATCGTCGCCGCCCCCACGACAAGCCTCCCCGAGGTCCTCGGGGGCGAGCGCAACTGGGACTACCGCTACACCTGGATCCGCGACGCCGCCTTCTCAATCTATTCGCTCCTGCGCCTGGGCTTTACCGAGGAGGCCAGCGCGTTCATGGACTGGCTCACCGATCGCCTGGGCGGAATGAAGCTACAGGAGGCCAGCCCCCTGCAGATCATGTACGGAATCGACGGTCGGCGCGAGATCCCAGAAGAGGTGCTCGGCCACCTCGAGGGGTACCGCGGCTCCGCCCCCGTGAGGGTCGGGAACAACGCCGCAACGCAACTCCAGCTCGACATTTACGGCGAGCTGGTCGACTCGATCTACCTCTACGACAAGTACGGGACGCCCATCTCACACCGCTCGTGGGAGGACCTCGCCCACATTGTCGACTGGGTCTGCGAACACTGGGACCAGGCCGACGAGGGCATCTGGGAGACCCGAGGCGGACGTCGGGAGTTCACCTACTCCCGGCTGCAGTGCTGGGTCGCGGTCGAGCGCACGATGCGGATGGCCACCGCTCGCGGGCTTCCAACCGATCGGATTCGGCTCGAACAGTCCCGGGATCGAATCTACCGCCAAATCCACGACCGCGGCTGGAACGAACAGCGCGGAGCGTTCGTCCAGCATTACCACACCGAGGTCCTCGACGCATCCGTCCTGTTGATGCCGCTGATGAAGTTCATCGCCCCCGAGGACCCCCGTTGGGTTTCGACCCTCACCGCGATCGGTGACGAACTGGTGTCAGATTCACTCGTCTACCGCTACAACGCCGGCGCCTCTCCCGACGGGCTGGCCGGCCGCGAAGGAACTTTCTCGATCTGCACCTTCTGGTACGTCGAGGCACTCGCTCGTGCCGGCCGCCTGGACGAAGCCCGGTTGATCTTCGAGAAGATGCTCACCTACGCCAACCACCTCGGACTCTACGCCGAGGAGATCGGACCAACTGGCGAGCAACTCGGCAACTTCCCCCAGGCGTTCACCCATCTCGCACTGATCAGCGCCGCCGTGAACCTTGACCGTCAACTCGGCTGAGACGCACTCGGCATCGCATGGGCAAAGGGTCGTCGGCCATCTTCTGACGCCGTTTTCTTGCTGGTCGTCGACCTTTGCCGCTCGTCTCTGATCCTGCTCACCGAAAGCCCACTCCGGCACGGAGCGGCCTGTTCGATGCCCCAACCCACAGAACGAATTGCGGCCTCGTGACCAGGCGCTCGCGAACGCTAGTCGAAGGTTGGGCACACTCTCGATGCCGCGCCGAAGCTCAAGAACACTCACGTAGACGGTTCGCAGTCGCTCGCATCCAGCAGGTAAGACTGACCCGTTACGCAGCACAAACCACTACAAGCTAGCGGTTCCACAGGCGCACTGGATTCGCCGGGGCCTTAGGCGACGAGTGACTTGTCGTGGCCTCGACCGGGAGTGTAACTACAAATAACAAAGGAGACGCACATGCGTTTGCTCGCGCGTGCAGCAGCACCACTGGCCTTATTGGCCATGTTTGTCGCTGGCCCTTCGATCGCCCTCGCTCATGGTGAGGGCGCGGTCGGGTCGGGCTGGCAACCCCACAGCTATGTCTATCTCGATAACAACACGGCTGGGGCCAACACGATCTCCGGCTTTAGCCGCAGCGCGGACGGTGCGCTGACGGCGTTGCCAGGATCACCGTTTCCCGCCGGCGGTGCTGGGCTCGGCGCCGGCCTCGCCTCCCAGGGCGCAGTCCAGACCGCCGATCACGGCCGGTATCTCCTGGCGGTCGACGCCGGGAGCAATCAGATTTCGGTGCTGCGCATCGGCTGGAATGGATCGCTTACGCCGACCCCCGGCAGCCCGTTTGCCTCTGGTGGGGTGGAGCCAGACAGCATCGCTGTCAGCCAGGGCCTGGTTTACGTGTCGAACACCGGCGCAGGTGGAACCAACTACACCGGCTTCAACCTCAGCTCGAGCGGGCGGCTGTACCCGATTCCAGGATCGACGGTGACGCTCCCAGCCGGGTCTGGCCCCGGAGAGATCGTGCTCAACAGCAACGACACCAAGCTGGCCGGCATGCGGGTCACGACCTCCCTGATTGACAGCTTCACGCTCGACCGCAGCGGCCGCCCGCACGCAGCCCCGGGATCACCCTACCCGGCACAGGGCCTCGGACCCTTCGGGAGCCAGTTCCGACCGACCAATCCCAATCAGCTGTTCGTTGACAACGCTCATAACGGCACCGGTCTCGGTACGGTCTCGGCCTTCACGGACCTCCCCAGTGGTGCGCTGTCTTCGATCGGCGCCTCGCCGTTCGCGGACTTCCAGACCGCCCCGTGCTGGCAGGTCATTAGCCCTGACGGTCGCTATCTCTACGCGCTCGACACCGGGTCCGCCGAGATCTCGACCTACGCGATCGCCTGGGACGGCACGCTCACGCTCCTGAGCAACACACCGCTCAGCGCAACGCCCGGCGTCACCGGAACCGACGTCGCGCTGAGCCCAGACGGCCGCACACTCTACGTCAACATGGGAAAGATCAATGGAGTCGCGGCGTTCTCGGTTCACGGCGGGACGGTGACGCAGCTACCAGGCTCGCCGACCCCGGAATCAGGCAGCGGCAGCACGGTCGGCATCACCGTAAGCTAGGTCTGACCGCCCGCTACCGCAGCATCTGATGTGTCCCGGCTGGGGGCTCAGCCCCCAGCCGGGCTGCGAGGGACTCGAGCGCGGACGCCGGTCTGCGCCCGACAATGCATCCGGCCATCATCGCCATCGCGAGAACTCCGACCGTTCGCGGTTGGATGCCCGTTCGGCCAGCGCCGCTGCTCTACAGCTGGTATACGTAACATTACTAGCGGGGGTGCGTCGTATCACCCCGAGATCGTTACTGCTCGACCCTCAGCCGTGGTGTCGCGAGCACCGCAGGAGATAGTTCCACCGCGCGTTACCTTTGCTTGGTCTTAATCGGCAGCTTCACGTGGACAGCGGTCCCGAGGCCGATATGACTATCGATGTGCATCGTGCCGCCGATGGCCTCGACTCGGTCAGCCAGGCCGGTGAGCCCGGAGCCGCTCGAGGCGTCTGCGCCGCCCCGTCCGTCGTCCGTGACGCTCAGCTCGAGCCAGCCGTCACGTCGCGTGGCCGCGACCTCCACCCGCGATGCCCCGGCGTGCTTGGCGGTGTTTGTCAGTGCCTCCGAAGCGGCGTAGTACGCGGCGACCTCGACGGGCTCGTCAAAGCGTTCGGCGCCGAGGTCAAGGCGCAGGTCGACGGGAACTGCCGATCGTCGTGCGAGCGAGCTCAGTGCCGGGGTGAGCCCGTCCTCCGAGAGCACCGCGGGATGCAGGCCGCGTGACAGCTCGCGCAGATCGTCGAGGACGCCGTTCATCCCCGCTACAACGCGGGACAGCCGACCCCGGAGATCACCCAAGCCGGACGGCAGGGTCGCCTCTGCCGACCGCAGCTCGAGCCCCAAGGAGACGAGCCGCTGCTGAGCGCCGTCGTGCAGGTCGCGTTCGAACCGTCGCCGGGCCTCGTCCCCCGCCCGGACGATCCGTGCTCGCGACTCCGCGAGGTCAGACCGGCTCTTGGCGTTGGCCACAGCCAAGGCGGCCTGACGGGTGAACTCCGCAATTCGGGCCTCGGTATCTGACGGAAGCGGGTCTGGCTGGCGCGACAGCACGGCGATCACCCCCCAGGTCGCCCCCTCGACCACGATCGGGCTCGCTACCGCGGAACGGATGCCGAGCTCGCGTACGGTCGCCGCGATCACCCCCGGCGCTCCGCTGTAGTCCTCCTTGCGCCGGGGCGATCCCGTGCGGTGCACCTCTCCGGCCAGGTTCTCCCCTTCGAGCGGTAAGCGCTCGCCAACCGGGAGATTGATCGTCCCGTCGCTCCAGCCGGCGACCACCGTTGCGCTCGAGTCGGCGTCGTAACGAAGGATCGCCGTGGCATCGACTCCCAACAGCACCCCGAGCTCCTCGACGAGGGCGGCGAAAAGATCATCCGGAGAATGCTCACGCGCGACCAACGTCGCCACGCGTCGGAGCGCCGACTGCTCCGCGGCGAGCCGCTCGACCTTCGCTCGCGACTCGATGTTCGAGATCGCGGTTGACACGTGCTCGGCGAACTGGGTGAGACGGTGTTCGATCCCGGGAGGCAAGCTGCTCTGGGAACCCACCGCCATGGCGCCCCAGGTGCGACCGTCGACGACGATCGGGCCTGCAGCGGCGGCGCAGATCCCGTGGGCGCGGACGGCGGCGGCGACCGGACCGGTCACCTTCGTGTAGTCATCGACGCGGGCCGGGCGGCCGGTTCGAAGCACCTGGTCGAGGATGCCTCCCCCGGGCCGAGGCGTGTTGGTACCTGCGGCTAGCAGGTCTGAGGGGGTGCCCCGGGCGGCAAGGATCGTCGCGGTGCCGTCCGGTTCGAATTTGGCCGTCCGGACCATCAGGTCGGCTCCCAGGAGGTGGCTGAGCTCCTCCGTGACAACGGCGAACACTTGCTCCGGCGGCGCTTGGCGAGCGACGAGCTCGGCCACGCGACGGAGCGCGGTTTGCTCGGCGGCCAGTTGCTCCACCTTGGCTCGCGATTCGAGGTTCGAGATCGCGGTCGAGACGAGCTCGGTGAACTGCGCGACCCGCTGTTCCGCCCCTGGAGGGTATGCAGCAGCCGAACCGGAGTTGACCGTCATGGCCCCCCATAGTTGCCCGTCGACCACGATGGGACCTGCCGCGGCCCACCCTGCACCCAACTTGCGCATGACACTGCCAAGTTGGCCGCCGACGTTGTCGTAGTTCTCGACGTGGGCGGGGCGACCGGTGCGATACACCTGCTCGATCGCGCTTCCTCCTTCCATCGCGACGCTTGTGCCGGGAGGGAACGCGTCCTGCGCGGTCCCCCGAACTGCCATGATCGTCACGGTCCCGTCCGGCTCGAATCGCCCCGTGCCGACAGTGGTGACGTCGAGCAAGCGATTGAGCTCGTCGGTAACCAGGCCGAATACCTCCTCCGCCGGTGCTTGCTGGGCGACGAGCTCGGCCACGCGACGGAGTGCAGCCTGCTCGGCGGCGAGTTGCTCCACCTGCGCCCGCGATTCGACGTTCGAGATCGCCGCCGAAATGAGCTCGGCAAACTGCGCCACACGGTGCTCACTGCCGGGTGGCAATGCCTCGGTGTCCCGCGCGCCGACCGCCATCGCGCCCCACAGGCGTCCACCGACCACGATCGGACCCGCAACCCCAGCGCCCGCGCCGCGCTCGCGTAGGGCGGCGCCGATTGGACCCTTGACCTCGGCGAAGTTGTCCACTCGCGCAGGGCGGCCGGTCCGGAGCACCGTGTCGACGCCGCTTCCCTCGGGAATCTCGAAGTTGGCGCCCTGGGTCAATCGGTCATCGGCGATACCGCGCGCAGCCACGATCGTCGCAATGCCGTCTTGGTCAAACCGCACCGTACGAACCATGTCGACTTGCAGAAGGCGGCTCAGCTCGTCGGTAACCTGGCGGAACACCTCCTCTGGGGGTGCCTGCCGAGCGACCAGCTCGGCGACGCGACGCAACGCGGCTTGCTCGGCGGCAAGCCGCTCGGATTCGGTCTCAGCGTGTCGGCGCTCGGTCACGTCGCGGGCCACGCCGTACATGACCGCGTCCTCTACGACAGGCGTCGCCGTCCATTCGAAAACCCTGAGTGAGCCGTCCTTGCGAACGAGGCGGTTCTCAAACGACAGCGTCGTCTTCCCCTGAGCGATCGCGGCGGCCTCGGCCGCCGTCCTCTCGCGGTCATCTGGGTGGACGAGTTCGAGATACGGTCGAGCGAGTAGCTCTTCCTGGGTGTAGCCGAGAACCTGCTCGGCGGCGGGATTTACCCGCGTGAAATGTCCGTGGAAGTCGGCGACGGCCACGAGATCCGGGGAGAGATTGAAGATGCGGTCGAAGTCTTGCTGCGCCCTTGCTCGCCGGACCGCCACAACGCTCAGAGCGCCAGCGAGCGCGGCGAGCAGGAGGCCGCTGGCGAGGATGAGCCAAGGCAAGGTCGCGGCTGGGCCGCTGACCGGTTCCTTCGGCATTGCGACGGTGAACCGCTCCCCCGCGACCGCGAACCCTTCGTCAACGGTGCCGCCCCCGGCGCGACCTCCGGCCGAGCCATTAGCAGACAGGAACCGTAGGCCGGCAGGGTTGCCCGCCGCGGCGCGCAGCGTCGTCTCGGATAGGAAGACGACGACCGCCCCGGGGCGGAGCACGCCGTCGATCACGTTGGGTGCCGGCGCGACCAGGAAGAGGCCACGCGTACCGTCGCTGCGGGCTGCAACAGGCGTGGCACCCACGCCGCCGGGCACGATCGCGCTGTGCAGCGCGGCGGCGAGTCCGGATTCGCGGTTGAGATCGACACCGCGCTGATCCATGGGCGGGGAACCCGAGACCAGCGACGCTGGTAGGTAGAACGAGCCTGGCGGCTCGGGCGTGCGCCGCGCGTCCGGAGCCACGATGCTCACGCCATCACGCCGCTCGTAAGCCGCGCGTTCGAGTGGCTGGACCTCCTCGGCCCACGCGGCTGCCGGGATTCCTGCTGGGCTAAGCCACCTCTGCACGTTCGTGGCGAACTCGCCATTCGTGACTCCAGTGGCCCCTTCGGTCACCATGAATTGGCTCAGACTCTCGGTAAGCGACGTCGCCACTTCCACCTGACTCTCGATCTGTGCGACAGCTATGGCGATACGGCGCTCGGAGTCCCGGTTCGCGCCCCGTTGGGCGAGGGCGCGCGCGACGATGAAGCCCGCGACCGTCAGCCCGAGAACCACTGCTACTGCGGCTATGGGCCGCCATCTCAACGGCAAACCTCCGTTTCCGACGATTGTGACCGCCCCGGATCGCCGGGACAAGGCGGCTGGGCCAGACCGCCAAGCGGTCAAGCGACTGTGCGCCACCCGGAGATCGCAGTCGCGAGGTTGCCCATCGCTTCTGCGTATGCCTGGTAGGACGGCGGCGGGCTCACGTACCATCCCGCGACCTGGTTAGCCCGCACCGCCGGGAGTGCTGCGAATTCCGGGATCTCCTTGGCCTCCCTGAGTGAGAGATAGAGCTGTCGTGCGTCGTAGAGGATCCCGTCGGCTGGGTATTTGTCGGCGTGGTCCCAGCCGAACGCGTCCCAGTAGGCGTCCGAGGTCTCCGCCGAGATAAGCGGCATGCCGTAGCGCCTGTAGAGAGACAGGTCGCCGAAGTCGACCAGCTTCGCCACGTACATCGAGTTCTGGTCCCCCGAAACGGCGATGATCCGCAGATTCGACTTGCGGCTCGAGACCTTGGACAAGCTCGCCGCGGCTCTCAGAAATGCGGCACGCGCCCGCATTATCTCCACCGCGGTTGTGTCTGCGCCGAGGGCGCGGGCGAGCTCTCTGTAACGATCGATCTGATCCGTCGCGATCGGGCGTCCGCTGAGCCCGACAATTGGGACCTGCGAGCCGATTTGCTCCTGCTGCGCGACGTCCTTGAAGCCGAACAGCAGCGGGAAGGGTGGGGCCCACGCCGAGACGATCAACTCGGCCTTCAACTCGAGTAGCAAACCCAGATCGATCTCGCCGTAGACGGAGCCGACGACTTCCGACTCGCCCCATGGGAACCCAACGAGTGCTGGATCGTCGCGCGGATCTTGGCCGAAGACGCCGACCGGGGTCACCCCCCACTGGGCGAGAGCGGCGGCTGCCGTCGTGAAGCCGACGATCCGCGTCGGGCGCTTGGCCAACCTCACCGTCTGCTTCCGGTCATCGACGAACGTCCAGGCCGCCGCATGCTTAGCCGCCGAGCCGCAGTCGGCCACCACGAGGCTCGTGGCCCCGGCCACACCTGCGGCGAGCACCTGCCTCCGGGTCAGCCGCCCCTCGAGCACGTTCCCGTTCATGGACATGGCGTTCATCAACTCCGATCAACGATGCGATGACAAAATGACGCGATCCGGCTGTGGGAAGCCTCCGCGTGGTAATCGCAGACGACGATGTCCTCCTGCGCGAGGGCATCGCCCGCCTGCTCGAACCGTCGCGCTTTGAGGTTGTCGGCCTGGCGGGCGATGTGACGGGACTGATGCGGCTGGTGCGTGAGCACGTCCCAGCGCTCGTGGTGTTGGACATTCGCATGCCCCCCTCCCACACAACTGAGGGTCTCGATGCCGCGCAGGCGATCCGCGGAGAATTCCCCGAGATCGGCATCCTGGTGCTCTCGGCACACGTCGAGGCCCACCGCGCGATGGACCTGCTCTCCGAAGGGCGCGGGGTCGGCTACTTGCTGAAGAGCCGAGTCACGGAGGTGGGGGACTTTCTTGATGCCCTCGGGCGAATCGCCGACGGCGGTTCGGTCATCGACCCTGGGCTGGTAAAAGAGCTGGTCGCGGCGCGGCGAATTGAAGATCCGCTTCGCGACCTCACGCCGCGCGAGCGCGAGGTCCTCCAGCTCATGGCCGAGGGCCGGTCGAACGCCGGTATCGCCCGCCAACTGTGGGTGAGCGAGGACACCGTCCATAAGCATGTGCGCAGCATCCTGAGAAAGTTGCCGCTCTCGGGCACCGGGGATGATCATCGCCGCGTGCTCGCCGTCATCGCATTTCTCCAAGCTCAGTCCCTTCCCTCATCCTGAGCTCTGGCCAGAGGGCGCGGATTGCCTTCG
>Ga0335075_10004167_pt1 | contig 22682 bp, 24 predicted proteins | sample Lox_Sample_24_FD_206723 | JGI IMG/M metagenome (GOLD analysis project Ga0335075, IMG submission 206723) | Soil microbial communities from Loxahatchee National Wildlife Refuge, Florida, United States - Lox_Sample_2.4 | ecosystem: Environmental > Terrestrial > Soil > Wetlands | place: USA...
GCGCGGAACCTGCCGGGTGTGGCCACGTGGGTCATGAGCCGCTAGCTCCCGGTCCAGGCAGCAAGGCTGCCCCGGCGTCGGTCCACAGCTCCTCGTCCCGGCCCTGCCAGTACTGGATCCAGGAGCTTTCGCCCCAGAGACGGTGATCGATCGGGAGCTGCAGCCGCTGCAGGTCAGCTGACCGGCCCTGGCTATCCGCTCGCTCGAACGCCGTCAGCCAGACGCACCGCAGCTGCGGGTAGACCTCGCAGCCGCCGTCGCTGCCGACCCCGCCGCATGGCCCGTTCCTGAGCTGCTTCGGGCACGTCATCGGGCAGGCGTAGCCGGTGGAGGGCAGCGCGCACTGGCCGCACATCCGGCAGCCGAAGATCTCCTGCTTCACGCCCTTCTCCGCCGCGGTGAACACGTGGCGCAGCCTCGGCCGCGCCTCCAGCCACGCGGCCAGCCGCCGGTAGCCCGCGTTCGGCTCCAGCAGGTGGTGCAGCAGGTACATCGAGCGCGCGGACGCGCGGGGCGACGTCGGCCGCGGCGGCCCGGTTGCGGTCGCTGGGATCGCCGCTGCCCGGGCGTCTTCGGCGTTGCTGGTGCTCATTGGCTTCAGGATCGGAGCGCCGGGGTCACCAGAGCAACATCCGGTTCCACAAGGTAACTCTCACCTCGTTGTGCCACCGGGACAATCGGCCCAGGTGGGGGCGGTGCGCCGGCCGCACCCCAGAGCAGGTGGCCGGGGCGGGACTGCCCACGTCCGGTGGCCACGGCGGTGCGGGTCAGGCCCGGGCGCCCAGGAGGCGGCCCAGGGTGGCCGGGTCCCAGCCCGGGAACGTCAGCACCACGCCCTGTACCAGCGGGCTGGCCTCGGCGAACAGGTCGGCGGCCAGCTCGATCCCGGTCTGGGCCGCGCGCGAGCCCGCCCGCTCCATGGCCGTGAGCGTCTGCTGCGGGATGCTGATGTCCGGTACCTCGTGAGACAGGTAGTCGGCCTCCTCGAAGCTGCGGAGCGGCACGATGGACAGCAGGACCGGGATGTCCTCCTCGGCCAGCGCGGCCATCACGATGCGAAGCTGGGTGAGCTCGTACACCGGCCGGCTGACCAGGAACCTGGCTCCGGCCCGGATCTTGCCGGCCGTCCGCGCGATCTCGGCCTCCAGATCGGCCGCGCTGGGATTGAACCTGGCTCCCGCGTGGAACGAGGTCTTGGTCGCCAGGGGCAGGCCGTTGCAGTCGGTGCCCTGGTTCAGGTCGGCCACGAGCTCGACCAGCCCGACCGAGTCGACGTCCCAGATGCCGTCCACGTTGGGGTAGTCACCGAGCAGCGGCGGGTTCCCGGTCTCGCAGACGACGTTCCTGATCCCGAGCGCGTTCGCTCCCAGCAGGTCGGCCTGGAGCGCCATGATCGTCTTGTCCCAGGTGGTGATCGTGGCGATCGTCTCGACGTCCGACCGCTGCTGCAGCTGGAACGCCAGGTCGATCGAGCTGAGCTGGGCCCGGGGGCTCTGCCTGGAGGCGACGAAGAAGGTGCCGATGCCTTGCTCGTGCAGCGCGGCCGCCTGGTCTGCTGCCTCGTCGGCCGCGCCGCCGACCGGTGGCGCTATGCCGGCCGCGACCACGAACTGGCCCGCGGCCAGGCGCTCGCTCAGCGTGCCGGCCTGGGCCGGCGCGGCCGGCGGCGCCAGGCTCCGCGATGTGGACGATGGCCGGGGGCGGCGGACCGCGGACCGGCCGGAGATCTCCGCGGCGGCCGCCTGGATCTGGGCCGGCGTGGTGCCGCAGCAGCCGCCCACGAGCGTGGCTCCGGCCTCGACCAGCCGGCGTGCGTAGCGGGCGAAGTAGGCCCCGTCGACGTTGTACTCGAACCGGCGCCCGGCCACCCGGCGCGGAAGGCCCGCGTTCGGCTGCGCGCTCACCGGCAGGTCGGTGTGCGGCACCAGCGCCTCGACCACCGAGAGGACCCCCTGCGGGCCGAGGGTGCAGTTGGTGCCGAGCATCACGATGGGCAGGCCGCTCGCCGTGGTGGCCACCTCGCGGGGGGTCTCGCCGGCCAGCGTCCGGCCGTCTTCCGCGAACGTGGCCTGGGCGATGATCGGCAGGTCGCATACGTCGGCCGCGACCCCAACCGCTTCGGCCAGCTCATCCAGGTAGCCGAAGGTCTCCAGGATGAGCGCGTCCACCCCGCCCTCGGCCAGCGCCTCGATCTGCTCGCGGACCGCCTCCACGCGCTGCGCCTGCCCGACCCGGCGCCGCTGGCTGGAGGTCACCGCGGGGGAGACCGAGCCGGCCACGAATACCTGCCGCCCGGCTCCTTCCCGGGCTCGCGCGGCAATCCGCGCGCCGGCCACGTTGATCTCGCGGACCATGTCGCCGAAGCCCTGATCGGCCAGCCGGAGCCGGTTGGCCCCGAACGTGTTGGTCTGGATCATGTCCGCGCCCGCGCTGATGTAGCTCTCGTGAATCGTGCTGACGAGCACGGCGTTGGACAGGTTGAGCTCGGGCAGCGCCCGGTCCAGCGAGTTGCCCGCGGCGTGCAGCATGGTCCCCATCGCACCGTCGCAGATCAGCACCTGCTGGCTGAGCGCGGGTACCAGGTCGGTCATGGTCCGCCTCCGAGCGCATCGATGATCTCGAGCGCGACCTGCGCCATGAGCCGGTCGCGGTAGTTGTCCAGCTGGATGCCGGTGATCTCCTGGATTCGCCGGATCCGGTAGGCGACCGTGTTGGGATGCACGTGCAGGGTGCGCGCCGTCCGCTGCGGGCTGCTGTTCTCCTGGAAGTAGCAGGCCAGCGTGGTCAGCAGCTCGGTGCCCCGCTGGCGCTCCTGCCCGCCGAGCTTGCCCAGGATCTCGGTGGCGAACGCCCGCAGCTCGGCCAGGTCGGGCACCTGGAGCAGCAGCCGGTGGATGCCGAGATCCTCGAACGCCACGACCTGGCCCTGGCGGTCCAGGCGCAGCACCGCGTCGATCGTCCGGCGGGCCTGGCCATAGGAACGGGCGATGTCGGCCGGATCGCGGCAGCTGCCCCCGATGCCGATGGTGATCACCACCTCGGGAAACACCTCCCGCATCCGGGCCAGGCAGCCCGAGCTCAGGTGGTCGGCATCCGCGCCCGGCTGGTCGGCGAGCTCGGGGAGCACGATCACCACCTCGTCGTCGCGGATCGAGGAGATTGCGCCGGGCACCCGGGTCGTGAAGAAGTGGTCGACGGCCGCGGCCACCCGCTTCCTGAGCGCCGCCACGGCGGCGGCCGGCCGCCCGGAGCCCGCGGCCTCGAAGGCGATGGCCAGGATCCGGTGCTCGCGGCTGGCGTCGTAGCCGAGGTGCCTGGCCCACCGCGCGAGCTCGCCGTTGTCGCGCCCGGCGCCGATCAGGAGTCCCTCGACGAGGTCATCGCGAACCTGCCGGGCCGCGGCAGCCACGATCCGCTCCCGGCCGAGTATCACGCCGCAGATCGTCGCGGCGTGCTCGGTGACCAGCAGGCTCATGTCGTCGCCCGGGCCATCGCTGCCGAAGGTCATCAGGTACGCGGGGACGTCGTCGCCGACCAGGATCGGCGCCACGATCACTCCGGCGGCGTCACCCACGTCCGGCAGCCGCAGCGACCGGCGGGTCTGCGCGGTGCTGTTGAGCACGGCGGATAGGCGGGGACTGTCCAGGTAGGCGCGGACGTAGTCGGTCACCTCTTCGTCCGCCTTGGCCGAGGCTGCGGCGAGGACGTCGAGCCCGCGGCTGACCACGGCCACGGTCGCACTCGTCCGCTCGGCCAGCAGCTGCGCCACCGTGGAGACGTCGGCGTCCTGCAGCGTCAGCCCGGTGAGGTGCTGGTAGACCGTGACCAGTTCGCGCAGCAAGGCGTTCTCATGCTGCACCGCGCGATGGTCTATGACCACGAGTGGCTGGCGCGTCTCCGGCCAGCTGTCCGCCATACGTCCGTAGCCTACATCGTCCTGGTTGCCCGATCTTGTGCTCAGAACACAAAGGATCGCGATGCCTGCTTGTCCAATACCACGGCCCAGCGACCAGCGGCCAGCTCAGCAACCCTTTTCTTATCCAGAACGGTGAGCCACCCCCATTGTGGTGAGCCACATGCTGGTCAAGAGCCCGCTGAGGGCCTGGCCCGCCCGGACAGGAAGAGCGCGGGCACCAAGGCCAGGGCGGTGAAGCCAACGCACCACCAGAACGTGTTGGCGTACGCGGTGGCCAGGCCAGCGGCGCCCGCGGCCGCGTGGGTGACGGCCTGGCGGTCGAGGATCACGGCCACCAGAATCGCGGCGCCGAACGAGCCGCCGACGAACTGGAGGATCCTGGTGGCGCTGCTGGCGTGCGGCACCTCCTCCCGGCTCAGCCCCTGGAAGGCGCCGGCCATGACCGCGATCGTCGCGAGGCCGAGCCCGGCACCGCGGACGACCAGGGCGGCGCCGAGCAGCCAGAGGTTAGTGTGCAGCCCGGCGAACGCGAACGGGATGGTGCCGGCGGCGGCCAGCACGATCCCGGCCACCACGACGAAGCGGGGGCCGATCCTGTCGGTGAGCTTGCCCGCCAGCGTCCGCGGGGCAATGCTGCCGATGCCCTGCGGGACCATCAGCAGGCCGGCCACGAGCGCGCTGTCGTGCCGGACCTGCTGGAAGTACAGCGGCAGCAGCAGCATCGCACCGTAGATCGACAGCCCGGCCAGGAACAGCAGGGCGCTCGCCCCGGTGAACGTGCGCGACCGGAACAGCTTCAGGTCGACCATGGGCGTGGTGGAGGTCCGCAGCGCGTGCCCGCAGTAGGCGGCGAGCAGCACGATGCCGATGCCCAGCGGGATCAGCACCCCGGCGTGACCGAAGCCGTCGTCGGGGCTCACCTCGGCGAAGCCGTACAGCAGCGCCACCAGCGCGGGCGGCAGCAGCACCAGCCCGACCACGTCGATACGTGCCGCGCCGCCCTGCGGTCGCGACGCGGGCAGGATGCGCCACGCAAGCACCAGCCCGATGAGGCACATCGGCACGTTCACGTAGAAGATCCAGCGCCAGCTGATGTTGCTGATGATCAGCCCGGCGATCACGGGCCCGAAGATCGGGACCACGACGACCGGGAGGCTGATCGCGGACATCAGCCGCCCGATCTTGCTGGTGCCGACCGCCTGCACGAGCAGCGTCGTGATCAGCGGCGTCATCATCCCGCCGCCGGCGCCCTGGACCACCCGGAACGCGATCAGGCTGGCGATGTTCCACGAGGCGCCGCACGCGACCGATCCGGCCAGGAACAGGGCCAGCGAGAACGTCCACACCAGCCGCCCGCCGAACCGGGCCAGCGCCCAGCCGCTCAGCGGGATGACCATCGCGAACGACAGCAGGTAGCCGGTGATCACCCACTGGATCGTGGACACGCTGGTGTGCAGGTCGCGGCCGATCGTGTCGATGGCCACGTTGACGATCGAGGTGTCCAGCAGCGCCGGGATCGCGCCGGTGAGCAGGACGACGATGAGCTTGACCACGGCCGGATCCAGCCGCTCGCGCACCGGCTGGGCGGCACCAGACTGAGTTTCGGGCGTCACGTTCATGCTTAGAAACTACACCGTGCAGTGTACTCATGTAAACTGGTCAGTGTAAAAGCGGTACGGGAGGAGGAGCGATGGCTACCCCAGGCGCGTTGACGGAAGGCCGCGCGGTCGGTGCGGCGGGGCCGAAGGGCGAGGCGATCGCCGCGGCCGCGCTGCGGCTGTTCCTGCGCGATGGCTACGAGCGCACCAGCGTGGACGCGATCGCGGCCGAGGCGGGGGTGTCCAAGCGCACGATCTACAACCGCTACGGCGACAAGGAAAACCTGTTCCTGTCCGTGCTGCGGGACACCTACAACTCGATGATGGCGACGTTCCGCGAGATCGTCGACAAGCACCTCGGCGACGTCACCGACGTGCAGCAGGACCTCACCGCGTTCGCCCTCGAGGTCGCGCGCAGCATGACCACCGCGCCGGACCGGATCGCCCTGGTCCGGCTGATCTTGTCGGAGGCCCCGTTCTTTCCGACGCTGATGAGGGCAGAGCAGGGACCGGCCACCATGCACGGAAGCATCACCGCGTACCTGGCCCGGCTGGCCGGGGAGGGTCGGCTCGCGGTCACCGACCCGTCCGAGGCGGCCGAGCACCTGGTGGCGCTGACGATCAACCAGATCAACGCACGGACGATGTTCGGCGTCGTCCCGATCAGCGACGCGGAGGTCGAGCGGATTGTCACCGGCGGTGTCGCCGCCTTCGTGCGCGCTTACCGCCCGGCCTGACCCAGGCCGACGTGGACCCAGCCCGGCTTGCGGTCAGGCGTTCGAGTACACGAGCTGCGGGGTGATCAGGATGGCGGCCCGGCGTTCCTCGGCCATCACCCGGTCGTAGGCAGGCCAGTCGTCGTGGGTCCCGCCCGCGGCGGTGAACACGTCCCGCAGCAGCGCGGGCAGCCCGGCCGGCCCGAAGCCGGGCAGCGCATCCGCCGGGCCTGCGATCTCGGCCGGCCCCTCGGCGGCGGCCCACTGCCAGCCAGACCGGATCACGATCGTGGCCCGGGGCCGGGCCCGCAGGTTGGTCAGCTTGGCTGCCCCCTCCCTGGTCGTGAACGCGACGACCGGGGCCCCGGTCACCGGATGACTCAGCACCCCGGCGTTCACGACCGAGGACTGGATCGTGCCCGTGGCCCGCAGCGTGGACACCACGCACAGCCCATGGTCGCCCGGCACCAGCGCGGCGAAATCAGCGACATCGGTCATGCCCAGGAGCCTAGTGAGCTTGGCGGCGCTTATCCTGCCGGTAACGCAGCTGTCTCGCTCTAAGGAGCCGTCTCATGGGTGTCTCCCTGGAGGAGCAGAGCCTCGGCGGGCTGCGCTGGCTGGTGCTGCGCGGCCCGGCCGAGCAGGCGTTCGCGAGCCTGGGCTCACGGCTGCGCGCCGAGATCCGCGACATTGTCGATAACTGGCCGGGAATGGCCGGGCTGCGGCGGCATACCGCCAGTCCGCCGGGCAGCGATCTGCTCGCGGCGGTGCGCCGGGCGAGTGAGGCCAGGTTCCCTGGGATATGGCGCGAACTGGCGGCCATGGCCGAGGGAGCGGAGGTTGCGCTTGACGACCTGGCGCTGCTGAATTTCCGCGGCGACCTCGGCACCGTTCGCCTCGGTGCGGCCGATGACCACTCCGGGTGCAGCGACCTGGCCTGGCGCGGCCGGCGGTCGTTCCTGGCGCACAATGAGGACCAGGCCGTGTTCTTCGCCGGCCGGGCCGTGATGCTTTCCCTGGAGCTTGATGGCCAGCCGCCGATGGCCACGTTCTGGGTGCCGGGATTCCTGCCCGGCAACACGTTCACCGTAACCGGCGCCGGGCTGGCATGGAGCCTCGACCATCTCCCGGTCAGCTCACCCGGGAACGGCGCCGGGCGCCATTTCGTGGCCCGCGGGCTGCAGCGTACTGCCGGGACGATCAGCCGGGCCCTCGAGTATCTCCGTGAGCACCCCTCAGCAGGTGGCTTCGCCTACACCATCGGCGACCGGGCGGGCCGGCTGGTCATCGCCGAAGCCGCGGCGGGCCAGTTCGCATGGCGCGAAGTTGGCCTGGACGGCCCGCTGACCTGGCACACCAATCACGGGCGGTACATCAGCGGGGCAGCCGCCAGCGCTGGCGGGACCAGCATTCAGCGCGGCGAGGTCCTGGCCGCACTCCAGCCGCCGTCCGGCGAGCCAGACGCCGCCTGGTTCGCGCGCATCCTGGCCGAGGCACCGCCGCCGGCCGGGGTGCGGGCCGACCCGGCCCCGCCAACGCAGGCCGCGACCATGTGCACCTTCATCGCCAGCTTCACCGATGGCTGCGCTTACCTGCAGCCGCGGGATTCTCCGGCGGTCAGCATCCCGCTCACCGACCTGGTCCACGGAACGGCGAGCACTAAGGCGTGAACACGGTGCGGATGCCGGGAACCTCGGGGGCGCTCCAGGTGGCTTCGACGTCGGCCAGCGGTACCGGACGCGCGTTGACCTCGATCGTCCCGGCGTCGATCTCCTCGACCAGGGACGGCAGTTCGGCCAGGTAGGCCTGGGGCGAGACGGCACCCTGCCCGTTGCCCTGCAGCCGGAGGTTGGCCGACCGCAGCGCGACCGAGGGCAGTTCGATGGTGGGTCCGGCCATGGCCCCGATCTGTATCCAGTTCATGGCCCGGCTGCGGTCGGCCCGGGCCTTGAGCAGGGCCATGATGGCGGCAGCGGCCGGCTCGCCCCACAGGTAGTCGATCACCACGTCCACCTCGGCGGCCGCCTCGGCCAGGCGCCCGGCCGTGACCGCCGGATCGTCGCCGAGGGCCACGACCTCGTCGGCTCCGACGGCGGGCAGCCCGGCTAGCCGCTCGGTGTTGCGGCCAGCACCGACGACCCGCGCGGCACCCAGGCGCTTGGCGATCTGCACGGCCATTCCCCCGGCGTTGCCGGTGGCCCCGAGGACCAGGACCGACTGGCCTGGCTCGAGGGGAACCCGGCGGCGCAGGGCCACCCAGGCGGACATGGCCGGGTTCATGGCCGCCGCCACCTTGGCCACGTCGACGTCGTCCGGCAACGGGATGGTTTGCCGCAGGTCGACGACGGCCTGGTCGGCCATGGAGCCCCAGGCATCGTCGGGGGTGGCGAAGTAGATCCGCCGGCCGTCCGCCAGCCGGCCCACCCCGTCGATGCCGGGGATCATCGGCAGCCTGCCGGTGCTGGTGTAGTGCCGGCCCGAGGCGCCGGTGCGGACCCGGGGGTGCAGCCCGGCGGCCAGAACGTCGACCAGTGTCTCGTCCGGTCCGGCGGGTTCGGGAGTGTCGTAGGTCTCGTACCGGGGAGGGCGGCCGAAGGACCGGACAACAGCGGCGTGCATGCTCATTCGGGTGGTCTCCTTTGTCCGGCGCTCGCAGCTCCGGGTGCCAAGTTAGTTGGTGTTGCCACCTATTATAGTTGGTGACACCACCGAGTTTTCAAGCTAAACTCGTGGCGTGCCCCAGGTTGGTGACCACCCCGTGATCACTCCTCTGCCTGGCGGAGGAGACCTGGGCCTGGTGGACGCGCTGGCCCAGCTGACCTTTGCCGTGCAGGCGGCACTCGGGCGGATCGCCGCGGCGCACGACCTGTCGATCGCCGCGATCCGGCTGCTCGGGATCCTCCGGGACCGGCGTCCGGCCATCAACGACCTGGCCAGACTGCTGCAGCTGGACAAGTCGAGCGTGACCGGCCTGGTCGACCGGGCCGAAGAACGCGGCCTCGTGCGGCGGACTCCCTCCCCGCTCGACCGTCGCAGCGTGCAGGTGACCATCACCGCGGCCGGGCAGGAACTCATCGACCAGGGGACGGCGGCCTTCTCGGCGGAGATCGCGGCTCTGACGGCCGACCTGAGCCCCAGCCAGCGATCCCGGCTCTCCGCCACCGCGAGCCGCATCGTCGCGGCCGATGCCCGGCGGCGCGGCATCGAACATCTCAGCGTCGAGCCCGCGCCCACCCAGGGCCGGGCGGCAGTCCGGCGCTGAGGTTATCCGCCCAGCTCCGCGCGCAGCTGCGCGGCGGCCTCGGTCATCGCGGCGAGCTTGCCATACGCGACGGGCCTGGGCAGGTACTTCATCCCGCAGTCCGGGGCGAGCACGAGGCGCTCGGCCGGAACGAACGGCAGGGCCTTCCTGACCCGCCCGGCCACCTGCAGCGGCGTCTCCACCGACTGGTTGTTCAGGTCGAGCACCCCCAGGATGATCGTCTTGCCGTCCAGCGTGGCGAGCACCGAGCAGTCGAGCCCCGACTGCGCGGTCTCGACCGACACCTGGTCGGCGTGGCTCGCGCCCAGCTCGGGCAGGAAGGAGTATCCAGCCGGGCGGCCGTGAATGATCGCCGCGTACCCGAAGCAGATGTGCACCGCGGTGGTGCCGCCCGCCCCGTCGAGCGCCCGGTTCAGGACCGGCACCCCGTAGCTGCGCGCCTCGTCCGGACGGGCCTGCATGTACGGCTCGTCGAGCTGGACGATGTCCGCGCCCGCCGCGAACAGGTCCTTGACCTCCTCGTTAACCGCCTCGGCGTAGCCGAGCGCGGCCTCCTCCCGGCTCGGGTAGTACTCGTTCTGTGCCTGCTGCGCCATCGTGAACGGGCCGGGCACGGTCACCTTGACCGTGCGGTCGGTGTGCGCTCGCAGGAATTTCAGGTCGTCGACCTGCACCGCATGGCGCCTGCGGATCGGCCCGACGATCCGGGGCACCGGGTTCGGGTGCCCGCTGCGGTCCAGGGCGGTGCCCGGGTTGTCGATGTCGACGCCGTCCAGCGCGGTGGCGAAGCGGTTGGAGTAGCTCTCGCGGCGGATCTCCCCGTCGGTGATGATGTTCAGGCCCGCGTCTTCCTGGGCCCTGATCGCGAGCAGGGTGGCATCGTCCTGGGCCTGCTCCAGGTAGCCGGGATCCACTCGCCACAGCTCGCGGGCCCTGACCCGGGGCGGGAACCTCCCGGCCAGCCGCTCGCGGTCAATAAGCCAGTCCGGCTGCGGGTAGCTGCCCACGAGCGAGGTGGGAAAGAGCATGCGGGCCTCCGTCGGCTAGGCGCGATCACCGCTGCCACAATAGGCGCCCAGCGTAGGCCCGCAGGTTAGAACCGGCCGCGGTGCCGCCCCCCGATGGCTCCCCGAATCACCACGGCACCGCGACGCCGGCAAGGACCTCATTCCCCGGCCAGTGTCTCGGTTCTCCCACCATGATCCCAAGGTTTGGCCAGGTCAAAGGCTTGAACTTGGAACGGGGACGCCAGCGGCGGAATCCGGGCCGGGGCCGGCCGAGTTGTCCTGGGACAGAAGGCCATGCCCGGGCAAGCGAAGGGAACCTGAGCCAATGTCCGCCACTGACGAACTGGTCACCAACAATCAGCGTTACGCCGATGCCTTCAGCGGCCCACTGCCGCTGCCGCCCGCCCGTGGCGTCGCCATCGTTGCCTGCATGGACGCCCGCCTGAACGTCTACGCCCTCGCGGGGCTCTCCGAGGGCGAGGCGCATGTGATCCGCAACGCCGGTGGCGTGGTGACCGACGATGTCATCCGTTCCCTGGCGATCAGCCAGCGGCTGCTCGGGACGCGCGAGATCATGCTGATCCACCACACCGAATGCGGGATGCTCACGTTCACCGACGACGAGTTCAAGGCGGCCATCCAGGAGGAGACCGGCATCAAGCCGCCGTGGGCGGCCGAGGCGTTCGCTGACCTCGACACCGACGTCCGCCAGTCGATCGCCCGGATCAAGGCCAGCCCGTTCGTGCCGCACCGCGATGCGGTGCGGGGCTTCGTGTTCGACGTGGCAAGCGGCAAGCTGAGCGAGGTCGGGCCGTAACCGTTCTGGGGACTTGCCCGGAGGCCGGTCCGGTCGGGGTCCGGGGCCGGACCGGCCGCTTGGCAGGCAGGAGGGCCGCCCATGGCGCTCGGACGGCCCTCCTCCCCTACTGTGCGTCTCCCTCAATACGCACAGCAGGCCCAGCGCGCTTCGAGACAGGTGAGCGTTTTACCCGATGACGAGGTGTTGCCGCTGAGGACGCCGTTCAGGGCGGAGACGTGATCCTCCATCGTCACGGCGGGTGCGGTCGACGTGGAACCTCCTTCGGGGAGATCTGCTCCGGCCGGGCAGATCGGATTGCCCGCGTTCCCAGGGCCACCGGCCTCTGGGACCGCCCGGCACCTCGGTGGCGCCGGGTACGGACGTGGTGTACGGTCTATGACGTACATACTGTTCGGTCACCACCGTACAGTATATGCCCAGGCCAGGCAAGTGTTCGCGGCTCCGCGGCCCAAGCCCGCCCAGGCCAAGACGGCTAGATTGGTTGCCATGAGGGCGCATGCGGCGGGAGGCGAGGCGGATCTCCCGGGAGAGCGGCCAAGCACCGCGGCGGCAGCGCCGGAACCTGGCATCAACCCGCTTCAGCGCCTGATTCATGAACGCTTGCGTGAGCGGGGCTGGTCTTACGGCGAGGCCGCCCGCCGCGGCGGGTTGCCTCGCTCCACCGTCTACACCCTCGCGACCACACGGAACCTGGTCCGGCCACCGCGCCCGGCCACGATCGATGCGCTGGCCAAGGGTCTCGACGTACCGGTCTCCGCGGTCCGCGCTGCCGCAGCCCAGTCCACCGGACTGCATTACTACGACGAGGTTCCCGCCGGGCGCGAGGACTCGGGCGACCGGGAGCGGGAACTCCTGATCGCCAGCATCGACGAACTGACCCCCGAAGACCGGCGTCACGTGGCCGCGCTGGTCGAATCACTGCGGAACCGGACGTCGCCCGAGTCGACGGACCATTAGGCCGCGCTCATGGGCGAGGCCGGCCAGACCGAGATACCCGCCAGCGTTCCCCGGCCGGCTCCACTGCGGCGCAACACGGGCTTCCGGATGCTGTGGATCGGCCAGCTACTGTCCGATACCGGCACCGAGATCGGCCAGCTCGCCTACCCGCTACTCATCCTCGCGCTCACCCACTCGGCGGTGCTCGCCGGGATCGTGGGGACCGCGCGGATGATCGCCCTGGTCTGCCTGCAGCTGCCCGCCGGGGCGCTATCGGACCGCCTCGACCGGCGGCTGACGATGATCGTCTGCGACAGCCTGCGTGCCGTCCTGCTTGCCGTGCTTGGCGTCCTGATCGTGCTGCACCTCGCGTCCTGGCCGATCGTGCTGGTGGCCGGTGTGATCGACGGTGGTGCCAACGCGATCTTCAATCCGGCGGTCACCGCCGCGCTGCCCGGGATCGTGCCCGACGGGCAACTGGAACAGGCGTGGGCCGCCACCGAGGGCCGGGCGTACGCCGCCAGCCTGGCGGGCCCGGCCCTCGGCGGCGTGCTGTTCGGCCTGGGCCGGGCTGTCCCGTTCCTGGCCGATGCGGTTTCCTATGTGGTCTCGTTCGGCACGGTGAGCCGGATCCGGGGGCGGTTCCTCGCGGAGAAGGCGGTCGAGCGTAAGGCGCTGTGGCGCGAGGTGGTCGATGGCCTGCATCTGGTGTGGCGGGTGCCGATTCTGCGCGCAGCGGTGATTGTGGCACCGCTAATCAACTTCGCGTTCAACGGCGTGATCTTCACCATCACGCTGGCGCTGCGCCAGCACGGCACCTCAACGGCGGTGATCGGCTTGGTGCAGGCGGCAGTCATGGCTGGCGGGCTGCTCGGTGCCATGGTGGCGCCCCGGCTGCAGGGGGCGCATGCGCCTGGGAACTCTGGTCACCGTGATGACTCTGACCGAGGCGCTGCTGTTCGGCGTTGCCGCTTTGCTTATCCCGTCACCAGTGGTGGCGGCACCGGTCGCCATGTCGGTGATGCTCGCACCGGCCGCGAGCGCGGCGCTGTTTGCCGTGATGCTGCGCAGCGCGCCGGAGGAGATGCGGGGCCGGGTCACCAACACGGTGGGCATGGTGGCCATGTCGCTGGCGACGCTGGCGCCGCTGATTGCTGGCGTGCTCGTCGAGCACGTGTCTGGCGCCTGGGCGATGGGTGCCTTCGCCGCCGCTATCGCCGTGGCGGCCGGGCTGTGCCTGATCCTGCCGGGCTTGCGGCAGGCGGAGTCCCCGGAAGCCGCACCGGGCTGAATGACGCGCCTGTCAGTCCTTGTCGTCCTCGAATCCGATAAGCCAGTGGAGGCCGTACCGGTCGATGACCTGCCCATCGGATGCGCCCCACGGCCGTACCTGGAGGTCATCCACCACCCGGCCGCCCTCGGAGAGCCTGGTAAACCAGTCCTTCAGGGTCGAGGCGTCAGCGGCGCCCAGCAGGGACAGCATCAGTCCCTCGCATCGGAGCGGGAGCTGGTCACCGGCCGCGTCGGCGGCATAGAGCTGAACCGGGCTGTTCTGGAGATAGCCGTGCGCGATGGCCTCGGCTGGCCCGCCGGTTCGATTGAAGTCTTCGAACGTGTGCAGCTGGACGGAGCCGCCGAAGACACCAGCCTAAAAGGTCAACGCCTCACGGGCGGTGCCGGGAAAGTGGAGGTAAGGCGCTGGTGGCGTCGCAGATGTCACGCTTCACTCCTGTTAGTCGCGCAGGGCCGGTGACCATACAGACGAACGGGCCCCGCGGTTCTCATCGCGCTTGGCCCAGTAGTCTCGAACGGCACTGGCCGCCCTCGCCGGGCACCTGCAGCCGCGCGGGCACCAGCCAGCAAGGACTCGGCCAGCCGAGATCAGCACCGTAGGTGCTGCGTCGTGGATCGAAGCGAGTGCCATGGTGTGCTAGCCGGGTTCGGTGCGTCCCGCACCGGTACGCCCTGAACCAGGCGGTTCCGCTTGGGTCTCAGAGGGCGAGGAGGACCGGGCGGAGCTGTTCGACGGCCTCGGTCGCGCTTCGGGCGGCTGCGGTGCCGTCTGCCTGGCCGGCGGCAGCGATCGTCTCGAGCAGTTCTTGCTCTTTGGCGAAAACGACCTCCTGCTTGTCGCCGAAGTGGCGGAAGAACGTGGTCCGGCCGACTTCGGCGCGCTCGGCGATGTCGCCGACCGAGACGCCGTCGAAGCCGCGCTCAAGGAACAGCTCCTGGCGGGGAACCCCGTCGCTCATCACGTGACGAACGTCGTCATCACCAGCGAGGAGGACGACCTGGTGACCGCGCGGTCCAAAGGCCTCATGATCATGGCAGACCGGGCGTTCGCAAGCGTGACGCACCTTGACACCCTGCGGCGCCACAACGGCGGCTGGCGGATCAGCCGCCGGGTAGTCCTGGCGCAGCGCACTCCGCTGGGTGGAGCCCACCTCGCTCACGCGGGCGACCGGTGAGCTCACCCTCGTCGATGGCCGCGCCCACACCATGACTGATCCAGGCCTGGGCTGGCCGGGGTGTCCGCCCGGCCAGCCTCCGCGGGGACCTTTACTGCATAGGCCAGCTGGCGGGCAGCCCGAGTTGCTCGGCCAGCTCCTCGTAGGGACCCTCCGGCATCACCAGGCGGGCAACGCGCAGGATCGTGATTGGATCTTCATCGGGCCGCCGCAGCACGCAGACCGTGTTGTCACGGTTGTTGCGCGTCACGACGAGCCGATCATGGTCGGCGAGGATGATGCGAGGCTTCGCCGCATCAAGCTGCCGGGGTGCCGGCTTCTGGTCTAGCTCGGCCTTGTGGAGAGCCTGGATCGCGGCCCGGCGTCGCCGGCCGCCTGCAGCCAGCACCGGCTCGGCGATGAAGGCAACCAGGATGAGCAGGCCAACGGCCAGCAGCATGATCATCAGCCAATGCGGCATGCCGGTGGCGGCAGGTGCTTTTCTTGCCACCGACCGGGGATGATGGCGGTGACCGGCCGGTCGAGACGGTGGTGCCGGGTGCGGCCGTCCGTGGGTCGGACGCCGCGTGGGCGGTGACGGTGCCGTCGGGGACGGGACCTTCAGTACGGTGCCGGGCTGGATTGCGTTCGGATCCGGGCCGATAAGCGAGCGGTTGGCCGCATAGAGGGCCGGCCAGCCGCCGCGCACGGCGAACTGGGCCGCGATGCCCGACAAGGTGTCACCGGCCGCGACTGTGTAGCGAACGGGCACCATCTGGCCGGGCAGCACGAGAACGGTGGCGGGGCGGATGACGTTTGGATCGGCACCGATGACTTGTCGGTTGGCCGCGTAGAGGGCCGGCCAGCCGCCGCGCACGGAGAACCGGGCGGCGATGCCGGATAGTGTGTCGCCGGGCTGCACGACGTACCTCGCGGGAGGGCTCGTCGTCGTGGGTGCCGCGGCAACGCTAAAAGCGCTGGTGAGGGTGACCTCGGTACTACTTGCAGTGCGGGTGTTCGCCTGGGCCGGGTGGACGGATTCGTTCATACCGACCGCCACCAGCATGAACGACAGGATGATCCAGGCGAGCACGACGCACGCGGACTTCGTCCACGCACGCATGGTGCTGTCACTTTCCTTCCAATGGGATCAGCGCCGAACGCTGTTGGTCCGGGACGCTGAAGGCACGAACCGGGTCGGAAGGAAAGGGACTTAGGCGGGCGGCACTTCCGGCAGGTAGGAGCGCCAGACCGGTTTCGCAGCAGCGCGACGCGCCAGCCGCAGCAAGACCAGAACGAGAAGTGCGCAGAGCAGGCCGACGGCAGTGCTGCTTCGACTTGCACCGCCGCTGTTACCGCCGGTGCTGCCGTCAGGGCCGCTGCCACCGGTTGCGCCACTACCGGGGCCGGCTGGCAGCTGCGGAGCCGACGACGTCTGTGTACCGTCGCCAAGTCCGGCCGCCGTCGGCGCCGAGTGTGAGGACAACCCGGCCCCCAGCGCTGCCGCTGCTGACGCGCCTGCCGCCGCAAGCGAAGGGGTCGCCCCCGAAGCGCCAGGGCCAAGCGGCTTCTGCGGACCAGCGGCAGTAGTCGCCGTTCCGGTGGCGGTGGCCAGCACCGGGGCCGAGGTTCCGGTGGCCGGAACGAGGGTTCCGGTGACGCTGGCCAGGGCGGGAGCCAGCGTGTCGGTGACCGGGGCCAGGGCTGGGGCGAGGGCGTCGGTGACCGGGGCCAGCGTGTCGGTGACCGGTGCCAGGGCGTTGGTGACGGGGGCGAGGGCGTCGGTGACCGGTGCCAGGGCCGAGGCGAGGGCACCGGTCACGGGGGCCAGGGCTTTGGTGACCGGGGCTACAACCGGAGCGAGCGCACCAGTGGCGGCCGACACGACCGGGGCCAAGGCGCGGGAAGCAGCGGACACGACCGGGGTAACGGTTCCGGTGGCGGTGGCCAGGACCGGGGCCACGGTTCCGGTGGCGCCCGACACTGCCGGGGCGAGCGTGCCGGCCGCCGGGGTGACCGTGGCGGCGACGTGGGACACGGCGCCGGTGGCGGCACCCACCAATGAGGCCAGGGTTCCGGTGCCGGTTGATTTCACCGGGGTGAGCGCGCCCTGGGCGGCCGCTGGGCTGCCCGTCACAAGCGAGCTCAGCGTCTTGGTTGATGAGGCGAGCGGGCCAGCGCCGGGGTCGGCGAGTCGCGTGGGCGCGCCGATGGCCCGGGCGACTTGCCGAGTGGTGGCTGGGGCGAGTCGCGTAGTGGCACGCGCACCAAGGGCCGGGGCGAGGGTTTTGACGGTGCTCGACGGCAGTGCGGCTGCAGCGGCGGAGATCGGGCCAAGCCCGCTGCGGCTGGCCGGGATAGCGGTTGCCGCTGCTGGCCTGACGGCAGTGGTCGGCGTGGCTGGCGTTGCGGTCGGCCTGGCGGCGATCGCCGGGGTGGCGGGGGCTGCGGCAGCCCGGGCGTGCGGGCTCGCAGCGCCTACGGCCGAGGCGAGCGCCTTGACCGTGCTTGACGGTAGTGCGGATGCGGCGGTGGGCACGCTGCGGGCAGGCGGGCTCGCGGGCGCGGCTGGCTTGGCGGCGCTGGCCGGGGTGGCGGGCGCGGCCGAACGGGCAGCGGCCGGGGCCGGCCTGGCGGTGGTCGTCGGCGCGGCGGGCGCTGCCTTGGGCGCGGCCGGGTTGCTCGTGCTGGAGCCGGTAGCGGTGTCGGCCAGGGTGGAGACGGCAGCCTGAGCGGCGGTAGTGACCGAGGCGGCGGGCGCCGCAGCAGCCGTGGTCACCGTGGTGACCTGAGCCGTTAGCGTGGCGGTTGCCGGCGCTGGGGTTGCTGCGTGCGCCTGCCGTGAGAACACCAGCAAGACGGCCAAGATCCCGACAGCCAAGATCGCGACTTGCATCGTTCGCCGAACGATGTGTCGCAAAATCGGCTGGGGCAAAGGTAGCTCCCGTGCCGTCGGGGGCATGCAGCGGACCTAATCCAGCTTCCCACCGTAAGCGGCTTGAAACGTCCACGCGTCATTTTTCAGTTATTCGCCGCGACGTATGCGCGGCAGGTGCAAATACGTGTTAATGCAGAATATATGGGTTAACGGGACAAAGACTCCCGATGGCTGCCAGATCGCTTCGGGGTTCGAGGCTAGAGCCACGAGCGCTGTGGCCAGGGATTGTGCGGCGTTAGGCGTTCGGCACGGATATCGGGGACATAAAACTGAACGGTCATCGGCCGAGAACGCGTCAACGCAGGCACCTGGACCCCTCGGCATCGTCATCCCTTGGCGTCGGGGTTGATGCTCGCGCCGATCGCGCTTCCGCCCTGGACCAGCCGCGCCCGGGCGAGCAGGCGCGTCAGGTGTCGGGGTTGTCGCCGCGGCCCTGCTGTTCGGCCAGGAAGCGCTCGAACTGCGCGCCGAGTTCCTCGGCGGTCGGCATGTTCTCCGGCTCGTCCGCCAGCATGCCGCCGTCGCCCGCGGCGAACGCGTCGTACTGCTGCTCCAGAGCCTGGACGACCTCGGAGACCTCCTCAGAGCCCTCGACCTGTCTGGCTATCTCCAGGTCGGTCCGGTGCGCCGCCTCGCGCAGCGCATCCGTGGGCAGGGAGAGGCCGGTCGCGCGCTGCACGGATTCGAGCAGGGTCACCGCGGCCGCTGGGTAGGCCGCCTGCGCGAGATAGTGCGGCACGTGCACCGCGAACCCGATCGCCGCGCGCTCTTCCTCGCCCATCCGCAGTTCGAGCAGCGCGGCCGCGCTGCCGGGCACCTGCAGCCGGTCGACCAGCGGCCGGTAACCCTCGACCAGATCGGAGCGGGTGGCGTGCGCGGTGACGCCGAGCGGCCTGGTGTGCGGCACGCCCATCGGGATGCCGTGGAACCCGACCGCCAGCCGTACCCGCAGCGTGGTGGCTACGGCCATCACCGCGCCGATGAACGAGTTCCAGTCGTGGTCTGGCTCCGGGCCGTTCAGCAGCAGAAATGGGGTTCCCTCGGCGTCATGCAGCACCGAGACCGAGATCTCAGGCGCGTCGTAGTGTTCCCAGTGGTCCTTGGCGAAGGTCATGACTGGCCTGCGTGACCGGTAGTCGATCAGGGAGTCCACGTCGAAGGTAACGATCTCGGTGTGCTCAAGCGAGCTCAGCAGGTGCGCGGTGAGCAGGCGGCCCGCCCCGCCCGCGTCGATGAACCCGTCGAGGTAGTACAGCATCACGACGTCATCGAACTCGGGCGCTCCGGGGCTCACCCGGTAGAGATCTCCCGGATCACGCGCCACGTCCGTCGCCTCCCGCTCGTCCGCTCGTCCACTACAAGTCTTACCAACGTCTGGTCACAGTTTGACAATCAGCACCGGAAACTGTGCTGTCGCGGCCGGTCAGCAGGCACGGCGGCTCCGCAGCGGCGGGGGTCTTCGGCGAGGTGTCCGCAGACCGCCATCGCGCGGCGGGCCAGGTCCGCCGCTGCAGGAAGCCGCGCGACGTCACCGCGAAGACCTACCCGCCAGGCCCATCTCGGGGCCGCACCGCGGGCCTGCTGACTGGCCGCCGCGCGGGCCCGCCGAGACAGGTAAGGAATAATCCTGTAACGAACACGTGCCTTCAGAAAGGGCAGATTCCTTGGCCAACGTCCCCGGGCACAGTCCGGGAGTGAGTCGGCTTGTGCTTACCACGGTGTCGCCCGTGAGAATCTTCGCTGCTTTCTTGCAGCTCATCGCCGCTGCGGTCCTGTGGGTGCTGGTCGCCGCCGTGGCCACGAGCCAAGCGTCATCGGCCGCATTAAGCATCGTTGGCGCGTGTGCGTCCCTGCTGGCCCTGAACGCTATCGTCCAGCTGGCAGCCGGCCTCCGCAGCGCAGCGTGGCTGGAGGGCGCAACACTCGTGGTGCGCCGCGCCTTCAGCACGCGCCGCTGCGACCTCTCGAGGTCCAGGGTTTGTCTTAGCACGTCCCTTGGAGCGTGGTACCTGACCGCCGGTGATGCCGCGACCGGCCAGTCGGTGCGGCTGGGACTCGCCGGGGCCTTCGGGAGAACGATCGGGGCGTCGAAGCTGCTCGCGCTGGCCGACGTGATTACGACGGGCGGGCATCAGGATCCGGAGGCCTGGCGGGTCGCCGCTGCCTTGCGGGAACGGGCAGCGCCGCCGAGCCCCGCGAAGCGCGGCTGAGGATGATCGGCTGGCCGATCGTTCAGCCGCACGCTCCGGGACGCAAGTGGGCCAGCGGACCGCGATGGTACTATGCCCGGGATCGTACTAACGGCCACAGTTCGGGAGTATGTGTCTCCCCGAGTAAGCCAGCGAGCGGGCCGCGCCTCACGGTGAGCCTGGGCACCCTGCCATCAACGCGCAAGGGACTACATGGAAGACATTCTCCGTGACCTGGCCAGGCTGCGCGATTACGCGGCTGGGTTGCAGCAGGTGATGGCTGACTTCCAGCAGGCTGCGCCAGAGCACAGCCAGGGCACCGACCGCAGCGGCGCTGTGCAGGCCGTCCTTGGGGCGGACGGGCTCCCCGAGGCGATCCGAGTGGACGCTCACTGGAGCGACAGGCTCCACGCTGGTTCGTTTGGTGCCGCGGTCGTTGAGGCGAGCGAGACTGCCATGCGGGAACGGGGAGCGGCATGGTCGCGAGCGCTGAAACAGTCAGACTGGCGGCGGCGAGTTGACCGGCTGGAGGCCGGTCCGGCCGGTCCGGCCGGCCCGGCCGCGGCGGATCCCGGCGCCGTGCCGCCGGCCTTCCGGCGTCCAGGGGCCAGGGTCCGACCGGTGGCCGAGCTGGCCGAGGAAGCCATCGGCGCACTCGACGCCGTCGCCGCTCCGGCGTCCGAGGTTTCGCAGGGCCCGCGCGGATCGGCAGCCAACCGGGACGGCACCCTCACCCTTACCTTGTCACCGAGCGGTCAGGTGTCCTGCCGTGCCGATCCGCGCTGGGTAGCGGGACGGACGGGTGCCCAGCTCACCGAGGCACTGAGCGCCGTCCTGGCCGCGGCGAGACAGGATCTCGCCGCTTCGTCTCACGCCGCGGCGGCCAGCCGGGACGGAGCCGCCGAGAGACAAGGCCGGCTGATGGCGGAGGTTCTCGCCGCGTTCGAGGATCCTCGGCGTATCTCCTGAGACGTGAAGGAGTCCAGCGTGGGAAACGCGCAGGTTAACGTTCAGATGGATGCACTGCTGCAGCAGGCCAAGGTCTGGGACGGGCAGAGCACGGCCATGGGGAAGATCACCACCACGATCAACGGCACCGTGGCCGCGGTCTCGGTCGACGGCCTGGATGCCTGGCTCTTCAGTGACGCGCTGACCGCTTATAAGAAGATAGGCACGGAATTCGGGAAATTGTGCGGCCAGGGCGAGCAGGAGATGCAGCGCATAGCTGATGCTCTGGTCCAGGCCTACCGTAACTATGAGGCTACCGAGCGGGCCAACATCGGTGCGATCGATGGCGTGGGTTAACGAGGAGACAGGCATGGAATTCAGCGTGGCTCAGCTCGATTCACTGATCAGCAAAATCGAGCACGGGCTCACTGATCTCGTGAATAAGGCGAACGATCTGATAAGTAAGATCGAGAGCCTGACCCACTGGATACCATTCATCGGTGACGAGATCAAGGACCTGCTGGAGAAGTTTGCGCACCTCGTGACGGAGTTCGTCGGAAAGATCGTTAAGGTTCTTGGGCAGTCTCACACGGCTACGGTTTTCTGGGAGCTTGGCAAGGCGTGGGGGGCGGAAGGGATAGCAGGTCAGGCCGGCCAGATCGCGTCTACCCTCGCAGGCCAGAAGCAGTTCAGCGCCGAGTGGCAGGGCATTGCCGGTGCGCGTTTCGCTACTGCCGTGGCGGGGCAGGAGCCGGCCGTTGACACCCTCCAGGCACGGTCAAACACGGTATCCAGTGCCTGTACGACGATCGCCCAGTATGGCTTCATTTATTACGTTGCGATAGGCGTGGCCATTGTCGGATGTACCCTGGCGGTAGCCAGCGCCTTGGCCGACCCTCCGGTCGCGCCGATCGCAGTAATCGGCGCCATAACCGCGGGAGTGCTGGCGTTCTTCGCCGCAACGTGGGCGCTGGAGATGGGCGTCGGCGCGCAGTCCAGGAACATGCAGCAGGCTGGGGAGCTCAGCGACACCTTCCCCAACGGCACGTGGCCGCAGGCGGTCGCCGCCATTGCCAGCGTCTCCCCATCGGCTGGGGACGGCACGTATACCGTCCAGGCGGGGGACAACCTATCTGAAATTGCCGAGAGTAAGCTCGGCAATCCGAACCTGTGGCCGGAGATCCAGGCGGCGAACCCGCAGCTCGTCCCCGCCGACGGCAGCCCGATCTTCCCCGGTGAGGTGCTCCGCATCCCTCGTCTGCAGAAGCCCGCGGATGGGGGCGCTTCCTGAGGCCCTAGGAGGGCTGACGGCGGGTCCTGGCCAGGCACCAGCGGGAACCGCTGGAAGGCGACGGCGGCCAGTTAGCGGCCGGGGGTGGTTCCCCCGTCGCTGGACGGCCTTCGCTCCCGCCAGCGGCCGATGACACTCGGCAGTTCGACGCTGACAAACTCGAAGAACCGCGCCGAGTCGGCTACCCGCTGCCCGGCCGGCGTATCCGCGCCGAGGACTTCCACGCCCTCTCGCAGCACCCCGGTCCACCGGGCCATCAGGCGATCGCGGATCCCGATGACCTCGTCCCAGACGTTGTCGGGCGCGCGGTAGTAGTGGCGCCGGGAGCCGGGTTCCGACTCACGGCGGACCATGCCGATCTGGATCAGGTAGCGCACCGCGCCGGACACGGCCGCGGGGCTGACCTGCAGGCCTTCGGCCAGATCGGTCGCGGTGAGCCGACCCGAGTCGGTGGTCAGCAGCGCGGCGAAGACCCGGGCCGGCATCCGCGGCACGCCCATCTCCATCAGCGCCGAGGCCAGGTCCTCGACGAACCGGGCGACGGTCTTCTCGTCCCGGTCAGCCGCAGCGTCGCGGGAGACGGTCGCCCCGTCGTCGCGCCGCGGCGTCGCGCC